>Ga0114129_10015691_pt1 | contig 10771 bp, 7 predicted proteins | sample RhiMetdeltSRZDD1_FD_80071 | JGI IMG/M metagenome (GOLD analysis project Ga0114129, IMG submission 80071) | Populus rhizosphere microbial communities from Tennessee, USA - Rhizosphere MetaG P. deltoides SRZDD1 (version 2) (version 2) | ecosystem: Host-associated > Plants > Roots > Rhizosphere >... | reverse complement strand
CGACCTCGTGAAATCGCAGTTCGGGTTCCACATCATCAAGGTCGTCGACAAGAAGCCCGCGAGCACGCGCACCCTCGACGAGGTGCGCGCGCAGATCCTCGACACGATTACCTCGCAGCGTGTCGATCAGCAGATTGCCGATCGCACTCGCGACCTCGATTTGCGGATTACCAAACCCGGAGACCTCGATGCGATTGCGAAGGAATCAGGCATGACGGCCACGGAGTCGGACTTCTTCGCACGCGACGAGCCCGTGCCCGGCATCGGCTCGGCGCCGCAAGTGGCCTCCTCTGCGTTCGAGCTGAAGGACGGCCAAGTCAGCAAGGCGCTGCAGTCGCCGCGCGGTGCCGTGTACATCACGGTGACGCAGAAGCGTGACCCGTACGTGCCGATGCTGGAAGAGGTGAAGGCTCGCGTGCGCGAGGATGTCATCAAGGTGCGCGCGGCGGAACTGAGCAAGCAGAAGGGCGCGGAGATTGCGAGCGCGCTGCGCTCGGCCAGGGATTTTGCCGCAGCCGCCAAGGCGCAGGGGCTCGAGGCGAAGGAAACGGCGCTCATCGCGCGGGGGTCCCCGCTTCCCGACATCGGCGCCAGCGCCGACGTGGACAAGGTGGCATTCAGCCTGCCGGTCGGCGGGGTCAGCGGTCCAATCCCGACCACAATCGGTACGGTGATCGTACGCGTCGCCGAGCGCGCGGATGTGACGCCCGACGCCTTCAAACAGGCGCGGGAGACGTTCCGCACACAGCTGCTGAACGAGCGCCGCGAGCGCTTCTTCTCGTCCTACATGACGAAGGCCAAAGAGGGCATGAAGATCCAGGTGAACAACGACGTCGTGCGGCGGGTGCTGGGGACGTAGGAAAAATCCCAAATCCCAAATCCCAAGGAGTCCGGTTTCCCGAACGGTGTTCTTCTTGGGAGATGGGAACTGGAAGTTGGGAATTTCCTAACGCACGAACGTGAACGGCATGAGCGCCAGCGGCTCGCCGCGACGGAACGACGTCACCGGCGCGAGGAGCGAAGCGGCCGCCTGGCGCTGTGCAGCGTTCATCAACGTCCCCCATGCGCCCAGCGCGGACGACGAACGGCCAAGCTCGGTGATCGCTTCGAAGAAGCTGCGCCGCGCTGAATACACGACGAGTTCGACTTCTTCGTCGGCCGGGATGTGCGCGCGCTCCTTGGCGATCGACACGGCGGTGTCGAGCCCGCCCAGCGCGTCGACGAGACCCCGGTCTTTCGCCTGCGCGCCGGTCCATACACGACCTTGCGCAACCACATCGATCCGGTCCGGGGTCGAATGCCGGCCATCAGCGACCTTGGTGATGAAGCCCTTGTAGAAGCCGTCCATGTACTGGCCGACCTTCTCGCGCTGCTCGGGCGAGAACCGCGCGAACGGCGAATAGATATCCGCATTCTTTCCCGATTTCACGGTCTGCGTCGCTACGCCGACCTTGTTGAGGGTGCTGTCGATGACGAACTTGCCGGCAAAGATCCCGATGGAGCCGGTCAGCGTTCCAGGCTGCGCGACGATGACATGACCCGGCACCGAGATGTAGTAGCCGCCGGACGCCGCCAGGTCCGACATCGAGATGACGAGCGGCCGTGACGGTTTCTGGTCGCGGGTGATCATCAGCTCACGCCACATGACGTCGGACGCCACCGAAGATCCCCCGGGGCTGTCGACGCGAAGGACGATTGCCTTGATCGCGTCATCGTTCCGCAGCCGCCGGAGCTGCTCGACGAAGGTGTCCGATCCGACAACGACGCCGTTGCCGGGGTCGTAGCCGCTCTTGCCCGACGCGATCACGCCCGAGGCATACACGAGCGCGATCCTGGACTGCGGCCGGACGCCGAGCGATCGGGGCGTCACCCGTTGGTAGTCATTCCCTTCGACGCGCCGCATCTCGCCACCCTGCCGCAGCTGCGGCACCCGATCGTCGAGCTGATCTTCGTAGGCGAGCGCGTCGACGAGACCGGTGCGCACGGCGTCCTCCGGCGCAAACGGACCCTGATCGAGCAGCTGTCGGATCTCCGCCTCGGTCTTTTTCCGGGCGCCGGCGATACCCCGCACGAGCTGCGCATACATGTCCGAGTTGAGCGCCTCGGTCATCTCGCGATGCGCGGGCGTGAAGCCTTTCTCGGTGAGCTGGTTCACGGCGGTCTTGTAGGCGCCGATCTGGAGAAAGTCCGGATACGCCCCAAGCTTGTCCAGCGTGCCGCGCAGAAACACTTCATACGACGCGACGCCGGTGAGGTCGAGTGCGCTCGTCGGCAGCAGGAATACGCGGTCCGCGGCGCTGGCAAGGTAATACTCGCGGTCGCCGCCATACTCGAGAAAGGCGACGACAATCTTCCCCGACTTGCGGAAGTCGAGCACGGCGTCGCGCAGCTCCTGAACCTTGGCCCAGAACGGCGACTCGAATGAGGACGGCACGAGCAGGACGCCGGTGATGCGTGGATCGCGCTTCGCGAGCCGCAGGCTCTCGACGAAGCTGCGGACCGTCGTGACGTTGCGGCCGATCAATTGGCCGACCACGTCATCGGGGACCGTCTCCTGCAGCTCGCCTCCTGGCCGGAGCACGAGCGTCGAATCGTCCTCGATCGATGGCCCGCGGGAGACGACCAGGTAAACGAACACAATGCCGGTCACGGAGACGATCACGGCGAGCGTGATGAAACTCAGAACGAAGACAACACCGCGGCGAAGGGCCACGAGACCTCCTCTTTAAGAAACTCCCAACCCCCAACTTCCAACTCCCAAGATACACAAAAGTCGGCGCGACAAGTGCGCAAACCTTGGGAGTTGGGAATTGGAAGTTGAGAGTTGGAGGTTGGGGTTGGTAAGCTCAGCATGCTGCCCGTGGACGAACTCACGGGCGGTCGCCACGTATAATCGCGTGATGGCGCGAGTGTCGACGGCCGTGCTCGTCAGCATGCTTGCGGCATGTACGGCACTGCTCGCCGCGCGGCAATTCTCCAGTCCCACCGTCTGCGATCCGGACAATGGCGGTCTCGCGCTGCCCGCGGGCTTCTGTGCCGCCGTTGTTGCCGACCGCCTCGGCCCCGCGCGCCACATCACCGTTGCTCCAAACGGCGACCTGTATGTGGAGCTCCACGACAACAAGGCGCCAGGAGGCTCGGTGATTGCGCTACGCGACACGGACGGCGATGGCCGGTTCGAGGAGCAGCAGCATTTCGGCCCGGGGCTTGGTGGGACGGCCATCGCGTGGCGCAACAACCAGCTGTATGTCGGGGCGGACGCGAAGATCGTGCGGTTCCAGATGGACGGCGTCGCCCTCCTTCCGATCGGGCCTCCCGAGGTCATCGTCGACGATCTTCCGAACGCCGGCGCTCACTCGGCAAAGTCATTCGCCTTCGGTGAACACGGGGAAATCTACGTGCACGTCGGCGCGCCAACCAACAATTGTCAGACCCGCGATCGCGTGGCCGGCGTCCCCGGACGACGCCCGTGCTCCGATCTCGCGCTCGGTGCGGGCATCTGGCTGTACGAGGCCGATCGTGTCGGCCAGGCGCACTCGGCCGACAACCGGTTTGCGACAGGAATCCGGCACACCGTCGGTGTGGCGTGGAACACGACCACGCATTCGCTCTGGGCGGTCCAAAACGGCCGCGATCAGCTCGATCTGTGGCCCGGGTTCGACGGGATGAAGAACGCCGAGCTGCCGGCAGAAGAACTGCAAGAGATCAAACAAGGCGCGGACTACGGCTGGCCGTACTGTTACTTCGATCCGCTCCTGAACAGGCGCGTGGTGGCGCCGGAGTACGGCGGCGACGGGCGGGCGGTTGCCGATTGCGCGAAATACACGAAACCGGTCGCGACCTTCCCTGCGCATTACGCGCCGCTCGACGTGCTCTTTTACACGGGGACACAATTCCCGGAGCCATATCGCGACGGCGCGTTCGTCGCGTTCCACGGATCGTGGAACCGTTCGCCGCTGCCGCAGGCCGGGTACAACGTCATGTTCCAGCCGCTCAACCACGACGCCTCCACCGGAACGGCTCAGGTTTTTGCGGACGGATTCGCGGGCACGCCACGGCCCTCACCTGGGAACGCGCAGCACCGCCCGGTGGGACTCGCGCAGGCGCCGGACGGGTCGCTCTACGTGTCGGATGATTCGGGCGGTCGAATTTGGAAAATCAGCTACGCGGGGATGCGGTGACAGGGGCAGGTGCGAGGGGTGCGAGAGGTGCGAGGCGTGCGGCGCTGCTTCTCTGCGGTGTATTGACTTCGTGTGGCGGAGACAACATGGGACAGTCGAATATCACTCAGTTGACGAAACAGGACGCAAAGACCGGCACCGGCGCGGAAGCCGCGCCGGGACGGCAGGTGCAGGTGCACTACACCGGCTGGCTGTACGACGAAGGACGCGCCGATCACAAGGGCCGTAAGTTCGACAGCTCGCGCGACGGGAACAAGCCGTTCTCGTTCCGTCTCGGCGCGGGCCAGGTGATTTCCGGGTGGGACCAGGGGGTCGCCGGGATGCGAGTCGGCGGCCAGCGCACGCTTACCATCCCGCCGGACCTTGGCTACGGCGCGCAAGGCGCAGGCGGCGTGATTCCCCCGAACGCGACGCTCGTCTTCGACGTCGAGCTCCTGGATGTCAAATGACGCCGGCTCGAAGATCATCGACGTCGACATCGCAGAGCTGAGCGCTGCCGGCGACGGCGTCGCATCCGCCGGACGCCTGCGCATCGCAGTGCCGTTCACCATCCCCGGCGAGCGCGTGCGCGTCCGACTCGATCCCGGCCGCAACGGGCGCGTCTTTCCCGCCCTGCTCGAAATCCTTCACGCCTCACCGCACCGTGTTCGCGCACGGTGCATCCATTTCGGTCCGGACGCCGAGCCAGGCCTTGGCGCCTGCGGCGGCTGCGCGTGGCAGCACATCGCCTATCCGGAGCAGCTCCGGCTGAAAACCGCGCTCGTGAACCGGCTCGTTGGCGCCGTGATACCCGGCGCGCCGCGTGCGCAGGAGACGCTGCCGGCAACACCGCTCGACCGGCCGTGGGGGTACCGCAACAAGGTGCATTTCGTGTTCGGTAACCTCCGTTTCGGTGGACGTCGCCACGATACGACGCTGGTCATGGGGCACTACGCGCGCGGTTCACGCCGCATCATTCCCGTGCGCGAGTGTCCGGTCCATGACGAGCGTGGCAACGCGTTCGCGTTCCGCGCGCGCGACACGTTTACCTCAGCGGCCCTGAATGCAGCCGGCGCCGATGGCGGGGTGCTCCGCAGCCTTGCGGTACGCGTCGGATGCCACACGGAGGAGCTCATGGCGACGGTCGTCGTCTCGAGCGATTCCGATCGCCGGCTCCGGACGGCGACGCGCCGTCTCCTCGAAGAGGATCCGCCCACCTCCGTGCACCTCAACCTGCATGAGCGAGACGATGCATTTGTTTTCGGTGAGCGGACCCGACGGCTCCGGGGATCGGAGCGGATGCGCGAGCAGGTGGCGGGCGTCTCGTTCCTCATGTCTCCCCCGGCGTTTTTCCAGACGAATGTACGCGCCGCCGAAATCCTCGTCGGTCTCGTGCTCGCTGCGATTCCCGAACACTCGTACGTGGTCGATTTGTATGCGGGCTGCGGGCTCTTCGCGATCCCGCTCGCGCTCGCGGGGCATGACGTCGTCGCCGTGGAAGAGAACCGTCTGGCGGTGGCGGACGGCGAGGCGGCGATGCGGCTGAACGCGGTCGCACGCAACCGGTGCCGGTTCGTCGCGCGTCGCGTCGAGACGGCGGTTGACTCGATTCGCCGTGCAGACGCCGTCGTGCTCGATCCCCCGCGTGACGGCTGCGCGGCGTCAGTGTTGCAGCAGGTTTTTGGACGACTGCGACCGGCACGCGCGGTCTATGTCTCGTGCAATCCTGAAGCGCTCGCCGCCGACCTCGTCACCGTCTGCGCTGCAGGGTATCGAATCCACTCAATGCAGCCCGTCGACATGTTCCCGCATACGGCACACGTAGAGACCGTGGCGGTTTTTGACAGGGTATGATCTCCGTAACTGATTGAAAACAGGCCAATTATCCAGTCAAATGTCTGTTGAAACAGCAGAAAGTGTCGCATATTAGACCTTATTGTCATATTGAGTTACATCGCACCCCTGTAGAGGGGGATGGGAAGTGTCGATAGAGGGATCGGTATTTATGAAACGGACACATCTAGCGATCCAGTTGGCGATCGTTCTCACTGCCACTGCGGCCGTCGGCTGGCCGCAAGTACGCACGGTTCGCCGTGTCCAGAGCGTGTGGCAGTACGCACCCAATGCATCGGGACAGACGCAGGCGGACGAGCTCTCGCGCGCCGACCGTGATCCCACTCGCGAAGCCATTGTCGGTTTTGGTCGTGCGTCTTTCCGGACCACGCAGCCGTTCGAACAACCCGAGACCGTTCCCGGCGTCGCCCAAGGCCTGGCGCGGCAGTACAACACGCCCATCGCCGTCGCGGCGGCGGGGGGAAAATTCAACGCTCTCGTCGGCATCGCGCAGACGTCGTTGAACATGCCTATTCCGTACGCCCGAGTCGTGGTGCGAAATATCGACAGCGGCCGGATCGAAGCCCGCGCGACGGCGAACGATGTGGGCCGATTCTCCTTTCTCGACCTCGACCCGAGTTCCTACGTCGTCGAACTGCTGGGCCCCGCGGGCTCCGTTGTCGCGGCAAGCGAGGTCCTTGCTCTAGGGCGCGGAGATGCCCGCCAGACGACGGTCCGCACGATCGCGGCGGCCCCCGACGTCGCCGCGACATTCGGCAACAGGTTGACGGGAACGCTCGAGGAGGCGACCACCGTCGCCGCGAGCAACGGCGTCACGCGGACGACCTCGAACCTGACCCCGCAGGAAAGCCCTAACAATCCGACAGGTGGCCGCCGGTAGTCAGCAATCATGTTTGATTCACGAGGTCTCTCGACGACCGGCGCTGGCGCGAGCACCCCTTCGGCAACTGCGGTTCCTCCGGCAGCGCCGAAGGCCGGCCGCTTCGGCCCCGATCCGAACGTTCACCTGTTCGACCGAGCGGCGATCATCATCAAGCACTTGAAGGCGGCGGCAGCGCTCGCCATCCTGGTCGTCGCGGCGATGATGTACCAGACGTACACGACGGTGCCGCTCTACCGCGCGCAGGCGCGGATTCAGATCGACGAAGAGCAGACGACGGCGCAGACCGATTTCAAGGAACCGTACCTCGCGTACAGCGATCCCGAGCCGTACTACCAGACCCAGTACAAGATTCTCCAGGGCCGCGACCTCGCGCTCCGCGCCGTCCGCCATCTGAAGCTGGACAACGTGCCCGAGTTCAACGGCCAAGGCCCGAAGCCGCCGGCTCTGGCGCAAGTTCTCAGCATGGTGAAGGCGAAGGTCATGGCGCCGTTCCGAAGCGCGGGCGGGAAGGTGCCGCCGGCTCAGGCCGCTCCCGAGAGCCAGCAGGCTGAAGCGTTTCTTGGCCGCGTCGGGGTCAACCCCGTCCGCGGCAGCCGCCTCGTCGATGTCTTCTTCGTCGCGGCGGATCCACAGTTTGCCGCCCGCGCCGTCAACGTGCTCGCCGAGGAGTACGTCAACCAGAACCTCGAATTCCGGCTGCAGAACACCGACAAGACGCTGCAATGGTTGACGCAGGAAGTCGGCAAGCAGCAGAACGTGGTGCAGGCCAGCGAACGCATGCTGGCGGAGTACCGCGAGAACCAGAACGCGCTGTCACTCGAGGACCGGCAGAACATCATCGTCTCGCGCCTCAACCAGGTGAACGACGTGGCGTCGAAGGCGCGGACGTCGCGCATCCAGAAGGAAGCGCTCTACAACCAGGTGATTGCCGCAAAGGATCGGGAGAGCCTGACGACGATCGCGGCGAACCCGTTCGTGCAGCAGCTCAAGGCGCGCATCGTCGAGCTCGAGCGCGACCGGCTGCGCCTTGCCGAACGCTACGGCGACAAGCACCCGGACCTGCTCAGGGTCACCTCGCAGATCAACGATGCCGACCGGCAGCTCGACGAAGAGATCTCCAAGAACGTCGCCGCCATCAAGGCTGACTACCAGGCCGCCCTCGAGGAAGAGAAGCAGCTGAACTCGGACCTCGAGGCGCAGAAGGTCCAAGCCACGGATCTGAACCGCAAGAGCATCGACTATTCAGTGCTCCAGCGGGAGGCCGAGAGCAATCGCCAGGTTTACGAATCGCTGCTGCAACGCGAGAAAGAGCTTCGCGTTGTCAGCAACAGCCGCGCAAACAACGTGCGGCTCCTCGATCGCGCAGAGATGCCGGCCGCACCCTTCACGCCGAACACGCGGCGCGCATGGATGATGGCGCTTCTGTTCGGCCTCGGCATGGGCATCGCCGCAGCGTTTGCGATCGACTATCTCGACGACACCGTCAAGACACCCGAAGACGTGGCATGGCGGCTTCGTCTCAATTTCCTCGGCCTTGTTCCCAAGGTGCACGGCGAGCGGCATCCGTTGCTGTCCGGCCCGGTGCCACACGATTTCGGCGAGGCATTCCGGGCCCTTCGAACGGCGCTCGTCTCGAGCAGCGGCACCGACGCCACGCACCTGGTGGCTATTACGAGCACGCAACCGCTTGAAGGAAAGACCACGACAGCGGTCAACATCGCCCTCGCACTGGCGATCGGCGGCGCGCGTGTGCTGCTCATCGACGCGGACATGCGGCGCCCCAGCGTCCACAAGGCGATGCGATTGCCCAACGACCGCGGGCTGGCCGAGCTCCTCAACGGCAAGGCGAGAATGCGCGAAGTCGTCCAGCGCTGCGGCGACCCGAATCTGCTCGTGATTCCCGCAGGCTCAACGCCGTCGAACCCATCGGAGCTGCTCGGGTCCGATCGCATGCGCGCGTTCATGCAGCAGCTCTCGACGGGACCGTTCGACTGGGTCATCGTCGATACTCCTCCCGTACTCGCGGTCACCGACGCCGTCGTGCTGGCCCCGCTCGTCCACTCCGTCACGTTCGTCATTGGCGCGGAGATGACGCGGTGGCGCCTGGCGGAACGAGCCATCGAAACCCTGCGGGCCGGCCATCCGACGTCGATAGCCGCAGTCCTCAATCGTGTCGATTTTGATCGCAACCGCTACTATTACTCGCGATACTACGGGCATCAGTACAAGAGCTACTACGCGGAAGCCCCGGCCGCGAGCTAAGCGTCAGCGCTCGCTGTCGATTCTTCCGGTTCTCACGACACTGCTCGCAGCCGGCGTCCTCGCCGTCGTCGGCGGCACGTATGCGTGGTCGACCCTCCCGACGCTGCTTGCCGCAGCGGCACTCTTCATCATCTCCGGCGCCCGCGTCTGCGCCGATCCCCTGACCCGCAGTCTCGATGTCGCATTGCTGGCCGCGCTCGGCGTGATTGCGGTGCAGATGGCGCCGCTGCCGGAAGGCGTGGTGACGGTGCTCTCCCCCGCGACGCGTGCACTGCAGGATTCCTACGCACTCGCGCCGTTTGGCGGATGGCGCCCGTTCAGCATCCACCCCGCAGCGACCAGGACGGCGTTCGCGCTCGCGCTCGCCGGCGCCCTCGTATTCTGGGCGGCGCGCGAGGCGTTCAGGCGCAGCGGCAGCCGCACCGCCATCCGCGTCCTCGCATGGGTGGGATTCGCCTGCTCGATCGTGGCGCTGGCGCAGCGGGCGACGGCACCGAGAACCATCTATTGGGTCTGGAGCGCTGCCGACCCGCGGGCCCTGCCTTTTGGGCCCTTCATCGATCGCAATCACCTCGCAACCTGGCTGGTACTCGCGATCAGCGTCGTCGGCGGCTACATGGCAATGCGCGCGACGACCCACATGCGGGACCGTGGGGCGCAGGGAGGGCGCGGAATGGCGAACGCGCTCCTCGATCGCAACTCGATAGGACTCATGGGATGCCTCGCTGCGATGCTGATCACCGTCGCCGCGACCCTCTCACGATCCGGGTTCGTCGCCCTCATGGCGTCCGCGATCATTGCGGCGATCCTGGCCGGGGTGAGTCGTCGGCGCGGGGCCTCGATGGCGGCGGCGGCCGCCGTCGTCGTCGTTCTGGCCGCTGCCTGGATCAACGGCGAAGGGCTCGTGCAGCGCGTGCAGGGGACGCTCGACGCGGCGCCAATCAGGCGGCTGGCGATCTGGCGCGACACGCTGCCGATCATTCGCGACTTTCCCCTGCTCGGAACCGGGGCTGGCACGTTCGCGGACGCCATGTTCATCTACCAGCGGGCCGACAAGCAGGTGCTCTTCAATCACGCGCATAACGAGTACCTGCAGCTCTCCGCGGAGGGAGGCGCCTCGTTGCTGTTGGCGGTTCTCACCATGTTGGTGCTGCTCCATCGCGTCGTACGCGCGCGGCTTGCAGATGACCGCGGACCGCGCCGGTGGATTCGCATCGGCGCGTATGCGGGTCTCGCCGGCATCGCGGTACAGAGCATCTGGGATACCGGGCTTCACCAGCCGGCAAATCTCCTGCTGGCGGCGATCCTCGCGGCGGTGGCCGTCAGGCCGAATCGATCGTCCGATCCTGCTGCGGAGGCGCCGCTGCCATGAGTCTTCGGGTCGGCTTCGATGTGGACGGAGTCGTCGCCGATTTCCACACCGCCTTTCGCGCCACCGCCGCCGCCGACCAGGCGTCTGGCGGCGCGCCGCTGCGCCACCCGCTCAACGCCGACGCCGTCAAGCGCGCCTGGGAGCGGATCGACCGGACATCGCAATGGTGGCTCACGCTCGCTCCATACGAGCCCGACCAGATTCAGCGCCTGTACCGGACGTCTCGGGAGCGACGATGGG
>Ga0114129_10015690_pt1 | contig 10772 bp, 4 predicted proteins | sample RhiMetdeltSRZDD1_FD_80071 | JGI IMG/M metagenome (GOLD analysis project Ga0114129, IMG submission 80071) | Populus rhizosphere microbial communities from Tennessee, USA - Rhizosphere MetaG P. deltoides SRZDD1 (version 2) (version 2) | ecosystem: Host-associated > Plants > Roots > Rhizosphere >... | reverse complement strand
CAAGGCTTTCAGGACACCTGCCGGCGAAGAAGCCGTCTCAATCGTGAACCCCTCGGGCTTTAACAGCAGGCGTAGCGCTGCCAATACGTCAGGTTGATCGTCTGCAACAAGAATTCGCGGCATGGATGGCAGAATTTGAATTTCGAATTGCGAATTGCGAATTTTGGAATTCTGATGCTACATAGGTTCGATAGGATCCATGGGACCTATTTGACCTATTTTACCTATACAAAATTCGCAATTCGCAATCCGCGATTCGAAATTTGCTATTCCCTTCATTCATATCTTAAAGCTTCGAGAGGATCGACTCTAGCGGCACGACGGGAGGGAATCAAGCATGCAATCATTGCTACAATTGTCAGTAGAAGCGCAACTATTAGATAAGTTGCCGGATCTACCGGATGAACTTCGAAGAGCAACTGCGTTAGAAACCGCGTTAAGGCGAATGCGCCTACCAGCCCTAACACCAGACCACTTAACGTCAAAAGCAGTCCTTGCCTGAGAACCAGTTTCAAAATATCGCCCGCCTGGGCTCCAAGCGCCATCCGAATTCCAATTTCGCTCGTTCGTTGTGTCACGTCGTAATTGATTACGCCATAAATTCCGATGGCCGCTAATATGAAAGCCAGGACAGCAAAAAGACCAGTCAAAAAAGCATTAAATCGCGGCTGAGCCAATGATTCTGCAAGCAACTGTGTCATGGGTGCAATCCGTGTTGGTCCCTCTTCACTATCAATCGCTTGTATTTCAGTTCGAATTGCGCTTGTCAGGCTTGTCGGTTCGACAGTTGTCCTTACGACGAGACGCATCCCTGGATACGCACTCTGTGCGTATGGAACGTACACTTGGGGACCAGCGGGTGTCCCGAGTCCTTCGTATTTTGCATCACCCGCTACTCCAATGATTGTCCGCAATACGCCTCCAATGGTCATCCGACGACCCAACGGATCCTCCTGGCTAAAAAATTGCCGGGCCAGCGTTTGATTTATAACTACGACGCCTTGCGATTGAGCAGTATCTGATTCTGCGACGTTTCTACCACGCAGAATGGGAACTCCCAGGGCTTCCAGATATCCCGGCGTTGCGGGCATATAGAGAGCACTAGGTGGTTGAGTCCCGGCTTCATTTGCTCGGCCTTCAATTTCAAATCCAGTTCCCTGCTGGATGTAATTAGGCGGCAGGCTTGTGCAAGCGCCGGCAGAGACTACTCCTGGAAGCGAACGAATTCTCCGAAGAGCCTCGTCGAAGAATGCGATCTGCCTTACCGGATCCTCGTATCGGACAAACTGTAGCGACACCGCCACAGTCAGCAAATTGTCCGGCTCGAAGCCAGGGTTAACATCCGAGAGACGTTGGAAACTCTTGAGCATTAGTCCAGAGCCGATCAGAAGCACGACAGCGAGAGCGATCTCGCAAACGACCAACAGGCTGCGTAGACGTTTCACTCGAGCATGTCCGGCAAGTCCACGCGCGGCCTCACGGAGTGACTCATTCAAATTCACTCGGCGCGCGTGCCAGGCAGGCGCGAGACCGAAGAGCACGCTGGTGACGATCGAAATGAGGAATGTAAACAAGAGTGCCCCACGATCGACACTGACGGACTCCAATCTAGGCACGTCTTTGGGCGTGAGCCCGAGTAACACTTGAACTCCCCAAGTGGCCAGCACCAATCCGAGGGCGCCTCCCAAGGTTCCGAGCAAAACACTTTCCGTCAGCATCTGACGAATCAAGCGCCACTGCCCTGCACCCATGGCACGACGAATACCGATCTCTCTCTCGCGTGCCGCCATTCGCGTCATCATGAGATTCGCGACGTTCGCACATGCAATGAGAAGAATAAAACTCACCGCGACCAGTAAAGTTACTAGCGGTCTTCTATAAGTGCCGACCACTTGATCGCGTAAAGGGACCAAGACAACGCCTGTGCCCGACTCTGAATCTGGATAAGCCTGCGCCAGACGCTGAGAGATTGCGTTCATCTCTGCTTGCGCGCTGTCTTGAGACGTGTGGTCCTGCAACCTGCCGATAACTCGATAACCGCGCAGAGAACGATTGTTAACCCAATCACCGATCGATGAACGGCCAGCTGTGGTGATGTTGTACATTGGAGCCATGCTGCTCCACAGCTCGATATCCGGTGTGGGAAAGCGAAAAGATGGCCGCATTACTCCAATTATCGTGAACGTTTCTGAATTAAGGTTGATCTTTTTGCCGATGGCATTTGGATCCGCGTTAAACCGGCGACGCCACAGGGCATCGCTTAAGACCACGACGTATTCGTGCTCGTCCGACGGTGCAAGTGTTCGGCCTAGTGTGGGTGCGACGCCCATAACCTGGAAAAAGTTTGTCGACGCGAAGATGCCGCGGGTCTCGTCCGGCCCTTCATTGCCGGACACATGAAAACGATTGAATGCGTACGCCGCCAGGCCGCTGAACACATGAGACTGTTGCTCCCAATCACGGAAGGTAGGCAAAGAGGTTGGGTACTGAGTGCCCGGCCGCTTTAGATCTCTTGTCCAAACGCCAACGAGCCGTTCGGGCTCAGAAAAAGGGAGTGGTCGAAAGACGATCGCGTTAACGATACTGAAAATAGCTGTATTCGCCCCAATGCCCAGCGCCAACGTCAAAAGTGCAACGACAGTGAAGCCAGGGCTTTTAATCAGCATCCTGATCGCGTACCGAACGTCTTGTAACAGCGTTCCCATAATCCTCTTACTCCGTATTTTTCGTGTTATTTCGTGTTATTTCGTGGATCGATTTTAGTCGGTGGTCCAAACGGATCCACGAAATAACACAACACAAAACCAAATCTCTCCTTCACCCATTCTCCGGCTCGCCCAATCGCCGTCTCATTCATACCTCAACGCTACCAACGGATCGACCTTCGTTGCTCTCCGCGCGGGCACATAGCAAGCCAGCAGAGCAACCAGCAACAGTAGAGCTGAGACACTGGCGAATGTGAATGCATCCGTTGGAGTGACGCCAAAAAGCAAAGTCGTCATAACGCGGGTGAGAGCGAAGGCTCCCAGTAACCCAATCAGAATGCCCAATGCCGTCAAAACTATTCCACTTCGCAGGATCAGTGACATCACATCTCTTTGCTGCGCACCCAAAGCAATGCGAACACCTATCTCGTGACCCCGTTGCGTGACCGCATACGAAATAACTCCATAAATGCCGATAGCGGCGAGGATCAACGCGAGTCCTGCAAATACCGTCAGAAGAAGAGCACTGAATCGAGCGCGAGCAATCGATTTAGCCAGCAGGCTATCAAGCGTGCGCACATCCGCAATTGGCTGTTCACTATCTAGACTTTGGATCACGTTGCGCGCAGCCGGCGCGACGCTGGGCGCATCACCTCGTGTTCGAATGACGAGCGTCATAAATGGGTAGGCCAATTCGGGATGCGGCCAGTATGCCATCGGCTCCGCTTCTTCATCGAGTCGTTTATGCTTGACGTCGCCGACGACGCCAATTATTTCCGTCGGAACATTCTCATCCTTCATGTTGATTGTTATGCGTTTGCCGATCGGGTCCTCATCCGGAAAATATTTTCGGACAAGGGCTTCATTAACCACCACGACGTGCTTCATCTCGCTGGCTTCGGTGGACGTGAACAGTCTTCCTCTCATTAGTGGGATCTGCAGAGTTTGGAAGAAGTTCATGTCCGTAACGCAAACACCGGTTTCTGGTTCTTGTCCCGGCATAGGTTTGGGACGACCTTCTATTTCGAAGTTTGTCCCCGCGCTTGGACCAGCAAACGGAAGGAAGTTTATTGCTCCGGCGGACTCAACGCCGGGCAGTGCGCGCATTTGTTCGATAGCCTCTTGGAAAAATCGGATTATTTTCGCATCTTCCTGGTACTTCCTCGGGGGGAGAGCGACTCGCATTGTTAATACGTTTCCGGAACTGAATCCCGGATCGACTGATTGGAGTCGAGCAAAACTCCTGATCAGTAGTCCCGCGCTTACCAGCAGCATCAATGCAAGCGCAACTTCCGCAACTACGAAGACGCTCCGGAGTCGATGGCCGCCACTGCCCTCACCTGTACCCTTAACTCCGTCTTTCAGTGACGCATTAAGATCGATGCGAGTGGATTCAAACGCCGGAGCAAGACTGAAAATCAACCCGGTTAACAGTGACACTGCAAACGTAAAAGCAAGCACCCTCAAGTTGATATGAACTACCGATAGGTCAATCAGTTCCGGCGGACTCAATGACACGAGAAGGCTTGTACCCCACCATGCGAGCAGTAAACCAAAAACTCCTCCCAGGATTGCCAGCGGCAATCCCTCAGTCAGCAATTGGCGGATGACCCTCAATCGCTTCGCACCAAGCGCGGCGCGAATGGCAATCTCCCGATGTCGCGCAGCGGCCCGCGCAAGTAGCAGATTAGCTACGTTCGCGCATGCAATCAGCAATACAAAGCCGACTGCGCCGAGAAGCAACAAAAGTGCGGGTCTAATCTCACCTGTGAACTGCGTTCGCAGAGGAACGACGTTTACGCCCCAGTTCGCATTGAAGTCGTGATACTCCTGATCCAAACGCGCGCCGATGGTCTTCATTTCAGATTGGGCTTGCTCGAGTGTCACGCCGGGTTTTAGCCTGGCGACGGATGTCATAAAACGACCGTGCCGCTGCCGCACCTCGCCCTGGATTACAAACGGCGTCCACATTTCAGCTGCTTTGCTGGTAAGCGAACCCTTTTTGATGAACCATTGAAAGCTTGGCGGCATAACACCGACGATGGTGACATCGCGACGATTGAGGTTTAGCTGACGGCCGACGATGTCAGAGCGCCCCCCGAAACGCCGCTGCCATAGTCCGTAGCTGATAACAACCACAAGCGGCTGATCGGGTTGACCATCTCCCGGCAACAGTGTTCGCCCGCGTAATGCTTCCACGCCCAGAACTGAAAACAGATTCGGGGTGGCGAGTTGCAAAGGGATCTCTTCGGGTTCTCCGTCGCCAATAACAACGCCACGGAAATCGGCGAATGCAGCCATATCTTCGAAGACATTGTTCTGCTCTTTCCAGTCCATGAAGTTCGCCGGATTGATAGTGTTCTGGTGCTCGTCGACTCGGCTCTCCCAAACAATTGCGAGACGATCCGCGTCGCGGTAAGGAAGAGGGCCCAATAACACCGAATTGACAACACTGAAGATCGCCGTGTTCGCGCCGATGCCCAGCGCCAAGGTCAACACGCCTACAACCGTAAAGCCTGGGTTCTTTGCGAGCATGCGCAGACCATAACGTAAGTCTTGGCAGAATGTGTTCATGGCTCACCTCAGGGAATTTCGAATTGCGAATTTCGACTTTCGGATTTTTCCTTTCACCCATTCTCCTGCTCGGCCGATCGCCGTTTCATTCGTAGCGCAACGCAACCAACGGATCGACTTTTGTTGCTCGACGCGCCGGCACGTAACACGCAATTACCGCAACCACAATCAAACTCAGGGGAACGAGTGCAAATGTAACCGCGTCTGTCGGCGTCACGCCGAACAACAAAGACGCCATCCACCGAGTCACCAGCAAAGCTCCGATCAGCCCACACGACACTCCGATAAGCGCAAGAGCAACGCCGGTCCGCAATACCAACTTGAGTACGTCTGGAGCTTGCGCTCCCAAAGCCATTCTGATCCCGATTTCGCGAGTGCGTTGGATAACCGAATAGCTCATGACGCCGTAGATTCCAACCAATGCAACTGAAACGGCGAGAGCCGCAAAAACTCCCATCAACAACATCGAGAAACGCCGGGGAGCGACTGAGCGCGAAATTAGTTGTGGCATGGTTGCAACATTCGAAAGCGGTACGCTTCCATCAAATGCGCGGATCTCATTGCGCACCGCTGCGGCAAGTTGTGCCGGATCTCCCGCCGTGCGGACGACAAAAATTGGAGAGCCAAGCGGATTCACAAGATACGGTCTGTACACTTCAGGTCTTGGTTCCATATCGAGTCTGAAATGACGGACGTCACCAACGACACCCGCCACGGTCCACCAAGGGTCTTGCGGGGAGCTTGCACCCCACTTGATGCGTTTCCCCACTGCATCTTCACCCGGCCAGAAACGGCGGGCCATCGTTTCGTTGATAACTACGGTTAGCGGACGACCAGTGCTATCGCGAGGTTCATCCTGCCACCCGAACAAACGACCCTTAAGCAGTGGTATGTTCATGGCTGCAAAGTAGCTCGGGCTCGCGACGCGATAATCAGCTTCCGGTAGATCGCCTTCTGCAACATTGCGACCTTCCACCGCGATTGTGCTGGTGATATTCGAGCGGCCGCTCGTGATATCGCCGGCAAACATCGGCATCCGGCTAATGGCTCCTACGGCTTTCACCCCAGGCAGAGCCTTAAGTCTCTGTTCTAGCTGTTGATAAACGTCAGCGCGCTTAGCCGGCTCAGCATATTTTGTTGAAGGAAGAGTCAACTGGACAGCCAGAACATTTCCCGTTTCAAATCCTGCGTTCACATTCAATAAACGAGTGAAGCTCCGAATTAGAAGCACGGATCCGGTAAGCAAGACTAAAGCTAGCCCGATTTGAGAAACTACAAGAGCATTTTGGAAGCCTCGGTGGCCCAACGTTGAGCCATACAACTGACCTGCCTCTTTCAGGGTCTCGTTAAAATCGGATTGCGAGGCCCTCCATGCCGGGGCAAGCCCGCAGAGAATTCCAGTAACCAGCGAAATTGAAAACGTAAATAAAAGGACACGCCCGTCAACCCCAATCCCTTCATGACGTGGAACGCTGTCAGGACTGAGAGACAACAGCAAATCGACTCCGGAGGTGGCTAGAAACAAACCCACCAAACCGCCGAGAAGTGAGACGAGGATGCTTTCAGTAAGAAGCTGACGCATTAAAGTCTTGCGTCCGGCCCCGAGTGCAGTTCGAATCGCGAACTCTCGTCCTCGTCCAAGCGCACGAGCAAGCGCGAGATTCGCGACGTTCGCACAGGCAATCAAAAGAACCAGCGCGACTGCTGCAAAAAGCACGAGCAATGCTGGTCTTACCTTGCCAACCACTTCGTCATGCAGAAGAGTGATCCCAACGCCAAAATCCTTGTTTGTATCCGGATACTGGCTGGCAAGTTGACTCGCAATAACGTTCAGATCAGCTTGAGCCGCTTCTGGGGTGAGGTTCGGTTTGAGCCTTCCAACCACTGAAAGGTAGCGAACCAGTCGCCCGCGACTGTTGATTGGACTCAATGCCAAAGGTACCCAGACGTCACTATCATCTCCAATCCTGAACTGTGGCGGCGCGATGCCGATAACTGTATAACTCTGGCTGTCCAGGTTCACAGCTTGACCGATGATCGCTTTATTGCCTCCGAATTGACGCTGCCACAGACCGTAGCTAAGAACGGCAACCCGCTCCTGAGATCCTGGTTTATCTTCCTCGCTTGTGAACCAACGACCTTCGGCGACGTTAAGCCCGAGCGTCGAAAGCAAATTAGCCGACGCCCATTGCCCGTTTACCTGCATCGGTTCGCCTGCACCAGTGAGGTTAAAAATCCAAGGGGCTGAGAATGCGGTTAATTGCTCGAAGGATTGTTGCTGCTTCTGAAAATCGCCGAAGTCATCGTAGGACACAGTGGTCCAACTGTTACCAACTTTGCGTTCATGGACTACCACCAGACGCGAGGGATCCTTATACGGCAAGGGCCTGAGAAGCACTGCATTGACTACACTGAAGATCGCAGTATTCGCTCCAATCCCGAGCGCAAGCGTGATAATAGTGATTGCGGTGAAGCCAGGCCTTTGCAACAAACCACGGATGGCGTATCGAATGTCGCGGGTTAATGTGTCCATCACAACCTCCGATCTGTCCTATTCCGTCCTGGACATCGCACGGACAGAATTCCGAACCCAAAATTCGCAATTCGAAATTCTTACTCGTACCTCAACGACACCACAGGATCGACCTTCGTTGCTCGTCTCCCGGGGATGTAACATGCAAGCAATGCAACGGTCGTAAGTAAGATTGCGATTGCTCCGAACGTTAACGGATCTGTGGGCTCGATCCCGAACAGCATCGTTGTCATCAATCGAGTTAACGCAAAAGCGCCAATCAAACCCAACCCGACGCCAATTAGCGCCAATGCCATTCCCTGCCCGAGGATCATCTGAAAGACGTGTTTCGATTGAGCTCCGATGGCCATGCGAATTCCAATCTCATGCGTTCGTTGAGTGACTGCGTAAGACATCACGCCATAGATACCAACAATTGCCAGCGCCAGCGCGAGTCCGGCGAAGATGCTCAGCAATGTCAGATTCAATCGTTCGGACGCGACCGACTCGGCACGGATCTCGTGCATCGTGCGTACGCTGTAAATCGGCTGATCGGGATCGATCCCTTTAATCTGTTGACGAACGGCAGCCATCATTTGATTCGGATCGGAAGAACCTTTAATGATCACAGTCATGCCGCCGTTTGGTATCTGCAGGAACGGGAAATATCCTTGCACGCGCATTGAATCCTGATTGAGTCCGTCCATCTTCACGCGTCCCACAACACCAACAACCGTAATCAACAGAGCTTTTTCGTCTGGACCCATTTTGATTCGCTTGCCAACGGGATCCTCGTTGGGCCAATAACGCCGCGCAAACTCTTCATCAATAATGATGGTGTTTAGACCAAACATTTCCCTTTCGATCTCGTTGTATTTGCTGAGATCGCGACCCGCCAGATGTGAACGATCGTCGCGATCTGTGAAAAACCTACCGCGCAACAATGGAATGTTCATCGCTCGAAAGTAGTCAGGTGTAACGAGACAGGCCTCCATCAAAGGCGTTTGATTTCGAGGTGGACGCGGTTGGCCCTCTATCAGAAAGGACGTTTGCCAGCCATTGTTTCCCAACGGTAAGCCCGACGCAGCCGCTGTAGCCTCGACGCCGGGAAGAGTTCGCAGGTCTTCAAGTAAACGCTTGTAGAAATCCGCCTGTTGCTCGAGCGCTGGATACTTTTTCTCAGGCAGCGAGATACTAAAACTTGTGAGGTTGTCATACGAAAAGCCTGGATTCACTTTTTGCAGACGATAAAAGCTCCGAATTAACAGTCCTGCCCCGATCAGTAACACCAATGTCGAGGCCACCTCTACGACAACAAGAGAACTTCGCAGCCAGTGCTTGCGACTTACTCCGCGTCCAGCTTCTTTTAATGTCTCGTGAACGTCTACTACACCAGCTTGTAATGCAGGAACCAATCCGAAAATGATTCCCGTCAAGAACGACAGTCCGATAGTAAACGCGAACACTCGCCAGCTAAGTCCAATCTCTCGCGACCGGGGAATTGCGTCGGGACTGATGTAAAGGATCAAATCGACGCACCAACGTGCTAACAACAAGCCAACTGCACCTCCGACCAGCGACAGCAGAACGCTTTCAGTCAACAACTGGCGCGCGATTCGCCAACGGCCCGCGCCCATTGCTGAGCGAATTGCCATTTCTTTTTGGCGAGCAGTCGCTCGGGCCAACAACAGATTGGCGATGTTGGCGCACGCAATGAGCAAGACAAACCCTACAGCCGCAAACAGCACCCAGAGGGCGCGGCGAATGTCGCTCACAAACACTTCAAGCAGCGGTCGTACACCAACGCCATTACCAGCATTTGAGTCGTTGTATTGTTGTTCGAGATTGGCGGCGATCTTAACCATGTCGGCCTTTGCTTGTTCCAGGCTGACACCTGATTTGAGTCGGGCAACACCGTACAAACCGGGATGATTACCACGTTGTTTCCAACTCGGCTGATCTGAGAGCTGTCCGACAGGCACCCACATCTCGGCGCGACTGGGATACGCAAAGCTCTGCGGCATCACTCCAATCACGGTGTAACTCTTATTATTCAGGGTGAGTTGTTGATTGATAATGCTGGACTGGCCGCCAAAACGGCGTTGCCACAGACCATAACTCAACACGACAACAGGGGTTCCGCCAGGCTTGTCCTCATCATTGTTAAAGACACGTCCAATCGCCGCATTCATACGTAGCGCAGCAAAAAGATCAGCTGAGCACTGGGCCGCTATGATTCGTTCCGGTTCGCCCGCGCCGGTGAGGTTGTAACTGCCGCGGTTATAAACTCCGATCTTTTCGAAGACCTGGTTTTGATTTCGCCAGTCGAGGAAGTTCGGGTATGAGATCGAAATCTCGTCCATGACTTTGCTCGTTTCATTCAAGAACACGAGTCGATCTGCCTGGTCATAAGGCAGAGGCCGGAGCAAGACTGCATTGACGACGCTGAAGATCGCTGTGTTTGCGCCGATTCCAAGTGCCAGCGCAAGGATCACAACAAAGCTCATTCCTGGACTCTTCAGTAACATTCGTATGCCGTAACGAATGTCTTGCCACAGTGTTTGCATACTTTTCCTTCCTCTTACTGAAATTGGTCTTATGTCCTAGATGTCCTATTACTCATATCTAAGCGAAACGACCGGATCGACTCTTGTTGCTCGCCTGCCCGGAATCAAACACGCACACAGCGCGACGACGAGCAGCAATGCGGAGATTGCAGCAAACGTCGCTGGGTCGGTCGCTCGTACGCCGAAAAGCATCGTCGCCATCAAGCGCGTCAAACCAAAAGCACCAATCAGCCCGAGCACGACGCCGATAATCGCCAGTAACATTCCCTGGCTTAACACCATTCGAAAAACATCTCCCCGTTGCGCGCCTATTGCCATGCGAATACCTATCTCGTGCGTACGCTGGGTTACTGCGTAAGACATGACTCCGTAGATACCAACAATTGTGAGCACTAGCGCGATGCCTGCGAAAAT
>Ga0114129_10015689_pt1 | contig 10772 bp, 6 predicted proteins | sample RhiMetdeltSRZDD1_FD_80071 | JGI IMG/M metagenome (GOLD analysis project Ga0114129, IMG submission 80071) | Populus rhizosphere microbial communities from Tennessee, USA - Rhizosphere MetaG P. deltoides SRZDD1 (version 2) (version 2) | ecosystem: Host-associated > Plants > Roots > Rhizosphere >... | reverse complement strand
GTGGAGATGTCGTCGGTCTCAGTCGGTTCGCTCCACGCCGCGCCGTCATCGGACCGGCCCGAGACCACAATCGGGAGGCGCAACGCCATTCGCAGCGCAAACCGTCTTTCTTCGTTCTGATAAGGAGTGCTCATTACGGTTGCCATTCGGGACTCGCCGCTTGCGCCCGCGTCGGGTGATATCAGCTAGTATAAGCCCTCTGGGCCTGTTCCGGGTCGTTCCATTTATAGAAACCTTCCCCCGTTTTCTTGCCCAATTTTCCTTCGTTGACCATGCGCCGCAGGATTTCCGGCGGCCGAAAAGTTTCAGATTTCAAAGTGCCGTGCAGGTATTCGGCGATACTGAGACGCACATCGAGGCCGACCATGTCCGTTAATTTCAGCGGCCCGACCGGATGATTGTAGCCAAGCTCCATCGCCGTATCGATGTCGCGCGCGCTGGCCACGCCCTGTTCAACCATGCGCATCGCTTCGAGACCGAGCGTCACCCCGAGACGACTCGAAGCGAAGCCGGGCACATCGCGCACCACGATCGGTTCCTTCTTCATGCGTTGCGCAACTTCGCGAACTGTCGCGGTCGTTTCCTCCGCAGTTTCCTGGCCAATCACAATCTCAATCAACCGCATGATATGAACGGGATTGAAGAAGTGCATGCCCACAACTTTCTGCGGTCGCGAGGATGCTTTGGCAATCTCGGTGATTGAAAGGGACGAAGTATTCGTGGCAAAGATACAATCAACGCTGACGATTTCTTCAGTTTCGCGCAGCAACTGTTGTTTTAGATCGAGTTTCTCTGGCGCCGCTTCAATTACCAGATCGCTGTCGCGAACTTCGGCGAGGTCGGTCGTGGCGCGCACGCGCGGCAAAATATCGGCGCGCTCGGCTTCAGTAACTTTGCCAAGCTGCACCCCCTTCGCGAGGTTCCGTTCGATCGCCTCACGGCCGCGTTCGATCGCCGCGTCGTCGATGTCGCGCATGACAACTTCGTAGCCGGCGGCGGCGGCAACTTGCGCGATGCCGTGTCCCATCGTGCCCGCCCCGAGCACACTAATGCGTTTAATTACGCGAGCCGCAGACTGATTGTTAACTTGGTGCGAGTTCTTCAATGCTCTCTCGACAATTCCGAACCAAAAAAGGTGGATGCCAATTCAGGCCACGATGTGGCTGGGGCCTGGGTTGGTTCGACTAACTCGTACACCCCTAGTTATACTACACGCGCAACGCAAAACGCCACCGTTTTCCCGCGCCGCTTGTGTCAGAACCCGAGCAATAGCAACGGGTCAGAGCGCATCGCGAAAACCCGGCGCACCTAAGACCGGTCATGTAGCTCCCGGTTCGAAATAAAGAGGAGACCCTGAATTGCCCACAGAAGAACTGCAGCGACAAGTCGTGATCATCGGCTCAGGTCCGGCGGGATTGACGGCGGCGATTTACAGTGCACGTGCGAATCTGAAACCGCTCCTGATCGACGCGCCGACAGACACGGAAAAGCAAACGACTCCCGGGGGCCAGTTGATGATCACCACTGACGTCGAGAACTATCCTGGCTTTGCCGAAGGCATTCAGGGACCAGAGCTGATGTATCAATTCCGCGCGCAGGCCGAGCGGTTCGGGACTGAGTTCAAGGAAGAGTGGATCACGAAAGTCGATCTCAGCCAACGACCATTCAAACTCTACTACGAGAACGGTGTCGTCAAAGCTGAGACATTGATCATTGCTACCGGCGCATCGGCAAAGTGGTTGGGAATTCCCGGCGAAGCAAAAACGCCGCACGGTTTTGGCGGCAACGGAGTATCGGCGTGCGCGACTTGCGACGGTCCTTTGCCGGCGTTTCGAAACAAGCGACTGGTCGTGGTGGGTGGCGGCGACACGGCGATGGAAGAAGCGACGTTCCTCAGGCGTTATGCAGGGCGAGTTTATGTCACTCATCGTCGCGACAAACTGCGCGCCTCGAAAATCATGCAGGACAAAGCGTTCCGCAACGACAAGATCGAGTTCCTTTGGAATACAGAAATTGAAGAGATTCTCGGAACGCAGGAAGAGGGCGTAACGGGCGTACGCCTGCGCGACGTGAAGACCGGCGAGACACGCAACTTCGATTGCGAAGGCGTCTTTATCGCGATCGGTCACAAACCCAACACCGACCTCTTCAAAGGGCAGATCGAAATAAACGAGGTCGGCTACATCAAAACGTCAGGTCATTCGACGGCGACGACTATTCCCGGCGTGTTCGCGGCCGGCGACGTGCAGGATTCAGTTTATCGACAGGCAGTCACCGCAGCCGGAACCGGTTGTATGGCGGCAATTGATGCGGAACGATTCCTCGATCACCTGCCGGTGGCGATGCCGACGGGCGAAGAGATCACGATTGAAGGCGAACACGTCACGCCGGATCATCGCAAAATCATCCTGCCCACCGGTGAAGTCGTTCCTAACGAACCTGAAGCGCCGATGTTCGAAGATTGTCCGTAGGCGTCCGCATGCTCACGCAGCGCGTTCGTATCGTTCACAACAAAACAATTGAATCGTCTTTCGGGCGAAGTGATCGTGCGGGTTCAGGCGCGGGGGCGGGTTCGACTTCGTAAAACGAAGGCTGTTCGATGAATCCTTCGGGACGGATGTTCGGGCAGAACTCGCAGTAGTAACCCAACTGCTGTTTGCGATCCTCGCAGTCATTGCAGTCGAGCACTTGTCCGGTCTTCATCAGCGCGTCAAGCAACGGCACAAGCCGGCGGCCGCGATTTGTCAATTCGTATTCGACGCGGCGCGGGAGACCGCCGTAATCAATCCGCACCACGAGCTCGTCCTGCTCCATCTCTTTCAGGCGGCCCATAAGCGTGCGGCTGCTGATCGGATGCAACTCTTCCAAAAGTTGGGTCGTGCGCTTGGGCCGTTGGAACAGTTCGCGCACTACCAGCAGCGTCCATTTGTCACCGATCAATTGCAGCGCACCGGCGATCGGGCAGCCATCGATTTTGCGTCGTCGCACTTCGTTCTCCGCGTCGCGGCAGAGCTTATCACAGTTAGTTGGCGCTGTTGCGGTGATTTCGTCAAATCACACTCTTGAAAACACACCACCGTTTGTCCCACAATGCGCGTGATTTCGCAGCCGTTGCAGATCTCGGGCAACACGTTCATTCTGCACTGCACACCGGGCACCCTGCGTAGCCAAACATGATCGGCAAAACCATTTCGCACTACCGCATTGTCGAGAAACTCGGCGAGGGCGGCATGGGTGTCGTCTACATCGCGGAAGATACGCTGCTCGGCCGCCGCGTCGCGATCAAAACTCTCACCATCAAAGCGGGACAGAGTGAAAAACATTTCCGCACGCGGTTCCTGCGCGAAGCGCGCGCCGTCTCGGGACTGTCACACCCGAACATCGCGACGATTCACGATTATGGCGAGACCAAGGACGGCGATCCGTACATCGTCATGGAGCTGGTCAAGGGCGATACCTTAAGCAGTTTGATGACGACCGAGACGCTGACGATCGCGCGCGCCCTCGTCATTATTCGGCAAGTCGCCGAAGCGTTGGGGGAAGCACATACCCAGGGCATAATCCACCGCGACATCAAGCCTTCGAACATTGCTATCAATCAACGCGGCGAAGTGAAGGTCCTGGATTTTGGGTTGGCAAAGCAGCTTAACCTGGACGACGAATCGACTGAGCGCCAGACACTGCTGACCTCGCAAACGCAGGAAGGCGTGATCATCGGTACTCCGCTCTACTTGTCGCCCGAGCAGGCACTCGGCACGACCACGATCGACGCGCGCAGTGATCTGTTTTCGCTGGGCGCGCTCATGTACGAATGCATCGTCGGCCGGCCGCCGTTCGACGCCGCGACGCGGATGGAGATTTGCACAAAGGTCATACGCGACACTCCGGCCATCCCTTCAACAATCAATCCGCACGTATCGGCTGAACTGGATCGCATTGTCATGAAGGCGCTCGCGAAGAAGCCGGAAGACCGTTATCAAACTGCCGAAGAAATGGCGAATGATGTCGAAAACGCGCGGATCACTTTGTCGGGTCCGGATCGTCCCGTGGTACGACTGGTACCGCGCACCGCTCGTCCCACTGGAACGCTGGCCACGCTGTCCGAGATTTTTCGACGGCCCAGAGTTTCGCTTGGTTATGTCATCGCCGGCGCGGTGGCGGTACTGCTTCTGATCGCCGGGGTGTGGTGGTTTACCCGCCCCACCATTCATCAACCGAGCGCCGAGGCCAAACGCCTGTACGATCTGGGCGTCAACGCAATGCGCGAAGGCGCGTTCTTCAAATCCAGCAAAATCCTGCAACAGGCTGTCGCCAACGATGACCGGTTCGCACTGGCGCATGCGCGCCTGGCTGAAGCATGGATGGAGCTGGATTCTTCGGACAAGGCAAAAGATGAACTGATACTCGCCAACGACTTAGTAAAAAACCGCGCCGCATTAACGTCAGCGGATGCGCTCCGATTACAAGCTATCGCCGATACCGTAAAGCGTGATTTTACTTCGGCAGTCGAAAACTATCGCCAACTAGTTTCGGCTGTGCCAGCTAACGAGAAAGCGTTCGCGCTGGTTGACCTCGGCCGCGCTCATGAAAAGAACGAACAACTCTCAAAGGCCATTGAAAGTTACCAGGAAGCCACGCAGGCCGACCCGCATTACGCGGCCGCATTTCTGCGATTAGGTGTGACGCTTGGCCGCACGCAGCGATACCAGGAGGCGGAGGCCGCACTAAATCAAGCGAGTAACCTGTTCGGAGTTTCCAACGAGATCGAAGGCATCACGGAAGTCCTTTTTCAGCAGGGCGTCATTCTCACGCAACACGGCAACCTGGCCGATGCGAAGACACAATTCGAAAAGGCCCTCGAACGATCGATGGCCCTGGAGAACAACGAGCAAAGAATCCGGTCGCTGCAGCAGTTGAGTAATACGTCCATCCTGGCCGGGGATGCCGCTCGCGCGCAGGAGTACTCACAACAGGCCACGCAGTTGGCTCAGGCGAGCGGGATGGAGAACCTTGCGACGCAAGGGCTCGTCGAAATCGGCAGATCATATTTGGTCAAAGGCGACCGCGCCGCGGCTGAGAAGAACTTCACCGAAGCGTTGCGCCTGGCACAGCTCTACAAAGCAAGGTTAAGCGAAGCTCGCGCGTTGCTCGCGTTGGGAAGTCTGCGCCGGCAACAAGACGACCCACAGCGAGCGCAGGAGTATTTGCAAAAAGCCCTGGCTTTTTTCACCGAAGGTGGATATGGCCGGCAGATGTTCTCGACTTATTTCAATCTCGGGTATGTCGATATCGAATTAGGCGATTACACCGGCGCGCAACAAACGTTCGAACAACTGCTGCAAGCGGCGCAGAAGGTTGGTGACCAACAATACACCGCCTTCGCGCATAACGGATTAGGTTACGTCTTCCTCGATACCGAACGCTTTCCGGAGGCGTGGTCGCACTTTGATGAGGAATACAAAATCGAAAAGGCCATGAATACAAAATTGTCCATCGGCTACACGGTGGATTACCGCGGGACTGCGTCATGGAAGTTGGGCAGGTATGAAGCGGCACAGGCTGATCTCAACGAGGCGCTCGCTGTCGCTCAACTGCCGGGACAAGATGTAAACAAAGATCTGTTGGCTGATGCCACCTGGTCCGCGGCGGCGCTCGCCCTTAGTCAAAGAAAACTTCCGGAAGCGTCAACGAAGGCCAGGGCCGCCCTGGATGTCGCCGGCTCCGAACACAAGGTACCGGCGATTCGTGCACGATGGACGTTGGGATTGATGGCCGCAATGTCAGGCCGGGCGGAGGGTCGGAAACAGATCGAAGAAGCAATACAAATGGCGAGGAGTATGCGCAATCCGCGGTGGCTGACGGAAGCGTTGTTGGCGCTGGCTGAAGCATCGTTAGCGGGCGGTGATGCTCAGACGGCCATGACGAGCGCGACGGAAGCGCAGTCGCATGTCGTCGCGGCGAAACAGCGCGAATCCGAATGGCGCGTTTATGCGATGCAAGCGCGCGCCAGTGACAAGTTGGGTGACAAGGAAAAAGCGCGGCAGCTCGCGGTTCAGGCGAATGCCACGCTCGGATCTCTCGAAGGCGTCTGGGGCAGCGACAACTACAAATCGTATCTGACGCGCCCCGATGTTGATGAACTTCTACGGCAACTGACCGCTATCGGCGGACCGCAATAGTAGTAGAGAAACTTAGGGCCGAGACTGTTGACGCGATCGAGACGGAAAATGCTGCCGCGCGTTATCAGTACTCGGCCCTTGAAAACCGGGAATCGACAATCTAGCCGCCGCCATCTTGCGGGCCAATTCCCGCGCGGGCGGCGAGGCTCATCTTCTTTCCGCCCTTCTTACCGCCGGCTTTCCTCTTGGTGCCGGCCTTCTTCTTTGCAGCTTTCTTCTTGGTTGCCATTGTCGGATCCTCCTTGCTATGAAGCTATTCAGCGGCGCCAGCCTATGCCAAACGCGTGAGGCTGTAAAGCACTTTTTCAAACATCACGATGCAAGATTCTTTACTAACACAAGCCGCTGCCTCGCATCGGGATGACTCGCCGCCGCGGCGCCGCGTGAGCGATCGTTACCAAGGTTAATCTGAACGCTGGCGATTGCCGTGCCATGCAGGCGCGCACGGCGCAACGAACGGATCGCGCGGTTATTGCGCGAAAAGACCGGACCAAGCGAGCAGGCGTGGGCCAGGATCACTATCACTTGGGATAGGTTCGCTATCTGTTTAGATACGCTGACATCGCTAAGAGCGGAGGTTGATGTTGTAGGTTTTGATTTTTGAGTTCAGCGTGGTCGGATTCATTCCCAGCAGGCGGGCGGCGCGTGACTGATGGCCACCCGTTTGATCCAATGCGCGGCGAATGAGATCGATTTCGAAGCGACGCACTTCGTCGTAAAAGTTCACGCCACGCGTCACGTCAATTCCTGACGAAGCGCCGACTGACTCTCGCGCCACCGCCGCAGCGGCTTGCGGATCGGCAATTTCCCGTCGCAGGCACTCACGCGTGACCTCGTTGCCGGGCGCAATGACGACCGCGCGCTCGATGGCGTTCTCAAGTTCGCGCACGTTGCCGGGCCATGAATAATTCTCGAGCAATAGCAGCACATCCGGATTGACATGTTCCGACACTTCCCGGCCGTTCTCTTCGTTGTACTTGCGAATGAAATGTTGCGCCAGCGGCAAGACGTCTTCGCGGCGATCGCGCAAAGGCGGCAATTCGATCGGCACAACGGCGAGCCGGTAGTACAGGTCTTCACGAAACAATCCCTGACGGACTGCCTCTTTCAGATCGATGTTCGTTGCGGCAATGATGCGCACATCGACGCGCCGCGGCGTCGTGTCACCCAGCGGGGTGAATTCGCGCTCTTGAATCACGCGCAGCAGACGCACCTGCGTCTCAGGCGGAATGTCGCCAATCTCGTCGAGAAAAATCGAACCACCGTCGGCAACTTCAAACAGACCTTTCTTCGCGGCGACCGCGCCGGTGAAGGCGCCGCGCGTATGTCCGAACAATTCCGATTCGAGCAGTTCGGAAGGAATGTTCGAACTGTTCACCGTGACGAAGGCGCGACCCGCGCGCGAGCTGGCTTCGTGAATGGCTTTCGCGATCAGCTCTTTGCCGGTGCCGCTTTCACCCGTGATCAGAACCGTCGAGCGCGCCGGCGCAACCTGCTCCACGACGCGAAACACTTCCTGCATGATGTCTGAGCGGCCGATGATCGCTCCGCGATCCACTTCGCGACTCATTGCCTGCCGCAGCGTACGGCGCTCTTCTTCCTTGCGACGACGCTTGATGCCGGCCGCGACCTGCGCCTTGATGTGTTCGTTTTGAAACGGCTTGCGGATGCAGCCGAACGCACCCTTTTCCCACGCCGCGATCGCCGTGTCGAAGGTCGCGTAGGCAGTAATCATTAAAACGACCGCGTCGCCATCGAGCTTGAGAAATTCTTCAAGGGCGCGCAGTCCCCCGATGCCGGGCATCGACACATCAAGCAACACTACGTCGTAAGCGCGCTTGGTATAAGAGTCGAGACCTTCTTCGCCGGTCTTTGCGAGATCGACACGATAGCCCTCGGACGAAAGCAACGTCTCGAGCACGTCGCGCATGATCTCTTCGTCGTCAACGACGAGGACTGAGCCTTTTTTAGCCATTCAGGATGCGTCGCTGCTCCCGCCGTGGTCCAGGCAGGTCGAGCGAATTCGAGATTATGACCGAAAGTGAATTGAAAAGTGAACTTCGGAGGTAAAGACAATTATACGAATCATTGCGCGGCGACTTTAATTCTCACGCGCGGATCGACGGTGGGCAGGGTGATGCGGAACGTCGAACCGTAACCGGGCGTGCTCGCCACCGTAATATGACCTGAATGCTCCTGCACGATGCCATAAGTCACGGCGAGACCCAGACCCGTGCCACCCCCGACACCCTTGGTGGTGTAGAACGGATCGTAAATCTTGGCAACATGTTCCGGGGCAATGCCGATACCGTTGTCGGCAACTTCAATAATTACCAGGCCGTCTTCGCCGGTCCGTGTCTTCAGAGAGATGCGGCCATCGCCGTTTGAAATCGAATCGCGAGCATTCAGGATCAGGTTGGTGAAGACCTGCTGCAGCTTGACTGAGTTGCCATGCACGTTAGGCAGTTGCTCGCCGTAATCCTTGAGGATCTGAATTTGGCTGCGGCGGAGTTGCGGCTCGAGCAGTTGCAGTGTGTCGTCCAGCACCCGATTGATGTCGATTTGCGAAAACTCTGAGGCGCCGCCGGTGCGCGAAAAATTCAGAAGGTTGTTGACGATGTCGGTGGCCCGATCCGCCTGACGACGAACTTTTTCCAGCAACGTGTGTTTGGGATCGTTGTCCGGCAACATGCTCAGGAGCATCTGCGTGTACGACGATACTCCCGTCAGCGGCGTGTTCACTTCGTGGGCCACACCCGCCGCCAGCAGACCAATCGACGAAAGTTTCTCACGCTGCTGAAGCTGCTCTTCGAGCTGCAAACGCTGCGTCACGTCTTCCAGGACCACCAGCGCTCCGATCTGCTCTGCCGAATCGGCGTACAGCGGCGCCAGCGCAATGTTGAGCACGACTGCTCGCCCGGCACGCGTCACCGTGTGCAGTTTGTAAATCTGCCGCGTCTCCGCGAGGCGCCAGTCGTCAGGTCCCAGCACTTGATGCAACGTGTCGGCGAAATCTTCCGCGAAGAGGTCTTCGATATTCCTTCCGGTGGCTTCTTCGCGCGAGATGGAAAAGATCTCTTCCATTGCCGAATTCAGGCGCGTGATGCTGCCTTTTAAATCAACCGCCAGCAACCCAACGTTGATCGATTCGACAATTGATTCGTTGAACTCTTTCAGCAACTGAAGCTCGGCCGCGCGATGCTGCTGCTCCTGATAAAGCAAGCTGTTTTCAATGGCGACGGCGATATAGCCGGACACGGTGCGCAGAATCTCGACGTCTTCGGACGAAAGCAGCGCGCCATCCGCTGAGCGGCCGAGTCCAATGACGGCAACCATCCGCCCACGCACGACGCAGGGGACGTAGTAATGCAAAGAGCGACGCACGAAACTGCCGCTTTCCGTGCTCATCTCGAGTTCGAGGTCGTCGGCACGGACGACACCAGTGTCAGCGGACCGATGGCGAATCATGTCGCGGAAATCAGGCGGCACGCTTAAATCTGAAAGTCCGGCGCTGCGTACGACGAGATAGCCGGAGGGTTTATTCTCATCTTCAATGAAGATCGCAACGCGCTCGACATTCAACACCTCACGCAATCGCGAGATCAGCGAATCCAGGAGCGGATCAAGTGCGGTGCTGGCCGATATCGTGCGGCCAAAGTCCAGCAAGCTATTTCGCAGATCGTAACGGCGCCCGTAGAACAACCGATCGACTTGCTCCTGGAGGAAATTCTTTACCGGCGCCGCAATCATTACGATGGCCGCCATCAGCGCAATCGAGGCAATCAGCTTCAGAGTGATCTCGTCTGAAGATGAGACGCCGCCCTGCAGCGCGTAGACGCCGAACGCATAGACGACAACACCAATCAGGAACGCAATCGCCAGTGTGGTCACCGCGTACACAGCCGCGCGACGCACCACCAATTCGACGTCCATCAGGCGATAGCGAACGACCGAATAGCCGAACGACAGCGGGATCAGAACCAACGGCAGGATCAATGCATCGTTAAGCGGTGACGAAATGCTTACGCCAAGCAAATAATTGATCAGGAAATAGAGTGCGAAGGGCACCGCCACCGCCGAACCCCAGACCACCCATTTCAACTGCTGCCGCGCCACTGTGTTCTTGCTGACGACGAACCGCCGCACAAGGATGACGGCGCTGACGGCCAACGCTGCCACAAAATGCGTGTTCTCGATCCGGTAAAACCGCGCCGTGAAGGCGGGCGGATAATCAAGCAATCTCGCGGTCGCCGGAATCAGCTGAACAATCTGATCGTGAACCACCATTACCGTCTGCACCAGCAGCAATAACAACGCGGGCAGATACAGGTAAATGCTGCGCCAGCGGCGTTCTTCAAACAGGTGATGCCGCACCGGATAGATTGCGCTGAAATGCAGGAACACCGGCGCGAATAAGATCAGCGCCGCGTTATCCAGGATCGCAATAGCGAAATCGAGATCCCGATATGTGCCGGTCGCGCGATAGACATGGAAGACAAACGCAACCAGGCATAACGTCGCGAAGTGCAGAACGAAGGGCGCGCGGCCACCTTGTTTGAAAATCACGAAGAGGCCGACAAACAGATAAACGAG
>Ga0114129_10015688_pt1 | contig 10772 bp, 10 predicted proteins | sample RhiMetdeltSRZDD1_FD_80071 | JGI IMG/M metagenome (GOLD analysis project Ga0114129, IMG submission 80071) | Populus rhizosphere microbial communities from Tennessee, USA - Rhizosphere MetaG P. deltoides SRZDD1 (version 2) (version 2) | ecosystem: Host-associated > Plants > Roots > Rhizosphere >... | reverse complement strand
GCCTCTTCAACGCGCGCTACTTCGCGTCGGCGCTGACGGAGGAGCTCAGTCGCGCCCAGCGCTTCGAGCGGCCGATGTCTCTGATCATGGCCGACCTCGACCTCCTGCGGGAGATCAACAACACCTACGGTCACCTCGCCGGCGATGCCGTGCTGAAGGGCATCGCCGAGGTCTTCCGCGCCGAGCTGCGGCATTACGACGTTCCGGCCCGGTTCGGCGGCGAGGAGTTCTCGATCCTCCTGCCGGAAACGCCGCCGGCGCAGGCGCTCGAGATCGCCGAGCGGATCCGCCGCGCCGTCGCCGAGGCGGCGTTCGAGGTCGAGACGTCGAGCGAACCGATCCGCGCGACCGTGTCGATCGGCGTCGCCGGCGTGCCGAAGGACGCGACCGACGCGAACGAGCTGATCCACCAGGCCGACCTCGCCGTCTACCGCGCGAAGCTCCAGGGCCGCAACCGCGTGCTCGGTGCGAGCGAGGAGCAGAAGATCCTCAACGACGACCGGCCGAAGCGGATCCTCACGGTCGCCGACGAGGGTGAGCCGGTCGTCACGCTGCCGCGCGCCGCGGAGTCGGTGCCGCAGAACCAGCCGAGGCCGCACGCGGTGCAGGGCCCGCGCTTCCTCGCGCTCTCGAAGCGTCTCGGGCTGCTGATCGCAGCAGTCAGTGCGTCCGGCATCGCCGCCGGCGTGCTGGGGCTGATCTACGGCACATCGGACGACATCGTCGGCTTGCTCGCGATCGTCGCGCTCGTCGGGATCGGCCAGGCCGTCGCGCTCACCGTCAGCGACGAGATCGGCGGGAGCTCGATCTCGCTCAGCGCAGTTGGAGCGATCGCAGGGGCCGCGCTCTTTGGACCGCGCGCCGCGCTCGCCATCGCCGTCACGATCGCGATCGTCGACTGGAGCGCGCAGCGGATCTGGACGCACCAGGTGCTCTTCAACATCGGCGCGCTCTCGCTCGCGTCGCTCTCCGCAGCCGGCGCGTTCGCCGCCTTCGGGATGTTCGAGCTGACGGGCACGCCGGACAAGATCGCCACGATCGCGGCAGGCGTCCTCGCGGGCATCGTCTACTTCCTGGTGAACATGAGCCTCGTCAGCGTCGCGCTCGCGATGGAGGGACACGAGCGCTGGCTCGCCGTCTTCCGCGAGCGTTTCGCGTGGCTCTGGCTGCACTACATCGTCTACGGCTTCGTCGCGGGCGTGATGGCCGTCGCCTACGACGCTGCGGGCCTGTGGGGCCTCGGCGTCTTCGCGGTGCCGCTCCTGCTGATGCGGAAGACGCAGGAGGCGTACCTCGCGCACACGCAGCGCTCGGTCCAGAAGCTCCGCGCGGCCGCCGAGACGATCCAGACGCAGAACGTCTCCCTCGAGCAGGCGAACCGCCTGATCAAGGAGCGCTCGACCGCGGCGATGGAGTCGCTCTCCGCCACGGTCGACGCACGCGACTCCTACACGGCCGGCCACTCGCGCCGCGTGCAGCAGCTGTCGCTCGCGATCGGCCGGGAGCTCGGGCTCTCGCAGGCCGAGCTCGACCTGCTCGGACACGCCGCGCTCTTCCACGACATCGGCAAGCTCGCGATCCCCGACGCGATCCTGCTCAAGCCGGCGTCGCTCACGAGCGAGGAGTGGGCGCTCATGCAGCGCCACGCGGAGGAGGGCGCGCGGATCATCGACCGCCTCGGTTTCCTCGGCGACGCGGTGCCCGCGATCCGGCACCACCACGAGCGCTTCGACGGCACCGGGTACCCGGACCGGATCAGCGGGGAGGAGATCCCGCTGGGCGCCCGCATCATCCACGTGGCCGACGCACTCGACTCGATGCTCACGACGCGGATCTACCGGGCGGCTCGTCCGCCCGCCGACGCGCTCGGCGAGCTCCGCCGGGCCTCCGGCAGCCAGTTCTGCCCGCGCTGTGTCGCGGCGCTCGAGCGGATCCTGCCGCTCGAAACGCTCCAGGACGGCGAGCAGGAGCTGCTCGCAGCCGTCTCCTAGGAAGACGGCGCTGCTCGGGCGCTCTTGCGCGCCCCTCAATATGCTCTACCATTGTTGACATGGCCCGCAAGCGGGCGTTCCGTGCGCTCGAGGGGATCGACCAAGAGCGGCTCGCGGCGTTCCAGGCAGGGATCCGCAAGCGCTACGGCGACGAGGAGCTCCTCGACGAGCTTCGCGCGTGCGCGGAGCGCCTGGGGCGCTCGCCGACGATGCGCGAGTTCGCCGACGACCCGCAGACGCGCGTGCATCCGCAGACGGTCATCGAGCACTTCGGCAGCTGGAACGCGGCGAAGCGCGAAGCTGGGCTCGTCCCGCGGCGCTTCGCGACGCGCGAGGAGCTGCTCCAGGTCCTCCGCGACCTCGGCGACGAGCTCGGGCGCACCCCGACGGCGCGCGACCTCGAGGAACGCCGCGGGCGCCTTCCGTCGAAGTCGCTCTACTGGCACACGTTCGGCTCGCTGACGACCGCGCTCCGCGAGGCCGGCTTCGACGTCCCGGTGGGGGAGGAGAAGCTCGACCGCGCCGTCGAGCAGGGCGTGCGCCTCGCGCGGCGCCTCAAGCGCCTGCCGAAGTTCGCGGACTGGGCGGAAGCCCGGAAGAAGGACGACGCGCTGATGACCGAGTGGCAGGTCTACCGCCTCTTCGAGTCGCGGCGCGGCGTCTGGGCGACCTTCCAGTTCCTGATCGCCGAGCGCCTGCGCGAGCAGGGCGTGAAGGTGAGTGCCGAGGGGAGGGTCGGCTAGGCCGTCGCGACGAGCGTCGCGAGCCGCTGCAGGCAGTGCGCGCCCTCCTGCGGTGCGCGAACCGTCGGCAGCGGGTTCTCCTCGACGAACGACGCGTCGGGGCGGAAGCGCTCGCTCCAAGCGACGCGTCCGTCGGCGAGCGCGAGCATCGTGCCCTCGCCGACCTCCTTCTTCTGCAGCTTCACGTCCGCATAGCGCTCGACCGTTTCGAGCGCGAGCTTCGTCGAGGCGAAGAACGTCTCGCGGTGGCCGCGGCCGACCCAGAGGGGGCGGCCCACGCCGCGGGCGAGGAACAGGAGCCCGGGACGACGCTCGTCGAGCCAGGCGGTCGCCATCGCGCCGTAGAGGTGCTCGAGCGCCGCGGCGCGGTTCTCGCTCTCCTCGGCCAGCGCGAAGATCGCCTCGGAGTCGACGGTCATGTCGGGCTCGTGGCGGCGCCACCCACGCTGCTCGAAGAGCTCGTCGTCGTTCGTGATGATCCCGTTGTGGATCCCGACGACCTTGCCGTGGCGGATCGGATGGTTGTTCGCGGCGATGGACGGATGGCCCTTCGTGTAGTCCCGCACGTGGACGAGCGCCTCGACGGCGTCGACCGGGATCTGGATCCGGTCGAGCAGCTCGCTCGCGCCGGAGCGCTGCTTGTGGACGTCGACGGGACCGTTCGGAACCCGGTGCGCGTACCCCACGGCGTCGGCGCCGCGCTCGGCGATCCCGGCCAGCAGCGACTGCGCCGCGAGCGTCCGGTCGACGCTCGACGAGGCGCTCAGGCTATAGCCGGCAATGCCGCACATACGCTCCCGATCGTAGGGTGGATCCCGGCTATCACTCTTCCCACTAGACGTATCGACAGTTCTGAGGGTTAGGTAAAAAAGCTGTAAGCCCTCCATCCCTCGTTCGGGTCGAACGGCGCGTTCAAGCGCATCCCCCAAAAGGCCGATACGTCGTGCATGGAGTCGAACTCCCTGCCGAGCGAGCCCGCGGAGGCGGTCGAGGCCGGAGAACCTCACCTCGAGCTGCTGCCGGCACTCGACGCGCCCGATGCGCCCGAGCCGGAGGCCGAGGAGCTCGATGTGCTCGACACACCGGCGCCCGTCCAGGACCCGCTGAAGCTCTACGTCCGACAGATCGGCGACGGCCGGCTGCTGACGGTGACCGAGGAGCGCGAGCTCGCGCGGCGCAAGGACCTCGGCGACGAGGCCGCGAAGCGCCGCCTGATCGAGTGCAACCTCCGGCTCGTCATGTCGATCACGCGGAATTACACGAAGGCCGGGGTCCCGCTCCTCGACCTGATCCAGGAGGGCAATCTCGGTCTCATCCGCGCCGTCGAGAAGTTCGACTACCGCATGGGCTACAAGCTCTCGACGTACGCGACGTGGTGGATCCGCCAGGCGATCACGCGCGCACTGGCCGACCAGGGGCGCATCATCCGGCTTCCGGTGCACGTGGCCGACCAGGTGCGCCGCCTGATGCGCACCCGTCGCATGCTCGCGCAGAAGCTCAACCGCGAGCCGACGATCGCCGAGCTGGCCCAGGCGTCCGAGCTACCGGTCAAGAAGGTGAAGGATCTGCTCGAGCTCGTCGAGGAGCCGGTGAGCCTCGAGACGCCGGTCGGCGACGGCGAGTCGCTCTACGGTGACCTGATCGAGGACACCAAGACCGACCGGCCCGAGCTGACGACGGCCGACGCGATGCGACACCGCGAGCTCGTCCGCGCGCTCGACAGCCTCAACCCGCGCATGCGCAAGGTGCTCGCGCTCCGCTTCGGGCTCGACGGCGAGAAGCCGCAGACGCTCGAGGAGGTCGGGTCGGGCCTCGGGATCACGCGCGAGCGTGTCCGCCAGCTCGAGTCGCGCGCGCTGCGCGAGCTTCGCTCGGTCGCCCCGGACCTCGAGCTCTACCTGTCGGAGTAGAAGGCACGGCCGCGGGTACCCTCGCGGTATGAGCTTCTTCGTCGACGTCCACTCGCATGTCGTCCCATCGGGCGACGACGGAGCGCAGCGCATCATCGAAGGCCGCGGGTTGTGTCGCGAGGCAGCGCGTCATGGAACGGCGGTGCTCTACGCGACGCCCCACGTCTGGCCGCACCTCGTGCTGACCGAGGAGCGCGAGCAGCTCGTGCGCGCGAACTTCGCCGAGCTGACGTCCGAGGAGCTCGGCCTGGAGCTGCGGCTCGGTTTCGAGCTCACGCCGGCGCCGCCGCTCCTCGAGCAGGACCTCCGGCGCTACGTCCTCGACGGGACCAACGCGGTGCTGATCGAGGTGCCGTTCACCGGCGGCGAGCGCCTGCTCGTCGAGATCTGCGAGCTGATGGAAGAGCAGCGGCTGCAGCCGGTCATCGCGCACCCGGAGCGGACGGAGGCAGTGCTCGACAAGCCGTCGCTCGCACGCGAGTTCGCCGAGCGCGGCTGGCTGCTCCAGGTGAACGGAAGCTCGTTGACGGGACGGCACGGCGCGGAGATCGAGTCGCTCGCGTGGGATCTGATCGACGAGTCGCTCGTTGCGCTCGTCGGCTCGGACGGGCACCGTGGGACGCGGCCCGCGGTATTGGACGACGCCTACGCGGTTGTCGAGGCGCGCGTGGGGGAGACCCAGGCGCGCTCGCTCTTTGACGGTTCCGCGATCGGCGTAGCCGCGGCTACAGAGCCACAGCTTCCATCTCGTGCAGCCGCGCGAGGTGCCTGAGCGACTCGAGCTCGATCTGCCGCACGCGCTCGCGCGTCAGTCCTAGCCGGCGCCCGATCTCCTCGAGCGTCTTCGGCTCGGAGTCCTCGAGCCCGTACCGCAGCACGACGACCGCACGGTCACGTTCCGGGAGCGCATTGAGCGCGTTCGCGAGCGCCTGGCTCCGCAGCGTGACCTCGACCTCTTCCTCCGGGAGCGGCGCGTCGCCCGCCACGAAGTCGCCGAAGACGGCGTCGTCCTCGTCCCCGATGGGCTGGTCGAGGCTCGTCGAGGCCCGGGCAGCGGCGCGTACCTCCTTCGCCTGTTGCACGGGGAGGTTCGCCTCCTCGGCGATCTCGTCGAGCGTCGGCTCGCGGCCGAGCTCCATCCAGAGCGTCCGCTCCGCGCGGTTCATCTTCTGGAGGCGTTCGACGATATGGACGGGCATCCGGATCGTCCGAGCCTTGTCCGCGAGCGCGCGGGCCACGGCCTGGCGGATCCACCACGTCGCGTACGTCGAGAACTTGTAGCCGCGGCGCCAGTCGAACTTCTCGACCGCCCGGATCAGCCCGAGCGTGCCCTCCTGGATCAGGTCGAGGAACGGTAGGCCCTGGTTCCGGTAGTTCTTCGCGATCGAGACGACGAGGCGGAGGTTCGACTGGATCATCCGCTGCTTCGCCTCCGGGTCGCCGCGCTCGATCTTCTTCGCCAGCTCGACCTCCTGCGCGGCGGTCAGCAGTGCGTGGCGGCCGGCCTCGCGCAGGAAGAGCTGCAGCGCGTCCGTCGTGGTCTCGAGGGGCGGCGGTACGTACGGCTGCGGCGGCGGGAGCGGTTCCTTCTTCTCCTCCCGCTCGTCGAGGAGGTCGAACCCGCGGGCCTCCAACTCGCGCTCCAGGCCTTCGAGCTCGAGAGGCCCGAGGTCGTGAGGCTCGAGCACCTCGTAGAGCTCGACCCGGCGGATCGTGCCGCTCGTCTCGGCCGCGTCGAGCAGAGGGCGCAGCTCCTCTTGCTCGAGAACGGTGTCCACGACGTCGACTGCCACGGCCGATACGTGCTTTTCCGCGTCTTCACAGGCCCCAAACACGCGACTTCTGCGTTTGAAACGCCGAGAGCCCGGCCGAAGCCGGGCTCTCCAGTGCCTGTGGTGCGGGACTGGATCAGACGACAGGCGCCGGAACCGGGGTGTTCGGCAGGTCGATGCCGTTGACCTTGAGGCCAGCGTCCGTCACGTCCGTGTTGAACACGTGCGGCAGGAAGCCGTCGAACGACTCACCAGCCGGGCAGTAGCCAACGTACGGAGCGCCGCTGTAGCCACCGCTGACGTACTGGAAGCCGAAGCCAGTCAGATTCCAGCCCGTGATCTGCTTGCCGTTGCTGCTGAGCACCGGGGTGGCCTTCACAGTGCGAGACTGGACAACCGTGCTCGTGCGGCTCTGCTCGCCGCCGCTGCACTGCCAGCGCGTCTGGGTGCTGAGCGACTGCGTACCGGCAGTGAACTTCAGGTTGGCGACATTCTTGTCGAAGTCGCCGTTGTTCCACTTGAGCGCGGACTGCACGTCGCCCTTGCCGATGTAGCCGACGCCGTTGGCGTCGACGGCGACACTGGCCAGGGCGGCAGTCGGAACTGCAAGCGCGACGAGCGCGGCGATCGCGACGATGTACTTCTTCATTCGAAAGTCCTCTCTGTGACGGTTCCCGGCTGACCAACTGTCGTCCGGTTCGAGAGGGATTGTGCATAGCAAAAACGCTATGCGACTCAGTAGTAGGCCGCAGTCTTGCGACGGGTTTTCCGCGATCTCGGACCGTCGCGGCTCCTCTACCGTGAGAGCCCCTGCGTGCGGTCGGTGAGCGCTCGTGACGGTGCGTTCCCGGCCGGCACCAGGGTTCCGCGGATCTCGCAGGTGGATTCTGACGGTGCCCTGCCGAATGCACGATAAGCGTCGTTATGTCAAGTCGTGATTCGACGGCTAGCGTGTGGCCGTGAGGCTTCTCTTCCCCGTTCTGCTGGCCGCGCTGGTGCTCCCCGCCGCAGGCCGGGCGGAGGTCGTCGCGCCGGACGTCACGGAGGCGGCGCTGGCAGTCGCGCGCGACGGCTCACCGCGCGTCGCCTGGATCGACGGTCGCCGGCTGCTCGTCGCCACGCGTGGCGCGAGCTGGCGCGCCGGCGCCGTCGCCACCCTGCCGAGCGTCGGCGGCCGCGTGGCGGGCGTCTCGGAGAGCGCCGTCCTCGTCGAGGGACGCCGAAGCTGGATCCGGCTCGTCGTCCGCTCCGGCAACCGCTGGCGCGTCCTGACCGTCAGGAACGCGCCCAAGCGGGCGTTGTTGGGCGCCTCAGGCCTCGCGATCGACGCCGCGGGCCGTCCCGCCGTCGCGTACGCGATCCAGGAGGCGAACGACGACACGTCCCTCCACCTCGTGCGGATGGCCGCGAACGGCCGCCTGGCCTCGACGCGGATCACGACGAAGGGTTTCCCGAAGAGCATCGCGCCGCCCGCCGCCGCGCCGGTGCTCCTCCCCGACCGGACCGTCCGCGTCGTCGAGACGTTCTCCCAGCGCGGCGCGAACGCGATCCTCTGGCGGCGCGAGGGCACGCGCTGGTGGGGCCGGGTGCTCCACGCGAGCGCGCTCGGGAGCGCCGCGCTTCCGGTGTACACGGCCGCCGCACCCGAGGGCGTGTACGTCGCGTGGACGATCCCGTATCCGAGCTTCGGCCAGGCCAACCTCGTCCTCTCGAGTCACCTCGACCGTTCGCGCTCGACCGTGCTCCACCCGAACGCGCTCGCCGCCGGCCTCGTGCTCGGCCCGGCCGGTCCGGAGGTCGCCGCGAACGAGCCGTTCCAGGGGCTCTTCGCGGGAGTCGTCATCGGCGGCGCCCAGGCCGAGGTCGACGGACGGATCCTCGGCTACGCGGCGACGCCCACGGGTGGCAGGCAGCTGCTCCTGTCGAGGCCGAGCGGTCTCGAGTGGTTCGAGCTCCCCGCCACGCCCGCGGTGCAGATCGTCGCGGATGCCGAGTCGTGGCGCGTACGGGGCGCGACCGGCGGCACGGTGACGATCTACGAGGAAGCCGCGGGCCGGCCGCGGCACTCGGTCTTCGAGGCGCCCGTCGCCGCCGACGGCGCGTTCTCGTTCTCGCTCCCGATCGTGCCGGGCGCGAGCTACCGCGCCGTGTGGGTCGACCCGGCGACGGGCGTCCCCTTCGCCCGACTCCTGCGGCCCTAGAAGGTCGCGGAGCGAACGCCGGTCGCGATCAGCAGCAGCACGAGCGCCGCGACCACGAGCCGGTAGACGACGAAAAGCGTGTAGTCGTGCCGGCGCACGTAGCCGAGCAGCCACTCGATCGCGAGCAGCCCGCTGCCGGCGGCCGCAAGCGTCCCGACGAGGAACGGTCCCTCCCACCCGTTCGGGAGCTCGCCGAGCAGGACATCCGTCACGCCCTTCAGCAGGACAGCGCCGAGCACGATCGGCGCGAGCAGCAGGAACGAGAGCCGCGCGGCCTCGTCGCGGGTCAGCTTGAGGAAGCGCGCCGCCGAGATGGTGATGCCAGAGCGGGAAACCCCGGGCATCAGCGCCAGCGCCTGTGCGAAGCCGATCCCGAGCGCGGTCCAGAGCCCGAGATCGGACGCGGTGCGCGTCGTCGGCTGCCTGTCCGCGACCCAGAGCACGCCGGCGAAGACGGCGAGCAGGATCGCGATCTGCCACGGCTCGCCGAGGTGGTCCGCGATGAAGCTCTCCCCCACGGCGCCGATCAGCGCCGCCGGGATCGTCGCGACGAGGACGATCCACGCGACGCGCTCGTCGGGGGTCCGGATCCGCCGCCGCGCAAGGCTTCCGACGAACGCGACGAGCAACTTCCAGATGTCATGCCGGAAGTAGGCGACGACCGCCACGAGTGTCCCGAGGTGCAGCGCGACGTCGAACGTCTGGTTGAACTCGTCGTGCTGCTCGAGGTACGTCCAGTCGCCGAGCCACGGTACGAGGATCAGGTGGCCCGACGACGAGATCGGCAGGAGCTCGGTGAACCCCTGGACGATTCCGAGGATGAACGCCTGCCAATCCGGGAGCGCGCCCGCCGCGTCCCCCACTCCGAGGATCGTCAACACGGCTGCGATTGCGAGCAGGATCCCGGCGGCGGTCGCGGTCGCAGCACGCGGCATGCAGCCGCGGATCCTACGGTGTAGAGTCCCGCGGCTGGTTGTCCACAGACCTCTCCACAAATTGGAAGATTGGCTGTGGAATTGTGGATAATTGAATTATCCGCAAATTGCGGCCACGACGTTTTTCGACCTCTTGAAGCAGGCCACGGCCGCGTCTAAGTTCCCTCTTGCGCCGAGCACGGAGCGCAACTAGGTCGAAACCGCTCCCGGTGGCGGTAGGCGGAAGCCGAAGGCCAGCGGGGACGGTGGACGAAAGCGACACCGGCTCGGCGAAACCTTTCGGGGCGAGAGTTCTTCGGGACACTCGCCCCGAAAGCTTTTTCTAGGATCTCTGCGTGCACCTGAGAGCACCCTCGGTCGACAAAGGCGTCTCCGCCTTTCTCTGGGCGCTCTTCTTCTTCCTCTACCTCTTCTTCGGCTCGGTCGCCGTCGGCGTCGACAAGGGGCCTGCGCTGATCCTCTCGGCGCTCGCCGGCTTCGGCGCCTTCCTCTTCATCCGGATCCTCGGCGACCGCGCGCCGCGCCCGCCGGACGTCTACCCCGTCCAGTCGGCGTCGCGTCCGCGGCGGGAGGCAGAGAGCGCTCCCACGAGCAGCCGCGCGAGATAGCCGCCGACGATCCGCTCGAGCCGCTCGGTCGCCGTCGGTCGGCGAGGCTCGGCGTCGAGCGCGGCGCAGTGCTCCATGAGGAGCTCGGCCCCCCTGGCGGGGCTGTGCGGCTCTGCGGCGTCCACGTTCCCGGTATCGACTGCGCCTAGGCAGCCGCTCCATCCCTTGCACGGGGTCTAAAGGTCGAGGCGCCGGCCGTCGACGTCGCCCGACTCGAGGAGCGGCGCCAGACCGCCCTCGAGCGGCTCGTCCCAGAAGACATGGCGGACGACGCCGATCTCCGGGTCGTTGTGGAACGGCAGGTCGACGTGGCTGTGCGTGACGAGGTTCACGGACGTGCGCGCGCAGACGGGGCACTTGACCGCGACGCCTACGGCCGCGTCGCTCGCAGCGAGGAGGAAGAAGGCCGACGGGAAGACCGGACGCGGCCGCTCCTCGGGCAGGCAGAAGAACGTCCACGGCCACTCCCCCGCCTGGATACGCCGTGCCGCGAGGTCGCTCAGCTCGACCGACACGTCCTCGAGCTGCGCCGTCATCAGGTTGAAGAAGCGCTCGCCGCCGAAGCCGAGCGGCGCCCAGTCGAGCTCCTCGTGGGTCACGAGCCCCGCGTGC
>Ga0114129_10015686_pt1 | contig 10772 bp, 9 predicted proteins | sample RhiMetdeltSRZDD1_FD_80071 | JGI IMG/M metagenome (GOLD analysis project Ga0114129, IMG submission 80071) | Populus rhizosphere microbial communities from Tennessee, USA - Rhizosphere MetaG P. deltoides SRZDD1 (version 2) (version 2) | ecosystem: Host-associated > Plants > Roots > Rhizosphere >... | reverse complement strand
CGGCCGGCGCGGGTTCTGGTGGGTGAAATGGATCGAACGCGTCGAGACGAGCCAAACGCCGTGGTGGTGGCAATCTCCGTTCCCCCTCACCTGAATCGCGATACGGGAACACGTTGGCCGTGGAAGCGGCGTCGTCCTGGGGACGACTGGCGTCCGGGAGGTCCGATCTCGAATTCGAGATCAGCTCGCCTTGATGGGTAGAGGGCGAGCGTTTCGGTCCACGCTGCGGTCCGAGGTCGCGATCGGCTCAGGAAGGAATCTCGTTCGGATCATGCGCCAACGTCGGCGGCCGACGAGCGCATCCCGCAGAAGTGGGCGGGCTAGGTTCCGCCGTTCGCAGCGCGCCGGTCGCGGGTGCTAGCCTCCGGACAGGCGGCGCCTCCCCGGAGAGGACATAAGAAATGTTGGACGTGTTCGCGGTTTCGATCAACGCGGTCGTCGTCGCCGTCGTCGGGGGGATCGCCGTTCAGATCGAGTCGCTCGGTTCGAGATTCGACGGACGGATCGACTCACTCGAGGCTCGGCTGGACGGCCGGTTCGACATCCTCCCGTCTTCGGTCGACGGCATGCGCTCGGACCTGAAGCAGGTCGCGCTCGCCGTCGGTATCCGTCCACGCGCTCGGAACGACTGAGGAAGGCCGCTCGAGGCCGCGTATGTCGTCGATCCTTCGCCCAAAGGCGCTGCGGGAAGGCGATCTCGTTGCGGTCGCGGCGCTGTCCGGCGGGTTGGACGAAGAGGGCGCCCCGCTGCTCGAGCGCGGCGTCGAGGTCATCCGGCAGATGGGGTTCGCCGTACGCGTGTCGCCGCTCGTGGACCTGAACCGCCAATGGTGGTGGGCGGCCGCGGCCCCTCGAGAGGTAGCCGAGGAGTTCAACGGTCTGCTTCGCGATCCGGGGATCCGCGGGATCTTCGCGTTGACCGGCGGCGGGATGCCGTTCAGCTACCTCGACCTGATCGATTTCGACGCCGTGCGAGCGGACCCGAAGCCCATCCTGGGGATGAGCGACATCTCCACCCTGCATCTGGCGCTGCATGCTCGAACCGGTCTCGTGTCGCTGCACGCCGAGATCGTCACGCACGGGTTCGGGGGCTGGCACGAGGCCGACGAGACCCGTCGCAAGGAGCTCGCGGACGTCTACCTCCGCGTGCTGACGAGCGACGAAGCGCCGGGCGCGCTGCCGCCGGGCCGCTCGTGGGAGAGCTGGCGACCGGGTCGTGCCCGGGGTCCGCTGATCGGCGGGATGCTCAACCGCCTGATCCGGATCCAGGCGACGCCGTTCGCGCTCGCGCCGGAGCGTTTCGACGGCGCGATCCTGTTCTGGGAAGAGGCCTTCACGTCCACCCCGAGGGTCTGGAACGACCTCCACGTGCTCCGACACGCCGGGGTGCTCGACCGGATCGCGGGCATGGTCGTGGGGACCCCGTTCCTCGTCGAGGAGCCCGAGGTCGGGCCGGCCACGTTCCGGGAGCTGGTCCTGGAGGTCCTCGGCGACCGCGACATCCCCGTCCTCGGAAACGTCGACATCGGGCACGACGGGCCGAACCTGCCCATGCCGCTTGGCGTTCGCGCCGAGCTGGACGTCGACGCGATGACCCTGTCTCTGTTGGAGCCTGCGGTCGCAGCAGCCTGACGCCGCGAGCTCCTGATCATTCGCTCGAAGGGGGCGCTTCGCGCGTTTGAGGAGCTCCTCGTACATCTCCTCGGTCATCTTCTCGATCCTCTTCCACCAACCACGTATGGGTTGGCCGCCGGCCTCCGGCGTTGACCGGCCAGTCGAGCGGGTGCCAGGATTCGCAGCCGTGGATGGGAGCGAGGCGCGATGAGGAACACGTTGGTTCGCTGGAGGGTGGCCGGCCAGACGGCCCTCATCGTGCTCGGCATCATCGTGGCCAAGCTCGTCATCTCGGCGTTCTCGCTCGAGTTCATCGAGCTGAGCCCACTGTTCACCAGCGTGGTGGCCGGGGGTGTGTTCGTGCTGGGCCTGATCGTGGCCGGGACCCTCACCGACTACAAGGAAGCGGAGCGAGTGCCCTCGGAGATGACGGCCGCCCTAACGAACATCCACGACGATTGCGCGGCGTTCAAGGAGGCCTTCCCCGATCTCGATCTGGATCGCCTGGAGGCGACCCTGGCCCGCATCGTGGACGCCTTCCGGCACGACCTCGGGGAGCCGGATACCTTCCGGGCACTCGACGCGATCGACGACCTCAACGAGACGTTCCTGGAGATGGATCGGATCGGCGTCGTTGCCACGTATACCTCGCGGCTCCGCAACGAGCAGGGGTCGCTCCGGCGGAGCGTGCTGCGCGTGTACCACGTGCAGCGGACCGAGTTCCTGCCCTCCGCCTACCTGCTGATTCAGTCGATCGTGGTGATCATCATCACCGCGCTGGCGTTCACGGAGATCGAGCCGACGTACGAGGCCGTGATCATCCTCGCGTTCATCTCATTCTTCTTCGTCGCGCTGCTCCGGCTGCTCCGCATCATGGACCGCCCGTTCCACGTCGAGGAGCACACGCAGGACGACGTCAGTCTGTTCCTGCTTCGTCGGTTCGTCGACCGGCTGCATCGCTCACCAACCTGACCGCGACCACCCGGCGCCTCAGAGCGTACGAACGACTCGGCACGGATTCCCCACGGCCAGCACGCCGTTCGGGACGTCGCGCGTGACCACGCTCCCCGCCCCGATGATGGAGTCGCCCCCCACCGAGACCCCCGGCAGCACGATCGCCGCCGCGCCCAGCCATACGTTCGAACCGATCGAGATCGGGCGAGCGAGCTCGAGGAGATCCCGGCGGGTCTGTGCGTCTCGCGGGTGGTCGGCCGCCAGGAGCTGCACGCCCGGGCCGATCTGCGCCCCGTCACCGATCGTCACCGGCGCGCAATCGAGGATCACCGCGTTGAAGTTGACGAACGCGTCGCCGCCGATCGACACGTTGTAGCCGTAGTCGCAGGCGAACGGCGGCTGGATGAACGTGCCGCCGCCGATCCCACCTAGGAGCTCGCGCAGGACGGCAAGGCGCTGCTCCTCATCCGGCTGGGTGTTGAACGCGCGCAGCAGCGACCGGCATCGCCGGCGTTCGGCCACGAGCTCCGGATCTGACGCCCGATACAGCTCGCCGGCCAGCATCTTGTCCTTCTCGGTCGCTACCATCGATCGTCTCCGTGAGCCAAACGGGTCGTGCGGGGACCATAGTGGTGGATATCGTGGGCATCGAACCGACGCGAGCTCGGGGCGATGAGTTTTCCGCGCCCCGGTCGTCCTACCCCCGACGAACCGCCGACGTCTCACGAGGTGATCACCGATGAGGAAGCTGATCCTCGAGGAATGGGTGTCGCTCGACGGCTACGCCGTGGACGGCGAAGGAAGCCTGGACTTCTTTCCCGAGATCGAAACGGACAGGTACTCGGACAGGGACCAGCTGGCGTTCCTGGACAGCGTGGACACGATCCTGCTGGGGCGGAAGACGTATGAGCTGTTCCTCGACTACTGGCCGACTGCGTCGACGGACGAGGAGATCATCGCCGACCGCCTGAACGAGTTGCCCAAGCTCGTCTTCTCCAACACGCTGAGCGAGGCACCGTGGGGAACGTGGCCGCCCGCGCAGGTGGTCCACGGCGACGCCGTGGCCGAGATCGAGCGGTTGAAGGCGCAGGAAGGCAAGCACATGGTCCTGTGGGGGAGCCTCTCCCTCGCTCAGGACCTCATGGGGGCGGACCTCATCGACGAGTACCACATCCAGCTCTGCCCGACGCTGGTCGGAGGTGGGCGACCGTTGTTCCCGTCCCGGCGGGGCCACATGAACCTGGAACGCGTCGACCTGCGGACCTACGACACGGGTGCGGTGTTCCTGCACTACGAGCCGAAACGCGAGGTCTAGCCGCGCCCGAAAGTGGATCCGAACCCTCTCCACCCAGCGACCGAATACCCTCATATGGCGAGGGGGCCGCCACCTTCACTCCTCCACGCGATCTGGGCTACTCGACATCGACGAGACGTCCCCAGGCGCGGGGATCTTCACCCGGAACGTCATCAGTGTGCGTGAGGCACATCTCGAAGAACCCGCATCCGAGAGGAGACGACATGAGGAAGAACGTCCTGTTGTTGCTGTCATGCGTGGTGCTGGTTGTTGGACTGGTCGCCGCCGGCCCGGCCTCGGTGGCGACGAGTAATCGGCCCAAGATCCTGAAGTTCCAAACGATGGTGGGCGTCCCCCGTCCCTACACGGACGCCATGAACGCGATCCGCGGTGTGCCCGGTGGCGGCCTCCCCTGGGTGGTCGACTCGGCGAACGGCAAGCTGCGGACCGACGGCCACGTCGTGATCCAGGTCGAAGGCCTGGTGCTCGACCCGAACGACCAAGGCGTGATCGACGCCGGGCTGGCCGGCACGAACCCCGTCCGGAACTTCAAGGCCATCGTGAGTTGCCTGAGCAAGGACGCCGGTGGCATGGCCATCACGTCGAACGTCGAGACGGGGCTGTTCCCCGCGAACGCGGCGGGCGACTCGGAGATCGAGGACAACGTGAACCTGCCCGACCCCTGCATCGCGCCGATCGTCTTCGTGACCAGCCCGACCGGTCAGTGGTTCGCCTCGACGGGGTTCTAGCGCGTCCTTCTGCATAGCGGCCACACCGCCTCGACCTGCGCGGTGGCGTCGGCTCTTCACCCGCCGTACGCTCGCGGGCGTGCTGACCTGCCCAAATTGCGGCCGGGAGAGTCCCGAGGAATTCACGTTCTGCCCGGCCTGCGGGCAGCCGCTGACGCCCGCGCCGGGCCGCGAGGTCCGCAAGACCGTCACGGTGATCTTCTGCGACGTTACCGGCTCGACGGCCCTGGGCGAGCGGCTGGATCCCGAGTCGCTCCGCGACGTGCAGTCCCGCTACTTCGAGGCGATGCGCGCGGCGATCGAACGTCACGGGGGCACGGTCGAGAAGTTCATCGGGGACGCGGTGATGGCCGTGTTCGGCATCCCGCAGCTCCACGAGGACGACGCGCTTCGGGCGGCCCGAGCCGCGGTCGACATGCGCGAGGGACTCGCCGAGCTGAACAAGGAGCTCGAGCGGGACCGAGGCGTGACGGTCCAGGTCCGCATCGGTGTGAACACCGGCGAGGTCGTGGCCGGCGCCTCGGCGACCGACCCGGCACTGGTGACCGGCGATGCGGTCAACGTCGCGGCCCGGCTCGAACAGGGCGCAGCCCCGGGAGAGGTCCTGATCGGCGAGTCCACACATCGCCTTGTGCGCGACGCGGTCGAGGCCGAGCCGGTCACCCCACTCGAGGCCAAGGGCAAGGCTGAGCCCCTCCGCGCCTTCCACCTGCTCGGCGTTCGCGAGGTGATCGGGGCGATCCCCCGCCGCCTGGACTCGCCGATGGTCGGGCGCGAGCGGCAGCTCGCCCAGCTGTTCCAGGCTTTCGAGGCGGCCGAGGCCGATCGGGCGTGCCAGCTCTTCACCGTGCTCGGCCCTGCCGGCGTGGGCAAGTCCCGGCTCATCCAGGAGTTCCTGGCCGGGCTCGGCGACGGGGCGCAGATCCTGCATGGCCGGTGTCTGCCCTACGGGGAGGGGATCACGTACTTCCCGGTCGTCGAGGCGATCAAGCAGGCCGCGGGGCTGGCCGACTTCGACCTACCCGACGTCGTCGAGGCCAAGGTCTGCTCGGTGCTCGAGGGAGACGAGCACCAGCAGCTCGTGTGCCGGCACGTCTCGCACCTCATGGGCGTGGCCGAGGCGGCGGCCGGCGAGGAGACGTTCTGGGCGATCCGGCGGTTCTTCGAGGCCTCGGCGCGCGAGCGACCGCTTGTGCTCGTCTTCGACGACATCCACTGGGGCGAGCAGACGTTCCTGGACCTAGTCGAGCACGTGGCTGACTGGTCTCGCGGTTCGCCCATCCTGCTGCTGTGCATGGCGCGGCCCGACCTGTTGGACGTCCGGTCGGGGTGGGGCGGAGGGAAGCTGAACGCCGCCACCGTCTCGCTCGAACCACTGTCCGGGGAGCAGTCCGGGCAGCTGATCGTGAACCTGCTCGGATCGGCCGAGTTACCGGCGGAGGTCGAGGAGCGGATCGTGGAGACCGCGGAGGGCAACCCGCTGTTCGTCGAGGAGACGCTCGCGATGCTGATCGACGACGGGCGCGTTGTTCGCAAGGACGGCCGGTGGGTGGCGGCCGGAGAGCTGTTGGACGTGACCGTGCCACCGTCGATCCAGGCACTACTGGCCTCTCGGCTCGACCGTCTCACGCCAGAGGAACGCGAGACGTTGGAGGCGGCCGCGGTAGTGGGCAAAGAGTTCTTCGCCGGGGCGGTTCGGGATCTCGTCGGTTCGGACGCCGCGTCGCGCGTGTCGGGCGATCTCATGGCGCTGGTTCGCAAGGAACTGATCCGGCCGGACCGCTCGACGCTCCCGGGCGAGGACGCCTTCCGGTTCCGGCATCTGCTGATCCGGGACGCGGCCTACGACGCGATGCCGAAGGCGCAGCGTGCCGAGCTGCACGAGCGCTTCGCGGCGTGGCTCGAACGGACGGCCGGCGACGCCGTGTCCGAGCAGGAGGACATCGTCGGTTACCACCTCGAGCAGGCCCACGCCTACCTGCTTCAGCTCGGGCCGCCCGACGAGCGGGCCGAGGCGATCGGGCAGCGCGCCTCTGTCCATCTCGCTGCGGCCGGACGCCGGGCGTCGCTCCGATCGGACCACCCCGGCGGCGCGAACCTGCTGCGCCGGGCGCTGTCGGTCGGTCCCGATCGAGGGCTGGAACGCGCGCGGACGCTCTTCGACCTCGGGATCGCGCTTCTCAACATCGGGGATGCCCGGCCGGCCACCGCCGCGTTCGAGGAGGCGGTCGAGAACGCCTCCGGCGCCGGTGACCGCTCGTTGGAGTTGCTGGCTCGGATCCGGCTGGCGGCGAGCACGATGATGAGCGACCCCCACGGACAGTCGACCGAGGAGTTCCGGGTCCAACTGGAAGAAGCCGCTCGTCACTTCGAGGATCTGGGCGACGACGCGGCGCTTGCGACGGTCTGGACGGAGCTCGCGGAGGTCGAGTGGATGCCGTGCTTGTACGAGCGAGCGGAGCGTGCCGCCCGTCGCGGCGTCGAGCACGCTCGCAGGAGCAGCGACCTGCGGCTGCTCGAGCACGCCGGCGCCGTCCTTCTCGCCGCCTCCATGTTCGGTCCGGCAACGTCAGAAGAGGGCCTGCGAACGATCGACGAGCTGGCGGACGACGCTGCACTCAGCCGGCACCTGGAGGAGTTCGCACTCGTTGCGCGCGCCTACTTCGTTGGCATGCGGGGCGAGTTCGATGAGGCCCGGAGACTGCTGCGGCTGGCCGACGAGATCGCCACGTCGCTCGGCCTGCGGTTCGACATCTCTGCGAACCGGGAGCAGCTCGGCACCCTCGAGCGGTACGCGGGTGAGCCCGTCGCCGCGGAGCGGGCCTTCCGAGAGAACTACCTGATTCTCGACGAGCTCGGCGACGAGGGACACAAGTCGACGGGGGCCGCGAACCTGGCCGTGGCGCTGTGCGCGCTCGGCCGCTTCGAAGAGGCCGAGCCATACGCGGAGGAGGCGATCCGCATCGCCGCCGAGGACGACACCGCCTCGCAGGCGCCGGGGCGGTCGGCACGCGCACTCCGGCTGGCCGCGCGCGGTGAGCATGACGAAGCCGAGCGGCTCGCGCGCGAGGCGGTCGAGCTATACGCGAACGCCGAGTCGCCCAACTTTCAGGCGGACGTCTGGATGGACCTCGCCAAGGTGGTGCGGACTGCGGGCAAGCGCGCGGAAGCCGAGCGCGCCGCGCGCGAGGCGCTCGCCTTGTACGAGCGCAAGGAGAACCAGCCCGGCGTAGCGATCGCGCAGGCCTTCATCGACGAGCTCTGAGCCTCGTCAGCCGGTCCTCCGCCCCTTGAGGAATCTCGCGGCGACGTCCGACGCCGGTGCGCCGTGGCCGCCCGGCTGAACGCCTGCTGACAGATCCGGCTTCGAGCCGGTGAAGAGCCATGCGTGGAAGAAGTCGCTCAACTCCTGGCCGGAGATCTGCTCCGCGAGCGCGACGAACTCGCCCGTCGTCCCGTTGCCACCGGCCTGGGTCGCGTACCACTGCTGGAGGAGATCGAAGAACGCGCCGTCGCCGATCGTGACCCGCAGCGCCTGGAGCGTCATCGCTCCGCGCACGTAGACGGCCCCATCGAATAGATGGCTCGGCCCCGGGTTGCCGATCTTGAGCGTCCAGAACGGATCCCTCTTCGGGGTCGCGTAGTTCTCGTCGAACAGCTCTTGCGTCGTGGCGAACCCCTCGTGCTCGCTCCACAACCACTCCGCGTAGCTCGCGAACCCCTCGTTGAGCCAGATGTGCCGCCACTCCTCGACGGCCACGCTGTCGCCGAACCACTGATGAGCGAGCTCGTGGACGAAGACGCTGTCGCTTGCCACGGGGTCGTCGAAGAAGTCCTCCGAGTAGATGGGCCTGGTCTGGACCTCGAGGGCGTAGCCGAGCGCGGAGTGGTCGACCACGCCTCCGGACACGTCGAACGGGTAGGCGCCGAAGACATCGGACTCGAACGCGAGGATCTCGGGCTGACGCTCCATCGATTCACTCGCCACCACACCGGTGTTGGGAGGTGTGTCGGCCGTCGTCCCGACGATCCAATCGTTCGCGTTGCCCGGACTGCCCTCGGGGGGACCCGGGACCGTCCAGCCGTCGAGCTCGTCGCCGTCGGCCTCGAACGAGGTGGTCCCCTCCCCGGTCGACACGACCACGTCGTCGACGAACACGCCGTGCGCCGGGATCGAGAAGTCCGACGCCACCGAGAGGGCCACCTCGACGCTCTGGTCCGCCCACCTCGAAAGGTCGACGACCCACCGCTCCCATCCGTTGCTGGAGCCGCTGGCCGCCCGCCACGTGCCGGTGGTGCCGCCTAACGAACACGACCCGTTCGGCGACGGCGTGACGTAGTGCTCGAGGAACGGGTGCTCGTCGACCAGGTACGGACACGGCAGGTCCCGCGTCGTGTGCCCCCGCACGTCGGGGAGCGTCGTCCAGTCGTCCTGCCCGAGGGTGTGCGCCTCGACGAAGAAGAAGTCGTAGAAGGGCTCGGTGTCGCGCTGGACCCGGAACGAGAGCTGCCCGCCGTCGGGCGGAACGTCGATCGTGTGCGTGAGGCGCTTGTACCCGAAGTTGGCCGACTGCGAGATCGCGAACTGCTCTCCGGTACGTGGCTCGGCGACCGGCTCCAGGAGAACCGGATCGACGGCGTCCCAGTACCGGATGCCGTCGGTCTCGTAGGCGCGGACGTCGAACTCCCCGACGGCCATGGCTGCCAGATAGGTGGGCATGGGGTCGTCGGCTTCCCAGCTCCAGGTCGTCCAGCCCCCCTGCGTGGTGCTGCCCTCCAGAACGCCGTTCGCGACGGCCTCCAACCCCTCGGGGACCGTGATGTCGAACGTGAAGCCGGCCTTGTCGATCGGATGGTCGTTGGCGGGGAACCACGTGGAGGCGCCGTGAGGCTCCCCGAGGATCAGCACGCCGTCATGGGTTCGGAAGGGTCCGAAGCCCCCGAAGACGTCCCTGAACGTCCCCGGGATGCCGTCGTACCGGACGACGACGACGAACGATTGATCCCGTTCGAGCCCATTCCGGGGCGTGACCATGAGCTCGCCACGGTGGCGTTCCCAGGTCGCGCCTCGTCCCTCCACCCGGATCGATCGCACGGTCAGGCCGTCGAAGTCGAAGTTGAATCGCGACAGGTTCTTCGTCGCCGTCGCCTCGATGGTGGCCACGCCGATCAGCCGATCCGTGGCCGGATCGTAGGTGAGGTCCAGCCCGTAGTGATCGACCTCGTACCCGCCGTTGCCGTCGAGCGGGAAGTAGGGGTCGCCGACGCCCGGCGCCCCGGCCGAGAAGTGAGGCGGCGCCTTCGCTTCCGCGATCGGCGAGAGAGCGATCACGAGCGCCATGACCGCAACAAACCCGAGGGCCTTTCGCATCTTTGCCCACCCTTCCTTGGAAATGAATGCGCCGGTCCCCTCAAGGGGCGCACGACCCGACCCGAGGGTGACCCCCCTCACCGTCGAGGTCAAACGGGATGTTGCCACGTGGCTCCATTCGACGTGGATCGTGGCGATACGCTCCTCCACCAGCGGCCGGCGTGGGTCGCTCGAGGGAGGCCATCATCAGGCGGCTCATCGCATCCGAGTTCATGACCCTGGACGGCGTCATGGAGGCGCCCGGGCACGAAATCCACCCGGACGGGAAGAACCGGTGGGCGCTCCAGCACGCGACCGAGGACATGCAGCGCTTCAAGATCGCCGAGCTCGAGGCGACCGGCGCCCTCCTTCTCGGCCGTGTCACCTACCAGATCTTCGCGTCGTTCTGGCCGACGGCGCCCAAGGACGAGGGCTTCGCCGATCTGATCAACGCGCTCCCCAAGTACGTCGTGACGAAGACTCTGAAGCGGCTCGACTGGGAGAACTCGCACGTGCTCGACGGCGACCTCGCGGAGGAGGTCCGCGCGCTCAAGGAGCAGCCGGGCGAGGGCGACCTCCTGCTGCTCGGAAGCGCCGACGTCCTCGATGCCCTGCTGGGGCACGAGCTGATCGACGAGCTCCGGCTCGAGATCTACCCGGTCGTGCTCGGCAGCGGCAAGCGACTGTTTCGGAACCGGAACGCAATCGAGCACATGCAGCTTCGGGACGTGCGCTCTTTCGTGTCGGGGGTCGCCCTGCCATCATATGAATCGGCGCGCGTACACCCCACCAACAACTACGTGTAACCGTT
>Ga0114129_10015683_pt1 | contig 10775 bp, 9 predicted proteins | sample RhiMetdeltSRZDD1_FD_80071 | JGI IMG/M metagenome (GOLD analysis project Ga0114129, IMG submission 80071) | Populus rhizosphere microbial communities from Tennessee, USA - Rhizosphere MetaG P. deltoides SRZDD1 (version 2) (version 2) | ecosystem: Host-associated > Plants > Roots > Rhizosphere >... | reverse complement strand
CTTGTGGTACGCTGTCCACCGCTGTGGTCGCCCACTACACGCTGAACTGCACCACGAGTTCCGGTCCCTCCCCATAGCGTTCCCCGGCATACCCACCCCAACGCTGGATAATCCGAAAGCCATAATCGAGGATGACCTGCTCGAATTCGTCAGGCGTATAACACCGCCTGGGAATCTGCAACACCGCGTCCTCAACCCAGGCGCCTCCAACGTAGCGGCGATAGACCAGCTCCAGATATAGGACGTGCCGCTCGAGATCGAGGCGGAGCCACCGCTCATCACACCGGAGGCGCACGCCGTCCACCGTCACCTCCCACCGATAACTCTCGGTCGCTCTCTCCCGCGCCTGCTGTATGCTCTCGAAGCCACCCTGAGGATGAAACACATTCAAGATGCAGGTTCCCCCAGGTGCCAGATGCGCCCGGACGCACCGGAACAGGCCATCGACCTGTGCCTCGGTTTCGAGCAGTTGAAAGACGCGATAGGGGGCGATGATCAGATCGAAGGTCCGGCCCAGGGCAAACTGGGTGATATCGCCGAGTTCCACGTGCACTTTGGTCGGGGGGATCGCTGCCGCCCGCAGCTTCTGGAGGCAACGCACGAGCATGGCCTGTGACCGATCAATGCCGTGGATAAAGCCACACCATGCCGCCAACGGGAGTAGTACGCGGCCAGTACCGCAGCCCAATTCCAGGACCGTGGCGTCTGACGACGGGAGGCGTGCCTGATAAAAGGCAATATCATCCGGGATCGTCGGGTTCACATCGTAATACTGTGCCGCCTCGGCTCGAATATCCTCACTCATCCATGCTTCTCCAGAGGCTTACCACCATGAACACCGCACAGGATTACGGCATCGTACACTGGGCCATCTCTCGGGTCAAACTGCTGTGCTCACCTCTACCGTGCCCCTCTGCCAGCGGCCTCTCTTCTACCCCGCTGAACCACGCGCTACCTCACTGTGCTCATCGCTCGTGAGGCTCCCGTCCTGCCCACGACGATTCCGCTCGCAGTCGAAACATGATACAACAATCTCACAGGATCAACGTGGGAGCCCACATCATGCTGCGGAGGGAAGAACATGCCAGGACGAGTCGAAGGCAAAGTAGCCCTTGTGACTGGAGGTGCCTCAGGGATCGGAAGAGCCACTGCGCTGACCTTTGCCAGAGAAGGGGCCAAGCTCATTATTGCCGATTTGGATGAGGATGGTGGACACCAGACGGTCCATATGATCACGGAACAGGGTGGAGAAGCGACCTTTGTCAGGACCGACGTGTCCCAAGCCGTGGAAGTGCGGGCACTGATCTCTCAGGCTGTGGCCACGTATGGCAGACTCGATTGTGCCCATAATAATGCGGGAATTTCAGGAGGAGGACGCGCGCTGACCGCAGAGTATGCCGAAGACACGTGGCAGCAGGTCATCGCGGTCAACCTGACTGGTGTCTGGCTGTGCATGAAATATGAAATTCCCCAGATGCTCAGTCAAGGAAGCGGCGCCATTGTCAATGCGGCCTCGGTGGCAGGACTGATCGCGGGTCGAGGGCTTGCCGCCTATGTGGCGAGTAAGCATGGTGTAGTAGGGCTGACCAAAACTGCGGCGCTGGAGTATGCGCACCAGGGGATTCGGGTCAATTGTGTCTGTCCAGGGGTGATCCACACGCCGATGACGGAAAGAGGCTTGAGCGATCCCGACCGGAGAGCACGCATCATTGCCAGTGAACCCATGGGACGGGTCGGCACACCCGAAGAAATTGCGGAAGCGGTTGTGTGGCTCTGTTCGGATGCTGCCTCATTTGTCACCGGGCATACGATGACCGTGGATGGCGGACATGTCGCGCAATAGAGCAGACCATGACTGACGCAACACGGCGCGTGATCCAATGGATTATTGGCATAAGGGGTGAAGTGCCACTTGTGGAAGCACTGGCGATTGCAGAGGATGTCCAGAGTTTTGTCTGCGGGCATGTCCGCTGCTCAGATGGCACGCCAGGTCCCGCGGTCGAACTAGAGGATATCGACTGGATAACGGTGGATTGGCATTTTGTCCTGCAAGTGATGCATGCCGTCCTGTAGCCGCGCATCAATGGGCACTCGTAGAGGCTGCATACACGTAATGCCACTTGATGCTCAGCCTCCTCTTCACCCTATGCCTTCTGCAAAATAGGCTCGTTCCCAGACTGGCTGATGACTGTGCTGCAATGCAGGGAGCTGATTTGCCATCTCATGCTCCAAGTACTCCCTAATCGCATGTACTATTTCGTCGAGGGAATAATCAGGAGAGGCATCAATATACAGGTGCAGGTGGTCTGATGCCAGCCATAAGAGATGGGCTGTCGTTTGCTCAAAGGGGACGGCTGCTTGTCGGACCATGTCAGCCATCGGCTCACCATGTTCACGGGAAAAGACGTTGGTCCGTTGTCTGGTACTCAACACAACATGGTATCGGATCGTAAAGTCAATCAGGTCCGGATTAAGGCTCAGTTATTGCACCGCGTGGGCTCGGAACCATTTGTCCTTGGGGGACATGCTCACCGTGTCTTCGCCGCCTACTTCCAAAGGTGATACTTCGGTCTCGTCATAATGCACGACAGACAGCGCTGGTCGAAAAGCTGCACAACGAAAGGGATGCTTCTCGCTCTGACCCTCTCGTACCAGGTCACACAACATCGCTTCAGGACATTGGACATCGGCGCAGAATGGACAGGCTTTGACTACAGTCGAGCGATAGTGTTTGTAACAGGCTTGGCAAAGAGTGGGAATGCTCATCAATGCTCTCGTCCTGATGGCTCAAGGAAACTGTACATCAGACGTGTACTCCCAGGATGCGGTGTTTATGGCATTCGCCCTGGAGATCCAAGTGCTATCGGTCATGCTAGCTCATCCAATAACGTCTTGGCGTCTTTGAGGTCAGCCGTATCGAAGCCTTCGGTGAACCAATGGTAGACTGGTGCCAGGAGGTCATGAGCTTCCTGGCGTTTGCCTTGCTGCTGCCACAGGCGAGCGAGACTCGTAGTAGCACGGAGTTCGAGTGATTTGGCTTGTTGATTTTGGGCTATCGCAATGGCTTGATGGAAACACGATTCCGCTTCAGTTTGGTTGCTCGAAGATTGTTGTAACAGGAGTACGCCTTTGAGCCGATATAGCTCGGCTTCGTACCAGCGTTCACCAGTTGTGTCCACAAGGGTCAATGCTTCCGCGAGCGCCGTCAGTCCTGCCTCTGGCTGTTCCATGGTTCCATAGGCTTCTGCGAGGCACGCTAGAAAATATGGTCGCCATATCTCTGCTCCCGTAGCACGAAAGGCTATTAAGCCCTGGTGGAGCTGATCGATTCCTTCCTTCGCCTGTCCTTGCTGTGCCAGCGCCCAGCCGCGCAGGATAGCACCGCACGCCATGAAGTACGGAAATCCCTGTTCTGTGGCGAGGACAATGGTGGCTTCGGCGTGTTCCTGGGCGGCACGCCCGTCCCGGCGGAGTTTATGGAGTCAGGCAGCACAGCTCAAGGCAAAGACCAGGCTAAAAGGGTGCGCACTCTGCTGCGCTAGGGTCAACGCTGCGTCGATCTGCGTCCGCCCCTGGGCTGGATACCCCAGCAACCATAGCGTCAACGTGGCGTAGCTATGGCAAGTCACGCCAGCATCTTCCCCATAGCGGAACGCCAAGGCGCGGTGCTGCTGGGGATCGTAGAGTGCTATGCCCTATGTAAAGTGCATGTGCGCTAAGGCTTCTGCTCCCAGCAACATCAGTGTCGTCCCCAAGGCACGGTGCGACGCCATAAGCATAGTAGCATCTTGGACTTGCCGCGCCAGGGTTAGGAGCTGTTCCCCGAGTTCGTGCGCCGTCCGATGCTCGGTACGCGCATTATAATAATTCCACAGACCACGCAGGATGGGGAAAAGCTGATAGGGGTCTGCCAGGTGTTGACACAGTTGCCGGGCACGAGAGTAGGTCTGTTGCATCTCAGAAGCCCCAGCGCCTTTCGTGGCTCTCAGCGATGCTCCTATAGCGATGTGCAGGTCCACTTCGCGTTGGAGACGCTGCGGTGTCTCGGGGAGCGTCGGGAGCAACATCAGCCCTTTACGCAGGTGACTGATGGCTTCCACATGGGCTGAACGCTCGCTGGCTCGTTGACCAGCCTTATGCCAATAACTGACCGCCTGCTCGTTGAGACCTGCCTCGGTGTAGTGATGCGCCAGCAACTCAGGTTGTCCTTCAATCGTTTCTGAAAACTGAGATTCGAGTACTTGCGCGATGTGCTGATGGTACTGCTGCCGTGTGCTTTTTAATAGGGATTCGTAGGCAGCATCCTGAATAAGTGCGTGCTTGAACACATAGGTTGATTGTGGTGGTAAACCTCTTTGGTAGATAATTTCTGCCTCGACCAGCCTGCCCAACTCACGCTGTAACGTGGTTTCGTCCAGTTGTGACACTACCTGAAGTAACGGATACGCAAATTGGCGTCCAATAACCGCTGCATACTGCGCTACAGCTTTCGCGGTAACTAATCTATCCAGACGTGCCATCAACGAATCTTGGAGTGTGGCTGGAATGGCGAACGTGGACAAAGACCCTGCAAGTTCGTAGTGCCCATCGACGGCTGTGAGCTGTCCTGATTCCAGAATGGCTTTCGTGATTTCCTCGACGAAGAGTGGGACCCCATCGGTCTTCTCGATGATCTGGGCGAGCAGCTCTGCCGGGAAAGCTTTCCCATCGGTCATGCCTGTGACAATCTGTTCGACCTGGGCATGAGATAAGTGATTCAGCGTCATTTCGGTGATATACGAACGATGATGCCACGCAGGTTGAAAATGCGGACGACATGTGAGCAGCACCAATATGGAAGCGGTTGGTGTCTGATTGATCAGCAGATTCAACCATTCGAGGGTTGTGGGATCAGTCCAATGTATATCTTCGACGATAAAGAGCACAGGCTGACGTTCGGCAAATTCCAGGAGGATGGCGACGATGGTTTCGAGGGTCTTCTGCCGTTGACGTTGTGGGGACAAATTGAGTTGGGAATAGCGATTCTCAGGCATAGGCACCGAGAGCAAAGGCGCAAAGAGTTGAACAGACTCATCCAAGGGCAGTCGATACTGACTCAGCGTCTGTTCGAGTTTGCCGAATTTCGTGTCAGGGGTATCCTCAGATTGGAACTGCAAGAGCCGTTGGAACAGCTCAACCAGAGGAAACAGCGCTGTGTTCTGGTAATAGGGCACACTGCGACATTCCCAGCGCGTATGGGGTTCACTGGCTACGTGATCCTTGAGCACTTGTACCAGGCGACTCTTGCCAATACCAGCCTCGCCACTTAGCAGGATGACTTGCCCTTGTCCTGCTTTCACCTGTGCCCAACGTTCCAGCAGGAGACCAACTTCTTGTTCTCGCCCTACCAATGGGGTCAGTCCATGAGCATTCACAATCTCCAAGCGGTTTTGGGCACCACTCTCGCTCAGGATGCGGTATACGGTAAGAGGCTCAGCTACACCTCTAAGCGTCTGTATTCCCAACGCTTCGCAGTCAAAATAGCCCTGAATCAATTTATGTGTAGCGTCACTGATCACCAGTGTATTGGGCTGAGCCAGTCCTTGTAGCCTTGCAGCAATGTTTGGCGTTTCTCCCAAGGCGAGCTGTTCCTGACGTCCTACTCCACCCATAGCACCGACAACGACTAAACCCGTATGAATCCCTAGACGGACACCAAGTTGGATGCCTTTGTCTTGTTGCAAACGACTATTAAGTTCTCCCAGTGCATTGAGAATACTCAAACCAGTCCGTACTGCTCTTTGCGCATCATCCTCATGTGCGTGGGGATAACCGAAATAGATGAGCAACCCATCCCCGAGATACTGGGCGATATGGCCCTCAAAGCGTTGGATCACCTCGGCGCAGGTGGTCTGATAGGCCCGCACCACATCACGCCAGTCTTCCGGGTCGAGCTGCCTGGAGAGGCGAGTGGAGTCGACCAGATCACAGAACATGACGGTGAGCTGGCGCCGTTCGGCGTCAGGTGTAGCAGGGCCAACTGGTGAGGCACCTACCTGAGCAAGAAAGACGTCCGGCGTGGCAGGCAGCGGCACTGGAGAAGCGGTTGTCGGTGCGCTGGACGTCTCACCGGTCCAGACGAGCACGCGGCCCTCTTCATCCACCGCCAGTTTTTTCGCATAGATCAGGTCGTCCTTGAGCGCTTCCAGCAGGTCATCATCGAGCTGGAGGCGCAGTTTGAGGACCCGATAGGCAAGACGTTGTTCTCGTTGGAGAAGAGTAAGGGCCTGGGTGACGATGGCATCGTAGTCCATTACCGCCCCTCCACCTGCGCCAGTGCCGCTTCAGTCTGAGGCAGCCAGAACGTCATCTCCATGGCCCGGTACATCTCGATGGCCGTGGATAACTCGGTGCGGGCCTGCTCCCGCTGGCCGGTGGCGGCATACAGCATACCTAGGCCACGGTGGCAGTGGGCTTGGAGCGGACGCATACCAAGCTCGTCGGCTAGGGCGAGGGCCTGCAGGTAGTGGCTCTCGGCCTGACTGGAGTCCAGGGGCACACGCTGGGCGGTGATGGCGCCGAGCAGGCGCAGGACATAGGCCTGGTGGCCGCGCTCCTGATATTCCAGCGTCTGTGGCAGGGCCCACGCGGCAAGGTGCTGTGCCGCCTCCAGATGGCCACTCAGCAGGTGTGCGTGCACTAAAGGCAGCGTGCAGAGGAGCGCGATGCGGTCTCCTCCACGTCTAACGGCAGACGATTCGCGTGCCTGTGTCAGGAGTGCTATCGCGTCGGGAAGGCGTTTGTCCAGGATATAGGCCTCTCCTACAGCCCCTGCCATGCGGGGGAAATAGTGCGACAAGTCGTCCTGACGACCAATACGCACGGCCTGTTCGAGCCGCTGCAGTGCCCTGGCGAGATCCCCTTGACGCAACGCCAGCAGGCCAGCGCCCCACGCGGCAAACATCAGACTTGCAGGGTGTGCGACGGCCTCGGCAATCTGGAGCCCGTCTTCCCCGAACCCCCGGCCTGCGGCAAAGCTGCCGAGTTCGGCGTGACAGTACGCCAGCTGGGAACGGGCAAACACCGCCGGCACCATGATTTCCTGCAAACGCTCATAACGCCACTGGCCTTCCAGGAGGGTCGTAGTGTGATGATAGCAGTCAAGAGCTTGACGATATTTGCCCTGTGCCTGCAAGGATACGCCGAGGTGCTGACTTGCCAGCGCTGCCACAAAGATGTCTTTACGGGCCGTGGCCATGGTAAGGGTACGTTGCGCCGTAGCCATAGCCTGGTCGTAGGCGCGCACGTCATAATAATAGATGGCCAGCAAGCTTAAGACGTGTCCCAATCGATGTGGGTCGTCGAGAGACTCTGCCAGGGTCTCAGCCTCGTGGAGACAGGTCAGAATACGTCGTCCATCGTCTAACGGACGTAAGGCTGTGCGCAGTGCCAACCGTACATCAACCGCTTGCTCCTGGATCTCCCGACTGTCTGGGAGCTGCCGCAGTGCTTCCAGGGCCTCCTCCAAACACCGCGTTGCCTCCCGGTGCGCCGAACGTGCCAGAGCCTGCTCGCCGGCCTGCTTCCAGGAGGCGAGGGCCGGCTCGTAGAGGCCCGCCGCCGTGTAATGGTACGCGAGGAGTTCCGGTTGCGTCTCGGCTGTCTCCGGAAACTGTGTCTCCAGTACCTGCGCGATGCGTTGATGATACTGCTGCCGCGTGCTCCGCAGCAGCGACTGATAGGCCGCATCCTGGATCAGCGCATGCTTGAACGTGTAGGTGGCCTGCGGGGGGACCCCTCGTTGGTACACCAGCTCCGCTGCACTCAACCGTCCCAACTCCCGCTGCAACGTTGGTTCGTCGAGTTGCGCAACGGCGTGGAGCAGGGCATACGAGAACTGCCGTCCTATGGTGGCCCCCATTTGCGCGACCCCTTTGGCGGTCACCAACCGATCCAAGCGTGCCATCAACGTGTCTTGCAATGTCGCAGGGATCGCCAACGCCGGGAGCGTTCCGGTCAACTCGTAGTGCCCATTCGCTTCTTGCAGATACCCTGATTCCAGGACCGCCTTAGTCAGTTCCTCTACAAACAGCGGCACCCCATCAGTCTTGTCCACGATCTGGTGCAAGATTTCGTCTGGCAACGTCTTTCCCCCGGCGATCTGCACCGCCATCCGGGCACTCTGCTCCCGCGATAAGCGGGTGACCGTCACCTCGGTCACGTAGGACCGGTGATGCCAGGACGGCTGGAATTCCGGGCGACACGTGAGGAGCAGATAGAGGGGAGCCGTGGGGGTGTGGTCAATCAGGAGATGCATGCACTCCAGGGTGGTGGGGTCCGCCCAGTGGAGGTCTTCGAGGATCAACAGGACGGGCTGTCGCTCGGCGAGTTCCAGCAGGATCGCGATAATGGTTTCCAAGATCTTCTGCCGTTGCCGCTGGGGGGACAAAGCGAGTGGTGGATACCTGTCCTCAGGGACAGGGAGCGAGAACAGGATGGCAAAGAGCGGCACAGACTCTTCTATCGGCAGTCGATACTGCCGCAACGCCTGCTCAAGTTTCTCCACCTTCGTAGCGAACGTCTCGTCCTGCTGCCATGGCAACGCACGCTGGAAGAAATCGGTGAGGGGGTACAGCGCGGTGTTTTGATAATACGGTACGCTCCGACATTCCCACCGCGTATGGGGTTCGCTGGCAATGTGGTCTTTGAGTACCTGCACCAACCGTGACTTGCCAATACCCCCTTCCCCAGTCAAGAGCACCACTTGCCCTTGTCCCTCTTTGGCTTGGTACCAGCGCTCCAACAGGATCGTCACCTCGGATTCTCGACCGACAAGCGGCATGAGTCCTCTGGTCTGCGTGACGTCCAGACGGCTCTGCACCCCACTTTCCCCAAGGACTCGATAGACGATGACAGGCTCAGCAACGCCTCTGAGCTGCTGCGCGCCCAATTCTTGACATTCGAAGTAGCCTTGAACAAGTCGAGAGGTCGCCTGACTGATGACCACACTATTCGGCGCGGCAAGCCCTTGGATTCTCGCCGCAATATTGGGCACGTCTCCCAGTGCCAATTGTTCCTGACGTCCTGCTCCACCCATCTCCCCCACAACCACCAGCCCCGTATGCATCCCTACACGGAGGGCGAGTTGGACACCTTGGGCTTGTTGCAGACCGTTATTCAGGTCTCCCAGAGCAGCAAGCATCCCTAACCCAGCACGTACCGCTCGCTGTGCGTCATCTTCATGGGCTTGGGGATAGCCGAAATAGATGAGCAGACCGTCACCGAGTAGTTGGGCGATATGCCCATTGTAACGTTGGATAACTTCAGTACACACCCGCTGATATGCACAGACCACGTCCCGGTACTCTTCAGGGTCAAGTTGGGAGGAGAGTTTCGTAGAATCGACTAGGTCACAGAACATGACGGTGAGCTGGCGCCGTTCGGCTTCGGGCGTGGGAGGGGCGACTGGTGCGGCCTCGACCTGCGCCGGTGAGACGTCCGGCGTGGCAGACAGCGGCACTGGCGAGGCAGTTGTTGGTGCACTGGACGTCCCGCCGGTCCAGACAAGCACTCTGCCCTCTTCATCCACCGCCAGCTGTTTGGCGTAGATGAGTTCGTCCTTCACATCTTCCAGGTAGTTGTCATCCAAATCGAAGCGGCGTTTCAGTGCCCGGTACGAGACCCGCTTCTCACGCTGGAGTAGATCGAGGACCTGGGCGAGAATGGCATCGAAGGTCATCGCCGACCCTCCGCTCGGCTGGCGTCTTCTCTTTGGTACCGCCTAAGATGACACAAAATGGTGACAAAGGGAAGGGCTGTTGTCGATGCACGCCTCAAAGACCTGCGCGTGATAAAATCGCCGCATCTCTCCCCGCCCAGGATCGATGATCACGGTGAGAGATCACCGCATCCATTCATAGCGTGGATCCCGCTCCCGGGCGCGTTCTTGCTGCCACTGCTGATAGCGCTGCTCCTGATCCTGCTCCTGGGCACTGCGCCGTCGCCGGTAGTCGCGCTCTTCCTTATCCATCTTTCGTTCGTAGGGGGAGGGTTGGTAGACGTCTGACCCCCTGGTGCCAGTAGCATAGGGAGGATGTCTATACGGCAGGGGTGCCACTGCAGGCGGGACTTCTGAAGGAGCAGGCGTTGCAGGCGGCGCGACGGCTGCGGGAGCTGCAGGAGCCAGGGTCGCGCGGAGAGGCGCCATCGGAGGCGGAGTCGCTGCACACCCCATGACGGTGCTCAGGATGCCAAAGCTCAGGCCCAGCAGACCTAGACGGGAAAACATCGATTGTATTCCTTCTTTGATGTATACCCAATGACATACGTCATCTCTACCACACCTGTGATGAGCAAAACCTGTGCCATAATTCCCATGGAGTGCTGCACCCTGCATAGGCTGACAGGGTAGGCCCTGGCGTGACGAGTCAGCAGAGAGACTGATGACGCAACCAGCCTTGATCACAAGCGCACTCCTGCACAGTCAAGCAGCCACGGAGTCCTTCTGCCGAGAGCCATGCAGGAGCGTTCGGCTTCGCCGTGCACGCATATACCGTCACTATCCTCGCTTCAACCATTGAAGATACCGTTTGTTCCCGTCAAGTTCATCGACATTTGCTCCGATACGCAAAGCATCTAGATCGTATTACAGTAGACCATACTTCATTGAACGAGGAACCTGTGATAGAACTCCTGTATTGTCCCCATCATGAACGTCTGTATGATGCGACAGAGCACCGATGGCTCTCCTTTCGGCGTGGGGACGTGCGTCTTATCATGACCATCTATCCCAGGCG
>Ga0114129_10015682_pt1 | contig 10775 bp, 8 predicted proteins | sample RhiMetdeltSRZDD1_FD_80071 | JGI IMG/M metagenome (GOLD analysis project Ga0114129, IMG submission 80071) | Populus rhizosphere microbial communities from Tennessee, USA - Rhizosphere MetaG P. deltoides SRZDD1 (version 2) (version 2) | ecosystem: Host-associated > Plants > Roots > Rhizosphere >... | reverse complement strand
TCCCGAGGTCAAGACGCTCGAGAACTCGAAGGATGGCAAGACGCGCTGGATCCAGCTGCGGATACCCGTCACCGAAGGACCCCGGTATCGCGTTGGCGACTTCAAGTTCGAAGGCAACACCGTCGTCAAGAGCGAATCGCTTCGTCCGATGTTCAAAGTCAAAGAGGGCGAGTGGTATAGCGAGAAGGATGTGCGTGACGGGTTGAAGAAGGCACAGGAAGCGTACGGTGCCGGCGGGTACATGGAGTTCACCGGCTACCCGGATCTGAACCCGAAGAACGACGGCCTTCCGTCAGCAACCGATGGCAGCACCCCGCCACCAGCGCCAGCGGCCGCTGCGGCGGCCTCCAACGGGAACACGAACGGGAACGGCACGAACGATTCGAACGTTCTGCCAACTGTCGATGTGACCATGCGGCTTTCGGAAGGGAAGCAGTTCTTCGTCAACCGCATTGCGTTCATCGGGAACAGCACGACGCGCGACAACGTGATCCGGCGCGAGATGCGCCTTGTCGAAGGGAACATCTTCAACACCGAGTCGCTGAAGTACAGCATCCGGCGGCTCAATCAGCTCGGGTACTTCAAGCAGCTCGAAGGCAACGACAAGGACATGAAGGTCGACAAGACCACCGGCCGCGACAACGCGGTCGACGTGACGCTCCGCGTCGAGGAACAGAACCGCAACCAGGTCACCTTTGGTGCCGGGGTGTCGCAGTACGAGGGTTTCTTCGGCCAGCTCTCCTTCCAGACGGCGAACTTCCTCGGGCGCGGCGAGAGCCTCACGGCCTCGGCGCAGGCCGGCTCGCGGTCGCAGAACTACCAGCTGTCCTTCACGGAGCCGTTCCTGTTCGATCGGAACCTGACGGGGGGCATCGACGTCTACAAACGCTCGCTGCAGTACATCGGCTACTACACGCAGAAATCGACCGGCGGCAACCTGACGTTCGGGTTCCCCGTAGCCGACTTCGCGCGCATGTTCATCAATTACTCGTACGAATCGGTGGGCGTCTCGGATCTCAATGAGGCGCTGCTGGACCCGTCCTGCATCGTGTCGTCGGGTGGCTGCAGCACGATCAACGTCAGCGACCTGACGAACATCAGCCCGACGGCCCTCGAACAGCTGAAACGCAATCCGTTCCTCCTCGACTCGTTCCTGATTAGCTCGAAGGGGAACCGCACGATCAGCAAGATCTCGCCCAGCTACGTCTTCAACACAATCGACAATCCGATCTTCCCGGCCAACGGCAAGCGGCTGACGATGGCGATCGATCTGGGCGGGCTTGGCGGCAACACCAGCTACTACAAGCCGACGCTCGAGGGCATCTGGTACCATCCGCACACGTCGCGCTCGTCGTTTGGCGGTCGCGTACAGTTCCAGTACATCGAGCCGTATCGGGGAACGACGAATCTACCGGTGTTCGAGCGACTGTTCCTGGGCGGCGAGTACAGCGTGCGCGGCTACGACATCCGGTCGATCGGGCCGACGGTGCCGAACTCCCAGATTGTGCTGGGCGGCAACAAGAGCCTGCTGTTCAACGGCGAGTACATCATCACCATCGCCGGTCCCGTGCGGCTCGTACTCTTCTACGACGCCGGCCAGGTGCGCGACTTCGGCGAGAAGTTCGGAATGAAGGAAGATCTGACGCGGCAGGTGTTCCCGACCTCGCCGCTCCTGATCGATCCCTTCGCGGTCCTTGCTCTCGGAGGACTGGAAGACCCGAACGCGCCTGGCGTGCGGACCGAAACCATCGGCCGGACGAGCGCGTTCAAGACATCGACAGGCGCCGAGATCCGGTTCTTCATGCCGGTGCTCAACGTCCCGTTCCGTCTGATTTTTGCCGCGAATCCGCAGCGCGGCGGCGTGCTGAACAACACGCTGCTGCCGGCGAAGCAGTTCACGTTCAAGTTCGCGGTCGGTTCGACCTTCTAGGAGCGTTGATGTTCTCGATATCAGCCTGGTTTCACCGGAGCCTGCTGCTTATTCCCATTCTTGCGGCCGCCGCGGCGTGCGGCCAGAAAGACCCCTTCTTACCCACAGGACCGTTAACGCCGCCGACCGTGCGGACCGAGACGTTTACCGGGACGCTGACTCGCAACTCCGCCTATACGCATCCGTTTTCGGTAACCGACTCGGGCGATGTCTCCGTGTTTCTCATCACGAGCGCCGACGCCCGCGACGCGAACAATAATTCGATCCCGATCGGCGTCAGCCTTGGCACGTGGAACGGCGCGGCCTGCGCGATCGTGATTGCGAATGACAAGGTGGCGCCCGGTTCGAGCATCACCGGTCGGGCGACGGCGGCCGGTAATCTCTGTGTCCGCGTGTATGACGTAGGATTCGTGCCGGCGGCATCGACCTATGAACTCCTGATCGACCATTACTAGGCGGATTCGCCCCTGCCTTCGCCAAGGCCACGGCGGGTCCGCCGAGGCTTGAGCGGAGGCGGAAAGGGCAACGTCGGCCCCTGAACGGATGCCGGCGGCGACGTGTTAAGATCGTGAACTTCCGCGCGAAATGAAAGGATTGACTGTAATGAGAGCTTTTGCCGTTGCCGTGGCGCTCAGCGTGATGCTGGCTGCCGCTCCAACATTCGCCCAGGCCCCCGCTCCGGCAGCTGCGCCGGCACCGCAGGCGGCTCCCGCCGAAGCCCCATTTCCGACAGGCGCCAAGTACGCCTTCGTCAACATCCAGCGCGTGGCCGCCGAATCCGGCCAGGGGAAAGCGTTGAGCTCGCGGGTTCAGGCGCTCAACAACCAGAAGCTCACCCAGCTGAACGAGAAGAACAAGGCGCTCCAGACCTCGCAACAGAAGCTGGACTCCGGAGCCAGCGTGCTCAACGATGGGGCGCGTGCGCAGCTCGAAAAGGATATCGATCGGCAGCAGACCGAGATCCAGCGCTTCACCGACGACGCGCAGAAGGAAGTTCAGGATCTGCAGACCGAGCTCCAGAGCGAGTTTCAACAGAAGCTCGGTCCGGTCATTCAGCAGGTGGCGCAGGAGAAGAAGCTCGAGATTCTGTTCAGCGCGCTCGACGCCGGGATTATCTGGGCCGATGCTGGCCTCGATCTGACCGCCGAGGTGATTCGCCGGTTCGACATCGCCGCGCCCGTTTCGGCCACCGCTGCGCCCGCTGCACCGAGGGCTGCGACACCGGCACCGGCACCGGCCCCGGCCGCGCCGCGTCCGGCGGCGCCCGCGCCCGCCGCGCCGCGTGCAGCACCCGCTCCCGCTGCGCCCCGTCCGGCTGCGCCGGCACCGGCACCGAAGTAGCAGACCGCAGTTCACGCTTCGGAGTTCTCGTTTCTCCCGCCTCCGCCGTGTCGGGTCGCTCCGCGACTCGACAAACCAGCGCTGGCTTGGCGGTCCGCCACCAGGCGGACCGCGCGGCGAGGCTCGCCGAAGCGCGAAGGCGGCGGTTCGTGTTCAGGTTCGGTTCGATGTGCGCTTGTCTTGTTTCTTTGAGCGCACATCGATCAACATAGGACATCAACATGAACACGAACCGAGCACCGGGAACATAGAAGCGTGAACGACTGGTTCCACTAGTGTCCATAGATCTCCCCGCCCTTCTCGATCGCGTCCATCACCGTTACCCCTCACTTCTGATCGACGCCGTCGGGGAGCACGAGCGCGGCAAGCGGCTTGTGGCGTTCAAGAATGTCACCGTCAACGAAGAATTCTTCCAGGGACACTTTCCCGGCGTGCCGGTCATGCCGGCGGTCCTGATGATCGAGGCGCTCACGCAGGTCGCCGCCGTCCTCGTCCTCGAGCGCGAGGATTGCCCTCCGACGGCGCGGGTCTCGCTGCGTGGCGTCAACAACGCCAAGTTCCGACGACAGGTGGTTCCCGGCGATCGATTGACACTCGACGTGACCCTCGGCCGTGCGCGATCGAGTCTCGCGAAAGCGCGTGCGGCGGCGTATATGAACGGCCAGCCCGTTGCCGAGATGGACCTGCTGCTGGCGATCGAACCTGGCGCGGCGTACATCGATCCGACGGCCACGGTGCATCCGTCCGCGCGCGTCGGCGAAGGCACCACGATCGGCCCGTACTGCACGATTGGTCCGGAGGTGCGGATCGGCAAACGCTGCCGTATCGACACGTCCGTCGTCATCGACGGGTGGACGGAGATCGGCGACGGGACTCGGATCTACCCGATGGCGTCAATTGGTCTCGCGCCGCAGGATCTCAAGTACAAGGGCGAGCGTACGCGGCTCATCGTCGGGATGCGAAACACCATCCGCGAGTTCGCGACGATCAACCGCGGCACCGCGGGGGGCGGCGGCGAGACGACGATCGGCAACGACAACCTGCTGATGGCGTACGTCCACGTGGCGCACGACTGCCATATCGCGAGCCATACGATCTTCGGGCCGCACGCCACGCTGGGCGGGCACGTCAGCGTGGAGGACTACTCGAACGTCAGCGCGGGTTCGGCGGTCCACCAGTTCTGCCGCGTCGGCAAGTACGCCTTCATCGGCGGCTACTCCGTCGTCACGAAGGACGCGTTGCCGTTCGGCCGGACGATCGGCGGCCGCCCGGCGCGGATCTTCGGCGTCAATTCGATCGGGCTCTCGCGCCGCGGCTTCACGCCCGGCACTATCGATCAGCTCAAGCGGGCGTATCGGTACCTGCTGCAGGCGAACACGACCCGTGCGCTCGCGCAGATCGAAAAGGACGCGACGCTCACATCGCCGGAGGTCCGCTACCTCGTGGAGTTCATCCGCACGTCGCAGCGGGGCGTCATCCTCCGCCGCCCCACGCGCCGCGCCGAGGAACTGGTCGCAGACGAATGAAGCTCGGCCTCATTGCCGGCAATGGCCGCTTTCCTTTTCTCGTCCTCGACGCCGCGCGAGCGCAGGGGCACGACGTCACGATCGTGGCGGCCAAGGAAGAGACGTTTCCAGAGCTGAACGACGCCGCCGCCCGCCATGGCTCCGCGATTCACTGGATCTCGCTCGGGCAGCTCGGCACCTGCATCAGCGTGCTGAAGAGCGCCGGTGTCACCCACGCCGTGATGGCGGGGCAGGTGAAGCACACGAAGATCTTTGCCGGCGGTATCATCCCGGACCTCACCTTTCTGAGCGTGCTGAAGCAGCTCGCCTCGAAGAACACCGACGGACTGATTGGCGCGGTCGCCAATGTGCTCCACGATCGCGGCATCGAGCTGATGGACTCGACCTCGCTCCTCCAGCCGCTGCTGGCAGGCGCGGGTGTGCTGACGAGACGCGGGCCCACCGAGGAGGAGCAGAAGGACTTCGAGTTCGGCTACCGGATGGCCGACACCATCGCGGCGCTCGACATCGGCCAGACGATTGCGGTGAAACACCTCGCCGTCGTCGCCGTTGAAGCGATGGAGGGGACCGATGAAGTGATTGGTCGCGCCGGCCATCTTGCAGGCCCGGATGTGCGCATCGTCAAGGTGGCGAAGCCGAAGCAGGACATGCGCTTCGACGTGCCCGTCGTTGGCATCGCGACGATCCAGGCGATGCGTGTGTCGGGTGCATCGGCGTTGTCCGTTGATGCCGGGAAGACGCTGATGCTCGATGGCGACGCGATTCTGGCGTCGGCGAACGAAGCGGGCATCACGATTGTGGGACGAGGCCGTTGAGCCGGCTGAGGGTTGCCGTGATCGGCGTCGGCCACCTGGGGCAGCATCATGCGCGCCTGCTGGCGTCCATCGAGGGCGTGGAGCTGGTGGGCGTCTGCGACACAAACCGGAGCCGCGCCGACGAAATCGCCGTGAAGTTCGGGAGCCACTCGTTTGAGTCGGTACGCGAGCTGGTGTCGCGCGTGGACGCCGTGACGATCGCGGCGCCGACCGTTTCGCACGTGGACCTGGCACTGCCGTTTCTCGAAGCGGGCATCGCCACGCTCGTGGAGAAGCCGATCGCATCAAGCGTCGAGGAGGCTGATCGGCTGATCGACGCGGCACAGCGCGGACACGCCGTCCTCGCTACGGGACACACGGAGCGTTTCAACCCGGCGGTCGCTGCGGCACTGCCGCTCATTGCAGAGCCGCGATTCATCGAGATTCATCGCCTCGCCACGTTTCCCGAGCGAAGCCTCGACATCGACGTGATCTTCGATTTGATGATTCACGACTTCGATCTGCTGCTCACGGTAGTGAAGTCGGAACTGACATCGGTTGAAGCGGTTGGCGTCAACGTGCTCACGCCCAGGGCGGACATTGCAAATGCGCGCCTCCGGTTTGCGTCGGGCTGCATCGCGAACCTCACGGCAAGCCGCATCAGCCGCGAGCGCGTCCGCAAGGCGCGGTTCTTTCAGAAGGATGCCTACGTGTCGATCGACTTCGCGGCCCAGGAGCTCGAGGTGTACCGCCTCGTGCAGGGCGGGGCGCGCCCGATCATCCACGGCGGCAAGGTGGACGTTCCCCGCGAGGAGCCGTTACGCCGGGAGCTCGAGGATTTCGTCGACGCCGTTCGCACCGGCCGGTCGCCTGGGGTAACGGGAGGGGACGGCCGCGACGCGCTGGCGCTGGCGACGCGCGTGGCGGAGACGATGGAAAGTGGGTTCGCCACAGAGACACAGAGGTTTCAGACGTGACGGCGTCTTCGCCATTCGACGACCTGATGGATCGGGTCAACGCGGGTGACCGGCTGACCATGGAGGATCTGGCCCACCTTGCTGCGACACCCGACATTCTCCCGCTCGGGATGATGGCCGACACGGTGCGCCGCAGCCTGCATGGATCGCAGATCACGTACCTGCGCGTCGCGCTGTGCCCGTTCGACAAACCGTTCACCGACGCCGTGACGCCGGCGGCTCGCGAGATTCGGATTACAGGGGCACCTGAGACGCTGGACATCTCCCTCAGCGCCGTGGAGACGGCGCGGGCGGTGGCGGCGGACCGCACGGTGTCGGGATTTTCGTGGGCGGATGTCGAACGGCTTGCCGGTGTCGCGGGCCTGGGCGTTGAGGGCGTCCTCGAGCGCCTGCGGTCCGCGGGCCTTGACGCGATCGCGCACCTGCCGCTGGATCGCATTGACGACCTTCACGACGCGCTCGGCCGGCTCGTCACGGCCGGCTATACGCAGGTGCGCCTCACCATCGACAAGGCGCAGGCTGATGTCCGGACGAGGCTGGTGCTTCGCGCTGCGGAGCTGCAGGAAGAGTTCGCCTGTATCCAGTCGATCAGTCCGCTCCCTTCCACGCTCAACGCCATTCGGCCGACGACCGGTTATGACGACGTGAAGAGCGTGGCGATCGCCAGGCTGGCCGCGCCGAACATCCCTACGGTCCAGGTCGATTGGCTTCGATACGGCCCCAAGCTTGCGCAGGTCGCATTGACCTTCGGCGCCGACGATGTCGACAACGTGACGGCGAGCGACGACGCGCCGGACGGGCGGCGCCGGGCGCCCCTCGAGGACGTGCGGCGCAACATCGAGGCGGCAGGGTTCGAGCCGGCCGAGCGCGACGGCCGCTTCGCGCCAATCGCCTGATGCCCTCGACTCGCTCCGTTCGCTCGGGGCAGGGGCCAGTTCGGATGGGCGCGGTGGGCTACCTCAATGCCCGCCCGCTGACATGGGCGCTCGATCGCGCACCGGAACGCTGGCAGGTACGCTACGACCTGCCGTCGGTCTGCGCGCGCCTCCTCTACGATGGCGAAGTCGATCTCGGGCTGGTGCCGTCGATCGAATACCTGCGATCCGATCAATACCGATTCGTCCCGGGCGTCGGCATCGGTTCGAGGGGTCCCGTGGCCTCGGTTGCGCTGTTCACACGCCGGCCGATCGGAGAGATCCGGCACATCGCGCTCGACACGAGCTCACGGACGTCGGTCACGCTGATCAAGATTCTGTGCCACCACCGGTTTCGAATTCAGCCGGAGTACGTGCCGCACGGCCCGGACCTCGCGGCCATGGTGCGCGACTACGACGCAGGGCTCCTTATCGGCGACCCGGCGCTCGAAGGGGATCCGGCGTCGCATGCCGTCACGAAGATCGATCTGGGCGCCGAGTGGACCGCCATGACCGGCCTGCCCTTCGTCTATGCAGCGTGGACGGGACGAATCGGATCGATTGCCTCGGAAGTCGTGGGACTGTTACAGGCCGCGCAGGAGGAAGGCGTGGTGTCGTATGAGGCGATCGCGGCGGAGTACGGAGGGGACGACGCCGGCGCAACGCGGCGGGCGCTCGTGTACCTAAGGGATAATATGCGCTACGGTCTTGGGGCCGATGAAGTGGCAGGGCTGCAGAAGTTTCTCGACTACGCCGCGGATCTGGGACTCGCGCCAAACCGCCGGCAATTGGAATTCTTCTAGGCAGGTCCAAAAGGATCGGCCGGCGGTCCAAAGGGCCCGCCCTGCGACGCCGTAGGCCGGGGTCTTTTAGACCCGGCGGAACGCGAATGATCAACGAGATTGCGGACAAGGTCCTGGGCGGCGCGCGCATCGATCGCGCCGAGGCGCTCGAGCTCTATCGCCGCGCCCCGACGCACCTGCTCGGACACCTGGCCGACACGATCCGCGCCCGCAAGCACCCCGGGCGCATCGTCACTTACATCATCGATCGCAACGTCAACTACACGAACGTGTGTGTCGCGCGCTGCAACTTCTGCGCATTCTACCGGCCCGTCGGCTCCTCGGAGGGCTACGTCCTCGGCTTCGAGGAAATCTTCCACAAGATCGACGAGACGATCGCGGTCGGTGGCAACCAGCTGCTGCTGCAGGGGGGTCACAATCCAGATCTGCCGATTGCGTGGTACGAGGATCTGTTTCGTTCCGTGAAGGGGCGGTATCCGACGTTCAAGCTGCACGCGCTGTCGCCTCCCGAGGTCCTCCACATCGCGAAATTGAATCAAATCCCTGTCGCCGACGTGATCGCGCGGCTGATTGCGGCCGGTCTCGACAGCATTCCCGGCGGAGGCGCGGAGATTCTCGTCGATCGTGTGCGGAAGCTCCTCAACTGCTACGGCAAGGCATCAACCGATGAATGGCTCGGCGTGATGCGTCAAGCCCACCTTGCCGGGCTGCGCACCACCGCCACGATGATGTACGGCACCGTGGAGACCGACGAGGAGCGTATCGAGCACATGATGCGGCTTCGCGACGTGCAGGATGAGACCGGTGGCTTCACCGCATTCATCACGTGGAGCTATCAGCCCGAGCACACCGAACGCGGCGGCGCCGAGGCGACCGGCGTGGACTACCTCCGCACGCTGGCACTCGCGCGCATCGTCCTCGATAACTTCGACAATCTGCAGGCCTCGTGGGTGACGCAGGGCGGGAAAGTCGGTCAGTTGAGCCTCGCGTACGGCGCCAACGACATGGGCAGCGTGATGATCGAGGAGAACGTCGTCCGTGCGGCCGGCGCGAGCTACTGCATGGACGAAGTCGAGATCGTCGTCAACATCGAGGACGCGGGTTTTACACCGAAGCGCCGCAACATGCACTACGAAATGCTGGGCGATCCCATCTTCCGCGAGCGCGACGTACCGCGCATGCTTTCACTGGCGACGGCGCGTATCGAGGGCGACGCATCGGTGCCTGAGGAGCTTCGCAACTATCCGGCAAGGAGTCGCGCCGGAAAAGACCAGCGCGCCTGATCACCAATCGCCAATCACAAATGGTGTCTTACACCGCCGAATGGGTGCTGCCGATTGCCGGCGAACCGATTCATCACGGTTCCATCACCGTTCGAGACGGTCGTATTGCCGCCACCCCGAGCGCCAGTCGAGGGGCGCACGAACGTATCGACGCGAGCGTCGTCGATCTCGGACGCGTCGCCATCATGCCCGCGCTCGTCAACGCGCACACGCACCTGGAGTTGTCCTACCTTCGCGGCGTGATCGCTCCAACGGAGCGATTCATCGACTGGATTCGCACGATGGTGGCGACGCGTCGCAAGTACCCGGATTCCGAGGATCCGCGGATTGTCGACGCTGCACGCTCGGGCATTGCCGAGGCGAGGGCGAGCGGTACCGGCCTTGTCGGCGACATCTCCAACACGCTGGTGACCGCACGATTGATCCACGAGGCTGGCATGCCGGCGCAGGTGTTTTACGAGCTGTTGCGGTTCAACGCTCCCGATCCGGAGGCGATGACCCGCGAGGCCCGCGCGAAGGCGGATGCGGCGGCGTCGGAGAACGGCCTGGTGCGTGTCAGCCTCGCGCCGCACGCGCCGTACTCGGTGTCGCCAGGGCTCTTTGCCGCGATTCGCGCCGATCTGGACGCGCACCCCGGGCACGTGTCCAGCGTCCACCTGGGGGAATCACCCGAGGAAACGGAGTTCATCAAAAATGGGACGGGCCCGTGGCGTGCGCTGCTCGAGGAGCTGGGGGTCTGGACCGACACGTGGGAAGCGCCGGGCACATCGCCGCTGGAGTATCTCGATGCCCTCGGTTTTCTCGACCGTCGTGTCCTTGCAGTGCACGGTGTTCAGCTCGAGGGCGACGATCTCGATCGTCTTCACTCGCTCGACATGACGGTCGTGGCGTGCCCCCGCAGCAACCTGTACGTCGGTGTTGGACCGCCGCCTCTCGAAGCGTTTTACGCGATGAACGTAAGCGTCGCGTTCGGTACCGACAGCCTGGCGAGCGTACAGGATCTGAATCTCTTCTCGGAGCTGGCCGAGGCGCGCCGCATCGCGCCACGCGTGCAGGCGCGATCGCTGCTCGAGAGCGCCACACGTCAGGGCGCCCGCGCGCTCGGGTTCGAGGACGAGTTCGGGACAATCGAGGAGGGCAAGCGCGCACAACTCATCGCCGTGCGCCTGCCTGATCGCGTCGACGATGTGGAAGAATACCTGGTTGG
>Ga0114129_10015680_pt1 | contig 10775 bp, 6 predicted proteins | sample RhiMetdeltSRZDD1_FD_80071 | JGI IMG/M metagenome (GOLD analysis project Ga0114129, IMG submission 80071) | Populus rhizosphere microbial communities from Tennessee, USA - Rhizosphere MetaG P. deltoides SRZDD1 (version 2) (version 2) | ecosystem: Host-associated > Plants > Roots > Rhizosphere >... | reverse complement strand
TGAGCTGCCCGTCCGGCCTGGCCCCGGTCACCTACAACGCGCGCGCCGCCGCCGTGCTGAGCGCGCGCCGGAGCAAGGTGCAGAGCAACTACCTCGACCTCACCCAGCTCGCGGAGTACTGGAGCCCGGCGCGCTTCAACCACCACACCGCGCCCACCGCGATGGTGTACGGACTCCGCGAGGCCCTCCGCACCCTGTACGAGGAAGGCCTCGAGCCCCGGTTCGCCCGCCATCGCCTCCACGGCGACGCCTTGCGGGCTGGTCTGCGGGCCCTCGGGCTGACGCTCTTCGGCAAGGAGGCGGCGATCCACCGGCTGCCGTTCATCACCCCGGTGATCGTACCCGAGGGGGTGGACGAGCTGCGCGTGCGGCGGCGGCTCGTCGAGGATTTCGGCATCGAGATCGGCGCCGCCTTCGGCGAGCTGCAGGGAAAGATCTGGCGCATCGGCACCATGGGCTACGCCGCGGCCCGCCCCAACGTGCTCCTGTGCCTGGCTGCGCTCGAGTACGCGCTGCGCGCCGAGGGATGGCGGTCGCCGGCCGGCGCCGGCGTCGACGCCGCGCTCGCCCACTACGTGGCCGCCGGCGGCCCGGCGGCGCCCGCTGTGGACGACAACCTGGGCGCGCGCGGCATCGGCCGGATATGAGCACCTCCGGGTACCCGCGCGATCTCATCGGGTACGGCCGCACCCCGCCCGATCCGGCGTGGCCGGGCCGCGCCCGGCTCGCCCTGCAGTTCGTCATGAACTACGAGGAGGGTGGCGAACGCTCGGTGCTGCACGGCGACACCGAATCCGAAGCCTTCCTGCAGGAGGTCGTCGGCATCGCCCCGCTGCGCGACGTGCGGAACCTCCAGGTGGAGTCCATGTACGAGTACGGCAGCCGCGTGGGCTTCTGGCGACTCATGCGCACGTTCGCCCAGCGGAACCTCCCGATCAGCGTGTTCGCCGTCGCGATGGCGCTCGACCGGCACCCGGAGGCCGCCGCCGCCATCGTGGAGGCGGGTCACGAGGTCGTGAGCCACGGCTGGCGCTGGATCGACTATCAGTTCGTCCCGGAAGACGTCGAGCGAACCCACATCCGGCGCGCGGTGGAGACGCTGACGCGCGTCACCGGGAGCCGACCGCTCGGGTGGTACACGGGACGGCTCAGCCCGAACACCCGGCGGCTGGTGGTGGAGGAGGGCGGGTTCCTGTACGACGCCGACGCCTACAACGACGACCTCCCCTACTGGACGGTGGTGACCGGCCGGCCGCATCTGGTCGTGCCCTACACGCTCGACAACAACGACATGAAGTTCGCCACCCCGCAGGGCTTCAGCACGGGCGACGAGTGGCTGGCCTACGTGCGCGACGCGTTCGACGTGCTTTACGCCGAGGGCGCCGAGCATCCCAGGATGATGTCGGTCGGCCTCCACATGCGTCTCATGGGCCGGCTCGGCCGGGCCGCCGCGCTGGCGCGCTTCCTGGATCACGTCGAACGGCACGATCGCGTGTGGATCTGCCGCCGGCTCGACATCGCGCGCCACTGGGTCGCCCACCATCCGTACCGGGCCGGTTGACGCGTCGCCACGATCCTCGACGCGCCGCGCCGCTGGCGCGCATCCCGCTGCAGCCCGCGGCGGTTTCCGTCGCCGGTTCGCGCCCCGCATCCGGAAAGCGCGGTGATACTCGTGCTAGACTCGGTGCCGAGCGCGGCGCGACGTTGTGTGCGCGCGCCGGGCGAGGGTCCGATGTTGCGATGTAGCCGATGTGGGTCGGACAACCGTGAAGGCCGACGCTTTTGCGCCAGCTGCGGCGGCCCACTGATTCTCGTCTGCTCCGCCTGCGGCTTCGCCAACGAGACGCACGAGAAGTTCTGTGGCGGCTGCGGAGCGGTGCTCGCCGAGTCGCCGTCGGCGCCGCGGGCGGGCGCTTACACACCCCGCCACCTGGCCGCCGGCATCCTGCGGTCGCGCCATGCGATGGAAGGCGAGCACAAGCAGGTCACGGTCCTGTTTTGCGACCTGGTCGAGTCCACGCGCCTCGCCGAGCAGGTGACGCCAGAGACCATGCACGAGATCATGGATCGCGTGCTCAAGCTGATGGCCGAGGCGATCCACCGCTATGGCGGCACCGTCAATCAATTCCTGGGCGACGGCGTCATGGCCCTCTTCGGGGCCCCCATGGCGCTGGAGGATCATGCGCTGCGCGCCGTGCAGGCCGCGCTGGCCATCCGCGAGACGGCGGCGGGCTACGGGGCGCAGCTGCAGCAGCAGTACGGCGTCGACCTGCGGCTGCGCATCGGTCTCAACACCGGGCCGGTCGTGGTCGGACGGATCGGCGACGATCTGCGCATGGACTACACCGCGATCGGGGACACGACGAACCTGGCCGCCCGGCTGCAGGCGATGGCGGAGGCGGGGACCATTCTCGTCTCCGAGACGACGCACCGGGGAATCGAGGGGCACATCCACACCGAGCCGCTCGCGCTGGTGTCGGTGAAGGGGCGAAGCCAGCCGGTCGGCGTCGCCCGGGTGCTCGGGCGACGTCGGCAACGCAGCCACCTCGAGGTGAGGGCGGAGCGAGGGCTGACGCCGGTGGTCGGCCGGCAGCGCGAGCTCGCGCTCCTGCAGGAATGCTGGGCGCGCGCCCGCCGGGGACACGGCCTGGTCGTCGGCCTGGTCGGCGAGCCCGGGGTCGGCAAGTCCCGTCTAGTCTTCGAGTTCCGGAACACGCTGGTCCATGAGCGGATCGGGTGGTTCGAGGGGCACTGCTCGGCGCTGGGCCAGACCCGTCCGTATCTGCCGATCCTGAGCATCGTGGCGGCACGGCTGCAAATCGAGGAGGGAGACAACCCGCTGCAGATCGAAGAGAAGCTGCGGCGCGGGGTGCGGCAGATCGACGAAGACCTGGAGACGTACATTCCCTTCCTGCGCGAGATGTTCAACCTGCCGGGCGAGGATCAGGCCATCCGCCACATGGACCCGCAGCTGAAACGGCGCCAGACCTTCGAGGCGTTGCGTGCGCTGGCGGTCGCCGGCGCCCGCAGCGTTCCCGCCGTCGTCGTCCTGGAAGACCTGCACTGGATCGACAAGACGTCGGAGGACTACCTGGCCTTCTTCGTCGAGAGCCTGCCCAGCATGCCGGTGCTCGTGATCACCACGCATCGTCCCGAGTACGTCGTGCGCTGGGCCGAGCGGACCTGGTACACCCAGGTCGGCCTCGACATGCTCGGCGACGGCGATGCCGAGCTCTTGATCACGAGGCTCCTCGGCTCCCCGCAGGTGCCGCGCGAGGCGCTACTCCCGATCCTCGAGAAGGCGGAGGGCAATCCCCTGGCGCTCGAGGAGATCACCACCTCGCTGGTCGAGCGCGGCATCCTCGTGCGGGACGCGGGCGGGATCCGCTGGACGGGCAGCCGGGACGTGAGGTTCCCCGCCACCATCCAGGACGTCGTGCGCGCCCGGATCGACCGGCTTGACGAGGAAGTGAAGGACACGCTGCAGATCGCCTCGGCCATCGGCCGCGAGTTCCGCCACGCGTTGCTGGCCCGCATCGTCGGAGCGCCGGCCGCGCTCGACGACCACCTCGCCGCCCTCCGACGGCTCGAGCTGATCCACGCGACCCGCCTGTTCCCGGAACCGGTGTCGGTGTTCAAGCACGCGGTGATCCAGGACGTCGCGTACCTGAGCCTGCTGCTCCCGCGCCGCCGCGAGCTCCACGCCGCCATCGCGGAGGCCATCGAGGAGCTGTACGCCGGACACCTCGAGGAGCATGCGGCGATCCTGGCCCATCACTACCAGCAGAGCGAGCGGCCCGCGGAGGTGCTGCGGTACGCGCTGGTCGCGGGCGAGCGGGCGGCGCGCCTCAATGCGCGGGCGGAGGCGCGGACGTACTACGACCAGGCGCGGGCCGCCGCTGAGGCGCTCCCGGCGTCGCCGGCGACCCGCGCCGAAGGGATCGACGTCGTCTTGAGGCTGGCCGCCGTCGGCCTGACCCGCTCGGACATCGAGCGCGATCTGGTCTCGCTGGAGCAGGCGCGGGTCGTGGCGTCCGAGCTCGGAGACGAGCTGCGGCTGGCCCGCGCCCTCTACTGGCTCGGCCGGGTCCACTACGTCAGCGGCCGCACGGCGGCTGCGATCCAGTACGCCGAGCAGAGCCTGGCGATCGCGGACCGGCTCGGGGACGAGACCCTGGCGGCCCCGTCCGTCAATCTGCTCGGCCGCGCCTACTCCCGGTCGGCGCTGCCGCGCGCCGTCCAGATGATGGTCCGCAGCGCCGAGCAGATGCAGCGCGTGGGTAATGCGACCGAAGAGGCGACGGCCCGGGGCTTCGCCGGCGGCCTGCTCGCCATCGCCGGCGACTTTCAGCGGGCCTTCGCCTACCTGGACCTGGGTGTGCAGCTCGCCCACGAGCTGAAGGATCCCTTCGCCGAGGCGGCCAACTACTTCTACCGCGGCATCGCCCACGAGCAGCACGGCGCGCCGGCGCGGGCGATCCCGGAGTACGAGCAGGCGCTGCGTCTCGCCGAGCGGACGGGCGACCTCTTTCGCGTCTACGCCGTCAAGCATTACCAGGGCTGGGCGTGCACGATGGCCGGCGACGTGGCGGGCGGGCGCGCACGGCTCGAGGAGAGCGTGACGTTGGCAGAGCGGCTCGGCACCTCGTTCTCGCTGGGGCTGGCCAAGGCGTACTTCGCCGCCTCCCTCATCGTCGACGGACAGCTCGACGCGGCGGTGGCGATCTGCGAGGAGGCCGTCCGCCTGGCGCAGGGGACGCACGAGACGTTTGCCGAGGCGCTCGCCCAGCGCGTGCTCGCTGAAGCTCTGCTCGAGCACGACCGGCCGGACGTGCCGCGAGCCGAGCGCGCCGTGGTCGACGCCATCCGCGCGCTGCAGGAGATCGGCGCTCGACCGGAGCTGGCGCGCAGCCTGTTGACCCACGCGCGCGTGCTGTCGGCGCGCGGCGACGAGGGCCGGGCGACGTCGCGCTTCGCCGAGGCGCTCGACATGTTCCAGGAGATGGGCATGACCTGGGACATCGAGCGCGCCCAGCGGCTGCAGCCTGTCTCCGAGCCTCCCCCCTGCTGAGCTTCGACCGCGAATCGCGGCGAAAGGACCAGACGATGGCCACCACGATGACGAGACACACCCAGACGGGCGAGACTCCGGCCGGCACCCGGTCCGAACGACGACTCGCCGGGCGCCTCCGCTCGATGGTCGCCGCCGACGCCGCCTCGTTCGCCCTGCGCTTCCCGAGTGGCTACACCGTCCAGGTCGGCGCGCGGGCGTCCGACTTCTGCCTCGATATCCGGAACGACCGCGGATTACGCGCGGTCACGTCGCTGGACGAGCTGAGGGTCTGCGAAGCCTACATGGCCGCCGACATCGACATCGAGGGCGACATCCGCAAGGCGATCGGGCTGCGCGAGCACCTGCGCGACCAGAATATCTGGGTCACCACGTGGCGGCACCTCCAGCCCCTCCTCCACGGGCGGACGAAGTCGAACCGCGAGTGGGTGAGCGCCCACTACGACATGGACAACCTGCACCTGCACTTCCTGGACCGCGAGTATCACACGTACACGCCGGGCGTCTTCGAGCACGACGACGAGCCGCTCGAGGTGGCCAGCGGTCGCAAGCTCCGTCTGGCCTTCGAGGGCTTGGGCCTCAAGCCGGGCGACCGCGTCCTGGAGCCCGGGCCGGGCTGGGGATCGTTCATTCGGTACGCCACCCGACGGGGCGTGTACGTCAAGGGCATCACCCTCTCGCGCCACCAGCTCGCCTACATCAACGAGCACATCGCGCGAGATGGCTGGAACGCCGACGTCGAGTACATGGACTTCTTCCGCTTCGAGCCGACCGAGCAGTACGACGCGATCGTCCTGAACGGCGTGATCGAGGAGCTGCGCGACTTCCCGGCCGTCATGGAGCGGCTCGCCCGGTGGATCAAGCCCGGCAAGCGCGTCTATCTCGACTTCATGGCGGCCCGCGAGCATTTCGTGTTCCCGGCCTTCATCAGCAAGTACGTCTACCGCGGCGCCGTGTGCCGGGTGTTCCTGCCCAAACTCGTGGAGGCGATTACCCGCTCGCCGTTCGAGATGCTCGGGGTGCACAACGACCGTCGGAACTACTACCTGACCGCGCGGCACTGGTTCGAGAACCTGGAACGCGAGCGCGACGCCGTGCGCGCCCGCTTCGGGGAGGCGATGTACCGCCTCTACCGGCTGTACCTGGGGGGGACGGTGAACATGCTCGACCACCCGACCCACTTCACGACGGCATATCGAATCTTCCTCGAGCGTCCCGGCGATTGGCGCCCACTGTGAGCGGGGGGCGGATGATGGGCCGCACGGGCGTCCCTCGGAGGACGGTCGTGGCGAACCAGAATCCCGGATCGAAGCCCTCCGCCCGCAACACCGCGTTCGTGGGGTAGCGATGGTGGTGATTGTGGCCGAGGGTCTCCCCGGCCACGACGTAGCCCAGTACCGTCTGCAACAGCCCACGGGCGTCGGTGCCCAGATTATCGAACGGCCGCTCCCCGAGCGTGTGGCCGGCCGAGTTCACATAGCCGCTGAGCAGAGCGTAGGGCAGGATGCGGGCGAGCCAGAAGACGATCCCCACCGGGCCCAGCGCCGCGCTCAGGGCCAGCTGGCCGTAGAAATTCACGTTCGCGGTGCCCGGCTTGTCCAGCCAGTGGAGGAATCGCTCGTGCTGCACGGTCGAGAGGTACCGCTGTCTCGCCACGGCCCAGTTGGCGCGCGCCCAGCGAGGGACGTAGTACCAGGTCAGCAGCAGCACGCGCCAGAACCCGATGCGGCCCGGGGCGTGGGGATCGTCCGGAGTGTCGGACGTCGCGTGGTGGTGACGATGCGCGGCGCTCCACGTCAGGGGCGGGATGCTGGCCGTGAAGAAAAGCCAGGCCACGACCGATCGCTGGAGCCAGCGCGGGTACAGGATGGCGGCGTGAGTGAGACCGCGGTGCAGCACCGCGGTCGTCAGATAAAGATTGAGCTGGCACAGAACGAGGCCGCCGGCGACGGCGCCGAGCACCTGCACCCAGGTGAACGAGGTCCAGCACACGAGGGGTAGAGTTGGCATCGCTGCGCGGGCGGCTGCCGACCGCCGCCGGGAATCTACCACAAGCTCGTCGCCGTGACGTCCAAATCCGTGGGCGGTGATCGGCCGCGGCGAGCGTTGCGCGCGCTCACGACGATCCGTCGAGCTCGTGCATCTCCGCCTCGATCTCGGCGAGCCGGCAGCGCATGTCGAGCTCGCGGGACATCCTCACGGCGTGGCCGAGGTGCTCGCGGGCCCGTGCGCGCTCGCCGGTGCGTCGATGGAGTCGGCCGAGCCCGAGGTGGCAGTGGGCGACGAGGGGGCGCATCCCGAGGTCGTCGGCGAGCGCCATGGCTTGCCGATAGTGCGCTTCCGGGCTCTCGTCCGCCGGATCGCCGCGCATCGAGATCTCACCGAGGAGGCGGAGGGCCCAGGCCGCGTGGCCGCGCTCCTCGCGGTCTTGCGACAGCCGCACCGCGCGCGCCGCCGCATGGCGAGCGTCCTCCACGCGGCCGGTCAGCAGGTAGACCTCACCGAAGTAGACCCAGTGGAGCGTCTCGTCGCCGAAACCCGTGCTCGCGTCCGCGGTCGCTCGGTCGAGGAGCCCGAGCGCGTCGGTGTGCTGTCCACCCAGCGCGTACGCCAGGCCGAGCGCCGAGGCCACGTGCGGGAACAGAAGCGGCAGATCGGCGTCCCGACACAGCTCGAGAGCGCGCTCGAGCGGCCCGACCGCTTGACGAAGGTCGCCGCGGCGCAGGTGCACGCAGCCGAGCCCCCAACAAGCCGTGGCGTGCGCGACCGCCTCGGCCACCGGCGGCACATCGCCGGCCAGGGCGACGGCCTCCGCGAACTCGCCACGCTCGGCGAGGCATCTGGCCAGCCAGACGCGCACGAGAACCGACGTGAGATTGGGACCGGTACGGGACTCCTGGAGGCGACGACTCTCGAGGGCGCCGACGCAGTGCCGCGTCAAGGCGATCGCCCGCGGATAGTCGCCGAGCGCGCAATGCACGATCGCGAGACGCCACATCGTCTCGATCTCGAGGGGGGCGGCGCCAAGCTCGGTGGCAATCGCCAGCGCCTGTTGGCCGGCCTCGAGCGCCCGACGGTGCCCACCGGCCATGAAGAAGAAGGTGCTCTTGTTGCCGAGAACCTGCGCGAGTCGAAACCGATCGTCGATGCGTCTGGCCCCGGCCTCGGCCGCGCCGAGGTGCTCCAGGATCTCGGCGTGATGGCCGAGTGGTAGGTGCGCGTGCCGCAGGCTGAGTCGCAGATCGATGTCCTGTGTGATCGTGTCGCGGCTGGGTCCGAGATTTTGCAGCGCGGCCAGCGCTTGTCCGAAGCGGGTCACCGCCTCCCGATTCGCGGCCCGGGCCATCGCCTTGTCGCCCGCCCGGCGAAGATAGCCCACCGCCTCCTTCCACATCGCTCCCCGGAAGGCGTGGTGAGCGAGCTGGTCGATCTGCTCGGCGAGCCGGTTACGGTAGAGGTCCTCTATGACCGCGACGATCCTGGCGTGGAGGGCACGCCTCCGCTCCTGGAGCACGGTGTGATACGCCACCTCGTGGGTGAGCGCGTGCTTGAAGGTGTAGTGCTCGCCGGAGAAGCGGCGCGCTTCGTCGAGCAGCTCGGCGGCCTGCAGACGCGCGAGGCTGCGGCGAAGGGCGTCCTCCGGAAGCTCACCGATTGCCTCCAGGACGGGAAAGGGCACGTCCTTGCCGACGACCGCGGCTGACTGCAACACCGCTTTGTCCTCGGGGAGGAGTCGGTCGATGCGGGCGGCCAGCACCGCCCGCACGGTCGTCGGCACCTCGATGCGGGGCGACGCGCTCACCAGTCGATAGCCCCCTCGCTCGCCGATCAGGACGCCCGTTTCGACCAGCGTCCGGACACTTTCCTCCAGGAAAAGGGGGTTGCCCTCCGTGCGCTCGACGAGAAACTGCGTGAGCTGCCGGAGCCCGGGGTCCTCTCCCAGAAGCGTCGAGAGCAGCTCCTCGGCGCGATCGGGGGGCAATGGGTCGATGCGGAGCTGGCTGTGGTAGGTGCTCATGCCCCACCGCGTTTCGTACTCAGGGCGGTAATTGACAAGGAGGAGCAGGCGGGCAGCCGGAAGCGCCTCGATCAGGCCGTCGAGGAAAGCTTGGGTCTCGAAGTCGGCCCAGTGAAGGTCCTCGAAGACCAGGAGCAGGGGGTGGATCTGGCTCTGGCGAAGCAGGAGTCGCTTGAGCGCGTCGAGGGTCTGATGTCTGCGGAGCGGTGGATCGAGAGCCTCCCACGCCGGATCTTCCGTCGGCACGTCGAGAAGAATGAGGAACGCCGAGAGCGCCGGCTCGAGCCGAACGTCCAGAGAGACGAGCGTGCCGACGACCTTCTCACGGATCTCGGCGCGGTCGTCCTGCTCGTGGATCTTGAAGTAGCCCTTGAGGAGGTCGACGACGGGCAGATAGGGCGTGGCGGTGCGGTAAGAGACCGAGCGGCTCTCGAGCACCAGCCAGCCGCGGGTGCGCGGCGAGTGCATCCAGCTCGTAGAACAGACGGGACTTCCCGACGCCGGGCTCGCCGACGACCGCGACAACCTGGCCATGCCCGACGCGGGCCTGCTCCAGGGCGCGGCTGAGGTGTTCGAGCTCGGCCTCTCGCCCCGCGAATCGGGTGAGGCCCTGCGCGGCCACCGCCTCCAGCCGCGATCGTGCCGACCCCGCGCCAAGGACCTCGTAGGCCGCCACCGGCTCCCGCAAGCCCTTGACGGGAATCGGCCCGAACGGCCTGACCCGCACGTACCCCTCGACCAGGCGCAGGGTATCGCTGGTGATCACGATGGATCCCGGTGTCGCGATCTGCTCCATGCGGGCCGCCAGGTGCGTGGTCTGGCCGACGGCGGTGTAGTTCATGTGCAGGTCGCTGCCGATGGCGCGCACGACGACCTCACCCGAGTTCAGCCCGACCCGGATCTCGATCAGGAGGCCGTGGGCACGACGGGCCCGCTCGGCGTAGCGGCGGATGACTGCCTGCATGTCCAGCGCGGCGTAGCACGCCCGGACGGCATGGTCCTCGTGCGCGAGCGGTGCGCCGAAGAGCGCCATGACGCCGTCGCCCATGACCTGGTTGACGGTCCCCTGGTAGCGATGGACGGCTTCCATCATCAGCCCGAGGATCGGATCGAGAATCTTGCGCGCCTCCTCGGGGTCGCGATCGGCGAGCAGCTCCATCGAGCCCTTGAGGTCGGCGAAGAGCACCGTGATCTGCTTGCGCTCGCCCTCGAGCGCGCTCATGGGGACGAAGATCTTTTCGGCCATATGCCCGCCCGCCGAGACCACTCGGCCACACTGCGGGCAGAAGCGGGCATTCTCGGGTAGCTCCGTGCCACAGGAGGTGCAGGGCAGGGTCACGTGGGCCGCGCAGGCGAGGCAGAACCTGACGTGGGCCGGGTTGTCTTGCTGGCATCGCGGACACTTCATGCCAAGCGCGGTCTCCTGTCGGGGGAAGCTGACCGCCCGTCCGAAGGGTACGGCCGACGTTAACCGGAGACTTCGCGAGGGTCAAGGATGCCCAAGCCCGGACTATACTGTGCGTCATGTCTACGCCGCCTCACCGCGTGCTTGCTCAGTACTACCGGTCCGAACGCGACCGGGCCTCGTTCGTCACCACGCTGTTCGATCGCGCGGCCAGGCATTACGACTGGGTCGGGCATCTGCTGGCGTTCGGCTCCGGGCCGTACTATCGGCGGCGAGCCCTC
>Ga0114129_10015679_pt1 | contig 10776 bp, 7 predicted proteins | sample RhiMetdeltSRZDD1_FD_80071 | JGI IMG/M metagenome (GOLD analysis project Ga0114129, IMG submission 80071) | Populus rhizosphere microbial communities from Tennessee, USA - Rhizosphere MetaG P. deltoides SRZDD1 (version 2) (version 2) | ecosystem: Host-associated > Plants > Roots > Rhizosphere >... | reverse complement strand
GCCGGCACGCCGCCCGCCGGCTCCGCGGCCCTGCCGGCCCATCCGGGCGCCGCCAGTCTTGCTCCCTCACCGGACCCGCCCGGCAGCGGCGCGGTCGCTGGCTCCTCCGGCGGCTCCCGCAGCGTGGTCGGCAACCCCGGCCGGCCGCCGGCGCCGGACCAGTAGCGCCGGTGGGGGTGCCGTCGCCCCGCGGCCGACGGCCGCGGCCCGGCCGTGCCGGTGCGCCGGCGCGCGGTTGCGGGTCGGGGCGGGTCGATGCGCAGGCGCGGGGCGGCGCAGGTGGCGCAGGGCGTGTCCGGCGCGACCGCGGCCAGGTCGTCACAGCGAGGGCACCAGGCGCCCGGGGACAGACCTGCCGCCGTGCTCATCCGCTGGGGACTGCGTCGTTGACCGGGACGGTCACCGTGCCGCCGCCGAGCACCAGGTCACCGTCGTAGAGGACGCCGGCCTGGCCGGGCGCGACCGCGTCGTAGGGCTCGTCCAGCTCGAGGCGGGCCTTGCCGCCGCCGAGCGGCACCACCTCGCAGCCGACCTCGTCGCCGTGGGCCCGCAGGCGGACCCGGGCGTGGCCGGCCCGCAGGCCACGACCGTCGGTGGTGCTGGCACGGTCCAGCTCGACGGTCCGCACCGCCAGCTCGGAGCGCTCGCCGACGACCACCTGCCTGCTGGCGGGCTCGACGCGGAGCACATAGCGGGGCGTGGGCACGGCGATGCCGAGGCCGCGGCGCTGCCCCACCGTGTACCGGTAGGCGCCCTGGTGGCTGCCGAGTACCCGCCCCGCGCTGTCGACCACCGCGCCTGGCTGGCGGCCGAAGCGCCGCTCCAGCCAGCCGGCGGTGTCACCGTTGGGGATGAAGCAGAGGTCGTAGGACTCCGGCTTGGCGGCGGTGCGGAGCCCGAGCCGCGCGGCGATGGCGCGCACCTCGGGCTTGGTGAGGTCGCCGACCGGCAGGCGGAGGTGGGCGAGCTCGTCGGGGCCGAGCATGTACAGCACGTAGGACTGGTCCTTGGCCGGGTCGACCGCCCGGTAGAGGCGGCCGTCGACCACGCGGGCGTAGTGGCCGGTGGCGAGCGCGTCGAAGCCGAGCGCGCGCGCACGGGCCAGCAGCCCGACCACCTTGACCTGCTCGTTGCAGCGCGCGCACGGGTTCGGGGTGTGGCCACGGGCGTACTCCGCGGCGAAGTCGGCCACCACCGCCTGCTGGAACTCCTCGACGAAGTCCCACACGTAGAACGGGATGGCGAGGGTGTCGGCGACCCGCCTGGCGTCGTCGGCGTCGGCCAGGGTGCAGCACCCCTTGCCCTGGACCATGGCGCTGGCCGGGGTGCCGGCCAGCTTGAGGTGCACGCCGGTGACGTCGCAGCCCTGCTCCACCAGGAGCGCGGCCGCCACCGAGGAGTCGACCCCGCCGCTCATGCTGACCAGGACCCGGGGCGGTCCGGATGGCCGCCCGCCGCCCTGGACAGTCGGGGTGCCGCTCACCTGACGCCTCCGGTGCGGGTTGCGGAGGCCGGCTGCCGCGAAGGCCGGGTGGGCAGGACCGCCAGGGCGTCGGCGACGGCGGCGACGGCCTCGTCCACGTCCGCCTCGGTGGAGCCCCAGCCGAGGCTGAAGCGGAGCGTCTCGCGCGCCTCAGCGGGTGAGCGGCCCATAGCGAGCAGCACGTGGGAGGCGGTCACCGCCCCGCTGGCGCAGGCCGATCCCGCCGAGCAGGCCACCCCGGCCCGGTCGAGCAGGAGCAGCAGGTCCTCGGCGCGCCGTCCCGGGAAGCGCACCGACAGCAACCCGGGCAGCGAGCCTCCGACGTCCGGTGGGCCGCCGGTCCCCTGGCCGGGGCCGCCGGTCGGGCTCCCGTTGACCGTCAGGGCCGGCTCGGCGGTGCGGAGGCCGGCCAGCAGGCGGGTGCGGAGGCCGGCAAGGCGGGGGGCGTGCGTCTCGCGCTCGGCCAGGGCGGCCGCCGCGGCGGCCCCGAAGCCGGCGAGCGCGGCCACCGGCAGGGTGCCGGAGCGCAGGCCACGCTCCTGGCCGCCGCCGTGGACCAGCGGGCGCAGGTCGAGCCCCTGCCTGACCACCAGCGCGCCGACACCGGTCGGACCGCCGAGCTTGTGGGCGGCGAGCGCGACCAGGTCCGCGCCGATCGCGTCCAGGTCGAGTCCTGGGACGCCGGCGGCCTGGACGGCGTCGCAGAGCAGCACCGCGCCGGCGCGGTGCGCCAGCGTGGCGGCCTCGGCCACCGGCTGCGCCGTGCCCACCTCGTTGTTGGCCGCCATCACCGCGACCAGGGCGGTCCGGCCCGGCCGCAGCGAAGCCTCGAGCCCGTCGAGGTCGACCCTGCCGGTCTGGTCCACCAGGGCGAGGGTGAGCTCCGCGCCCAAGTCGGCCGCTGCCCAGGCGGCCGCGTCCAGGACGGCGTGGTGCTCGACCGCGGAGGCGACCAGGTGGCGGGCGCCCGGCTCGCGGGCGAGCACGGTGCCCTTGACCGCGAGGTTGTCGGCCTCGGTGCCGCCCGAGGTGAACACCACCTGCGACGGCGCGGCGCCGACCAGCGCGGCCACCTGCTCACGGGCGGTCTCGACGGCGCTCCGCGCCGCCCGGCCGGGGCCGTGCTGGCTGGACGGGTTGGCCACCGGCTGCTCCAGGAACGGGAGCATGGCGGCGAGCGCCTCCGGCCGTAACGGGGCGCTGGCGGCATAGTCGAGGTAAGGCATGCGACGAGTATGCCAACGCCGCCGGGAAGCGGCACCCGCCCAGCCTGCTAGCGCGGGCGGGGCGGCAGGGTGCCGGTTGGGAAGGGGAAGCTCGGCCGGGGGGGCTTCGGCTTGCCCGGCCCACCAGGACCGGGGAAGCCCGGCGGGAAGACGGTGGTCGGGGGGACCGTCGGCGGTGGCGGCAGCACGGTGAAGGTGAGCTGGTCCGGTGGGCGCTGCCAATCGATCTGTTTGACGCCCTGCAGCACCTCGCTGGTGAAGTCCCTCCAGATGCGCGCCGGAATGGAGCCGCCGGTAACGCGGGCGAACCCTTCGACGTTGAGCATCGGCTTCTCGACCTTGGGGTCGCCCATCCACACCGCGGTGGCCAGGTCGGGGGTGTAGCCGACGAACCAGGCGTCGCGGTAGTCCTGGGTGGTGCCGGTCTTGCCGGCCGCCGGACGGCCGACCTGGGCGGCCACCGCGGTGCCGTTGGAGATCACGCCCTTGAGCACGTCGTTGACCTCATAGGCGAGCGCCGGCGGGATGCGCTGCTGGCCCGGATCGTGCGAGTCGTTGAACACCTCCTTGCCGTGCCAGACGACCTTGTTGACGAACCGCGGCTTGTGGTAGACGCCCATGTTGGCGAAGGTCGCGTAGGCGCCGGCCATGTCGATCGGGAGGACGTTGGCGGCGCCGAGCGCGATCGAGGGGGCTCGCTCCTGCTTGCGCAGCAGCGACACGCCCAGGTTCTTCTCGGCCATCTCGACCACCTTGGCGGGGCAGAGCTGCTCCATCAGCCTGCCGTACACGCCGTTGACCGAGTTCCAGGTGGCCTGGCGCACCGGCATCTGGCCGCTGCCGTGGCCTTCGTAGTTGCTCACCTTCCAGGGCGCGCCGCAGACCTCGCGGGTGTCCCAGCCGCTCGACTCCCACAGCGAGTCCGGCGAGATGCCGTTGGCCATGGCCGCGGCGAGCACGAACGGCTTGAACGCCGAGCCGGCCTGGCGGCCTCCCTGCAGCGCGGCGTTGAACTGGCTCTTGCTGTAGTTGCGGCCGCCGACCACGGCGCGGACCTCGCCGGTCTTTGGGATCACCGAGACCAAGGCCACGTCCGGCCCGCTCGGCGGGCGGTGGTTGGCGGCCGCCCGCTCGGCCGACGCCTGCACCGCCGGGTTGAGGGTGGTGTAGACGCGCAGCCCGCCCTGGAAGACGCGGCGGGAGCGCTCGGCCTCAGTGCGGCCGAGCCGCTGGTCGCTGAGGAGCTGGCGCTTGACCCCGTCCATGAACCACGGGTACTTGGTGGCCGCCTCCCGCTTGGGCGCCACCCGCACCGGCTCGGCGCGGGCCTGGGCGGCCTGGTCGGGCTTGACCATGCCGAGCTGCACCATGCGGGTGAGCACGCTGTCGCGGAGGCGCCTGGTCTCGTCCGGGTTCTGGCGCGGGTTGGCCGTCTCCGGCGCGCGGATGACCCCGGCGAGGGTGGCCGCCTGGGCGAGGGACAGCGAGCGGACCGTGCGGGTGAAGTAGCCGATGCTGGCCGCCTGGAGGCCGTAGTAGCCGCCGCCGAAGTAGACCCGGTTGAGGTACTGCTCGAGGATCTGGCTCTTGCCGATGCGGCGTTCCAGCTCGGCGGCGAGGGCGGCCTCCCTGACCTTGCGGACTACCGAGCGCTCCCGCAGGTTGGGGTAGGCGTTGCGGACCAGCTGCTGGGTGATGGTGCTGCCGCCCTGTGCCTGCTCGCCACGGAACATGTCGGTGAGCAGCGCCCGGAAGATGCTGCGCTGGTCGACCCCGCGATGCTCGTAGAAACGGGCGTCCTCGGCGGCCAGGACGGCGAACTGGACCATCTGCGGCACGTAGGACAGGGGCACCACGATGCGGTCCTGCTCGGACTTGAGCACCGCGATGCGGTTGCCCTTGACGTCGAAGACCTCGGTCCGCTCGGCCTGTGGCAACGGCTTCAGATCGGAGAGGTCGGGCAGGCCCTTGCCGAACGCCTTGACCGAGCCGGCCATCATCACGCCGGTCGGCAGCGCGGCGAACCCGCCGATGACCAGGGAGAGCACGCAGGCGAGGGCGATCGGGCGGACCAGCCCGAGCCGGCCCATGCGGGCGGTGTCGGGCGGCGCGGCGACCACGGTGACCAGCGGCGCGAGCAGGCGGGCGAGACGCCGGCCGAAGCGGCGCACGCGCCAGGCGACGGCCCAGGACCAGGCAAGGACCGGGTTGGACGGCGGGGCGGCGAAGGCACCAGCCGGCCGGTCATCCCCAGCCCAGGCCCAGACGTCCGCGCCCTGGGGGCTGGTGGCGGCGGGCGCGTCAGCGGCAGCGCCGCCGCCTCCGGAGGCCGGGGACCGCCACCAGTCGGGCAGCCAGCCATCGGTGTCGTCCGCCTGCCCGGTCCCGTCAGCCCAGCCAGCGGAGGTGCCGGCCGCGGCGGCGGCCGACCGCGGGTCCGCGATGCCGGGCGCCGCCGCCGTCCCGGGTTGTCCGTACCCGCCGGCTGGCCGGTCGCCGGCGTAGGAGCGTCCGCCTGTCTGGTACGCGGCGGGCGGCGCCCACCAGTCGTACGCGTCGCCGGGCCACCGGCCATCCTCCTCGCCGGGGTCGCCCGTGGTCTCGCCGCCGGAACCCTCCATGGTCCCTCTCCGTCCTGCGCCCTCGCGCGCCTGCCGGCCCGTGGGCGACGCGTCCACCGGCAGCCGCGTCGCGGCTGCGCCGGAAGTCGAGACCGCGGGCACCGAGCGGGCGCCCGCGGTTGGTTCTTCTGGTATCGAACCCCGACGGGCGGCCCGAGCTTCCCGGCGGTGCCTGCGCCGCTGCTTAGCGCGGTCGATCCCGGCGGCGGTGGCGGCGAGCCGGCTGGCGCACCAGGCCGCCAGGGCGCTGCCGGCGAGGCCGAGCCGCATCCAACCCGCGACCAGCACGCCCCAGATCGCCATGGCGGCGGCGACGAGCGCCGCCAGGACGAAACGGACGAAATCGAGCGTGGCCTCGTCGGCCAGGCGGTAGGCGAGGCGGGCGGAGTCGACCGCCTCCCTGGCGGCGGCCCCCTGCTCGGCCACTGCCGCCGCGGTTTGCCGCTGGGCAAGCACGGCGGCCTCGCGGGCGCTCGCCAGCTCGGGCACTGACACGTCGACCAGTCCGGTCGCCCACGCGCCGAGCCGCGCGTCGGCGACCCGCAGGCGCCGCGAGGCGCGGTGCCGCGGCCAGGCCTGGGCGGCCCGCTGCCCGAGGTCCCGCAGCTCAGCGGTGCTGCCCGGCGCGGTCCGGGCGGCCCGCCCGATGCCGTTGCCCGCCGCGGGTCCGGACCGCCGGTCGGTTTCGGCCAGCTGCACCTGGGCGGCGCGCCGGCTGGCCAGCGGGTCGGCCAGGAAGGCAGGGACATGCTCGTCGGGCAGGTGGCGGGCGACGGCCGCGCCCAGCTCGACCCGGGTCGAGCGGAGCCTGGCGCGCCGCCCTGGCGTGCCGACGACGAGGCGGAGCCAGCGCCGAGAGGCACGCAGGGAGGACCTTGCCGCCCCGGCGGTGCTGGGGTGGGCGTCGGAACGCCGCTGACGAACCCCTTCTTCCCGAGGCTGCAAGCCGCTCTACCCCTTTCGCTTGGCGATCTCTTCGGTCAGCCGAGGCACCACTTTGAAGAGGTCGCCGACCACACCGAAGTCGGCGATGGAGAAGATGGGGGCGTCCCCGTCCTTGTTGATCGCGACGATCGTCTTCGAGGTCTGCATCCCGGCCCGGTGCTGGATCGCTCCGGAGATCCCGACCGCGACATAGAGCTGGGGCGAGACCGTCTTGCCGGTCTGGCCGACCTGGTGCTGGTGCGGGTACCAGCCGGCGTCGACCGCCGCCCTGCTGGCGCCGACCGCCGCCCCGAGGGTGTCGGCCAGCGCTTCGACCAGCGCGAAGTTGGCCGGGTCCTGGAGACCCCTGCCGCCGGAGACGATGATCTCCGCCTCGGCCACGTCGGGACGGCCGCCCTGCTCGGAGGTGACCCGCTCGATCACGCGCACGTCGGCGCGGCCGGGCTCGCGGCGGAGGCCGAGGTCGACGACCTCCGGGCTGCCGCCGGCGGGCTCGGGCACCGGGAAGGCGTTGGGCTTGACGGTCAGCACCGGGGTGCCGGTCCGGACCCGGGAACGGACCGTGGTCGCGCCGCCGAATACGCTCTGGGTGGCGACCAGGTCGGCATCCAGGTCGACCACGTCGGCCAGCACCCCCCAGCCCTTGCGGGCGCCGAGGCGGGCGGCCACGTCCTTGCCGGACGGGGTGGACGCGACCAGGATCGCGGCCGGCTCGGCGCGCTCGGCCGCGGCCGCCAGCGCCTCGACCACCGGCAGGGTCGACGCCTCGGACCAGCCCGCGCCGCTGGCGGCGTAGACGGTGGCGGCGCCGTGCCTGCCGAGCTCGCCGGTGGCGGCGTCCAGGCCGTCCTCGCCGACGAACACCGCCGCCACGTCGCCCAGCTCCCGGGCCTTGCCCAGCATCTGGTAGGTGACCTTCTTCGGCGCGCCGCCCTCGTGCTCGACGAGGACGAGAACCGTTGCCATCAGGCGGTTGCCTCCTTGCGGTCCGGGTGGTGCCCGCCGGGCGTGGCCCGGCCCCGTGGCCGTCCTAGATGAACTTGTTGCCTGCCAGGAACTCGACGAGCTGGGTGGCGGCGCTGCCGTCACCCGGGTCCTGCACCTTCTGCCCGGCCTGCTTCGGGGGGCGGGGCGCGAACTCGACCACCTCAGTGGTCGCCCCGGCCGCGCCCACCTCGGACGGGTCGATGCCCAGGTCGGACAGGGTGAGGTCGGTCACCGGCCGCGATTTGGCGGCCATGATGCCCTTGAACGAGGGGTAGCGGGGCTCGTTGATGCCCTTGACCACGCTGACCACGGCCGGGCCGTCGGCCTCGACCACGTCGTAGCCGGTCTCGGTCTCGCGGTGGACCCGCACCGTGGTGCCGTCGACCTCGAGTTTCTTGGCGTTGGTCAGGGCGGGCCAACCAAGGAACTCGGCCAGCGCGCTCGGCACCAGCGAGGTGCGCGCGTCGGTCGATTCCGAGCCGAGCAGCACCAGGTCGGGCTCGACCGTCCTGATGGCGGCGGCCAGCACGGTTGCGGTGTTGAACGCGTCGGAGCCGTGCAGGGCGTCGTCGTGCACGTGCACGGCGGCGTCGGGGCCCATGGAGAGCGCCTTGCGCACCACCGGCAGGGCCGAGGTCGGCCCCATGCAGAGCACCACCACCTCGCCGCCGGCGGTCTCCTTCAGCCGGAGCGCCTCCTCGACCGCGTACTCGTCGACCGGGTTCATGATCGTCTCGACCGACTCCCGGTCGAGCGTCTTGTCCTCAGGGTCCAGCCGCTTCTCGGCGGCCGTGTCCGGTACCCGCTTCACGGTCACCAGAATCTTCACGTACTGGTCCTCCGGCTCGTGCGCTCGTCGGCTCGTCCGGGCGCCAACTGGTCGGTCCCGGAGGGTCCGGCGAGGGGAAGCGACGGGCCGAGGGGGCCGGACCCGGCTGACAATCCTACCCGACGACTGCCCCGCAGGGGGGGCGGCTGGGAAGGCTTGGGGGCGGTTTGGCTCGTTGAGCTGGGGCGCGGGGCGGTGCCCGCGGTTGGGCGGACGGCTGCGGACCGTGGTGCCGGCTGCTTGGTCCGGACGAACTACGACCGCCTCGGCGCTGGCCTTTGGGGCCACGAGTTCCCCGGCGACGGACGAACGACGCCGCTGCGACAGGGGGACTCGGACGCGGAGGGCGTGGGCAGAATTAGGGTACCCGGCCGATCGGTGCCGGCGCGGCGCGTGGCCGCGGTAGGCTGCCGCCCCCGCCCGACCGTCGGCGGTGCCCGCAGTCCGGTTGCGTGGCGTTCATGATGACCAGGAGAGACGAGCCCGTGAGCCTCAGACCGACGCCGCCGGGGCGCCGCGCAGCCGATGCGGCCGCCATCCCGCCAGCCCAGCCGATGCGCCCCGGCGAACTCCGCCAGGACCCGCTGAGCGGGCGCTGGGTGGCGATCACGGCCGGCAGGGCCGCAAGGCCGGAGGCGTTCCTGCGCGAGCAGGGGCCGCCGCGCGGCCCGCTGGGCTGCCCGTTCTGCGTCGGCAACGAGCACATGACCCCGCCAGAGGTCTGGGTCGACCGGGACCCCGCCAGCGCGCCGGACACCCCGGGGTGGCGGGTGCGGGTGGTGCCGAACAAATTCCCGGCCTTCGCCGGCCCCGGTCAGGCTCCGAGCGGCGGCCTGTACCGGGCGGCGCCGACCGGCGGGGCCCACGAGGTGGTGATCCACAGCCCCGACCACTTCGCCACCCTGGCCGACCAGCCGGTCGGCGAGGTGGCCAGGGTGCTGGCCGGGTGGCGGAACCGGCTCGTGGCCTGGCGGGACGCGGAACTGGGCTCGGTGACGGTGATCGTCAACCAGGGCCGGCTGTCCGGCGCCTCGCTCGAACACCCCCACAGCCAGGTGTTCGCCACCGCCGTCCGGCCCGACCTGGTCGACGCGGAGCTGGTCAGGCTGGCCCAGCCGGAGTGCGTCGCCTGCGCGGTGGTCAACAAGGAGCGCGGCGGCGAGCGGGTGGTGGCCGACGCGGACGGCCTGGTGACCCTCTGCCCCTGGGCCTCGTCCCTGCCGTTCGAGGTCCTGCTCCTGCCCGACCAGCACCTGCCCCGCTTCGAGGACGGCGGCCCCGGCGATCCGGCGGTGGCGGGCGCGCTCCGCGGGCTGCTCGCCCGCCTGGCCGGCGCCGCCGGCCCCCGCACGCCCTACAACCTGGTGCTGCACACCGCGCCGCCCGGCGTCCGCGACTTCCACTGGCACCTGCACCTGTTCCCGCGGCTCACCACCTACGGCGGGTTCGAGCTGGCCAGCGGCATCGTCATCAACGTGGTCGACCCCGACCAGGCGGCGGTGGCGCTGCGCGCCGCCGGGTGAGGCTCAGCGGTTGCGGAACTCCGCCTTGCCCGGCCCGCGCTCCTGGAAGGAGCGCATCCCCTCGGCGGCGTCCTCGGTGGCGAACAGCGCCTGGAAGGCATGGCGCTCCAGCAGCAGCCCGGCGTCGATGCCGACGTCAAGGCCGCCGTCGATCGCCTGCTTGGCGGCGCGGAGGGCGAGGCCGGGTCCCTTGGCGTAGCGGGCCGCCGCCTCCACCGCCTTGGCGTACACGTCGTCGGGCGGGTGGACCTCGTCGACCAGGCCGATGGACCGGCCCTCGGCGGCGGAGCAGAACCGGCCGGAGTAGATCAGCTCCTTGGCCCGGGCCACGCCGACCAGGCGGGGAAGCCGCTGGGTGCCGCCGGCGCCTGGGATGATGCCGAGCAGGATCTCGGGCTGGCCGAAGGTGGCGTCGGAGGCCGCGAAGCGGAAGTCGGCGGTCAGCGCCAGTTCGCAGCCGCCGCCGAGGGCGTAGCCGTTGACCGCGGCGATCACCACCTTGGGGATGCGGGCCAGCGCGGTGAACGCGGCCTGCAGGTCGCCCGCCCTGGTGGAGATCGCGGCGAAGCTCTGGTCGCCCATCTCCTTGATGTCGGCGCCGGCGGCGAACACCTTGCGGCCGCCCCAGATGACCACCGCGCCGATCCGCTGGTCGGTGCCCACCTCCTCGGCCGCCGCGCGCAGCTCGTCCTGGACCTGCGCGTTGAGGGCGTTCACCGGGGCCCGGTCGAGCCGGATCGTCCCGACCCGGTTGGGCTTGTCGACCTCGACGCGTACGAACTCTGCCACCGGGCATCTCCTCCCGCGCTGGACCTCGGCGCCTTCGACGGCGGGATTGTAGCTGCCGCTCGGCCTCGCGCCCGCGTGAGAATGGCTCCCGGCCGCTCAGGCGTGGCGGGTGCGGGCCACGGCGTCGGCCAGCGGGATCGGGGTGACGCCGGGGGCCGGGGGCACGGCCGGGTCCGGCAGGGAGTCGGACGCGAGCACCTCGGCCTGGACGGCGGTGAGGCCGGGATGGCCGGCGGGGACGGCGTCGCGGTGCAGGTGGAGCTTGTCCGCGGTGGCTTGGTTGAGCGCGTCGACGAAGCCGTCGAAGCTGGTGCGGGTCGGGCCGGCGAGCGTCCAGACGTCGTGGAGCGGCACGGCGCTGTCGTCGGCGGCG
>Ga0114129_10015677_pt1 | contig 10776 bp, 6 predicted proteins | sample RhiMetdeltSRZDD1_FD_80071 | JGI IMG/M metagenome (GOLD analysis project Ga0114129, IMG submission 80071) | Populus rhizosphere microbial communities from Tennessee, USA - Rhizosphere MetaG P. deltoides SRZDD1 (version 2) (version 2) | ecosystem: Host-associated > Plants > Roots > Rhizosphere >... | reverse complement strand
TGCTGATGGTGATCGACGAGTCGCACCAGTCGGTGCCGCAGGTGCGCGGGATGTACCACGGCGACCAGCAGCGCAAGAAGACGCTCGTCGAGTACGGCTTCCGGCTGCCCTCGGCGCTCGACAACCGGCCGCTCAACTTCGAGGAGTTCGAGGAGCGGCTGGGCCAGGTGCTTTACGTCTCGGCGACGCCGGGGCCCTACGAGCTGCAGAAGGCCGGTGGAGTCGTGGTCGAGCAGGTGATCCGGCCCACGGGACTCATGGACCCCGGGATCGACGTGCGCCCGGTGAAGGGCCAGGTCGACGACCTGCTCGCCGAGATCCGCGCGCGTGCCGCGAAGGGCGAACGCGTGCTGGTCACGACGCTCACCAAGCGGATGGCGGAGGACCTGACCGAGTACTACCACGACCTCGGGGTGCGCGTGCGCTATCTGCACTCCGACATCGACACGCTCGAACGCGTGCGGATCCTGCGCGACCTGCGCAAGGGCGAGTTCGACGTGCTGGTCGGGATCAACCTGCTGCGCGAGGGGCTCGACCTGCCCGAAGTGTCGCTGGTTGCCGTGCTCGACGCGGACAAGGAGGGCTTCCTGCGCTCGGCGGGATCACTGATCCAGACGATCGGGCGCGCCGCGCGCCACGTTGCCGGCCAGGCGATCCTGTACGCGGACCAGGAGACGGCGTCGATGAAAGCGGCGATCTCCGAAACCAGCCGCCGCCGGGACCGCCAAGTGGACTACAACCGCGAGCACGGCATCACGCCGGAGAGCATCAAGAAGACGATCGGCGAGCTGCTCTCCTCGGTCTACGAGCACGACTACGCCGAGATCCCCGAGGTCGAGGAGGAGCCGGAAGCGCGCTACCGCTCGCTCGACGATCTCGAGGCCGAGATCAAGGCCACCGAAAAGCAGATGCGCGACGCCGCGAAGGCGCTCGAGTTCGAAAAAGCGGCCGAGCTACGCGACCGGCTGAAGAAGCTACGCGCCCGCGAGTTCGGGCTCAAGTAGAGCCGTATCAGGCGCTGACCGCCGACATCCCGGCTAAAGCGCGGACAGTAGCTTCCGGGCTTCCTTCTTGAAGCGTCCGACCTCGGCGAGTCGGAATGTCGGCATCGTGTCCACTGATTTGATGCAATGACCGAACGCCTCCTGCGCGAGGTTCCTTTCGCCGAGAGCGCTCAGCGCCCGGCCGAGCAGGAGCAGCCCTTCCGGATCGTGGGGTCGCCTGGCCGTGTACTTCTCGAGCGCCCAGCGGGCGCTCGCCCAGGAGGTGGAAGCAGTGTAGGTCGCACCGATCTCGCGCCAGATCTCGTGTCTGGCGTGCGCGTCGTTCTGCCGAACGACTTCCTCGAAATGTCGGATCGCATCCGCGAAACGCGCCTCCTGGCGGGCGAGGCGCCCGAGCTGGTAGTGCGCGTCCACCTCGCGGGAGTTGATCTCGACCGCCTTCTCGAAGCGTGCTTTGGCTTCCTCGTTATCGCGCCTCGCCAGGTGCAGGAGGCCCAGCTGAACCTGCGCCTCCGCGTCGCTGGGGTTCACGGTGGCCGCGTGCAGGTCTCGCTTGATGCTCCGACGGCGGCCGAGGATCGCCTGCACGTCCGCGATGTCGCCGTGGAAGAACTGAAAGGCGATGTAAAGGAGGAACGGCGAGGCCATTAATGGGGCAAGAGGTGCGAAAAGGAGGCCGAACCCACCCAGGAGGGCGACACCGAAACCCAGCTTCGTTTCCACGCCGAGGACCGTGCCGACGGCCAGCCCCATGAAGACGACGAACGCGGCGAGCCCGCCGAGAAACAGCAGGGATTGATAGAGGAGCGGCACGCCGAGGAGCACGCCGGGCAGGGCCAGGTTCGCGAGGGCGACGGGAAGCAGCGCGGCCGCCCACGAGAAGAGCGCGCAGGCAAGGAGCGCGCCGTAGTCGCGACGGAAAGCCACGCTGAAGCTCCCGAGTCGGGCGAGTCGAGTGGCGGCCAGGATGCACGCGGGGATGTAGAGAAATGCGATGCTCAGGAGGAAGAAGAAGATCGAGCTCAACATCGATCCATAGAAGGCCTGGACCATGAGCGCCTTCACTCCCCCCTCGGGTCCGCCCTTGGCGAGCACGTCCTCGAGCGTCGCCCAAATGGGCAGCACGAACGCCAGGGTCAACAGCAGGCTGACCACGAGCACGGCGCTGGCCCCGAAGCGCAGGCCGCCTTCGTCCAGGATCCGACCCATCGTCCGCCGGGGGCGCCAGTACAAGGAGAACAGGAGTCGGAGGTTGTCGCTCATGCGCGGTGCCGGGCTCAAGTAGGAAGGGTCAGGAGCAGGGACCGCTGCTGCCCGGCACGACGCGGAGCGAGACCGTCGTTCCCGACATAGTCGCCGTGCCGACGTAGTCGGCGCTGTTCCAGCTCCCCACCATCGAGCCGGTCGCTCCGCTCTCGACGCAGCGTAGGGTGGCCGAGAACGTCGTTGGTGTCATAGTGCCGTCCACGGTCAGCAGGTTGGGAGTGCCCGACGTCCAGACCTCGTGGAATGCCCCCCTCGAGTCCACTTCCACGCCCTGGGCGCACACGCCGCCCTGGCTGTAGGGGATCCCGCACGCCGACACGTCCAGCCCGCGGCCGCCCATTACCAGGCTCCAGTGGCCTTTCTGCCCCGGGGCCGGGAGGGGGGGGCTGCCGGAAGGGGATCCGCCACTGGCCGAGCCGCCCGAAGACGAGGTCGGGATCGTATCCCCGCCTCCGCAACGGATCGACACGAGCGCGCACAGCAGAGTCAAAGCCGCGAGCGATCGTCGCAGGTAGGACCTCTTTTGATGCGACGGCGTCCGGCATGTAGCGCAGCCTGGCCGGCTTGCACCGTTTGGGCGTGAAGAGCACATGATTGTCCGCGGCCTCACACAGGAATCAACGGCTGAGCTTTCTTTTCGAGCTCGAGCTCTGGCACACTGTCGTCGGCTTTCCCTCCTGGAGCGCCCGCGGCGTGGGGCTTCCTGCGCGAGGCAGGCGACGCGACGATCTCGCCCGCCTTGACCTGCTTCAGGAACTGGCGGAAGCGTCGCGCGTGCGGGCGCGACATGTGCAGGATCTGGGTGCCGATCTCGAACCCGCCGCGCGCGGCGACGGCGCGCAGCACCTTCACGGCGCACTCGATCGGCTCGCTTGACGGCGGCAGGGCCAGCACTAGCCGGAGTAGCGTTCCGCTCGGCAGCGACTCGGCGTTTTGGAACAGAATGCCGCCCTCGCTCACGTTGGTCGTCGCGAACGGATGGCGCTGCTTCTCGAGCATGCTGAAGAAGCCGTAGACCGTGGCGTCGAGGCGCGTGTGCTCGCGCCGCTCGTCCGAGAAGGGCTTGACGCAGTTCTTGCCGACGCTCTTGGCGATGTAGAGCGCGCTGTCGGCGCGCTCGACGAGTTCCTCGGCCGTGCCAGCGTCGCCCGGCAGGCTCGCGACGCCGACGCTCACCGTCAGCGGGCGCCCCTTGCCGGCCGCGTCGCGTCCGATGCCCGCCTTCGCCACCGCCTGGCGCAGTTTCTCGGCCAACTTGAGCGCTGCGAGCTTCGGTGTACTCGGCAGCAGCACCGCGAACTCCTCGCCGCCGTAGCGGGCCGCGACGTCCACCTCGCGCACCGTCTTGCGCAGCACCGCGGCCAGCCGCCGCAACGCCACGTTGCCCGCCAGATGGCCGTGCGTGTCGTTGAAGACCTTGAAGTCGTCGGCGTCGATCATCAGCAAGGTGAGCGTGTTGTCATAACGCTGCGCCCGCCGCACCTCCGAGAGGACCCGATCCTGGAAGTAACGGAAGTTGTAGAGCCGGGTGAGCTCGTCGTAGATGGCCGAGGCCTGCGTGCGCCGCAGGATCTTGATCTCGACGATCGCCGGGTTGTGCAGCTTGCGCTGGCCGCGCAGGAAGTACTGCAGCACCGCCACCTGCATGTCGACCTTCTCGGGCACGCGACGGTTCAGCTCTTCCCACTGGCGCAGGATGTTGTCCCAGTGCTTGCGGGCCGGCTCGTGTGCGAAATCGAGCTGGGTGAGCACGAACAGCAAGGTCCGGTAGGCCTCGAGCCCCGACTCCTTCGCGAGCGCGTGCATCGCCTCTCGCCAGCCCGCGGGCGTGCGCGGCCCTTCTTCGAGCATCGAGACGACGCGGTCGGCGATCGTCGAGTTCATCGCGTCCTCGGTCCGGCCCGGCTCCCGCTTCATGGCGCCTACCCGAGCTTCTCGATCGGCATCGGCCGCGCGAAGTGATATCCCTGCGCGAGCGAAAAACCCGCCTTGAGGCACGCGTCGGCCTCGGCCTTGTTCTCGACTCCCTCGGCTATCGTCTTCACGAGCAGCTCGCGGGCCGCGGCCACGAGCGAGGCCACGAGGCGCTGGCGCGTCACCGGCGCCTTCTCGAGCCCGGTCACGAAGCGCCGGTCGAACTTCAGGTAATGCGGGGGCGCCTCGGCGAGCTCGAAGAGCCGGGCCTGGCCCGCTCCGAAGTCGTCGTAGGCCAGCCCGACGTTGATCTCGAGCAGGCGGTTGCGCAGCCAGGTAATGAAATCGGTGTGCCCGAGCGCGCTCTCGTGGATCTCGAGCACGAGGTCCACGTGCGGCGCGTAGGAGCGCAGCTCTTCGAGCGACTCGAGCAGCCCCGGCCGCTCGAGCTCCACCGGGTGGGTGTTCACGAACAGCATCGGCGGCTCGGGCCGGTCCTTGACCAGCTCCACCGCCTTGCGTCGGAACAGTTGGCTGAGCTCGGCCTGTACGTCGGGGCCAAGCGTGCCGGCAAGGTCGAAGAGCTCCACCGGGCTCTCGGGCAGGTCCGGGTAGCGGCCGCGGCCGAGCGCCTCGTAGGCCGTGACCCGCCCCCCGGGCAAGGTCACGATCGGCTGGAAGAACATCGTGACCGCGCCCTTGTCGATCAGCTCGCGCACTTTGGCGGCGCCGGAAGCGAAGTGCCGGCTCAGGGGTGCCGTCTGCAGCATCGTCCCTTCGGCGTCGGCGCACGCTTCCTCTCCCACGTCGCGGGCCACGCGGAACTCGTAGTCGCCGACGTGCAGCACGTCGCCGTCATGGAGCGGTTCGTCGGTCACGATCTCCCGGTTCAGGAACGTGCCGTTGCGGCTTCCGAGGTCCTTGACTCGAAGCGTGAGGCCGTCCGAGTAGATCTCGGCGTGCGCCTTGGAGACGTGGTTCGACGGCAGTACGAGCTGCATGCCGACCGCGCGTCCGATGCGGAAAGGCAGCGGCTGGAGAGGAGTGCGCTGGAGCGAGCCGTCCTCGCCGAGGCGGCTCTCGAGCACCCACGCGCCGAGAGCGCCGGCGGCCGCCCGGGCCTGGCTCACTCGCTCGCGCAACCCCACCGATTCCGTCTTGTTCAACTCCCGCGTGTCGCGCTTCGGCGGTAACACCGGCAGAGCCGTCTGTTCCGAGCTCATGCTGCTCCTCTCACACCTGGCGGAGCTACAGCAATTCTCGGGCCGCCCGGCAGCCGACTGCAGCTGAAGCACTTGCGACCGCCTGCCGCCGCACTTGTCTCGATTCCGGTCGCCGGAAGACGCAGATTTGGGTGCAACTTGGACACGCACCTCGTATAGTCCTGGCGACGCGTTTGCCAGCGCCGATGAGCTCCTGTCCAGCCTGTGCCGCGCCCACGGAGGACGGCTTCCGGTACTGCCCCGTCTGCGGGACGGACCTGCAGCTGCCCGACAGCCCGACGAGCACGGCGCCGCGGCCCCCGAGCCCGATCTCGCCCGGCTCCGGCAAGAAAGCGACCGGCGGGAGTGGCGGCGACCGCTTCGTTCCGGGCACCGTCATCGCCGAGCGCTACCGGATCGTGGGCCTGCTCGGCCGCGGCGGGATGGGGGAGGTCTATCGCGCCGACGACCTGAAGCTGGAGCAGACCGTCGCGCTCAAGTTCCTGACGCGTGGGCTCGAGGGCGACCCTGACCGGCTCGAGCGCCTCTACGCGGAGGTGCGGACGGCGCGCCAAGTCTCGCATCCAGCGGTGTGCCGCGTCTGGGACATCGGCGAAGCGGAAGGGCAGCACTTCCTCTCGATGGAGTTCGTGGACGGGGAGAACCTCGCCTCGCTGCTGCGGCGCATCGGGCGCTTCCCGCAGGACAAGGCGCTCGACGTGGCCCGCCAGATCGCCGAAGGCCTCGCCGCCGCGCACGCGAAGGGCCTGTTGCACCGCGACCTGAAGCCCGCCAATGTGATGCTCGACGGCCAGGGCAAGGTGCGCCTCACCGACTTCGGCCTCGCCGGGCTCGCCGAGTCGCTCACGGGAGAGGACGTGCGCTCGGGCACCCCGTCCTACATGTCGCCCGAGCAGCTTGCGGGGCGCGAGGTGAGCGTACGCAGCGACATCTACGCGCTCGGCCTCGTGATCTACGAGCTCGTGACCGGGCGTCGTGCCTTCGAGGGCAAGAGCTTCGCCGAGCTCACTCGCCGTCACCGCGACGAGCGGCCGCTCGATCCGTCTGCGCTGGTGCCCGGCCTCGAGCCGGCGCTCGAGCGCAGCATCCTCGCCTGCCTCGAGAAGGAGCCGCGCAAACGGCCGTCCTCGGCACTGGTGGTGGCCGCGATGCTCGCCGGGCGCGACCCGCTCGAAGCGGCGATCGCGGCCGGCGAGACGCCGTCGCCCGAGCTCGTCGCCGCGGCTGGTGAGCGCGAGGGGCTGCGGCCGCGCGCCGCCTGGCTGTGCCTCGCGGCGGTGGTGGTCGGCGTGCTGGCGCTGCCGGCGCTCCAGGCGCCACGCCACGTGCTCACGCGCGTGCCCGTCGAGAAGAGCCCGGCCGCGCTCGAGGACCGTGCCAGCGAGCTCTTATCGCGGCTCCGCCAGCCAAAGCCGCTCGATCGCGAGATCGGCATCGCCTACGACGCGGACTACGTGAGCTGGACGGAGGAGCGCGATCGCTCGAAGCGGCGCTGGCACTCGCTCGCGAGCGGCGAGCCTCCGCTCGTCGAGTTCTGGTATCGGCAGAGCTCCCGCTTGCTCGCCGCGCTGAATCCCGGGGGGCGCGTCGGCTGGAACGATCCTCCGATCCAGGAGACCGGAATGGCGGGCGTCCGCTACGACTTCCGCGGCCGGCTGCTGTCGTTCTACGTCGTTCCGCCGCAGCTCGAGCGGCCGAGTGCAGCGTTCGATCCTGGCGTGAGCGCGGGCGGTGCGTCCGGCGCTGGGCCGGATTGGACTCCGTTCTTCGCCGAGGCTCGGCTCGACCCCGCGGCGCTACGCCGCACCGAGCCCTTGTGGACCCCCCCCTTCTACGCCGACGCGCGCTTTGCCTGGGAGGGACGCTGGCCCGCACGGCCGGACGTCGCACTCAGGGTCGAGGCCGCGAGCTATCGGGGTGATCCGGTCTGGTTTGCGCTCAAGAGCCCCTGGACGCGTGCCGAGCGGGACGAGGCCCGTCCGCTCACGGCCGGTCGGGGACGCGCCCAGGCCTTCTACATCCTGTTCATGGTTGCGCTCGTCGGCGTGGGCGGCGGCCTCGCCTACCGCAACATCTCCCTCGGGCGCGGCGATCGCCGTTCTGCCTTCCGCCTGGCGCTCGCCCTCGTCACGCTGACGACATTGACCTGGGCGCTCCGCGCGCACCACGTCGCGGACCCCGCCGCCGAGACGGCCGTTTTCGCAAAGGGGGCCGGGCTAGCCTTGCTGGTGGCGTGCCTGGTCTGGGTCTTCTACCTCGCGCTCGAGCCGTACGTGGCGCCTGCGTCCGTGGACGCTCGTCTCCTGGACGCGGCTACTGAGCGGAGGCGTCCGCGACGCGGTCGTCGGACGCGACGTTCTCGTCGGCCTGGCTTTTGGCACCGGCCTCTCGCTGCTGAACCTGGCGGTGAGGTCTCTGCCGGAGCGCGCCCCCGATCTGTTCGGCGTGGATGTGTTGCTCTCGACTCGGGTGATGCTGAGCTACGTCCTTGCCCGTGTCGTGAACGCGACCCTCGCCGGCCTTGCGCTTCTGCTGCTGTTCCTGATCCTGCGCCTGGTGACGAGAAGGGATTGGATCGCCGCGCTTCTCGTCACGGCCTTCCTGATCTCCGGCGAGCTCGTCGAATCCATGCAGTCGAAGGAAAGCTGGTGGCTGATCCTCCCCATCGTCGCGATCGCGTGGGGAGCGTTCGTGGCGCTGCTTTTACGTTTCGGCGCGCTCGCGGCGATCACGGGTGTCTGGACGGCCGACATGCTGCTCGGCCCGTCCGTGATCTACGCTCCCGGCAGCTGGATCGGCGACGGCGTGGTCGTGGTCCTGCCGCTGCTGCTCGCGATGGCCGTGCTCGCCTTCCGCAGCGCGATCGGTGGCCCGTTGGGCCGGGAGCGTTACTTGGTCGGCGAAGCCTCGAGCTCCCGGCCTTCCTGACCTCCCTCGTCCAGCCCGCTGGATTCCCATGCTCTCGAGCAGCACTTTTCGCTCCCGGCGTCGTATCCTCGGATAGAGTCCTCGAGAACCCATGTTCACGTGCCCCACCTGCGCCACGCCGGTCGCCGGATCCGAGCCCGCGTGCCCGGCGTGTGGCTTGCACCTGGACATCGCCGAGAGTCCGACCGGCACGGCGCCGCACCCCGTCGTCTCCGCGCGGACGCCGTCTTCCGGCGAGAAGCCCCGCACACCCTCGGACGGCGGCGGACGCTCGTCGGGGGAGCGGTTCGTGCCCGGCAGCGTCCTCGCCGATCGCTACCGGATCGTCGGCTTGCTGGGCCGCGGCGGAATGGGAGAGGTCTACCGCGCCGACGACCTGAAGCTCGAGCAGCCGGTGGCCCTGAAGTTCCTCCCCCCCGGCCTGGACGGTGACGGCGAGCGGCTAGGCCGCTTCTACCGAGAGGTGCGCGTCGCGCGCCAGGTGTCGCACGCGGCGGTGTGCCGTGTCTACGACGTGGCCGAGGCGGAGGGCCACTTCTTCATCTCGATGGAGCTCGTGGACGGCGAGAACCTGGCGTCGCTGCTGCGCCGCATCGGACGGCTGCCGACGGACAAGGCGCTCGAGATCGCGCGCCAGCTCTGCGCGGGCCTGGCCGCGGCGCACGAGCGGGGCGTGCTGCATCGGGACCTCAAGCCCGCGAACGTGATGCTCGACGGCCAGGGCAACGTGCGCATCACGGACTTCGGCCTCGCCGGCCTCGCCGAGTCGCTGCGCCATGGCGACGTGCGCTCGGGCACGCCGAGCTACATGTCGCCGGAGCAGCTCTCGGGGCGCGAGGTCACGGTCCGGAGCGACATCTACTCGCTCGGCCTGGTGCTCTACGAGCTCTATACAGGGCGGCGCGCCTTCGAAGGCAAGTCGCTGGCGGAATACACGCGCAAGCACCGCGACGAGCGGCCGATCGAGCCCTCGGCGCTCGTGGTGGGGCTCGATCCGGCGGTGGAGCGGGCGATCCTGAGCTGCCTCGAGAAGGAGCCGCGGCGGCGGCCGGCCTCGCCGCTCGTCGTCGCCGCCATGCTGACTGGGCGCGACCCGCTCGAAGCCGCGCTCGCTGCGGGCGAGACGCCGTCGCCCGAGATCGTCGCCGCGGCCGGCGAGGCGCACGGCCTGCGCCCGGCTTTCGCCTGGAGCCTGCTGGGTCTCACGCTCCTCGGCCTCGCGCTCGTGCCGTTCACGGGGCGCACCTTCCGCCTGCTGGAGATGGTTCCGGCCGGCAAGCCGCCGGCGGCGCTCGAGGATCGCGCGCGCGACTTCGTCCGGCGCATTGCGGTGAACGCACCGTCGGTCGACGACGTCTGGGGTCTCACGGCGGAGTGGGCCTACACCGGCTACGTCGCGGAGAAGGACCCGTCGCTCGGTCGCTGGGACGACCTGGCGGGCGGAAATCCGCCGGTGCTCCAGTTCTGGTATCGGCAGAGCCCGCGCCCGCTCGTCTCGCTGCAACCGAGCGGCAAGGTCTACTGGATGAAGCCGGGCCTCGACCTGACCGGCATGGCGGGCGCCACCTACGATATGGAAGGACGCCTGCTTCGGTTCTACTCGATTCCTCCGCAGCTCGAGCCCGAGTCGAGCGAGCCGGCGCCCACGCCCGACTGGTCCACACTCTTCACGGAGGCGCGTCTCGATCCCGCCTCGTTCCGGGCCGTGGCGCCGCGCTGGACGCCCGCCTTCTACGTCGACACCCGCGCCGCCTGGGAGGGGTCGTGGCCGGGCCGGCCCGACATCAACGTGCGTATCGAAGCCGCGGCCCATCGCGGCCGCCCGGTGTGGTTCGAAGTCATGTGGCCGTGGACACGCCCGGAGCGGATGGAGACGCCGCACCCCTGGCCGAGCGCCAAGGTCATGCGCCAGGCGGTCTTCCTGACGGTGATGCTGGTGCTCGTCGGTTCAGCGGCTTTCATGGCGCGCCGCAACCTGGTACTGGGGCGCGGCGACAGGCGCGGCGCCTTCCGTGTCTCGCTGCTGCTCTGCGGCGTGGGCATCGTGTCGTGGGCGCTCGGCGCCCACAACGTGGCGGACTGGCATGCCCAGGTCGGCCTGGTGATGCGCGGGGCGGGTGAAGTCGTGCTCGAGGCCGGCTTCGTCTGGCTCGTGTACCTCGCGGTCGAGCCCTACGCCCGGCGCCTGCGTCCCTGGACGCTCGTCTCGTGGACGCGCTTCCTGGGCGGCGGCTGGTCGGACCCGGTGGTCGGGCGCGACGTGCTCGTGGGCCTCGCCTGGGGCGTCCTGGTCTTCTTCCTGAAGCCGCTATCGCATGCACTGCCGCCGCTCTTCGGGCAGGCGCCGCTCGAGCCCTCGTACGGCTATCTCGACGCTCTGCTCGGCCCCGGCCCGCTACTCTCGGTGACGCTCGGCGCCGCGAGCGGCAGCATCCTGTACG
>Ga0114129_10015676_pt1 | contig 10776 bp, 7 predicted proteins | sample RhiMetdeltSRZDD1_FD_80071 | JGI IMG/M metagenome (GOLD analysis project Ga0114129, IMG submission 80071) | Populus rhizosphere microbial communities from Tennessee, USA - Rhizosphere MetaG P. deltoides SRZDD1 (version 2) (version 2) | ecosystem: Host-associated > Plants > Roots > Rhizosphere >... | reverse complement strand
TTGAAACAGACCGCCGAGGTAAGGATCGCGACGGCAGCAAACGCCTTCGTGACCTTTGTGTCCTTAGTGTCCTTCGCGAGCATCGGGCCCGCATTTTACTTCGCATCATGAAAAATGACGCCAAGCGACATGCGCGCGCCCGAGGTCAGCGTGCTCACCCCGTGACGCATGACGACGCGGTAGGGACCTCGGGTGCCGTTCACTGGCCGCTCCCGAGTCGCGAAGATGACGGCGGCGCCCTGGTCCACGGCCACCGCATGACCGCGCGATTGCGCACGCGGACGCTGCTCCACGAGCAGGAGCTCGCCGCCGGTGTAGTCGACGTCGCGGCGGCTCAGGACGAAGACGACCTGCAGCGGGAATGCGAGCTCGCCGTAGATGTCCTGATGCAGACAGTTGTAGCCGCCCGCGGCGTACGACAAGAGCAGCGGCGTCGGCCGCGTCTGCCCCGCCGCGTGGCACTTGCGGAGGAATCGATCGAGCGTGTCAGGATACGCGCCGTTCCGCTCGGCTGAAGCCTCGCGCTCCATTCCGATCGCCTCGCGCTCCATTCGAGCGACCCACCGATTCGCGATCGGCGCGAGACGGGCGTAGAGATCCTCGCGCAGGGTCTGGACGATCGGCGGCAGGGGCGCCGCGAAGTATTTGTACTCGCCGACACCAAACCGGAAGCGAGCCATGTCGATGCGGCTGCGAAACAGCGCGTCGTTGCTGTAGAGCGCCGAGAGCGATTCGCAGTCCGACGGCGAGAGGATCGCTGGCAGCTTCGAGAACCCTTGCGAATCGAGAGAGGATTCGATTGAGGGCCAGTCGAGGCGACGCAAACTCTCCACCACGGAGGACACGGCGGACACGGTGGAAAAATTCTGTACTGCTCGATCTCCGTGTCCTCCGTGTCCCCCGTGGTGGAGAGCTTCAACGGTCATCGGTCTGTCTCGCGCGCCAGTAACGTCTTCTTCCGCGCTATTCCCCATCGATACCCACCGCTGCTTCCATCCGCCGCGACGACCCGATGACACGGAATCGCGAGCGCGACCGGGTTCGTCGCACACGCACGGGCCACGGCGCGCACCGCGCGCGGACGGCCGATCGCCGCCGCCACGTCGCGATAGGTGCGCGTTTCGCCGTACGGAATCGCGGCGAGCGCCTGCCAGACCTGCCACTGGAATGCGGTGGCCTGCACGTCGAGCGGCAGGTCGAGCCGCGGCTGGCGGCCCGACAGATGCTCGAGAATCTCAGTCGTCCATTTCGCGAGGCTGCCGCTGTCGGGCGCGATGGTGGCGGCGGGGTACTCGCGGGCGAGCGCGCGCTGCAGTTCGGCGTCCGACGATCCCATCGCGACCGCGCACACGCCGCGCGAGGTCGATGCGACCATGAGCCGGCCGAGCGATGAATCGACAATCGCGTAGTGAATGCTCATCCCTGCTCCTCCACGTCGATACGTTGACGGCGACATCCCGAGCTTGGGCGCGGCGCGCTCGTAGAACCGGCTGCTCGATCCGTAGCCGGCGTCGAACATCGCGCCCGTCACATCGTCGCCCTGCCGCAGACGCCGCTTCACTTTGCGGAGACGGACCGCCTCGGCATACTCCCGCGGCGTCACGCCGACCAGCCGCTTGAAATTCCGCTGCAGGTGATAGGGACTGCCGCCGAGTCGCGCGGCCAGCGTCGCGAGCGACGGATGACCGTCGACGTTCGCGAGGTACACCGAGGCGCGCCGGATCTTGTCGACCCACGGATCGGCCGCGTCGATCGCGTCGGGCCGGCAGCGCCGGCACGCGCGAAACCCGGCGCGGCGCGCATCGGCCGTCGTCGCGAAGAACGACACACGATCGCGGCGCGGCCGCCGGCTCGGGCACGACGGCCGGCAGTAGACGCCGGTGGAGCGCACGGCGTAGACGAACAGTCCGTCCGCGTCGCGATTGTGCGCGACCACCGCCTCCCATCGCGCCGTGTCGTTGAGTTTCTCAGTTGGTTGAACAGCAGCCATCGCAGTCATGCGGCCGAGTATTGCGCCGTTTCGAAAAGCCCGCTATCCGCAGCTTGCGATCGAATTGTATCGGCAGACGAACGAGGCAGGCCTAAAGGCCTGCGCTACGCGTGTCAACCGTCCGTTGACGTGCGTAGCGCAGCCCTTTAGGGCTGCCTACTCGGCGCGAAGCGCGACGAGCGGGCTGACGCGTAGCGCTCTGCGCACCGGCGCGAGGACCGCGCACATCGCGACCGCCGACAACAGTGCGAGCACGACCGCGTACGTCGCGGGATCGTACGCGTTGACGCCGAACAGCAGACCCGACATCAAACGGCCTGACGCGAGCGCGAGCGCGAGGCCGCCGATCATTCCGACGGCGGTGAGCCGCGCGGCCTGCCGTGTGACGAGCCGCACCACGTCGCCGCCAGTCGCCCCCAGCGCGATGCGCACGCCGATTTCGTGCGCGCGCTGCGCGGCGAGATACGACAACACGCCGTACAGACCGACGGTCGCCAGCACGACGCCGGCGATCGCAAACAACGCCATCAGCGTCGTCGAGAACCGGTGCGGCGCGAGCGCCTCGTCGACGCGCGCGGTCAGCGGCGTGACGGCGGCAACCGGCAGATTCGGATCGAGCTCGTGGATGATGCCGCGGATGGTCGGCGCGAGCGCGATTTTTTCCACTGGCGGCGGGGCCCCGCCCCCGCCGCTCCGGAGCACGATGGTGAACATCAGGTCGGTGTTGACGGCGAGCGATTCGTAGATCGTCGGCCGCGGATCGAAGTCGACCCCTTCTTCGCGATAAGCCTTGACGACGCCGACGATCGTCCGCCACGGCGAGGTGCCGCCGGGACGATCGAAGTTCAGGCGCTGTCCAATCGGATCCTCATTCCTGAAATAGCGGCGCACGAGCGCGTCGTTGACGAGCACGGTCAGCGGCGCGCCTGCGCGATCGCTCGCGTTGAAATCGCGGCCACGCAGGATGCGCCCGCCAATCGCATCGATGTATCCCGGCGTCAGCTCGTTGTGCCGCACTTCGATCCCGTACTCGTCCGGCGCCCGATGCTCGATCGTGAAGTCGGACGACCAGAGGGAGCCGTCGAGCAGCGCCCGCTGAGCCGCGCCAGCGGCGCGCACGCCGGGGATGGCGCGCAGCCGTTCGAGCAGCCGATCCAGGAATTCGCTCTGACGCTGCGGCGTGTTGTAGGTCGCGCGCGGCAGGATCAACTGGACGCTCGCGGTCTGCTCCGGCACGAACCCGAGATCGACCTGATTGAGCTTGACGAAGCTGCGCGCGAGCAGCGTCGCGCCGACGAGCAGCGCCAGCGACAGCGCGAGCTCCGCGACGACGAGCGCGTGACGCAGACGGCCGCCGCCGGCAACGCCGCCGTCGCGCGCGCTGCCGCGCAGCGATGCCGTCACCTCGCGCACGCGACTCTGACGAGCCGGCACGACGCCAAAAATGATGCCGGTCACGATCGTGATCGCCATCGTGAACGCGAGGGCGGCGCGATCGAGACGAATCTCGTGCAGCCGCGGCATCGACGCCGGTCCGTACGCGACGACCGCGGCGATCGCCGCCGACGCGATCAGCAGTCCGAGCGCACCGCCAATCGATGCGAGCAGCACGCTTTCGGTGAGCATCTGTCGGACGAGGCGCGTGGAGCTCGCGCCGAGCGCCGATCGAATCGCCAGCTCGCGCGCGCGCGCCGCCCCGCGCGCCAGCATCAGGTTCGCGACGTTCGCGCACGCGACAATCAGCACGAGCGCGACCGCCGCGAGAAATACCTGCAGTGCCGTCCGTGACGGTCCGACGATCCATTCGCGGAGCGGTCCGACGCCGACGCCCATGTGCGTGTTGGTTTGCGGATACCGCCGCTCGAGATCGCTCGCGATCCGATCCAGGTCGCCCTGCGCCTGCGCGGAGGTGACGCCGGGTTTGAGGCGCGCGATGACGCGCAGGTTGTGCGGGCGCCGCGTGTTCGCGATGCTCTCGGGCGTCCATCCCATCGGCACCCAGACGTCCAGCGGCGCGTTGTTGAACCGAAAATCGGCCGGCAGCACGCCGACGACGAGGCGCGGACGGCCGTCCAGCGAAATCGCGCGGCCGACGAGCGCCGGGTCCGCGCCGAATCGCCGGCGCCAGAGGCCGTCGCTGATGACGACGACGCCGTCTTTTCCACGCCAGTCTTCATCGGCCACGAACGCGCGGCCGAGCGCCGGTTGAACGCCGAGCAGCGAAAAGAAGTTCGCGGTGACCGTCATGCCTTTGAGGCGCTCGGGTTCACCGGCGCCGGTGAGCGCGTAGTTCATGATCCACGCATCACGCGCGGCGCCCCAGTACGCGGCCATGTCCTCGAACGACTGGTTCTCGCGCGTCCAGTCGGCAAAATTCGCCGGCGCGCATTCGGCTTCGGTCCAGTGGCGATCGGGATTCGTCTCCCAGAGCTGGACGAGATTCGCGGCGGCGCGATACGGCAGCTCGCGCCACAGCACCGCGTGGACGATGCTGAAGACGGCGGCCGTCGCGCCGATGCCGATCGCGAGCGTCAGCGCCGCGACGATCGTGAATCCGGGACTCCGTCGCAGCATGCGGAAGCCGTACCCGATGTCCTGCGTCACCATGTCGAGACTCCAATGCTGCTGCAGCAGCTCCAGAGCGTGAGGGACGGCGCCGGCGCTGAGGCGCACGGCGCCGCGCGGCGCGTACCACAGCTCGGCGTCCCATTCACGGCGCCACTCGGATCGGCGCCAGCGCGGCACGACGACGCTCGCCGCGTTCACGATGAGGCGTGCGACGCGCGTGACGGCCATGCGCTTCATCGCGACACCTTGACGGGCCGGAACGCCCGCAGACGCGCGCGCGCGGCGCGCTCGCGTTCCTTGAGCGCGGCAACCGCGGCCGTCAGGATCTTCTCGCCGGCCCTCGTGACTTCGTAGTAGCGCCGCGGCGGACGTTTTTCTTTCTGCGCGACCTTGTGATCCTCCCAGCGCGACTCGACGAACCCTTCGTGCTCGAGACGCGCGAGCGCGGGATACACCGTGCCGCTCGGGAGGCCGGTGGCGCTGATCACGTCGAACCCATGCCGCGCGCCCGCGGTGAGCGCCTGCAGGACGGCGACGAGCGTGGGACGCAGCGGCAGTCGGGACATATGTAGATTCTTACCTATGTAGCTTTTTAAATGCTACTGAATCGCGAATGGTTGACAGCCGGTGCCTGGTGCCTTGTGCCGGGTGCCTGGTGCGGTGCAGGGTGCCGGGTGCGGGGTGCGGTGCAGGGTGCCGGGTGCGGAGTGCGGTGCAGGGTGCTGGTGCAGCGTGCCTGCGCTGCGCCGGCACTCAGGCAACGGCACGTTGCACGAGCGCACCCAGCACCGCACCTTGCACCATGCACCCCGCACGGCACCAGGCACCAAGCACCCGGCACGCAGCACCGCTGTGATCAGCAGGGTGCAGATAAGATTCCCTCGTGCGAATCGCAGTCGTCGGAGCCGGCGGTGTCGGCGGCTATTTCGGCGGACGGCTCGCCGCGGCGGGGTCCGACGTCACGTTCATCGCCCGCGGCGCGCATCTCGAGGCGCTGCGCTCACGCGGCCTCACGGTTCACAGCTTCCGCGGCGATTTCCGTGTGCCGCGCGTGAACGCGGCCGACGATCCCCGCGCGGTGGGTCCGGTGGACGTCGTGTTCTTCACCGTCAAGCTCTACGATGCCGAGGCGGCGACCGGGCTCCTGCCGCCGCTCCTCGGACCGGACACCGTCGTCATCCCGCTTCAAAACGGCGTCGACGGCGTCGACATCGTCTCGCGCGCCGTTGGCAGGCAGCACACCGCCGGCGGAACGGTGTGGGTTGCGGCGGTGATCGCCGAGCCGGGCGTCATCCGGCATTCGGCGCTCGACCACTTGATCTTCGGCGAGCTCGACGGCGCCCGCACGCCGCGGCTCGAGCGGCTGCTCGCGGCGTGCACGCCCGCGGGATTTCAGGCGACGCTCAGCGCCGACATCAACGTCGACATCTGGACGAAATTCGTGCGCTTGTCGGTCTTCAGCGGGATGACCGCCGTCACCCGCTGCGCGATCGGCCCGATCGTCGCCGATCCAGATCTGTTCGAGATGGTCAAGACCGCGACGCGCGAAACGATGGCGGTCGCGCGCGCGAAAGGCGTTGCGGTGCCCGACAACGTCATCGACGAAGTGGAGCGCGCGTATCGTACGCTTCCGCCGCACATGAAGTCGTCGCTGCTCGAAGATCTCGAGCGCGGCCGCCGCCTCGAGCTACCGTGGCTGAGCGGCGCCGTCGTCCGCATCGGCCGCGAGGTCGGCGTCCCGACACCGACACACGCTTTCATCGCGACCGTGCTGAAACCGCACATGAATGGAGCTCGAATTGCGGATTGAGGATTGCGGAATGCGGATTTATTGTTGATTCGTGATCGCGTGATGAGACAAGCGTTTCGTGCGCTGGCGGCACGACCGGGCTTCACGTTGGTCGCCGTCGCGACGCTGGCGCTCGGCTTCGGTGTCAATGCCGCAGTCTTCTCGCTGACGCGGGCGATTCTGCTCCGGCCGCTGCCGTACCGCGACGGCGACCGGCTCGTGCAGGTCAACCAAACCTTCGTCGGACGCCCTGGCCTTGGGGCCGTCGCGCCGGCCTACTATCTCGACTGGCGCGAGCGTGTCACGGCGTTCGAAGAGACCACGTTCTTCCGGCGGGTGCAGTTCAACGTGAGCACGCGCGCGCGCGCCGTCCAGGTCGAAGGGTTTCTCGTCGCGCCGAATTTCTTCACGATGCTCGGCGCCTCGGTCGCGCACGGGCGAGGCTTTGACAACGACGCGTCGCGGCCCGGGCGGGACAACGTCGTGATCCTGAGCGACGGCTTCTGGCGGCGTCTGTTCGACGGCGATCCCGCCGTCGTCGGACGTTCGGTCGCCGTGGACGGCACGCCATGCACGATCGTCGGCGTGCTGCCGCCGACCTTCAGGATCTTCCACGTCCTCAATCGGGAGCTCGACATCTACCGGCCGCTCGTGATGGATCCAACCGATCGCAACGAAGCGCTGAATGTGTGGGCGAAACTGAAGCCGGACGTTTCAGTCGACACCGCGGACGCACAGCTGAAGACCGTCTATGCCTCGCTCCCGAATCTCGAACCCGGCTGGAGCGCAATGGCGTCGCTGTTGTCGAAGCGTTTTGCCGCCGGCCCCAAGCCGGTGCTCATCGCGCTCGAGTGGGCCGTCGCGCTCGTGCTGCTGATCGCGTGCGCGAACGTCGCGAACCTCCTGCTCGCCGTGTCGGCAGGGCGGCGGAAAGAGCTGGCCGTACGCCAGGCGCTCGGCGCGAACTGGTGGCAGATCGTGCGCGACCTTGGCGGCGAGACGCTGCTCATCGTCGCGGCGGGGGCAACGCTTGCGACGCTGCTCGCCGTCTGGGTCGTCGCCGCGCTCAACGGCGTCGTCAGCTTCCAGGACGTGAACCGCCTCGAGCCCTTCCGCGTCGATCGCTCGGTCGTGGCATTCACGGTGGCGCTCGCCGCCGTCGTCGGATTGCTGTTCGGTCTGTTGCCGATCCGCGCGGCCGGGAGCATCGACGTCGTCGACGCGCTCAAGGACTCGACACAGGGCGTGACGACCGGCGTCTCGAATCGGCGCCTCAGGAATGCGCTCATCATCGCCGAGGTGGGCGTCGCCATCGTGCTGGCTGTCGCCGCCCTTGCGCTGACCGAGAGCGCGATCGCGCTGCACGATCTCGAGCGCGGCGTGACGATCGACGGCGTGATGACGGCGCAGTTCGCGCTGAACGATCCGCGATTCGAGGCGCCGGATCAAATGGTGCGCACGGCGACAGCGATTGTCGAACGCCTCGGCCGGTCGCCGTCGATCGAGGTCGCAGCGCTGGTGAACTACATGCCGCTCTCGGCGATTTATCCCGTGACGCAGGTCGGGATCGAGGGAGTGCCGCCGCCGTCCGCCGACCGGCCGTGGCTTGCGCGGTACTTCGTCGCGAGCCCGAACTATCTGCGAGCGGTCGGGATTCCACTCCGCACCGGACGCGATTTCACGGCGGCGGACGATCGCGGGCACGCGGGCGTGGCGATTGTCAGCGAGACATTCGCCCTGAGGTTCTGGAACACGACCGACGTCCTGGGCCGGCACATCACGCCGGATTTCGGGAGCAAGATGTTCTGGGTTCCGCGGAGCCTCGGCGGCGCGCTCACCGTCGTCGGCGTCGTGCGCGACGTCCGTGAGGACGGCCGGCCGGACGCCGCCGAGTTCCCGCAATTCTATGTCGCGTACGCGCAACACCCGAGCGTGGTCACCACGCTCGTTGCGCGCGCCGCGCACGGCCCCGCGCAGTCGGCAGCTGCGGCCATGCGCGAGGCGGTTCGCGCGGTGGATCCGGATCTGCCTCTGTCCTACGAGATGACATTCGACGAGGTGCTACGCGAGACGTTCGCGCGGCCGCGCGAGCTCGCCTGGCTCATCGGATCCTTTGCCGGGCTCGCGCTGGTGCTGTCGGCGGTGGGCGTGTACGGTGTGATGGCGTTTCTGACGACGGCGCGCGCCCGCGAAATCGCGATTCGTATCGCGCTCGGCGCGACGGAAATGGACGTCGTCGCTCTCGTCGTCCGCGATGCGATGAAGCTGGCTGCAGCGGGTGTCGTCGCGGGTCTCGTCGCGACGCCCCTGGCGTTCAGATTCCTGAGCGCTTCGATCTACGGGGTTGGTCCGTGGAATCCCGCCATTCTCACGGTGGTGGCGGCCATGCTCGCGATCGTCTGTGCGTCGGCGTCCGCCGTGCCCGCGTGGCGCGCCGCGAATGCCGCGGCCATATCATTCCGATAGGTTCGCTGGGTTCGTTGGGTTCGCAAGGTTCTCAGGGTTCTGTGGGTTCGCAAGGTTCTTGGGTTCTCTGGTTTCATGAGCTCTCGAGAACCTTCTACTGCAATCTGTCGCGCGCGGTGAAGTTTGCCAGCCTCCGAAATGCTGTCACCTTCTCCGACCGATCGATCGCCGATCGATTGATCGCCTTGTTCAGGATCTCGATCGTCTTGTCGTACGTCAGCTTGTCCACCGGGAACGGCGTGCCGTCCTTGCCGCCGTGCGCGAACGCAAAGCGCGCCGGGTCGCGCATCGTCGCCGCCGTGCCGTGGACGAGCTCCGACGCCAGCGCCAGCGCGCGCAGCGTCTTCGGTCCCACGCCTTCGATCGCGAGCAGCGACTCGAAGTCCGCGGGCGCGCGCTCGTAGGTCTTCAGCAGGATTTTTTCGAGATACGGCGCCGCCACGTCGAGCTCTGGAAAGAGCGTGTGCCGCCGCGGCATGGTCAACACGGGGAGTTTTTCCAATGCCGTCAACGTGACGGCGGGCGGCTGCGCGGCGAGCGCCGCCGACGCCCCACGCACCGCGTCGTTCTCGTGCGCGACGAGGTTCAGCGTCTCGCCGCCGCGCGCGTCGCAGCATACCGCTGCGTGCGGCTCGTCGACGAAGCTCGCGACCTGCTCGGACAACCAGTGATAGCGCCGCGCCGTGCGCGTCTCGCCGCTCATCCCCTGCTGGACGACGCACCAGTCGCCCGCCGCGGTGAAGAAGAAGACGTGGTGATAAAGCTGATAGCCGTCCTGGACCGCGGCGCTGTCGACCTTGGCGGCGGTCCGGCTCGCGTACACGAGCGGATGCGGATCGCGTCCGAGCCGCTCGCACCAGCCGGCGATCTCGCTCGGCGCGTGGCGTGACGTCTTCCCCTTGCCTCCGGCCGCGAAGAATCCGAGCTCGCGGTCGACGTCCTTCAAGCCCTCCTTCACCGCGCCGCAGACCGTCGTCGTCACGCCGCTCGAATGCCAGTCGAACCCGAGCACGCAGCCGAACGCCTGAAACCAAAACGGATCGGAGAGACGCCGCAGCACTTCGCGCGTCCCGTACTCTGAAGCGAGATAGATGACGATCTCGCGCGACAGCCGCACCATGCGCCCGAACAACCAGGCGGGGGCCTTGCCGCCATGTAGAGGGAGAGAGGCGTAACCAGTGTGACGCGACATACTGAACTTAGAACTTAGAACTGAGAACTTAGAACTCAGAACTTGAACTTGGGAACTTGGGAACTTGGGAACTCGGGAACTCGGGAACTCGGGAACTCGGGAACTCGGAACCTCAGACCTCTCAGCAAGGCGGAATGTCGGACTCCGGTTCCAAATTCCCAGTTCCAAAATTCCCAGTTCCAAAGTTCCCAGTTCCAAAGTTCCAGTTCTAAGTTCTAAGTTCTAAGTTCTCAGTTCATTGCTGCGACGTGGACGAAGGCTTCGTCGCAGCAATGATCCGGCCCACGAACTCGTCGAGCGCGCCCTGACCGCTGATCCAGCGGACGACGGCGACGACATCGTGCTCCCAGTCGATGTAAATCACGTTGGCGCCGTTGCCTTCGAAGTACACGGACGACTCGGGCGCCGACGGCAGCGCTTTCTTGTCCGTGTTCAGGAACCAGTTCGCGAAGCCGTAGCCCTTGTTCGCCGGTCCGGGCGTCCGCGCCATCTGAATCCACTTTTCGGAGACGAGCTGCCGATCCTTCCACTTGCCGTTCCGGACGAACAGGTAGCCGAAGCGCGCCATGTCGTACGCGTTGATGAACATGCCGCCGCCCCAGTGGCCGCCGCCGCCGACCGCCTGCATCTTCTGGCCGTCGATGTCGACCCACGCGTTGTCGTAGCCGAGCCAGCGCCACGTGGACGAGGCGCCGATCGGTTCCATGATTTCAGCACGCAGCACGTCCGGCAACGGACGGCGCCACACGTTCAGCGCGGCGAGCGCCATCA
>Ga0114129_10015675_pt1 | contig 10776 bp, 9 predicted proteins | sample RhiMetdeltSRZDD1_FD_80071 | JGI IMG/M metagenome (GOLD analysis project Ga0114129, IMG submission 80071) | Populus rhizosphere microbial communities from Tennessee, USA - Rhizosphere MetaG P. deltoides SRZDD1 (version 2) (version 2) | ecosystem: Host-associated > Plants > Roots > Rhizosphere >... | reverse complement strand
GCCGACGCGTCGCTCGAGCACGTCGTCACGCCCGAGCAGGTGATGCTCGAGGGCAAGAGCGTCGGCCAGCGCGTCCTCGTGTACGACTGCGAGACGTACTTCACGGGCGTCGGCATGGCCGAGAAGCTCGTGCGCGAGGGCAAGGACGTCACGTACGTCACGGCGTTCGACGGCGTCGCGCCGTACACGCGCTACACGCTCGAGTACCCGCGCCTCAGCCGCTCCCTCCGCGAGCTGGGCATCGACGTCGTCCTCGAGCACGTGGTCGTGAGCATCGAGCCCGGCTCCGTGCCGCTCGCCGACATCTGGACGGATGAGGAGCGCGTGGTCGAAGCGGACACGGTCGTGCTCGTCACCCAGCGCGTGCCGGACGACGCCCTCTACCAGCAGCTGGCCGCCGACGAGGACGCCCTTGCGGACGCGGGGATCAACGGGCTCTACCAGATCGGCGACTGCCTACTGCCCTCGCTGATCGCCGAGGCCGTCTTCAGCGGGCACCGCCTCGCACGCGAGATCGACTCGCCGAACCCGCGGGTGCCGCTGCCCTACATCCGGGAGCGGCGCCTGGTCAACGCGACGGAAGAAGACTTTCGGTTGGACAGCGCCGCCACCGGCGCGGTCGCCGGGTGACCCGACGGCTCGGCGCCCGTGACCTCACAATCCGTAGCCCGCACACATGAGGAGGTTTCTGTGACCGAACCCGGCCAGGTCGACATCGTCGCGCCGACCCCGCCGTTCGACGTCCTCTCCAACTACCGGGGGTGGACGGAGTCGGCCGAGCACCGCGCCGCCGTGGCGGAGCTCCACCGCCGGATGGAGGTCGAGGGCATCGACGGCGTCTACCTCGTCTCGCCCTCGGTGGATGGGCGCCCCGTCGGGAAGTTCGTCGCGCGGGACAACTTCGAGCACGTCGCGTTGAACGGGATCAACCTCCATCCGCTGGCGATGACGGACTTCCGCGGGACGCTCTGGGGCGTGCCGATCGGGTTCAAGGAGGAGGACGCCGAGGGGCTCATGATCCCCGACCCGGCGACGTTCCGTCGACTCCCGTGGGAGCCGCGGCTGGCGCGCATGTTCTGCTTCTACTACGACACGGAGTCGGGGGGCCTCCGGGATCTGGACGCGCGCGGGAACCTCGCGCGCCACGAGCACACGTTCCGCGACGAGGTCGGGTCGCACATGGTCGTGGGCATCGAGCCCGAGCTCATGTGGCTGCGCAAGAAGGAGAACGGCGAGCTCGAGCACACGGTCGAGCCCTTCGCGTTCTACGAGATCGCCTATCTCGAGGAGTGGGAGCCGATCCTGCTCGACCTGATCGCGTACGGGCGCGGAATGGGCCTCCCGATCTCGCACGCCGACTCCGAGGACAAGTCCCAGGTCGAGGTCAACCAGTTCCCGGGGACGCCGCTCGCCTACGTCGACAACTTCTATACGTACCGGCAGCTCTGCCGCATCGTCGCGCGCAAGCACGGGCTCATCGCCACCTTCATGGCCAAGCCGTTCATGGGCTGCTCGGCAAACGGCCATCACCACAGCCTGTCCGTGATGAACGATGCCGGCGAGAACCTGCTCCGCGGCGAGCTCAAGCCTCCCTGCCGCCTGAGCGAGCTCGGCGTCAACTTCGTCGGCGGGTTGATCGAGCACGCCGACGCGATGACGCTGATCGCCGCGCCGACCGCCAACTCCTACAAGCGCTTCTGGGACATCGGCATGTGGGCGCCGTTCCACCGGTCGTACGGGTTCGACAACCGCTCGTGTCTCTTCCGGGTCCGCCCATCCTCCGTCATCGAGGCGAGGGCAATGGACGCCTCCTGCAACCCGTACCTCACGGTGGCCGCGTGCCTGCTCGCCGGCCTCGACGGCATCCGCAAGGGGATCGACCCCGGTGACCCGGTCGAGGGCAACCTCATGCACGACCTGACGATCCCGCGCGAGGAGCGGATCCCCACCACGCTCAACGAGGCAATCGACGCCTTCAAGTCCGACGAGCTCATGCGCGAGGTGCTCCGGCCCGAGCTCTACGAGACGTTTGTGGGCATTCGCCAGGACGACCTCGACCGGTACTGGTCCCACGTATCCGCCTGGGAGCGGGAGTTCTACCTCGAACGATGGCCGTAGACGCCGCCACGGCCGAGCGGCTCTCCGAGCCGACCCGCGCCTTCCTGGCGCGCGAGCAAGGGCTGCTCGTCGCCGGCGAGTGGACCGCCGCCGCCGACGGGCGGACGTTCCCGACCTACGACCCCGCGACCGGCACCGTGCTGACGTCGGTGCCGCACGCCGGCCCCGCCGACGTCGACGCCGCAGTGGCGGCCGCGCGCAAGGCGTTCGAGATCGACTCACCCTGGCGCTCCATGTCCGCCGCGGACCGTGGCCGTCGGATCCAGGCGCTCGCCGAGCTCGTCCAGGAGCACGAGGACGAGCTGGCGGAGCTCGAGTCGCTCGACAACGGCAAGCCGCTGAAGTTCGCCAAGCGCGTCGACATCGCCGACTGCATCGCGTACCTCGAGTACTACGCGGGGTGGCCGACCAAGATCGACGGGGCCACGGTCCCGACGGGCGATCCGGGGATCTTTTGTTATACGCGGCGCGAGCCGGTCGGCGTCTGCGCCCAGATCGTCCCCTGGAACTTCCCGCTCCTGATGGCGATCTGGAAGGTCGGGCCGGCGCTGGCCACCGGGTGCACGATCGTGCTCAAGCCCGCGGAGCAGACGCCTCTGACCGCGCTGCGACTCGGCGAGCTGGCCCTGGAGGCGGGGCTCCCGCCGGGCGTCCTCAACGTGCTCACCGGTGACGGCTCGACCGGCGCGGCGCTCGTCGCCCATCAGGACGTGGACAAGGTCGCGTTCACAGGCTCGAGCGCGGTGGGACGCGAGATCGCCGAGCGGTGCGGCCGTGACCTCAAGCGCGTGACGCTCGAGCTCGGCGGCAAGTCCCCCAACATCATCCTTCCCGACGCCGACCTCGATGCTGCGGTCAAGACCGCCTTCTCGGCCGTCTACTACAACTCCGGCCAGGTCTGTACCGCCGGCACGCGCCTGCTCGTGCAGCGCGAGCAGTTCGACGACGTCGTGCAGGCCCTCGTCGAGAAGGCGCGGGACACGGTGCCGGGCCCCGGTCTCGACCCCAAGACCTATGTCGGGCCGCTCGTCAGCGCCGAGCAGCTCGAGCGTGTCTCCGGCTATATCGAGACCGGCCGCGAGGAGGCGGAGCTCCTCGTCGGCGGCGGCGCGAGCGGGCGCGCCGGCTGGTTCGTCGAGCCCACCGTCTTCGCGACCGACGACGATCGCGCGACCATCGTCCGCGAGGAGATCTTCGGCCCGGTCCTCGTCGCCCAGCCCTTCGACTCGCTCGAGGAGGTCGCGAAGCGGGCGAACGACAGCGAGTACGGCCTCGCCGCCGGCGTCTGGACGCGCGACATCTCCAAGGCGCACCGGCTGGCCGCGCTGCTCGAGGCGGGCTCCGTCTACGTCAACACGTGGGGCGCGGGCGGCCCCGGCTCGCCCTTCGGCGGCCGCAAGCAGTCCGGCCTCGGCCGCGAGCGCGGGCTCGAGGGGCTTGGCGCCTACCTCGAGACGAAGTCCGTCTACGTCGCGCTCTGACGCTATGGCGCGTGGGCTCGTGCTCCAGAACGACACGCTCGATCCTCCGGCGCTGCTCGGGGACTGGCTGGACGAGCGCGGGATCCCGTTCGAGGTGGCCAGGGTCTTCGAGGACGGGGTGCCGACCGGCCCCGGCCGGTTCGGGTGGATCGCGTCGATGGGCTCGCGCTACTCCGTCAATGACGCCGACCCGGACTGGATCCCGGCCGAGGTGGGTTTCCTGCGACAGGCCGTCGCCGAGGACGTCCCGGTGCTCGGGATCTGCTTCGGCGGCCAGGCGCTCGCAGCCGCGCTCGGAGGCGAGATCTCGCTCGCAGAGCCGCCTGCGGTGGGCTGGTTCGAAACCGAGACGTCCGAGCCCGGACTGGTCTCCTCCGGGCCCTGGCTCCACTTCAACTCGGGGCGCTTCGCCGTCCCGGACGGCGCCACGCTGGTCGCTTCGCTCGGCGAGAGCGCGAGTGCCTTCCGCCTCGGCCCGCACCTCGGCCTCCAGTTCCACCCCGAGGCGACCCCCGCGCTCGCCGGCCGCTGGGGCGACCACTACACCGAGTGGCTCGCCGAGCACGGCCTGCTGACCCCCGCAGGGATCCGCGAGCAGGCGAGCGCTCAGGCGGGCGAGATCGGGCCGCGCGCGTTCACGCTCTTCGACGCCTGGTGGGCCGGCGTCAGAGCACCTGCCTGATCGCCCGCTCGAACGCGGTGACGTGCCGGCTCGCGACCTCGCTCGCCGCGGCGGCGTTCCCGGCCTCGATCGCCCGGAGCAGCTCACGGTGCTCGCTGACGGCCTCGTCGAGGCGGGCGACGCGGTCGAGCACGAGGAACCAGATCCGGAGCGAGAGGTAGTAGTAGCGCGCCCCGTCCTCGCGGAGGAACGAGTTCCGGCACGTGCGGTAGACGAAGTCGTGCACCTTGCGGTCGAGCTCGATGAGCGTCTCGCTCTGGCCGAGCCGCTCGACGTGGTCGAGCTCCTCGAGGAGCTCGCCGAGCTCGGGCGCGTCGTCGGGCGCGAAGCGCTGCGCCGCGAGACCGGCCGCGAACCCCTCCAGCTCCGTTCGCACCTCGGAGATCTCGGCCAGGTGGCCGATGCGGATCTCGCTCACGAGCGTCTGGCGCCGGGGGACGACCGTCACGAGCCCGTCCTTCGCGAGCCGGATGATCGCCTCGCGAATCGGCGTCCGGCTGACGCCGAGCTCGTGCATCACCTCGTCCTCGGCGATCGGCGAGCCGGGGGGCATCTCGAGCGTCACGATCCGGTGGCGGAGGACCAGGAAGGCGCGCTCGGCGAGCGACGCGCCGGTCGGAACCTCGTTCCCGAGCGCGAGCTGCCCGCTCCGCACGTCAGCCGTTCACCGAGAAGCTCGAGTCCGGGTTGATCTCCCGGTTGCGCGAGTAGAAGCCGGCGTCGAGCGTGAAGCCGCCGTACGGCACCTTGACCTGCACCGGGTCCGCGTCATGGTCGGCGCCCTTCTCGCAGGCGTCGATCAGCTCCGCCATCAGGTGGCCGACGACAGGGGCGTTCTTGAACTGGTTGCCGCTCGTTCCGACGGCCATGTAGAAGCCGTCGAGGTCGGACTTGTCGTAGATGGGGATCCAGTCGTCGGAGACGTCGTAGAGATCCACGATCCCGCGCGGCTGGTTCGGGACACGCACGCCGGGGATGCGCCGGGCGACCCGGTACACCTGTGCCTCCCACTGCTCCTTCGTCACGTTGCGGTCGTACTCGTCCGGCTTGTCCACCCAGACCTGCGGGTCGCACTCCGGATCCTCGCTCCCGACCAGGATGTTGTTCCCGCTCTCGGGCCTGAAGTAGATCCCCTGGTCGCCGTCGGAGGTGTGGTGCCCCGCGTGCTCGTAGTCGACCTCCTCGGGCGCGGGGACGATGTGCACCTCGTGGCGCAGGGCGCGCGTCTTGATGTTCATCGTCTTTTCGACGTCCGCCATCCGGTTGATGACGAACGAGTGGGGGCCGGCGACGTTGACGACGACGGGAGCGTCGATCTCCTCGCCGTTCTCGAGCGTCACGCCCTCGACGCGCCCGTTGCGACGGATGGCGACGATCTCGCGGCTGAAGAGGAACTCCCCGCCCTTCCCCTCGGTCGCGCGCTGGAGGTTGTGCGAGGCGAGCTGCGGGTCGTTCACGTATCCGGACCCGGGCGTGTAGATCGCGCCGGGCAGCTGCTCGTCCGGTGGCTGCCAGAACGCCTCGTCCTCGGGCCGGCGCGGCGGCCAGAACGCGCCGAGGTCGTAGTAGGGAACGCGCTCGGCCAGCGTCTCCGTGTCCCAGTCCTCGAACTCGACCCCGAGGTCGCGGTAGTGCTTGAGGACCTTCTCGTGGTGGCCCGTCTTGCTCTTGAACAGGACCGTCCCGCAGTCCATGTACTTCGCGAAGCCGCGCTCGTCCTCGTGCTCGAGGTAGTTGGGCCAGTCCTTCCAGTAGGCGAACCCCTCGTACGCCATCGCGACCCCGTCCCAGGACGAGTAGTGCGCGCGCACGATGGAGCACGAGTTGCTCGTCGGCCCGTATCCGGCGGCCGGGAGCTTGTCGACGTTCAGCGTGTTGTAGCCGCGCTTCGCGAGCTCGAAGGCGATCGAGGCGCCGATCACACCGGCACCGATCACGACCGCATCGGCGTTCCTCTTCATCCCTGCCTCCGTGATATTGACGGTGGACAGGGAGAATATATTAGGACGCGAGGATCAGACGCCCGCGCGGTCGAGCCCGAAGTGAGCGTAGGCCTCGCGCTCCAGCTCCTCGGAGATACTGGCCTCCGGGTCGCTGTAGTCGGGAGCGCTCTTCACCTGCTCCTTCGTCCACGGAACGCGGATCGCGCTGCCGGCGACGTCGGCTCCCTCGACGGGCACGAGGTAGTGGCGCTGCCTGAAGGTGCCGGTGAAGACGCCGAGCCATTCGGGCCTCCCGGTGCTGCGGTCGGCGAAGAAGGTCTCGAGGTTGCCGATCGACTTGCCTTCGCTGTCGATCACGTCACGGCCCATCAGCTCTCGAAGGCGTTTTTCTTCCAGCATCACGGTTCCTCCTTTGGAACGAGGCGTACCCCTCGGATACCCGTCCCGGAAGGTCAGGAAACGAGGCCGAGCAGCACCAGGCCTGCGATCACGAGCCCGATCCCGGCCCACTGGGTCGTACGCGGCCGCTCGTGCAGGAGCATGACGCCGGCGACGATCGGCACGACCGCGTAGGGCGCCGCGGCGGTGGCCACGACGGACGTGTCCTCGTGGCGCACGCCGAAGTTGAACGCGACGTAGCCCAGCGTGTCGACGACCGCGATCCCGGCGATGGTCGCCAGCAGCTTCGGCGAGCGGTCCTCGAACCGCCACTCGCCGCCGCGCAGCGAGATGAGCACGAGGAGGAGCGTCGTGAACCCGCGCGCGAGGAAGATCGGGACGAGCCAGCCGTATTCGGCGCTGAAGTGGGCGACGCCGTAGACGAAGGCGCCGATCACGACGGCCGTCAGGAGCGCGAGCAGGATCCCGAGGAGCGCCACGCGCTCGATGTGCCGCATCTGGGCGAGATCCGAGGACGCGAGCAGCACGCCGAGAATGACGACGACGATGGCCGCCGTCTCGCCGGCGGCGAGACGCTCCCCACCGATCACGACGGCGCAGACGACCGTGACCGCCGCGTAGGCGGAGACGATCGGGCTCACGATGGAGATCGGCCCGATCGCGAGCGCCTGGTAGAAGGCGAGATAGGAGACCGCACCGAGGACGCCGAGGAAGGCGAACCAGGCCAGGTCGCCCGCGGAGACGTCCGACACCCCTTCCCCGGTCATGAGGATCATGGCGGTCAGCAGCACCATCGCCGCGAGGTGGAAGCCGAGCACGACGCGGAACGACCCGGCGCGCCGCGAGGCCAGCGCGGCGAAGTAGTCCGCGAGGCCCCACGACAACGCGGCCGTGAGGCCGAGGAGGATCCCCATCTAGCGTTCGGCGGCTGCCGTGACGAGCTGCGCGAACGGCTCGAGGAAGCGGCCGTCGACCCGCCATTCCTCCTGAAGCTCCCACTGGACGGCGAGCACGTACCCGTTCGCGCTCATCTCGACCGCCTCAACGACCCCGTCGGGCGCGCGCGCGACGACGGTCAAGTCGGGCGCGACCTCGTCGAGCGCCTGGTGGTGGAAGCTGTCGACCTCGATCTCATCCACCCCGAGCGCCTCGTGCAGCCGGCTACCCGGCTCGATCGAGATCAGATGGCGTGGGTGCGGAGGCACGTCGTCGGACCCCTCGAGGGACGAGCGCTCGACCTCCTTCCACGCCTTCCAGCCGCGGTCGGTCGGGTGCTCGGCCCATTCGGGCTTCACCGAGACGTCCTGGACGAGCGTGCCGCCGAGCGCGACGTTGAGGATCTGGATCCCGCGGCACATCCCGAGGATGGGCAGCCCGCGGTCGAGCGCGCGCTCGGCCAGCTCGAGCTCGAACGCGTCGCGCAGCGGCTCGGTCGGCGCGAGGTGCTCGGTCGGCTCCTGCCCGTAGCGCGAAGGATCGATGTCGCGCCCGCCGCCGAGGAGGATCCCGTCGACAGCGTCGAGCGCGTCCTCGAGATGCCCGCTCACGCGCGGGAGCCCGAAGCCGACTCCCCCGGCGAGGGCCACCGGGCGCTGGAAGCCGACCGCGGCGTAGTCGCCGAAGTCGTGCAGGCCCAGCGAGAGCCCGATGACCGGTTTGCGCGCGTTCGACATGACTGGACATTTCTATCGCAGGCGTCCTAGAGTCGCGCAACCCAGCAAAGGAGGCGAATGGCTACCGAGCAGGTCAGCGACTCCGGGGGGAGCGACGAACGCACCGCCGAGTTCGTGGCGGAGTGGCGCAACGCGGCCTACAACTGCTACTCGTCGGGCCACAAGTTCTGCCGCGAGGTCTGCCCCGTCATGCAGGTCACGCGCGACGAGGCCCACACCCCCACGTCCTTCCACGCCAACGTCGTGGCGATGGAGAAGGGCCACCTCGAGATCGAGGACGTGGCCCGCGACTACGTCCACTGCACGCAGTGCGGCGCGTGCGAGCTGCGCTGCCCCAACACGCTCTTCACCGGCGACTTCTACCGCTTCCGCACGCGCACGGTCGACCTGGTCAAGGCGGTGCGGGCGCTCGCCGTCGAGAATGGCATCCACCAGCCGCACTGGCAGCGGTGGAACGAGCTCACGGACGAGCGCAAGAGCGAGCCCGTCCTCAACGGCACGCCGGTCTCGCAGGAGCACGTGGCCGACTGGGCCGAGGGCCTCGACCTGCCCATCGGCGGCGAGACCGTCATGTTCTGTGACTGCGAGGCCGCCTTCTACCGCACGACCGTCCCACGGGCGGTCGCGCAGATCCTCAAGAAGGCCGGCGTCGAGTTCGGCCTCATGCAGGAGCAGTGGTGCTGCGGCGGGCCGGCCGCAGAGATGGGCTACGTGGATCAAGCGCGGCGGTTCGCCGAGCACAACGTCGCGGACTGGCGTGCCGTCGGCGCCAAGCGGATCCTCGTCATCGACCCGCACGACTACATCTCCTTCACCGAGGACTACCCGCGCTACTTCGGCGCGGACTACGACTTCGAGATCGTCCTCGTCGTCGAGCTCGTCGCCGAGCTTATTCGGGAAGGAAAGCTAACGCTTTCCGTCCCGATCGAGCGGGTCGCGACCTACCACGATGCGTGCAGGCTCAACAAGCGCAAGGGGATCCACAAGGAGCCCCGCGAGATCCTGCGAGCGATCCCGGGCCTGACGTTCAAGGACGTCGACCACGTGACGCAGTGGTCGTACTGCTCCGGGGCGGGCGCCGGGCTCGGCATCGAGCGGCCCGATCTGACCGCCGAGATCAGCCGACGGCGCGTCGAGCGCGCGAAGGCGCTCGAGATCGACACGCTCGTCTCCGCCTGCGTCTGGTCGGAGCGCCCGCTCACCGAGCAGGGTGAGAAGCAGGACGTCGAGGTCGTCGACCTGATGGAGCTGGTCGCAGCGTCGGCCGGGATCGAGGTCTGATGGCGACCGCGATCGCCGACGGCGTCCTCGACGAGCTCGTTCAGATCTGCGGCGAGGAGCACGTCTTCACCGGCCGCTCGGCGCGCTTCAACCGCGCCCGTGTCCCCTCGCCGTTTCCGGTGCACCGCTGGGACGAGTTCGCGCCCGACGCCGTCGTGCTCCCCACGTCGGCCGAGCAGATCTCCGACGTCGTCAAGCTCGCCAACCGCGAGCGGATCCCCGTCGTCCCGCGGGCCGGCGGCACGGGGCTCACCGACGGCGCCGTGCCGCTCAAGCACGGGATCGTCGTCGACGTGAAGCTGATGAACAAGATCCTCGAGCTCGACATCGAGGACCGCACCGTCACGGTGCAGCCGGGGATCAACATGCTCAAGCTCTCCGAGGAGCTGAAGCCGCACGGCTTCATCTATCCCGACAACCCCGCCTCGTATCCGTGCTCGCTCGTCGGCGGACGCATCGGGACGAGCGGCTGGTCGCTGATCGGCGGCCGCTACGGCCACACGCGCGACCTCGTGATCAGCTTCGAGATGGTGCTGCCGACCGGGGAGATCATCCGCGTCGGCGACGGCGGCGGACGCAAGGTGCGCAAGTCGTCGAGCGGCTTCCAGCTCAAGCACCTCTTCATGGGACACCAGGGGACGCTGGGCATCGCCACCGAGGCGACGCTCGAGCTGGTCAAGCGGCCCGAAGCCGAGTTCTCGGCCTTCTACGCCTACCGCTCGTACGAGGACGCGTGGCGCGCCACCGGCGAGTTCGCCCGCTCGGGCGCCGCGACGTTGGCCGGCGTCGTCCTCTTCGACGAGTGGAAGATCCAGTACCTCCGACGCGACGACGAGGCGTACATCCCGCAGCCCGACTGGGTGAAGGGCGTGGTCGCGCTCGCGATGTACGGCAACGAGGACGAGGTGCGCGCCTCGGCCAAGCGGATGCTCAAGATCGGCAAGGCCTCGGGCGGCGAGTACCTCGGCGACGAGATCTCCCAGGGCGACTGGGCCTCGCGCCACGACCGCTACGCGACCCCCCTACACGGCCGCACGCGGGACGGCCAGGTCGTGCCCATGAGCTGGCACTGCGAGGACGCGTCGATCCTCTACTCGCAGCTCCCGGCCGTGCGGGAGAAATGGCATGCGATCGCCGCCGACCTGCGCGAGCGCTTCGACATGTTCGACGACTGGGGCATGTTCGCCTACACGAACGGG
>Ga0114129_10015673_pt1 | contig 10777 bp, 8 predicted proteins | sample RhiMetdeltSRZDD1_FD_80071 | JGI IMG/M metagenome (GOLD analysis project Ga0114129, IMG submission 80071) | Populus rhizosphere microbial communities from Tennessee, USA - Rhizosphere MetaG P. deltoides SRZDD1 (version 2) (version 2) | ecosystem: Host-associated > Plants > Roots > Rhizosphere >... | reverse complement strand
GATCGCGCCGGGATTATTTACTACGGTCAATTCCTGCGGTTCTTTGAGATCGCCGAGACCGAGCTCTTCCGCGAGGTCGGTTTGCGTTACTCCCAGGTCTTTGACCGCTTCGACATCTGGCTTCCCCGCGTGCAGATTCATTTCGACTTTCGCAAGCCGTTAGTTCTCGACGATTTGATTGAGGTGTCGGCTTATGTTGGACGCTTCGGGAGCAAGTCGCTTACGCTTCGATTCGAAGTGAAGAAGAAAGGCGAGACCGATCTGGTAGCCGACGGTCACGTGGTGCTCGCGTGCGTGTCGCGATCGACTTTCAAGTCCGTAGCCGTGCCCACCGAGATCATAGAGGCCCTGAGGCCTTACCTTGCGGATGAGTGATACGCTAACGAGGTGACGATGGCGCACAATCGAAATAACTTTCTAAGCGGCGTCCCAATTGAGCCCAAGCCGGTGACTGGCTCGATGACCGTGGCGGATCTGGTAGAGACGTCGTTCCTGGCATATAACGCGGCGCGGCTGCGCGAGGCGTGTCAGCTCTTCGTCGAGAAGATGCTTGAAGATGACGTGACCGTCGGCATGAGCTTGACCGGCGCGCTTACTCCCGCTGGGCTGGGAATGTCGGCGATCATACCGCTCATTGAAAACGGGTTTGTCGATTGGATAGTTTCGACCGGCGCGAATCTCTATCACGATACTCATTTCGGAATCGGCTTAAGCATGCATCGCGGGAATCCGCTGACCTCGGACGTCGTGCTTCGCGAAGAAGGGGTTGTTCGCATCTACGACATATTCTTCGACTATGAAGTGCTGCTTTCGACCGACGAGTTCTATCGCAAGATGATCGAAGCGCCGGAATTCCAGCGAGAGATGTCCACCGCGGAGTTTCACTATCTTGCAGGCCGCTACGTCGCCGAGCGCGAGCGTGTGCTGGGCATCGGGCGCAAGAGCTTGCTGGCAGCGGCACACGAAGCCGCGGTCCCGATTTACACATCCTCACCGGGCGACAGCTCGATAGGAATGAATGTCGCGGCAAAAGCGCTTACCGGAAACAAGCTGCGATTCGATGTGAATGCTGACGTGAATGAAACCGCGGCGATTGTCCTCGATGCTAAGCGCGGCGGCGGCAAGTCGGCGGTGCTGATCTTCGGCGGCGGCAGCCCCAAAAACTTCTTGCTTCAAACCGAGCCGCAGATTCAAGAGGTGCTCAAGATTGCAGAAAAAGGCCACGACTACTTTCTGCAAGTGACCGACGCGCGTCCGGACACCGGAGGCTTGTCCGGCGCGACTCCAAGCGAAGCGGTGAGCTGGGGCAAGATCGACCCCGACCGGTTGCCGGATGCCGTTGTGTGTTATCTGGATTCGACCATCGGCCTGCCGATTCTCACAGCGTACGCGCTGGCTCGTCACAAGCCGCGAAAGCTGAAGCGGCTGTACGATCGCCGCGAAGAATTGATGAAGCGACTCAGGGAGGAACACGCGCGAGCGGCTGGCAATTCGCCGGCGCCACCCGAAGACTCGCACGGATTGGACAGAATCAGATGACGCTGCAAATCGAATGGCTAACTAAAAGATACCAGCCGAAGAGTTGGATGCGCTCAACGAATACATCGCAGGTCTAATTGAGGTTGTTGCGGAGTATCACCAAGAGTAGTCCCTGATGACCAGCATAGACCAACTCATTGCAGACCGTCGCAATTTTCACCGCCAACCCGAGCTTGCATACAACGAGCATCTGACCTCGGCTGCGGTTAACGAGCGCCTCTCACGGCATGGCTACGAGGTAAAGAGCGGCGTCGGCAGAACCGGCGTAGTCGGATTGATGCGCGGCACGAAAGAGGCTTCGGAGGCCAGTTCTGAGGCTGCGCTGTCTGACAACGAGGGTGCCGTTCTGTCCGAGCGCACCCTGCTGTACCGCGCCGACATGGACGCGCTGCCGATACGAGAAGAGAACGACGTCGAGTATCGCTCTGTGCACGACGGCGTGATGCATGCCTGCGGGCACGACGCGCACGTCGCAATCGCGCTGGCGGTTGCGAAGCGGATTGCGGCAGAACGGGATCAGCTTAACGGCAGTCTCAAACTCGCCTTTCAACCCGCCGAGGAAGGCGGTAACGGCGCGCTCGCGATGATCGAAGACGGGGTGCTCGAAGATCCGAAGGTCACCGCGGCAGTCGGACTTCACGTGTGGAACAACCTTCCGGTCGGCACAGTCGGAGTTTTTGCGGGCGCGTTGATGGCCGCCGTCGATGAGTTCGAATTGGTGATCCAGGGCGCCGGCGGGCACGGCGCGATGCCTCAACAAACCGTCGATGCGATTGTGACGGCGGCGCAGGTCATAACCGCGCTTCAGACAGTGGTGAGCCGAAATGTCTCGCCACTCGATTCCGCAGTAGTGACCATCGGAAAGTTCAACGCTGGAACAGCGTTCAACATTATCGCGGACACTGCGACGCTTCGCGGAACCGTTCGCACGTTCAACAAAGAAACGCACCGGAAGATTCCTGAAATGGTCGAGCGTGTGATTCGCGGCGCCTGCGAATCGATGGGCGCGGGCTACAAGCTCAACTACATCCGCCAGTCCTCGCCTCTGGTAAACAACGCGGAAATCTGTGAGCTTGTCGCCGAGTGCGCTGCTGAAGTTCTCGGCGCTGAGAATGTGATCCGCGATGAATCGGTTCGGACAATGGGCGGCGAAGACATGGCCTACTTCCTCGAACGAGTGCCAGGCTGTTACTTCTTCCTTGGGACTCGCAACGAGGCTCGCGGGCTGACTCATCCTCATCACTCGCCTCGATTCGACATAGACGAATCGGCGCTTGCAAGCGGCGTCGAGATAATGACCCGCATCGTCCGCCGATACCTTGGATAAACTGGTTCGTAGTTCGGCCTTCAGGCGGACGTTTGTATCTTGATTTTGGTCGGACCGCTCGCGTACAAACCTCCGCCTGAACGCCGAACTACGAACTGCGATGACAAGTCATGTTATTTGATCTAACACTCGCCCGGCGGCTGGAGACGACCGACGCGGTTGCGGGCGTCGAGTTCGCTCGCACATGGGCTCAGCGTCATTCATTCGCCGGTGAAGTGTCCATTGCGGTAGCGGGCGGTCACGCGAGCTTTGGCGGCATCGACTCGCCCTTGACCCAAGCTTTTGGACTGGGCTTGAACGGCCCGGTAACCGAAGCGGACATGGCGGCGATGGAAGAGTTCTATCGAGCGCACGGGGCGGCTGTTAACATCGAGACCTGTCCGCTAGCCCATCCTTCTTTGTTGAAGCTGCTAAACGAACGAGGTTACCGGCCGATCGAGTACTCGAATGTTTTCGTGCGCGAGCTTACGGGCGGCGACTCGCGAGCGTGGCCGGACCCAGCGAGCAACGTTCTCGTGCGCAGACCGGCGGAGGATGAAGCTGAGAGTTATTCGCTCGTGGTTGCGAAGAGCTTCTTTGAGAAGTCGGAGATCTCGCCCGAATTCCTGGGCATCTTCACGAGCTGCTTTTACGCCGCGGGTGCGTTCTTTTTCATGGCTGAAGTCGATGGCATTCCGGCCGGCGGCGGCATGATGTCGATTCATCAAGGCGTGGCGTCGCTTGGGGGCGCCGGCACCCTTCCCGAGTTTCGAAATCGAGGCGTGCAAAAAGCTTTGCTTCTCGCGCGGCTTGCGGCGGCCGCCGAGTCAGGTTGCGATCTGGCGATGGTGGCTACCAGTCCGGGCAGCGGCTCACAGCGAAACGTCGAGCGGCAGGGATTCCGAGTCGTGTACACGCGCACAAAGTTCAGTAAGCAATGGCCGGAAAGCGATAAGCAATGAGGTCAACCGACACTGAGCCGCGGTAAACACCACGACGAAATAAGCCTCGGCGCGTTGGATCCTAGGCTGGGCTTGAACGATCCCTCAACTGCCGATGGGGTCTTTTAGATGAGCACTGCGTCGCTGCTGTATAGGCTCGGCACGCGCAGGCCGATATTGCTGGAGAGCTCCGCGGTAATTTTGGTGGACCGCCGGACACAACTACATTGGCGCCTCGATCGAAAGCTGTTCATTGATGTTTGTAAACCAGAGCTGGATTCCGAGTCCGCCTCCGTTGAGAGACATCCGACGCATATATCCGTCTTTTTTGCCGACACTAAGTTGTATTGTGCCGGTCTGAGAGCCATCGGTGACCGCAAACTCGTAGACGGTGGTATCAACCCCGTCAACCACCTGGTCGCCGAGTAGCTGACCTGTCAGGCGGAGCCCCGATTTGGTGATCATTTGTTTAACCAACGTCCGAAAGTCAAACCCCGAATCTGATTGAGCGCCGCCCGCGGGCAAAGACTTGACTTGCCACTCCCCGCCGCTTTTCAAGTAGAACTTGCCGCCAATTTGTATCATCTCGCCCTCGGCCGACGTGATGTGCATGCGGTCGGGTCTCACGCTCTCGATGAGCACTTCCCTCACGCCCGCAGCCAGGGAAGTTTCGATACGAGTTCGCAGCGAATTAACCTCACCCATCTTAGTCAGCGCACTTTCGAGAACCGCGCGGGCGTTCGGGATAGGCGAGCCTGATGTGTTGGTCTGGCTTATTCTTTCCTCTGCCGGTATTGGTGCCGCTCTCGGTGACACGACGTCTTCGTTGGTCAAAAGTGGCGCTCTGGTTGGTCGCGGCTCCTGTTGCTGCGCATCAACGGCTAGAGTCAGCAGAGCAACTATTGCCGCGGCAGATAAGGTCGTAGTTCGCTTCATCGTATTCTCCGTGAATGTCTTAGGCAGATCGAGAGCAAAGGGGCCGACGGCTTAAGAGAGTATTCCCGGGGGCAGGCGCAGAGTCAATAGTAGTTCCAGACGCGTTGACTAGTCTTCCCGAAATGATCTTTGCCCTACGACACAAAGTACCAGCGGGATGCTCTCTCAACAAAACTTAAGTCGCTGCCTGCTGCAACTGTTTTATGCTAGTCTCCGACGATGCACCCGTGGCAAGTTACCGTGGTCTTTCTATCCGCGTTGGTTGCAGGGATGATGAACTCAGTCGCGGGCGGTGGCACACTCGTGACATTTCCCACGCTGGTTTGGATTGGCATCGATCCGATACGAGCAAATGTGACCGGCACGGTAGCGCTCTGGCCGGGTTCACTCGGCGCGATGTACGGCTTCAGACGCGAGCTTGGGGATAGCCGCCGATGGATGTTGTTGCTCGGAGCGCCGTCGATTGTCGGAGGCCTGATCGGCGCGCGGTTGCTTCTCCTCACACCTTCGCCGGTTTTTGCGTCGATCGTTCCTTATTTGATCTTGTTCGCGACTATCCTCTTCGCCATCGGGGAGCCGCTGATGCGGAGGCTGCGCGCCAATGCCCCTGAGGTTCACGCTGGGCAGAAGCGTGCCTGGTGGACTGGCGCGATCGCCTTCCAATTCTTTGTCGCAATCTATGGCGGCTACTTCGGCGCAGGAATAGGCATTCTGATGCTTGCTGCGCTAAGCCTGATGGGACTCACGGACATTCACCAGATGAACGGACTCAAGAACTTCTTCGCCGTATGTATCAACATCGTCGCAGCAACATACTTCATCGCGTCGGGGCGAGTTGAGTGGGGGTACGCGCTGGTCATGGTAGTAGGCGCGATCGCGGGCGGCTATGGCGGAGCGGGCCTCGCGCGAAAGCTCGGCCGTCAATTCGTCCGCCGCGCTGTGATTGTGATTGGTCTTGCGATGGCAGTGTCGCTTCTGTTTCGTGGATAGCATGTGGCTTGTCCTTGGGCTACAACTCAGGTTGGTCGCTCGCGACTTCTATAGTAGAGTCTCCCAGGCAACCTCGCTCAATCTTTGTCTAAGCAAGAGTGATTGTCGTCGCTGCGAGACTTTCGGCTTCACCCTTCACTCACTCACCAGGAGAATCGGCTATGAGCAGCTCGAATTGGCGTGCTTCGTCTCTCGTCTTGCTGGTCGGAATCATCGCATCGATGGTGGCTTCTGCCGGACTACCCGGATCAGCCGCCAGCGTCGCCACACAGAATTCATTCGCTTCCGAAGGACGGCCAATCACGCCTGCAGGCTCGCTGGTGATTGATGTGACCACGCGCCAGCCTGCGGTCGGCGCGTTGCCGGTCGCGTTTGTGCGCAGCCCCGATAAGACAGGCCCGGACGGTCAGGGCCGCTATTTGATCTCGGCGAACAGCGGCTACGGCGTTCAATTCAACTCGGCGACCAACAAGGGGCAACAGTCGTTGGCAGTCATCGATCTGAATGCGCGCCCGGCTCCAGCGGTAATTCAGAACGTTTACTTCCCTACGCCGCAGAGCGTGAACGTCGGTGTCGTCTTCGCGCCGCGAGCCGAGCAAGACGGAACGTTCCCGCTTTATGTGTCGGGCGGATTCGAAAACAAGGTTTGGATTTTTCGCTTTCGTCCGGGCGCAAGCACTCCGATCACGCCCGGCTCGCCCGGGCCCAACACCACGGTCGACGCTCCGTTCATCGACGTGACCGGTTTCACCGCTTCAGCGAATTCGCCGCGCTATAATGACAATCGCGCGCCGGTTTATCCGACTGGTCTGGCGCTGAGCCCCGATGGCGACACGCTGTACGTTGCCAACAATCTTGGCGATAGCCTTGGCATCGTCAGCAACCTTCGCGGCGCGCGAACCCTCACCCGGGTAGACCTGCGCAAATCGGACTCCGCTCAGTTCATGTATCCTTACGGGGTTGTGGCGCTTCGAGCACGAGAGTCGTCTGAGACTTCAAAGGTCTACGTGTCTTGTTGGGCAGATGCATCGATCGCGGTGGTTGATCCGAAAAAGCCCAATCAGCCTATCGCAATGATTCGAGTCGATCGCCATCCGACTGCGATGATTCTGAACTTGACCGGGACTCGCCTGTACCTAGTGAACTCCGATGCGGACAACGTCTCGGTGATAGACACCGCTGCGGATCGAGAGGTAGAACGAATTAACGTGAGACTCGCTGAGAGCGCGCTGATCGGGGGCACTCCCGAAAGCCTCGCGCTCAGCGGTGACGGATCGACTCTATACGTAGCAAACGCGCACGCCAATGCAGTCGCGGTCGTAGCGCTCTCAGCCCAGGCTCGCGGAGCGGGCGGCGCGCACCGCGAGGACGATAACACCCGCAGCAAAGTGCGAGGCTTCATACCGACTGGCCAGTACCCTTCGGCGGTCGCCGTGGTAGGACGCACGATCTTCGTCGGCAACGGAAAGGGTACCGGGTCCCAAAGCTCTTCGGTCGTGGCAGACAATTCGGGACTTGTTCCCAACATGCCGAACGATCGGTTTCCAGTAGGCGGCGGGCGCAGCGAGCGCGGCGGCCAATACAGCCTCTCGGTTATCTCCGGAAACATCAGCGCAATCGCGGAGCCGGATGAACGCGCGCTTGCGGCTTACACGCAGCAGGTCATGCGCAACGACGGTTTGCTCGGTCAGCCGCGCGCGAGGCTCTTCCAGGGTCAGTCTCCAATCAAGCACGTTATTTACATCATCAAAGAGAATCGCACCTACGATCAGGTGTTCGGCGACGTGGCCGCATCCGGAGACGGGCGAGCGGCTGACGGCGATCCGTCGCTTGCAATTTTTGGCGCGGGCGAAGCAGCGAAGCCTCCGGGTGGCGAAGCTCAGAACATCACTCCCAATCAGCGCGTGCTTGTGTTGCGTTTTGGTTTGCTGGATCGGTTCTTCGTCAACGCCGCCTCGAGCCCCGAAGGTCACAACTGGTCGACCGCGGCCTTTTCGAGCGACTATGTCGAAAAGGCGCACCGGTGGAGCTACTCGAGTCGCGGCCGCCCGTACGACTTCGAAGGATTCAATCGGTTGCCCGAGTATGGGCCGAGAACCGGCGCCCCTTCGATGTTCGCCGATCCGGTTACGGCAGACGAACTCGCGGGCTTCCTTCGACGCTATATCCCGTACCTGCGCGGCGCACGAGACGTCTCCGAGCCTGAGACGCTTTATTTGTGGGATGCGGCCGCGCGCGCCGGTCTGAGCTACCGGAATTATGGCGAGTTTGTCGGCACGGTTTCGCAAGCCGGTCTGACGGCAGTGAACACCAACCGCCAGCGGCCTTACCCGGACACCAGCCCGACCGTCTCGGCTATTCCGACAAAGAAATCGCTCGAGGGTCACCATAGTCAGACCTTCCGCAACTTCGATCTGCGCACGCCGGATGTGATGACGCCGGATTCCTATCGAGCAGCCAGAGAAGCAACCGCCTGGAAGGACGTCGCAATCACCAGGAACAACGAAGACCCTCGGTTTCGAGGCACGTCGCGGCTTGGAGAATGGCTAGAGGAATTTCTCGGGTTCGTGTCGGACATCGAAGCAGGCAAGCCGGATCGTTTGCCGAACTTCTCGATGGTGCGATTGCCCAACGATCACACCACCGGTCTGACGGCTGACTTTCCAACGCCGCAGTTTTCCGTCGCCGAGAACGACTACGCGGTAGGCTACCTGGTTGAAGCGGTTTCGAACAGCCCTTATTGGAAAGACACCGCCATCTTTGTGGTTGAGGACGATGCGCAGGATGGACCTGATCACGTTGATTGTCATCGGGCGCCCGCGCTTGTCATCAGCGCGTACAATCGGCCCGGCGCGTTGATTCACGAGTTTCACACGACGGTCAGTTTGATCCGCACGATGGAAATACTGTTAGGAATGCAACCGATGAATCAGCTCGACGCATCAGCGGCCCCGATCGACATTTTCCGCGATCAGCCTGACCTGCGGCCATATAAGGCGATTCTTCCAACCGTGTCGTTGAACAATCTGGTTGTGCCGGCGCGAGTCGCTCGCGATGCAACTCAAGGTTATTGGATGAAGCGCACCGCTGAACAGAACTTGCAGTATGCGGATATGGCCGAGCCGCGGGTGATGAACGAGATCATCTGGTATTCGGTCAGGGGCGCGGGCTCGCGGATGCCGCAGATTGCGCGGCTGCCGGCGTTCGATGCATTGCGCGAAGGAATCGCCGAGCAGCGAGAGGAACAGGAAGAGATGACTAAGCGAACGAAGACTGCGCTGGCTAGAAGGTAACCCCGAGTCCTTAATCAACGCGTCTTTTTGCAAGCGAGTTGTCGCACGGCAGTAGGACCTTGATCTCCCGGTAGGGTAAGTGCGTCGGATCCTGAGCCATTGCTAAAGCTCGGCCCTAGCCATATCATTTCACAAGACAGATTATTGACTCGCGCTTGACGGGAAGAACGGAGGAAGCCAATGACCGTGACGATCACTATCCCGGATGAACTCAAAGCCAGGATTGCTGAACGAGCCGCCGCTAAAGGCGTCACGCTTGAAGAATATGCACAAGAAGTTTTGGAGCGTTACGCGGAGATGCTCACGCTGAGGGAACTGTTCGCGCCGGTGCGCGATCAGATCAAAGCCGCCGGCGTGAGTGACGAGGAACTCGCGATACAGATTGAGGAGGCGGTGACTGAGGTGAGGACGCGACCTCGTGGCTGTGCCTCTAGTAGTGGTCGATTGTGTCGTGTTCGTTCAGAGCCTCATCAGCCAGGCGGGACCCGCGACCTGATGCGTTGAACTCTTTGAGCAAGGTAAGTTTTCAATCGCTACCGCATTTACACTTTCCCAAACTCTGGATGGTATTTCACCAATCCGTTACGTCCTTCCAGCACGCCTGGTTTAAGCTCCAAAACCATGAAGACGTCATCGGGGACGTCGTATTCGGATCGAAGGCCTTTGGAGCTCGCTGACTTGAACCCGAAGCGCGGATAATATTTCGGATGACCGAGCACGACGACGATATCGAAGCCGAGGCGCTCACATTCTTGCAGCCCTTCTCGAACCAATAGTGAACCTATGCCTTGATTCTGATGAGCCGGAAGCACCGCCATCGGCGCGAGCCCCATCGCTGTGAAAGTCTCTTTCTCGGATTCGATCGACACGGGACTGAAGAAAATGTGCCCGACGATCTGGTCGTCAACGGTCGCGACGAGTGAGATGTACGGGTGCGCCTTCTCTCGAAGCGCGTCCACGAGATCAGCTTCGTTCGGCTGCTCGAAGGCCAATTCGTTGACTCGGCGAACCGCAGCGTGATCTTCATTTGTTTCAGCGCGGATGACTGTGCTCATAAATCTCTGTCAACGCGAGCCAAGGTATTCAACGATCCTCATTCTAAAATACCGGCAAACGAATCGGCAAAAACAAAAAGGGCGGAGCGACGCGAATCGCTTCCGCCCAAATCTGTTGAAGTGCCGGCCAGTTCCTATTTGTCTTGGTTCTCGCTGCGCGGCCGCTTGATCTCCTGCTCTATCTTGTATCGCATGTTTGGCGACACTGTTTCCTTGACCGTGTAGTCGGACGGCAGCTCGAACAGCGAGTGCGCGGGTTCGCTCCGGTTGATGTTAGTGAGGCGATACGTGTTCTCGCCGAAGCGCGGATCGCTGTGCTTGCTCATAACCACGGTCTGAAGCTCAGCCGAGTACCAGCTCTCTGAGACGATGTAGATCGGCTGCTCGTTGCCGACTTCGCCCGCAGCAATTGTCGTAGTCATCCTCGTGCCTTCGGCTTCGACGCCCTCTACGGTCTGTTTGCCAAGCGGTTCCTTCTTGGTGTTCTTAGAATCGAACTTGGTCACGTAATGCTCGAAGGCAAATCCACCGGGCCCAGGCGGCATCATCTTTCCGCCAGCCGCGGCGACTTCGAATTTCATCCCGGCTTCGGCTTTCTCCTTGACGGCGGCAATCTTCGCGGCGTCGATTTTCTTTTGTTCCTCCGAGCCTCCATTTGGGTCGCGGGGTTTAGCTCCTTCAACCCACTTCTTGGCCGGGAATTCGATCTTGCGCGCG
>Ga0114129_10015671_pt1 | contig 10779 bp, 11 predicted proteins | sample RhiMetdeltSRZDD1_FD_80071 | JGI IMG/M metagenome (GOLD analysis project Ga0114129, IMG submission 80071) | Populus rhizosphere microbial communities from Tennessee, USA - Rhizosphere MetaG P. deltoides SRZDD1 (version 2) (version 2) | ecosystem: Host-associated > Plants > Roots > Rhizosphere >... | reverse complement strand
CTTTTATGCGACCGTGAGTAAGAACCTGAGGCGCGAGACTCGCCTGCCTATCGCACCGTACGCTGGCGTCGCGTACGGAACATACGAAGATCGCGCGCGTGCGATTGGCGGTTTGAACATTGGCTTCACGGAACAGCTCACGGCCTTGGTGATCTTCGACGGCGTCCACGTACACCCGATGCTGAACTTCTCGTCAGGCCGGCACGTCGCATCGTTCATTCTCGTGCGCGGCCGCGATCCCGGCATGAGCTACAGCATTTCGTTCTAACTTCAAAACAGAAGGAGATTGCCTTGAGCGACGATGAGCTAACGATCGAAGTGGTATGCAGTAACCTCCCGGGAATTTGTTTCAGTGACTGGCGAGATCCTGAAGCTCGGTCATATGAGCCCGTGTACCTTGGAATTCAGAAAGGTAACGAAGTCATCGAGGCAGTTCCCGGCAACCGCAAGCAGGTAGTGTTTCGACCGGCGTTCAAGATCGGAAAACAACCCGACGGATCTCCAAACTTCCTTGGTCCGTTCGCAAAGGGAACGCCTCACGAAAGATTCTTTTATCTCTCGTGGGGAGTGATGCAGGAGGATGGCCGCTTTGAGATGTTTCGCCGAGCAAAGATTCATCTCAACCACCTAACGTGGAAAAACATCCGGCCGGCACTGTCCAAACATCGGGCACTAAAAGTGGAAATCAACATGACGGGTAAAAAAGGCGGCCCGGTGTGTGCTTCGATCAAGAAGGACCAGGCGAACTGGCAGCTTGAATAGGCCCGATGACTGCAGCATTCAGTGCATAGTCTGGTGTGGTTGAGTCAACCGCCGCGGCGCATCCTGTCTTCGGCTTCCAGTAGATCCCGCAGCTCCGGATTCTGTTGAAGCGAGTATTCTCTCAAGATTAAAACCGAGACGGAAAGCCTTCTTAGTGGCTCAGTGCACCGACCCGCGGCAATGCGAGCCTCTCTGTAAGAGTGCCGGCGGGCCAAGGCTACGGCTATGTCGCCGTAGGCGATAGAGCGATAGTCGCTATCAAGAATGTCGCCAGCAGCGGCCATAGCTTCATCCACTCTGCCGGCCTCCGCGAGTCCTTTCACAACTGCAGCCTGATCGCTGTCGGAAGCATGAAATCGTTTGCTGGCAACTATCACGGTAACTGACAAGGGCTACAGTCCGGACACAATCAAGCTGAAGCGAGGCATCCCGGCGCGAATAACATTCGTGCGCCAGGTTGAAGCGATTTGAACCGCTGATCTTCGCTGACTGCGTAACGCTGATTCTCGCAGATCAGCGTGCATCTGCGAAACGAAGTCAGTGAAGATCAGCGGTGAATTCTTCGCGTTTCTCTCCTGCTACCGACTTTCTATTGGCGCACTGTCTCGTCGGCATTGACTTGCGTTTCGGTAACGCCCTCTTTCTCTGCGTACTCACCAAAATCATCGCTGCGGCGCGCGGTTTGTACCGGAACCTTACAATCATTCGCCGGAATGGTTTCTCTCGCTATGGCGTTTGGTGGAATAAGATTGGCTTTCTTGAGGTTTTACACAATAGAGGATTAATTCGGACGCTTGTGGGCTGAAAGGAGAAATAACAATGCGTTCGAAAATCACGGCAGGCATTGTGGGAGGTCTTATCGCGGGCCTGGTGTTCGGCGTGATGATGCAGATGATGCCGACGCCGGAGGGAATGCCGATGATGGCGATGGTGGCGAAGGTGGTTCGCTCCGAAAGTATCGCCATCGGATGGCTGTACCATCTGTTCAACAGCGCAGTGATCGGCGCGGTTTTCGGCTGGCTGCCGGGCAATCGAGTTCACGGCTACGGCGCAGGACTCGGATGGGGAGCTTTGTACGGCGGCGCCTGGTGGATACTAGGCGCATTGATTCTGATGCCTATGTTCTTGGGGATGCCGGCGTTCGCGCCGCTGACTATGGAGATGATGCGGCCGGTTGCGATGGGTAGCCTGATAGGCCATCTCATCTACGGCATCATTCTGGGAGCTAGCTTCGTATTGTTGAGGCACGAAACCCCCGGCGTTGTTCGAGAAGCATAGCAAAGCTTCTGAAGGCCGGAATCGTACTTGGCGGCGATGACACGGCGAGAACTAGAATCGCGCAAGCAAAAGTTTGAGCGCGAAGCGCTCGTTCATCTGGATGCGCTGCTGAAGGCGGCGGGCCGGATCGGCCGAGGCTTGCAAGACTCGCAAGACGTAGTGCAGGAGACTTATCTTCGAGCGTGGAAGTACTTTGATTCTTTCGAGGCGGGGACAAACTGTCGCGCTTGGCTCTTCCGGATAATGTTCAACGTTATCAACGGCAGAAGGGGAAAGCAGGCGAAACTTGCCGAGTTGCCTCTCGAAGAGGAAACGAGCGCCGGTTATCAACATGGCAATGTCGTGATGTTCGACCCTCTCAAGCGGATTGAGGGGCGCGAGGTGCTTGAAGCTACGAACGGATTGTCTGATGAGCACCGTTCGGTGCTGTGGCTCGTCGTAGTGGAAGAGTTTGCTTATCGAGAGGCGGCGGAGATCCTGGAGGTTCCGATAGGCACCGTTATGTCCAGACTGTATCGCGCCCGTAACGAGCTTCGTAGAATATTGATCACCAGTCGTAGAAGCGGTACCGAGAGCTGACTATGTGTCTGCGCGAGCGGAGGGAAGTATGAGGTGCGGTGAAGCGAAGGAACTTATTCAGTTGTATCTGGACAGCGAGCTCGATCCTCGCGGCGCGCTCGACGTGCAGCGGCATTTAGAAACCTGCTCCACCTGCTCGCGCCTCTTCGATGCGCTTATGCAACAGGACCAGTTGCTGAAGCAGGCGGCTCGCTCGGAAACCGTCAACGGCGCCGCGCTCCGTGAAAACATTCTCGGAGCAATTCGCAACCAAGCTCCCAAGGCTGGAAGTCGTTGGATTGTTCTCACGCTTTGGAGGCGCCTCGCCGCCGTCGGTGCGGCGATAATCGTGGTCGCATTGCTGTTGGTGGGTCGCGGGTTGTTGCCGGGCGCAAATCCCGTCTACGCTGCTGTCGCCTTTGATCACGCCGATCATTGCTCGATTGATTCCGTGATGGGAGCCATCACCGACAGCGCGGAACTTGTCAGGCTCGCCGTGGCTCACGGGATGAAGGCTCCGCCGGACCTGTCGGCTTTCGGATACAGCGATCCACGCGGCCGCGTCTGCAAGGTGACTGGCGCAGAGTTCTTTCATCTGGTGTATTACAACCCGCAGCGGCCGCCGCTCTCGTTATTCATACGCCCTCATTCGCCGAACTTGATAGCTGATCGACTAACGAACTCGGCGAGCGAGGGCTACGAGGTTGTTTCTGTTTCCGAGTCGGGTGTTGATCTTCTGATCGTGTCGTCGCTCGATGACAAACAAACATCAGCCATAGCTCAAACAGTCGCCTCGCAGCTCTGAGACGTTTACAGTCGTGGTATTAGTAGCCCGCGATTCTCTACGGCGTAAAGCTAATGTGGGCACTTCCGGCGGTGCTAGGTTGCGGAATAAGTTCGTGAGAAGCGCGGTTGTCTCAAGTAGCAGTTGAGTTCAATCCCTGGAGGAAAGAAATGAAGAGACTATCGGTAGTATTTGCACTGGTCCTGCTCGTGGTCGCCTCGGCTCTACAAGTTCCAGCCTCGGCAAGAGAAAAAGGCGAGAAAACGATCGTTGGATTCATCGGCGACAGTCAATGCGGCTTGAACCATCCGATGAAGATGGGCGACGCGAAGGCGTGTACCCTTAAGTGCGTGGACGGCGGCGGAAAGTTCATACTCGCCGACCGCGATCACAAGATCGTCTACTCGCTCGATGACGCGGCCCAGTCAAAAGCGCGCGAATTTGCAGGTCAGAAGGTGAAGGTCACGGGGCGCGTCGATAAGAAAGCCAGGTCGATACAGGTCACGAAGATTGAAGCGACCACCTAGACTAGCGATGATCTAACGCCCCGGGTTTTGCCGCGTTGGGCGCTCAGAGGAAAACCGGGCGGACTTGGTTCAAACGGGGACAGGCCCGCTTTCGCGGCAGGCACGACAAGTTTCACTTCACTGTGTATCTTTTCCTAGGATGTACGCTCTGTTTGGGGAGCAAGTCAAATTTCGCGCGTAAGACCAGCGGCCTTCAGGCTGCTGACGCTCCCCCCCGTTTGTGGGAGACGGGTTTGCTACACTCAGCACGCTCGGAATAGCGCGTCCCGCTGGGCCTACATTCCGAATTGCCGGCCCGGACGAATCCTCACCAACCGATTAATAGGACAACGAGCGCGGGTTTAGCGCACGTTCCCGGTGGAGGTTGGCAGGTTATGTCTGACAACAACAGAGTCATGTATGCGCGCGCCGTTTTGAGCTCGCGTGGAAGCGAAGCTCAGCCGGTCAGTTTCTCGCATGCGAGGGCGAGCGAGTCCGGCGCCGTTGAAAAGCTATTGGTGCTGGGTCGCGTCACTGCGTTAAACAACTTGCCGGCGGCGGCGATGAGCGCGATGGCCAGGGCAACAGCTATCGCCGACTTCGAAAAGGGCGACGTCATTTACAACCTCGGGGAGCCGATTGACAGCCTGTGCATCGTCGCCCGTGGGCGAGTTATCGCTTCCTGTTTTTCTCGTGGCGGGAGAGCGCTGGTGAAGCTCATACTACGCAACGGAGTATTCAGTGAGCTGCTGGTGGATCCTAAGAATCAAGGGCACTGCCAGGTTCGGGCGCACCTCGACACACGCCTCTGCCGGATTGCGGAAGCCGACTTCGTGAGGTTGTGTGAGAGACACCCGGCGCTGGCCATCGCATTCGCGAGGGTGATGACCGAGAGGTGGACGCAGGCGCTTCAGCATCTTGAAGACACTGTGTTCCTTAATGCCCGCGAAAGGTTGCTCAAGCTGCTTGACGAGCTCTCGAGCGAGACCGGCGAGGAGGACCGCGTGGGGCGCAGGCCGCTGATTGAATTCTCACAGGATGAGTTGGCGAAGCTCACCGGCGTAACTCGCGAGCGCATGAACTGTATACTCCGCCGGTTGGAAAACGCCGGCGTGATTCAGATACGTCCCCGCGCCCTGAGGGTCGATTCCGTGAAACTGGCCCAAGCTATGATCGAAGAGGGCCTCAATTGTCTTCGGGTTGAAGCACCTGGAACGTAAATCGGAAGTTGAAAAGGCCCGTTACATTTGTTCCGAGCAGTTCTTGCCGGACCTGGCCCGCGACACCTTTCGACGCGCCAGTTCCCCCCGTAACGGCGCGCGTAGTTGGCTGCGGACCTTCAAGCCCTTCGCTAAACAACTGGTTGGAATCGTCGGGCAGCAAGTAGATCTGGGAAGTATCAAAAGCGGGCGAGGCGCCCGCCCCGAGCTGATCGGAACTCACCATCCACACGCCTCGACAAATCCACTTGCCTATGCTACCGGGATTGTCGGGGCTGAACACGCCTTGTCCGGCAGGTATAGAACCGCCCGGATAAATCTTGCCCCCAACTATGAAGGTATCTCCGCGATGCGAGCTCGCAGCCGATGGATCGACATTGTTCTGGCGGTAGGTGCGAGCGTCGCAGGCGACATCGATCGTGAAGACTTTTTCACGCTCGCGCTCCGCTCGCGAAGCACTCGAAAGGTAGAATGCGAGCAGCGACGCTAGCACGCCTGTTAGAATTCCGGCCTCAATCAATCTTCTTTTCATGTGGTCTCCTCAAGTTCACTGCTTCCTTCTGGGCACTCCTTCCGAGGTCCAGTAAATGGGATCTGCATTCTTGCCCGCGCGTATCTTGGCGTCTGAATGAATATGCCAGGGCACGGCTTCGACGCGCGCACTCTCGTCGCGCTTGATGTACTCGTTGGCAAGATAGTGGATGCGCCAGTCTTCGAACTTGTCGAGATAGACGAGGTTCGCTTTGCCGGCAACTTCGCTCGCGCCCGTCTGACGGTAGGCGTCGACAATGAAGTAAAGCGCGGTGATGTCGTCGGGGTCGACTTCGAGCACGCGCTCGAACATCGTTCGCGCGTCGTGATGCCTGCCCAGGGCCCTGTAGCATTCGCCCATCTGGTTGAGTATCAGCCGGTCGCGAGGGAACCGCGGCTCGATCAGCTTGAAGAATTCGAGCGCGTCGGCAGGTTTGGCGGCGAGTCTCAGCAGCGCACCTTTGTAGTAAAGCGCTCTCGCGTTATTCGGATTGAGGGCCAGCGCTTTGTCGAGCAGCGAGTGCATCTCTGCGAAATTTGTCCACGAACTCGCCAACGCCTGGTTTATATAGCCGTCCCAGTACGCAGGATCGATCGCGGTGGTCTTTTCAAACGCGCCGCGCGCATCCGCGTACATCAGTTGATCGAGCAGCGCAATGCCGAGATTGTTGAACCGAATCAAATCCTTTTCGTCGAGCTTTGTGGTTACCGGACGGTTCTCTCCGAGATTTAGAGTTATCGCGCCCCGAGCCATCTCAACGATCGGATAATCCACTCTCTTTCCAAGCGCCCAGTCGCTGAAAAAACGGTTGAACTTGCGATACAAAACGCGCGCGGTGACGCGCATCGGTCCGGCGGTTCTTGTGGGAATTGTGAACTGATAGCGGACCAATTCGCTTCTTCCGGGCGCGATATAGTTGTCGTAAGCTCTGCCCCGTGTAGACCAAATGTTATGCCGGCGCACCCAGTCGCCGTCTTCAGTCACCTGGACCGACTGAAAAATGTGAGCGTCTTGATCCACTTCGCCGCCCGGCTTCACGAAACCGCTGTGATAGATTGAGCGTCCGCTCGAGTCTTCAACTTTGAACTCCACCCACGGCTCGAAGAAGTCACGCAATTCAGTTGGAAAGAAGTGCCCCACGGTCCGGTTCGAGATCACGACGCCAAGCGTGATTGTTTCCCCGGCGTCGAGGGTAAATGCGCTCTTGTCGATTGGCGCGACTACCGTTTGGTCGGCCTTCAGGTATCCGCGGTAGAGCGCGGCGTCGAGGATGCTGATCGCCGTGAAGCCGTTGGTAAGGTTAGTCCCCGCTACTCCTTTTCGCAGAGTGATCAGATCGGTCGCCTCGCGTTGCGTGGGATAAGCGGGCCCCTTCTTCAAGCTGAAGATGTCTATGCCGAGATGGTCGCCCTTCAGAAAATCAACGACTGCCTGCTCTTGCTCTTTGAAGCCGTAGAAGTGCGGTATGGCGGTATTCGAGGCGGGCCACCGATGCGACGCGATCTTCCCCTGTTTTCTGGCGAGGTCGACGCGGGCCTGTTCCGGTTTCATGTGACACGACTGGCAGGTGTTGCGCGGCTTCCTGTAGAAAGGGAGCGGTGATTCGTTCGAGTGCGAGCTCATCTGCCACTCGTCGTAAGATGAGAAAGCGCGTCTCCATTTGTAGTTTTCGATTTCACGGGGCAGCGCCGATTTGTGACAGACCGCGCAGAACTCCGGCGTCTTGTAAAAGTCCTTCATCATTGCCCGGCGGTGCGCGGGGACGTTTGCGAGAATCATTTCGTCGGTTACTTTGCCTTGCCACGGCTTGCCCTCTTCGTCGATAAGCAAAGCCGGCGGACGGATCTCGTAGCTACCGATCCCTTCAAGTCTCGTGATCCTTTCAATCGAATGGCAGACGGTGCACGTGACGCCCTCTTCGTCGAAGGGCCGCTTCATCTTGGAATCTTTCGTGAGAGCGCCTGATACCAGCGCGATAGGATTGTGACAGCTCTCGCAATGGCGTGTGTGCTCAATGCCATACTGCTCGATGAACAACTCGACGTTTTTCTTGTAGAAGGGTTCGCGGAAGCTGTTGCGGTGTGGCGACTGCTGCCACTGCGCGTGCGCGTCCTGGTGGCAGCGCGCGCAGTAGGAAGCCGGGATGAATTTGTCGGCGCTGATGAATGACCCTGTCGTCGTTCGGACCTCGCCCGGCGCGAAGAGGTTCTGGCCGAAAGGCAGACTGTAGCGTCGACTCAAGTCTTCTCTGGCGCTTCGAGCACTGGCAAGAGCACAAAACGCAATCAACACGATAGCCAAGCTTGTGATCGCTGCGGGAATTCGATTCGCCGGCTTCACGGGACCACCTTTCGACAGAGATGAGTGGCCCGCCCGTTTGATCGACCGGGCCACTCATCGGTTGTCCGAGTCGAAGCGCCCACCTGCTATGGCTGCGGGCAGGGAGGCGTATTGGGATCCTGGCAGAACTCGCCGGTCTGTCTTAAGCAGCAGAAGTTCGCTCTGATCCTGGGAGTTTGTTCGGAACCGTCTGGAATTTTTACCGTGACCAGAAAAGCATCCTGGGTTATGGCCCCCGACCGGGGGTCCGGAATGACCGGTCATATGACCCAGGGGAAGCCTTGCGACCCATCGAGTCGCCGGGTTCGAATTTCCACCAAGCCTTGAGCGGCGAGGTTGTCAATCAAATTGGCAGTGGTAAGGATTGGCGTGCCATCCAGGTCCCGCCCGTTCACAGCGGCAATTGGATCGAGGACCTTGCGGCCCTCATCGGTGAAGGCCTTAGGTGTGTAAACCACGAACGCGAGAATCCAGACGCCCAGCGGGTTGTTGCTGAAGTAACCGTCGCGCGTATCGAAAATGTTATCCTGCCGCCGGTTGGGAGGCGCGGGGCTTAGTATCGAACCGGCACTCGCCTTCGGGAACAGGAACGCGCGGAAGTGGTTGGCTATGTCCAATGCCTGCTGACCAGCGGCGGTCAGATTACCGTTAGCGTCGCGGTCGAAGGTGTCCGGGAAAACGGTACCCATTATCGAGTAGTAGATGAGGTTCCCGGAGTTGTTGAACCCGCCGGTTGTCTCGAGGATCCGTATGTTGCGGCGGTTGGGATCGGTGTTGGAGTTGTCCACAACCCAGTGCGTCGGGTTGCGATCCGGATTTCCCGCGCGCTCCCGAATACGGCCAGGATTCAGCCCGTTTGCACGGTAGAAGCTGTCGTTAAAGTCGAATGGCGGGGGGTTGGGATCTCGGCCGAACCCGGCCCGCCCTGAAGTGCTGCCCATCCCCGGCAGCGCGACAACCATCAGCAAGTTGATCACGGTCAGCCAGACGGGCAATTTGAGTGTCTTGTGAATCTTCAAGGCTTTTCTCTCCTTTCGCGGAATATTTTTACCTCTCCCTGAGGCTGCCACGCACAGCGCCCGCCAAGGATCGTGAGCGCGTAAGCGCGGCAAGAAGCGCTGTCGGCTCGACTCGGAGACCTCCGGATTCTATTACGTGGTAACCAAAACCTCTATGAAGCGTTTTACGAAGGTGTAAACACTGTGACACTGGATTCGGATTGGGTTGCCGCGACCTCTCAACGATTTGGGGTCGGACGTTTATGACGGAGCGGAATGCGAAGGTTGTCGATCAAAGGCAGTGGAGATGGCAATCAAACTCCGCCAGCAGCAGGCCGCCGGCGGAGTTTCAATGGATGTAGCCTTGTGAGAACTTTGTTGCTTAAGGCACCGCCGATAAGCTATTGGCCGGGCTTATTTTTGAGACAGCGGCGCTGCTGCTGCTTGCCACCCAGAGATTCGCTCCGTCGTACACCACTCCGTAAGGGCTCCTGCCGACCGAAAAAGTTTTGACCACCGCGCCGTTGCTCACCTGGATCTTGGATACAGTGTTGCTTCCGTTGTTCGCTACCCAGATGAATGATCCGGCATAGGTCACGCCCGCCGGCCCGTCACCGACGGCAAAGGTGCCGAGCACGGTGCCATCGGTTGCGAGCTTGGTCACGGTCCGGCTGAAGAAGTTCGCCACCCAGATATTGACTCCATCACAGGCGACGCCGAACGGACCTTTGCCGACGGCGAATGTCCCGAGGTTGGTGCCATCGCTTGCGCGCAGCTTGGTGACGCTGTTGCCGGTGTTGTTAGTCACCCAGATGTTCGTTCCATCCGAAGCAAGCGCGATTGGGCGAGCGCCCACGCTGTAGGTTCCAAGGGCGGCGCCCGTACTGGCGCTCAACTTCTTGACCGTGTTGCTGTTGCGGTTCGCAACCCAGATGTTGGCTCCGTCATAGAGCAGTCCTCCGGGGCCATCGCCGGCAGCAAAAGTTCCGAGAGTCGCGCCGGTACTCGCTCTCAGCCTGGTTACGGAGTCGCTGATGTAGTTCGCTACCCAGATGTTGGTCCCGTCAAAAGCGAGCGCAACTGGACGCTTTCCAACCGAGTAGGTGCCAAGCACGGCGCCGTCGCTCGCGCGCACCTTCGTAACGCTGTCGCTGAATTGATTGGCGACCCAGACGTTGTTTCCGTCATAGGCCACAGCTTCGGGCCCATCGCCAACAGCAAAGGAATTGGTCTGCGCCGTCGTCACCTGACCGCTGACCGGTTGTGCAACGATCGCCAGAGCCAGAACGACAATCAAGCTCTTTGCTAGAAGGTTCCATTTCATTTCTGTACTCCTTTCTCGCCCGGTCGAGCGGCGTTTTCGCCGTTGGATTTCAAGGTCCTTGGCCAATCCACAAACAGGATCGACTCGACGATCCAGCCAGCGTTCGCAAGTCCCGGACAGGCTGCCCAGCGTTGAAGTTGTTCGTTTCCGTATCGCACCATGCCGACGTGCTGCGACTTATCGGCATCCAGTTTCGGGTCCGGGTTGGTGAATCCAAGTTTCCGCCGCAGCAACTCGATGTCTTTGGGATCACCTGTGAGGAAGGACCAGCCTGGTTTTGCGCCATGCATTTTGGCGTACTCCTTAAGAGCTTTCGGAGTGTCGTGCTCCGGCTTGAGCGTGATCGAATACATAAAGATGTCGCGGCCGACCCGGTTTCCTAACGCCTTCTGAACTCTCACCAGGTTAGCGGTGATTCCGGGGCAGACGCCATCGCAGTCGGCATACATCATGTTAATCGTGACGATCTTGTCCTTG
>Ga0114129_10015670_pt1 | contig 10779 bp, 8 predicted proteins | sample RhiMetdeltSRZDD1_FD_80071 | JGI IMG/M metagenome (GOLD analysis project Ga0114129, IMG submission 80071) | Populus rhizosphere microbial communities from Tennessee, USA - Rhizosphere MetaG P. deltoides SRZDD1 (version 2) (version 2) | ecosystem: Host-associated > Plants > Roots > Rhizosphere >... | reverse complement strand
GGAAGACCGTGAAGGCACGTGGCCGCCAGTTCCGCATCCTACGGACGACGGAAGTCGACGAATACGAGTCGACGCCTCCAGCAGTATCGCTGCGTAAAGCACTGGCTCGAAAAGGTGCGCCACCGCCAACCGCTCTCGCCGCGGCGATGAAGAAGAAGCCGACGGGCGATCAGTTCGCCGATACCGCTCGAAAGGCAGCGAAACTCTCGATAGCCTCGGGCCAGACCAAGACGTTCAACGACGTGAAAGCGCTGATCGAGTCTTTCGTGGCGGAAGACAAGATGATCGCGCACAAGCCGAAGATCCAGACCACCGCTTCATCGGGACGAGTCAAGGAGGAGAACAAGAACGTGAAGGTCAAAGCGTTCTTGTATGCGGCGAGCCATGAGGACGACAACGACTTCCATCTGATCATTGGACGCGCTCCGACCAAGTCGCCGGAGATGTACATGACGATGGAGGTGTCAGGTCTGCCGCCGGCCAACAGCGCGGCGATCGCCGAGTTGACTGCAGCCCGCGAAGCGTTCAAGTCATTTTTTGGTGCCGACCTTCCCGGTTTCACGTACGACTTCTACGATCCGCCAATTCCGGTGACCATCGCCGGCTCGCTGTTTTTCGACATCGGTCACAGCACAGGCCAACGCCCCGGTCCGCCGAGCTTGAAGAGTCGGATGCCCACGATCTGGGAGGTCCATCCCGTGACGGCAATCGCGCTTGGGTGACCATGGCGAAGCGGATGAAGGCCAATCCTCGGCGGCGCAAGAAGGCGCCTGCGCGCTTTGGCATGCCGTCGAAGGATTCTGTCAGAGAAGTCGTCATGAAGACGGCGCGAACGGGCTTGCGCTTTCGGATTCTCAAAACGACAGAAAAGAACAGCTACGACAAGCCACAGCTCAAGAAAAGGAAGGCGCGATAGGCTGCCATGATCCAAGTCTTCTGGGCGACCTACGCGGCCGTGTTCGCAGCTGAAATCCTTGGTGACAAGTTCCTCTACACCACGGGGTATCTGGCTACGCGGTATCGGCGGACGCCGATGATGATCGGCATTGCTGCGGCCTTCATGACCAAGATGGGCGTGGCCGTCGTCGTCGGCAATGCCATCTCGAATTTGCCGCGCGTGATGGTCGCTCTCGTCACAGCAGCAGGTGTTGTCTGGATCGCAACGAAGCTGTGGAACTCGTCGGAGTCGGAGCGAGATGGTCGGACCGGACACAGTAACTCTGAGGCGGCCATGGTGTCGTTTGGGTCGGTCCTCTTTTCCGAATGGGCTGATCTCGGACAGGTGACGGCGGCAACGATGGCGGCACAGTTCCGCGCGCCGATGTTTGTCTGGACGGGCGCTGTGGCTGCGATGATGACGAAAGCGGTCTTGGCGGCCACCATAGGCGCCGAATTGCGGGGCTGGCTCAGTCGACATGTACCCGAGCCGGTCGCACGGTTCGCAGGCGTCAGCCTGTTGTTCTTATTAGGCGGGCTGTCGGTCGCGGAAGCTTTATTCGCGCAGCGCTGAGTCACCTGTCGAACTATTGGCGTATAGTCGAATTCGGTTAGAAGCGCCGCGCCAACACCGGGAAGAATGGCGGACGCGTTGCATCGCGCGGCCGCGAGCGGAAGGCGGGTCCCTGTGAGCGTTCTCGTCAGCGGATTATCAGACGTGCTTCGTGACGCGCGATTTGCGATGCGGAGCTGGACACGGCAACGGAGCTCCACACTCACCGTGCTGGCGACTCTGTTCGTCTGTCTCGGCGGCAACACGGTGATCTTCAGCATCGTGCGATCGGTGTTGCTCAAGCCGCTGCCGCTCGCGGACGCCGACCGGATTGTCCTGGTGTCGAATCTGTATCCCAAGTTCGGGTTCTCCAGCGCCGGGCCGGGAGTGGTGGCCTCCTCGGTGCCGGACTACTTCGACAGGCAGCGCGACATCCACTCCTTCGATGCCCAGGCGCTGTACCGCCGCGGCAGCCTGACACTCGGTGTGACCGATGGCGCCGAGCGCGTCACTGTGCTTCGTGCGACGCCGTCGTTCTATCGACTTCTCGGCGCGGCGCCGCATCTCGGACGGGCGATTGCCGAGCAGGACGGCGAACCCGAACATGATGCGAAGGTGATGGTGTCGCACAACTTCTGGCAGCGCCGATACGGCAGCGACCCGTCGCTCGTCGGGCGTGACATTCGCCTCGACGGCAGACCGTTCCGCGTCGTCGGCATCCTCGCACGCGATTTCGAGTACCTCTGGGACGACATCGATCTCTGGCTGCCAGCGTCATTCAACGCGGATCAGCAGTCGGACGCCTCGCGCCACAGCAACAACTGGGTGATGATCGCGCGGCTCAAGTCTGGTGCGTCCGTTGAACAGGCCCAGCGGGAAATCGACGCGCTGAATGCCCGCAACGACGAGCGCCTCCCGCAGTTCAGATCTCTGATCCGTGATGGCGGTTATCGGACGGCCGTCGTCCGGCTGCAGGAGGAAGTCGTGCGCGACGTGCGCGCGACGCTGTACCTCCTGTGGGCTGGCGCGCTGTTCGTGCTGCTGGTCGGCGCCGTCAACCTCGTGAATCTGTTTCTCATGCGATCGGCCGGCCGTTGGCGCGACATTGCGACTCGCCATGCGATCGGCGCCAGCGTCGCACGGGTCGGGCGCCAGATGCTGACCGAGACCACGCTGCTGGCCGTGTGCGGCGGCGTGATGGGCGTGGCAGGCGGCTGGTGGCTGCTGCGTGTGATGACGACCCTCGATCTCGACGCTTTGCCGCGGCGCCATGAAATCGGGCTCGACTGGCAGGCCGCCGGCGCGATGCTCGCTCTCGCCGCTGCAGTGGGCGTTGTCACCGGTCTCATCCCTCTCACACGGCTGTTGCGGGCCAACCTCAACGACCTGATGCGCGACGCGGGCCGCAGCGGCACGGCCGGGATCGCGGCCGGCGGATGGCGACGCCTGCTCGCCACGGCGCAGGTCGCGCTCGCTTTCATGCTGCTCATCGGCGCCGGACTGCTGCTCGCGAGCTTCCGCGCCGTGCTGGCAATCGATCCCGGATTCCGGCCCGCCGGCGTGCTGACCGCATCGCTCAATCTCCCGGTGACCACCTACCGTGATGCCGCGGCGCTCCAACAGTTCACCGCTCGTCTACTCGAGCGCACGCGCGCGTTGCCTGGCGTCGCCGCAGCCGGACTGACGACGACGATCCCGTTCGGAGGGATCTATAACAACAGCATCATCCTCGCTGAGGAGAGCGAGCCTCGACCTGGGGAGTCGGTCGTGGCGCCGCATCAGATCACGGCGAGCGACGGCTACTTCGAGGCGATGCACATTCCGCTCGTGCGCGGGCGATACTTCGAGCGCCGCGACATCGCCGCGGCGCCGCCGGTGGTCATCGTGGACGAGCGGCTCGCCCAGCGCTTCTGGCCAGGCCGCGATGCGATCGGCCGGCGGCTCTCCAGGCCCAGCAACCCGCGCGGCATTCTCGATCTCCTGACTCGCGGCCCCGAGACCCGCTACCTCACGGTTGTGGGCGTCGCCGCGAACGTGCAGATGACCGGGCTGACGCCGAAGGATCCGCCCGTCGGCGCGTACTACATTCCGTATGCACAGCTGCCGGCACGATCGGTCATGCTCGCCGTGAGAAGCGCGCGCGATCCCGAAAGGCTCGTGCCAGCGCTGCGATCCACGGTCGCGTCACTCGATCGGGAGCTCCCGCTGTTCGACGTACGCACGATGGAGGAGCGGCTCGATCGATCGCTTGTTCACCGGCGAATGCCGATGAACATCGCGCTGGCGTTCGGCCTGGTGGCATTGTTCCTCGCGGCGATCGGCGTGTACGGTGTGCTCGCCTGCCAGGTCACCGAGCGGCGGCGCGAGATCGGCATCCGCATGGCGCTCGGCAGCTCCGCCGCCGACATCTTCCGGCTCGTGATGCGGGACGGCGCGCGCATCACAGCCCTCGGCATCCTCGTCGGGCTGGCCGGCACGATCGCCATGGCGCGGCTCATGGCGGGGCTGCTGTACGGCGTCAGGGCGACGGATCCGATCGTCGTCTGCGCCGTCGCGATCGTGCTGGCGACCGTGGCGCTCATCGCGACGTGGCTGCCCGCCCGTCGCGCCGCAGGAGTGAACCCTGCGGTTGCGCTGAGCGAATAGATCGGAAGAGCTCGAGGTTGCATCACGTCATAAAGCGCGCTCCCGGCGGCTGAGCTTACAGGCCGATTCGCACCTCCTGCCAAGGCCTTCGTCGATGGCGTCGATATGCCGCACAAGGCATTTGTGACGATCAAGGGCGAGCATTTCGCCGTGTTCATGAACCCTTCCGAATTCGTAAGGAACTCGGTGCGTTGCTCGCCGCTACGGCCCGGTAAACAATGCCGCGATGGCCTTGAGGCGTGGTTCCAACAGTGAAAAAATAGGGGAGCCCACCCGGAAGCAGAGGAACACGCAAATGTCTATTTCACATCCTCGTTGGTATCGGTTTTGGCGTGAACGTTCCCATCGTCCCTTTTGGCATTGGTTCACGCTGGGTGTTGCTTCGATTGGCTTAGCGACGGTTGCCCAACTGCCTCTTGAATCCTCTACTGAAGATTCAACACAGCAGAGTGCTCCTCACACCAATATGGCCACGCCTTTGGAGGTCAGTGTGGCCGCGGATCGCATTCACATCGGGAGTGAGTTCCTCTCAAGACGGACTGATCTCCCCAGCAAACTTATCGTCCCCTCGGGACAAGCCGTCGAGTTACCTGCAGATGCCACGTACGATTACGTCGAAGTCGCAGGAACGTTAAGGGTCTCTCGCACCCAGAACACCACGACGAGATTTACGACCATGGTCATTCTCCCTGGTGGAAATCTTGACGCTGGAACGAAAGCCGATCCGATCCCATGCAACCGTAAGGTCGAATTCATCGTTCGTGATGTTCCTATCGATATGACCAAAGATCCCTTCCAATGGGGGAATGGACTGATCAACTTTGGCCGTCAAACTCGAGTCGGTTGTCAGAAGACGGCCTTTGCGGAAACCGTCGGGAGCATCTCGGCAGGTGCGAGCAGTTTGAGCCTCTCAGCTTCACCGATCGGTTGGCAAGTCGGGGATGAACTACTTATTCCTGACACAGCACGTCTACCGCCCATTGCTCGCCGCGAATCCACAGTCACGATCGATTCGATCACCGGCGCATCACTGACTTTGTCCAAGGGTCTAGGTTTTGCCCACCAAAATATTACTGATCCCCAAGGTGTTGTCGTGTTGCGACCACGTGTGGCCAACCTGACCCGCAACATTGTCATTCGCTCGGAGAATCCTGCTGGCAGTCGAGGCCACACGGCCGACGTCGGGCATGGGGTCACCTGGGATATTCGCTACAACCAATTCGTCGGTCTGGGACGAACTGCGAATGTGGCTTTTGATGACACCGTGCTCGCTAACAACCACATCGGGACCAATCAACGGGGCAGGTATACAGAACATCATCACCACGCCGAGGCTTCTGTTGGCAGCGCGGATGTTGGCAATGTCTATATCGGTGCTGGTACTCCGGCTAGCAAGTGGGGACTGGCGGTACATGGTACGAGCGATACATTGATCGAACGAAACGTCGCTGTCGACTTCCCTGGGGCTGGTTTCGTGACTGAAGACGGTTATGAAGTGCGCAATGTGTTCCGCGGTAATTTCGCCGCGAGGAGTGGCGGAAATGGCATCGATCCCCAAATAAACGCCACGAAGAATTGCCCAGGGTGTGAAGGCGCGGGATTCTGGATTCGGGGAGTGAAGAATACCTTTGAAGGGAACGAAGCCTGGAACAGCCACTCAGGAATACTCTTCTTCAACCAACAGCAACCTGCCGGTCTCTACCCAAGTGCACCCGGAGGGCCTGCCGATACCGCGTTCACTTATGTCACCGCGTCCACGACCACGCCAATCCTCATGACCGGCAATGTTGTCGCTGCCAATACTGGGATCGGATTTGAAACGTGGGCGACGCCGCGTTTCCCTCACGACAATCTCATCGCAGCTTACAACGCGACGCAAGTCTTCGGTGTGGTTTCCGATCACCCCGAGCTTTGGTTTCGAAATCCCAGAGTAATTTGCCAGATCGGCGTAAGTGAGAATGGAATCCACGCCAGTCAGTCCTACATCCGCACCTTCGAAATGGAGGGCGGACAAATTGCCGGCTGTTGGACCGGCATCGTTGGCGGAGGAGGCGCTGGCTTTTTTCGCGTGACCGGCGCCGTTCTACAAAATCAGGTCAACATCGACATGCTTCCGCTGAGCGCTAAATTTGAAAACGTCATGCACGTGCCGCTGGCCAGTTACCCGCACCAATATATCGTGATGCCCAGTGTCCCGATCTGGAACGGCACGGATCCGCTGCCTAAAGTCGGGACCAGTCAATGGATTCCCCAGCGTGGTTCGCGATATGTGGTAAAGAACTGGCAGGGGACCGGGCAAGATTATTTACTGCTATTCCGTCATTCGCTGGGCAGCACTCCAGCTTGGTATTCGGCGCCGGCCCAGCATCAATACAATGTCCCGGTTCAGGGACTGACGATGCAGCAGGCGTGGGAGACGTTGGGGATGTCGTTTGGCGGTGACATGATTAAAGATAACGAGGCGATTCAACTCGATGGAGTGATCAACGGTGTGGCTCGCGCAGGCCTGTCAGTGCCTTTCAGTCCGCCGAGAGCCATCGTCACATTCCCCACCATGCGCAGACCCGCTCAGATTGAGGAGGACTTTGTTCGCATAAATGCCATCCTGACAGGCGATCCGAACGCGGCCTCCGATGTGATGATGTTCAGCGTGGACGGAGATCCTCCTCAGGGGATACCAAACCGCCCGACCTGGACGCTCGATGATCGTTCATTCATCACCAAGCACATTTCTATTGGCACCCACGAAGTCAAAGTCTGGCGAACACAAAAAGACAATCCGAAAGCAGCATTGGCGGGAAGCGAATTCGTCGCGCACTATTGCGTCGGCACCTGTCCCGGCGTTCCTGACGGACGGAATTAAACGGAATTAGCCCTCCGGGTATCGGGACGGGTCCTCCAGTTGTGCGACATGCGCGCCGCAAGGTCCGCAATCTGTCGGTTCCACTCCTCTACTCCCATCGAAACACTTTGGCGGACACCGCGGTGAGTGCGAGGAACATCAGTGATAGCACCGTCACGTCAGCGACGTGTGCGGACCAGCCGTCACCGTGCCAGATTCCTCGCAGCAGCGACACCGCGTAGGTGAGAGGCAGCGCGCGGGCAACGGCCTGCAGCATCGGTGGCAACGATGCGACCGGCACGAAGAGCCCGGAAACACCGAGCATGGGGTAGAGGATCAGCGCGCCGAGTGGCTGCGCGAAGCGCGCGGTCGGGACGATGCTGGCGATCAGAAATCCCAACGACAAGATGCTCACGGTGCTGAAAAGCAGCGCCATCGTAAACGAGACGAGCGGGACACCAGCGTCCACAGAGTAGTAGCGTCGGCCTGCCAGGAGCATTGCTGCAAGCGTGACCGCGGTGAACAGCAGCTTGACCAACACATGTGCCGTCAGAATGGTGTAGGGCCGCAAGGGCGTGGCTCGCAGCCGCCTGAGGATTCCGCCCTCGCGGTAAATCGCGATGATCGTGACCAGGGACAGCACTGTGCTCGCAGTGATCAAGAGGGAAGCGAGGATCGGAATGTCGACAGAGACCACGCGCGGAACGTCGGGCGAGACTGGTCGTACTCGGGAGCCGAGTACCCGGCCGAGCACCACAAAGATCAACACCGGGATCCCCACAGTGCCAATGACGCCCATCGGTTCCCGCACGAAGATCTTGATTTCGAGCCAAGTCAGTTTCCAGAGTCCGCGCAGCATGTGTCGGCCGCCTCAGTCCCGAATCATGTGGCCCGTCAACTTGAGAAAGACGTCCTCAAGTGTCGGGAGCTCTGTGCGGAAGTCGATCACTTGCATCCGATGCTCCGCCAGGCACTGGATCACGTAGGTCACCAGGTCGCTCCCTCGCCCGCGAATGGTCAGCTGCAATCCCTCGCGGCTCACTGACCGGACTTGCGGTATCGCTCGAAAGCGCTCTGCGGCGGTTGAGTCCTCGCTGACGATGATCACGGTCCGCTCGGGGCAGTGTCGTTGTACGAGTTCCGCCGGAGTGCCGATGTCGACGATGCGACCATGGTCGATGATGGCCACTCGGTCGCAAAGTCGCTCAGCTTCTTCCATGAGATGCGTCGTCAGAAAGACCGTCTTGCCACGCTGGCGGATGCCGCGTACCAGATCCCAGATGGCGCGCCGCGCCTGCGGGTCCAGCCCAGTCGTCAGTTCGTCGAGAAAGACCAGTTCGGGATCGTTGATGAGCGCGAGAGCAATGAAGAGGCGTTGCTTTTGCCCGCCGGAAAGCGTCATGAACCAGGCGTTTCGTTTGTCGCCCAACCCGAGCTGCTCGATCAAACGATCGCCGTCCACGGGTTGCCGGTAGAGAGACGACCAGAGGCCGACGGCTTCGCACACCTTGATTCGCTTCTGAAGCTGCGCCGCTTGAAGCTGCACCCCAATCCGCTCCTGCAGCGCGTACCTGTGCCGTCTGGGATCAAGCCCAAGAACCGAGATGAGACCCCGATCGGGGGTGCGCAGGCCGTCAACGCACTCCATGGTCGTGGTCTTGCCAGCCCCGTTGGGCCCGATCAGGCCGAATATTTCCCCCGGTTGAACGTCGAACGAGACTTCGTCCACGGCGACCGTGCGGCCATAGGTCTTCCGGACTGAGGCAACGTGAATGACGGGCTGACGCGTCACGTTTTGCTGGCAGACATTCTGGCATGTCGCACCTATCGGACGGCGTCGGCGAAACAGGTGCCCTATTGACGACTTCGCTCAGCCCTTGCTGTACTCGTCATGACGGCGCCACCAGACGCCCGTCTCGTTGCGTCCCTTGGGTGCGCGGTCGAGCCACTGGTACATGCCCCAGACGCCGTCCACCCCGCGCGAATAGGCGGAATAGGTGTGGTAGATGATGCCGTCCTCGAGGACGAACGCGCTGATGCCCGGCCTCTCGCGCGTGTACGTGGCCGCATCGGTTCCACTCATGGTCGCGAACGTGACAGCTCCCTCGTCGCGGCCGGCTTCCCGGACCAGCGGCGCCTCGCGCCGGTAGTTGTATTCGATACCCTCCTCGCGTTGTTGCTTCTCGGTGAACCCGACACTGAAGTCGAAGTTGAAGTCGCCGCCGAACGAGGACGCCCAGGGAAACGTCCATCCCATCCGCCGCTTGTACGCCTGCAGCTTCGCGAGAGGCGCCCGCGACACCGCCGAAAGCGTGACGTCGTGGTTGGCCAGGTGGACGACGGAGCCGTTGAATCCGTCCGCGATCGCCGAGCAGGACGGACACCCCGCCGTGTAGTCGGGCCCGAACATGAAGTGGTAGACGAGGAGCTGCGAGCGCCCTCGGAAGAGGTCGGCCAGCGAGGCGCTCCCCTCGTCGGTGTCGAATCGGTACTCCTTCTCGATCCGCACCCACGGCAGCTCCTGGCGCCGCCGGGCCAGCTCGTCGCTGCGCCGCGTCAGCTCCTTCTCCGCCGCGAGCAGCTCGAGCCGCGCCGAAAGCCATTCTTCACGCGTTCCGGTCATGTGCTTTGTCATTGTTGTTCTCGCTGAAATGGCCGTCACTCGACGTGACAGCAGCTCTCGTCTGCAAGGAACTGCCCGAACATCGCCGCCGTGGTCGCGGCCATCTGCCGTTCTGAGGCCTTCGGCGAGGCTTCGAACTGACGCTCAAAATCCACCGCGAACGGATCCGGGAAGATGTCCTCGTGCCCGGCCTCGATGCCGTCGAGGATCGCGAACGCCACGTCACTCGGCGAGGCCTTCACCAGCGGAGCGTCACGGGACATTTCGGTGTCAACGGGGCCCGGGTAGACGCCGAAGACCGCGGTGCCCTGCATTCCCAGGAGGAAACGCGCGGCCTGGGTCAGCGAATGGGCCGCGGCCTTCGAGGCGCTGTAGGTTGGGATGAACGGGGAGTTGGTCAGGCCGGCGATCGAGCCGATGCTGACGACCGCGCCCCCGCCGTTCCTGGTCAGCGTGGGCGCGAAGCGCTGGAGCAGCTGCAGCGGCCCGAAGTAATTCACTTCCATCTCGCGCCGGGCCTGGTCGAGGACCGTGGCATCCGCGAGGCCTCGGGCCAGCGCCACGCCGGCGTTGCTGAAGACAATCTCGACGTCCGACGCTGCTTCGACGGCCGCGCGGATCTGGTCCGCGTCGGTCACGTCGAGCCGCAGCGGCACGAGCCGTTCGTCACGCAGGGCGCGCAGCGTCTCCGGATTGCGCACCGCAGCGTAGACCTTCCTCACGCCCCGGCTCAGCAGCGCTTCTGTCAGTGCGCGCCCGATGCCGCGGTTGGCGCCCGTCACCAGGGCGACCGCTCCTTCGATTCTCTGTGGCTTCATCGTCTGTTCCTTTTCTGTGGGTGCGACCTTGTGGTCGTTGGTCATGAGATAGATTTAGCGCTGGAGAATCGAACAGCGGGAGTGACAAGTGTGTCGGGATTCCGACGTCTGTCCCGCCGAAGCGATATGCGAAGTGAGCGCGAAGGCGGATGGACTCGCTGATCACCGCCGCGGCGCGTGCGCTCGCAGCAGGCGATCCCCTCGGCGCTTTGAAGCGGGTCGCGCTGCGCGACGACGCGCCGGCGCTCGCGCTTCGAGGCATTGCGATGGCGCAGCTCGGCGATCTCGTTCGAGCGAGGGCTCTCGTGCGGCGTGCGGCACGTGCCTTCAGTCCGAGAGAGGCCGTAGCCCGCGCGAGGTG
>Ga0114129_10015669_pt1 | contig 10779 bp, 10 predicted proteins | sample RhiMetdeltSRZDD1_FD_80071 | JGI IMG/M metagenome (GOLD analysis project Ga0114129, IMG submission 80071) | Populus rhizosphere microbial communities from Tennessee, USA - Rhizosphere MetaG P. deltoides SRZDD1 (version 2) (version 2) | ecosystem: Host-associated > Plants > Roots > Rhizosphere >... | reverse complement strand
TCCTGGAGGCGGGGCCATCTTCACGGTCACGCTGCCGGAATAGGGCACTGCAGAGTGCAATGTGCAGTGTGCAGTGTGCACAGTGCACGGGTGCAATGTGCAGCGTGCACTGTGCACTGCCCTTAAGCACTATGCACCCTGCACCGTGCACTTTGCACTCTGCACTGAACTATGAAGTCATGTAAAGTGCTTCCGGCATGAACGACGAAGGGTTTCTGACGACCGAGGAAGTGCTCGACTATTTGCAGGTCAATCTGAGGACGATCTACCGGTTGATCAAGGCGGGGAAACTTCCAGCGGTGCGTGTCGGCCGTCAGTGGCGTTTCCGGAAGCGTGACATCGATGCGTGGCTCGAGAGCCAGCGGCCGCGAGGAGCGCGTGCGGCCGGGGGCGCAGCGCCACGGCCTGCGCCGGCGGCGGCAGGCCGTCCGCGCGTGCTGGTGGTCGACGACGAGGCGAGCATCCGGGACCTTCTCGCCAAAACGCTGGCGCTGGCGGAATACGATGTGGACCTCGCGCCCGACGGCCGCACCGCGCTCGAGCGGCTGCGGATCACGGCCTACGATCTGTTGATCACGGACCTCCGCATGCCGGGTGTGGACGGCCTGACAGTCATCCGCGAAGCCCGCCGGCTGCGCACGGATATCCCCGTCATCATCGTCACGGGGTACTCGTCAGAAGCGAGCGCGATCGAAGCGGTCAATCTGGGAGTGTCCGGGTACCTGACCAAGCCGTTTCGCGTTCCGCGAGTCCTCGCCGCCGCAGCCAAAGCGCTCGGCGAGTAACCAGCTTCAGCCTGTCCGCCCGAATCCTGGCAATCCTGGGCGATTGTGAGCACGCCTCCGGACACTGGAGGCAGGCCTCACTGCCTCAATAGCCCCGGACACCCTACAGCGATCTCGTTGGTATCTGGTCGCTTACGACCTGCTGGGACTCAGGCAGTCCGGAAACGCGCTCCGCCCCTGCCCGCCGATTTCAGAAATCGGTCTTGACACCCGGCTCAGCGGCGGTGACAATTAGTCACAGATTGTCATATAAAGTCATCTTATCGACCGCTCAATGCGGACACTTTAAGGCCTTGATATGACAGTAGGTGCTGATACGCGTCGGGAGCTCATGACGACCCGCGAAGTGCTGCTTTATCTGAGGGTCACTCCCCGGACGGTCTACCGGCTGATTCGCGAAGGCGACCTGCCGGCGGTTCGAATGGGTGGGCGGTGGCGGTTCCGGCGCGCGGACATAGAGAGCTGGCTCGAACGCCAGCGTCAGGTGGCTTGGTAAAGGCATCCCGCCGTCGGTCGGCACGCCGGCGGATCCCGGAGGGGGTCAACAAACGCGTGCCAGCTTCCGCATGGGGCGGAAGAAAACTGGAGTGGTAGCGACATGAAGAAGGCAGTGTGGAGTGCAGCGGCGGCGGCAGCAATCCTGATGTGCTCGACTTCGGCGCAGGCGCAGACGACGCTCGCGACGCAGAACGTGACGGCGACGGTGACGGTGACCAACCTGGCCCGACTGACGGTGGGCGGCCCGCTCAGCTTCCCGGACACGGATCCTGATTCGGCCACGTCGATCACGGTGCCGGCGATCAATGTTTCAGCCAAGGCGCGGGTTGCGGCATCGGCGAACATTCTCCTGACGGTGATCTCGGACAAGTCCCACTTCGACGCACCCGGAACGACGATCCCGGTCAGCGGGCTGACCTGGACCGCCACCGGCTCGGCCTTCATCAACGGCACGATGAGCAGCGCCGGCGCGCAGACGGTCGCTTCGTGGACCGGCCCGGCGAACCAGACGGGCACGCAGACCTACACTCTGGCGAACCTGTGGAGCTATGCGCCCGGCGCACACTCGGTCACGCTGACCTACACCCTGTCCACTCCGTAGCCGATAAGAGGAATGCGCCAGCCGTCTCGTTGCGACCCTGCGACGAGCCGGCTGGTGGCGTTTCTCCATGATCTGCAGTGGCATCTTGATCGCCGTCGCGCTCGTGCAACCCCCGACAACGGGTCCGCAGTCCGCGACGGCGACACTCTCAGTCAATCTCGCTAGCCTCGCACGGGTGGCGTTCGTGTCGACGACGGTGGCCTTTCCGAATGCCGATCCAGACACGGTGCCCAAGGTGGCTGGCGTTCCTGCGTCCGTCGGGATTACGGCGAAGGCGCGCACGACGCGGAACACGCAGATCACGCTCACCGTGCAGTCGACCGACGACCTGCGATCGGGCGTCACCGTGCTGCCGGCGTCGCTCGTGACCTGGACGGCGACTGGTGCGGGATTCGTGGCGGGCACGTTGAGCCGGTCGTCGGCTCAGCTCGTGGGATCGTGGACGGGGTCTGGCGTTCGCTCGGGCAGTCAGAGCTTTTTCTTCGAGAACAGCTGGACGCATCCGCCCGGCACTTACACGATCACGCTCGTGTACACGATCAGCGCGCCTTAGGGAAATGCGTGGTGGGGTTTCGACGCCGTATCCGCGAATGTCTCCCGCTCGCAGGGCTGATCATCCTGTGGCTACCGGAGTCCGCGGCGGCGCAGCTGCTGGACCTGTCGGTCAGCCCGGCAGTGGTCAGTTTCGCGGCGGTGGATCCTGACGTGGTTCCGATCATCAGCTCGGCGCCGGTGACGATCAACTATCGCGTCCGGCAGAACAACCAGCAGACCTGGTTGCTCACCGTGATCGCGTCGGGTGATCTGGTCTCGGGTCCATCGACGGTGGACATTTCGGCGGTGAGCTGGGTCGCGACATCCGCGCACCCTTTTCAAGACGGCACGCTGAGCAAGACCGTTGCGAGCACGGTGGCCACGGGCCCGGGCAATCAAGCCTCGCCCGCGACCGGCTCTCTCACTTTCAGGCTGGCGAACTCATGGACGTACGACGCGGGGATCTACACACAATCAATCGTCTTCACCCTCAGCACGCCGTGACAGTCCCGGCGTTGGTGTGCCGCATCGCAGCCTGCTTTCTTGCCGCTGTGACAACCCCGGCAGCTGCAGCCCACGCGCAGATGTCGATCGAGGCGTCCCCGCTTCGGGTGGAGATTCAGGCGCAGCCCGGCAGCAGCAACACGCAGGCGGTCACCGTAACGAACCCCGGTCAGGAGACGGTGCGCATCCGCGCCACGCTGTCCGACTGGTATCTCTCGCGTGACGGGGCGCCGCAGTTCGAATCACCTGCTCCGGAACGCGCGTTCGCCGCCAGCGAGTGGGTCCGCTTCGCTCCGCCCGAGTTCACCCTCGAACCGGGCATGAAAGGCATCGTCCGATTCACGGTAACCGTGCCTGCCGGCGTCGAACCGGGCGGCTACAGAACAGGCATTCTGTTCGAGCTGACGCCCACAACTCCCGAAGCTGCGAAGGGACGGCAGGTGCTGTTGAAAAGTCGGATTGCCACACTCGTTTACGTGCACGTCGGGCAACCGCCGGCCGCAATCGAGTTGACGAACCTCGAGGTTCGGGGCGCAGGCGAGCAGACGCAGGTGATTGCCGCGCTCAAGAACCGGGGCCGCCGGACGGTGCGAACCAAGGGAAACCTGATCGTCTACGACGGCGCGGGAACCGCGGTCGCGCAGATCCCGCTGCCTGACGTGCCGGTCCTGCCGGAAAGCGAACGGGATCTCGCCGTCTCGCCGAACGATCCAACCCGGCCGCTGCCAGCGGGGCAGTACCGCGTGGAGCTCAAGCTCGACGTCGGCATGCCGGAACTGCTCGTCGGCGAGACGACGCTCAAGGTCTCGCGATAGATCATGCGCCAGCTCCTGCGGGAACTGGCGGCATGCGGCCTGCTGCTGGCATTTCTCCCAGGATCGGCGACCGCTCAGCAGGGCTCCATTCAGATCACCGGCGCGACGCACACAGTCAACGGCGATCCCGTTCGCACCGCCGGACAGCCCACGTTCGAACCTGACCTCGGCGTTACCTGGCTACGCCCTGGGACACGTTTCGGCATGTTCCATTTGGAAATCCGGGGAACGTCACGAGACGGCGACCCCCGGATCGGCAAGGCCTTCGTGTCCATTCGCGACTGGAAACACCGCGGCATCAACTGGACCTTCGAGGCCGGCGATACCTGGTTCTCCCCTTCGATCGCCGACTACCGGCTCACGAATCTCTCGAGCCCCACGTCGACCTTCTCTGGCGCAGCGATTCGCGCGAAGAGCCGGCGCGCCAATGCCTCGCTGATGGTCGGCCGCGCTACCGCCTGGCGGAACATCTTCGGGACCGATGCTCAGGTGCTCGATCAGAGCCTGGCGATTGCCCGCGGCGGCTACACAACCAGCGACCGGCTCGACCTGAACGCCAGGGCCTCGCGGATCCGTACGGGCGATCTCGAGGAGTTCACGTTCAACATCGCGGACAGCGACCAGGGTGGAGGCGGCGCCCGCTTCGTGCTCACGCCGGCGATCCATCTCGTCGCCGACGGCAGCATCGTGTCGTACCGCAGACGCGGGTCCGATCTTCGGGAGGTTGATGCGTCGGCGCTGGCGGGTGCCAGCGTGCTGCTCTCCAAGGGGTGGATTCAGGTAAATGTCTCGCGGTTCTCGCCGGGAGAACTGCCCATCCTGACTCAGCCGCTCGCGGATCGTCAGACGTTCTTTGCCGCCGCCGAATACGACGTCTTCAAAAGAATCCGCATGCATGGAGGATGGGAGGCGTTCAAGTCGAACCTGGATCCTGAAGGCGCAGCGGCCGCTGGCCAGAGAATCCCCACCAACGATGGCGCGCGCACCTTTGCCGGCGTTCGAGTTCCGCTGGGTGTCCAGTCCAGTATCGGCGCGCGGTACGAAGACGGCGATCGGCGATCCCGCTACATCCGATTATCCGCCTTTCGAGTCAGCGATACCGGGGTGTTCAGCAGCGAGTATCAGAACACCATTGGAATGGTGAACACCTTCGTCCGTTATGCGAGACGTGAGAACGTCGAGACCGAGAACCTGGCGGGGACGTACACGCAGCACGACAGCTCGGCGCTGGCGTTCGTCAACGTGTCACGCACGCTTCAGTTCTTCGGATCGGCGACGGCGATGCGTAACACGCAGCAGACGGGAGAAGGCTCGAGCTTCTTCCAGTACGGCGGCGGCGGTCAGGCGCAGCTGATTCGGCGGGGGCTCTGGCTGCGCGCCGAAGGCCTTACGAGCCGCAACGTCGATATCCTCAGCGACCGAACGGTTCCTCACGGCCAGTTCAGTTTTGGCCTGAATGGTGAAATCACAAGGAACACGATCATCGGCCTCAACGTCTACGCCGACCACTACCCCAGCGCGGTGCTGCCCGCAACGGATCCCTGGATACTTCGCTCCACGCTCCGCGTCTCGCGGAATTTCCCATCGGGCGGACGCACCAGCACGTCGGTGCTAGGCAACATGTCGCGGCACGGCGGAACGGGCTCGGTCGTCGGCGCGGTGTTCGCTGACTGGAACGGCAACGGCGCCCAGGATCCCGGCGACGCCGCGCTCGAGAACATTCCCATCCGCCTGGCGAACCTGGGCAGCGCCAACACCACGCGCACCGGGGAGTTCGCATTCGTCAACGTGCCGATCGGTCTGTTGCAGGTGGGGATCGACCTTTCCTCTCTGCCGGTGGATTTTGACCCACCGACCGTCGCGCAGGTGCAGCTCGACCTGGCGCGCGGCGAGTCGAAAAAGATCACATTTGGTCTGATTCCCCTCGGTGCGGTCACCGGCCGTGTAGTTCACGACGTCAACGGCAACGGCCAGGCGGATGCCGGCGAACCGTCGGTCGATGGAGCAGTGCTGACGCTGGACGGCGGCGCGCGGTCCGAGGTCGTCCGCCGCGGATCGTTTCGATTCGACGCCATCCGCAGCGGAGATCACCGCCTCGAACTGCTGCTGGACTCGCTGCCCGAAGGATCGACGATTGTCGATCCCTCGTCGACGCGGGTGTCGATCGGCCGTGAATCGGTGACCCCCAGCACGCTTTTCCTCGTCAGGATTCAGCAGCGGCCCGAGGTGCGGCGCGTCTTTCCGCCGAGCAACAAGCCGGGCGCTGCACCCGGATCGAACCCCAGGAAAGAGTCGCCTGCTGCCGCTCGTGAGCCGGTCAAGGCCCCGGTGAAACCAGGTGCCGTGCGCCCCGAACCGGCTCCCGCGCCGGTTCGAGCAGATCGCCCCGCCAGCCAGGCGGGCGCGGCGCCCTCCGCACCTTCGGCATCAGCAACCGAGGAATACGCGATTCAGATCGCTGCGGTGAGCGATCCGATCCGGGCCCGGCGGCTCGTCGAACAGCTGCGCGGCAAGGGCTACCAGGCATACGTCCTTGAACCTGCGCCATCCGATTCTGATGCACCTTACAGAGTGAGGGTCGGTGGGTACACGTCGCGCGCAGCAGCGCAGAAAGCGGCTCACGCGCTGGAACGGGAACGGTCGCAGAAGGTCTGGGTGATTAGGGAGCGTTGAAAAAACACGGGCGACGTGCTTGTCGAACGCGGTCAGGGGATGCTGATCGCGAAGCGGACCGGCAACTTGTAGTCACCAGGGCTCGACGCGCGGAGCTTGAAGACGAGGCGGCCGTTTCGGCGACCGCCGCCGGTCCACTGGGCTGTCGTGGACGACTCGGTGAGGGTCAAGGTCCCGCCCGGGATGCCTGACCCCTCACCGGAGAACGTGAGCTCGGCATCGATGTCCGCAGCACCGCCCGGCCCAATCAAGCCGCCGTCGGCCGTCACGGTCATCAGCACCTCGGCGTCCGGAAGCGCACGCGCGGCCGCGGTGAACTCGACGACGGCAACGGCTTCGGTCGTGCCCCGCTCGATCCGGAATTCGAGGACACGAGCCGACGTGTTCAGCGACGTTCTCGGGGCGATCGTGGCGGTGGCAACCACCGCGACGGATCGGTCACCCGACTGCGCCAGGAGCGCAGCCGGATGTGCCAGAAGGGCAACGGCGAGGCAGCCAAGTGCTGGGGAGCGCATGGGCCAGCTTCGATCGTAAGTGCCCTCTCCCTTTTCACCTAGGCCAAGAACGACGACGATCGAGCGGACTTCGGGCGCCCTGAAGTGACTCGAGGTGCCATCCGTGAGCCTTCGGTGCATCTCTCGCGCGGACATCTGAAGAAAAGTCCGGCCGGAGCGATGTGCTAAAATTGGACGTTTCGACGCCTGTCCAGCACGCTGACGAGGGCACCGGCGCTCTCAACCAGCTTCAGCAATGATTCAGCTTTCCGCCCTCAGTAAGTCGTTCGCCGACCGTGTCCTGCTCGAAGAGGTGAGCTGGCAGATAGACGACGGGGAACGTGTCGGTCTGAGTGGCCCGAACGGTGCCGGCAAGACCACGCTCTTGAAAATGCTCGCCGGGCTCGAAGAGCCCGATAGCGGCGCCATCGTCAAGCCGAACGCCCTGACGATCGGTTACCTCCCTCAGGATGGACTGGAGCACAGCGGGCGCACGCTCGTCGATGAGGCAGGCCTGGCGTTCAAGCCGCTGCTCGACATGCGCGACGAGATTACCTCGCTCGAGGAACGGCTCGGCGACGAGACGGTCAGCGAGCTCGAACACGCCGCGATGCTCACGCGCTACAGCGAGCTCCAGGAGGACTTTCGCCGGCAAGAGGGATACAGCATCGATCTGAAGATTACGACGGTGCTGCGAGGCCTCGGCTTCTCAGCCGAGGACATGCGGAAACCGACCGAAACGTTCTCGGGAGGCTGGCAGATGCGCATCGCGCTCGCCAAACTCCTGCTGGGCCGGCCGGGCCTGCTGCTGCTCGACGAGCCAACCAACCACCTCGACCTCGAGGCGCGAAACTGGCTGGAGGAGTACCTCTCGAGCTATCCCCACGCCGTGATCCTCGTGTCGCACGATCGGTTCTTCCTCGACTCGGTGGTTACGCGCATCACCGAAATCGGCCTCCGGCGACTGACAGACTATGCCGGCAACTACACCGGCTACCTCAAAGAGCGCGAGGCGCGCATGGAGCGGTTGCGCCAGCAGAAGCACGATCAGGACGAAGAGGTCGCGCGCATGCGTGCGTTCATCGATCGCTTCCGCTACCAGGCCACGAAGGCCGCGCAGGTGCAGAGCCGGATCAAGATGCTCGACAAGATCGTGCCGATCGAGATTCCGCCCGAGCGAAAACGCGTGCATTTCTCGTTTCCGGCCTGCCCGAAGAGCGGCAGGACGGTCCTCGATCTCCGGGGCATTGCGAAAGCGTACGACACGCGCCGGGTCTTCAATGCGGTCAACCTGCACATCGAACGCGGCGATCGAATTGCCTTGATCGGTCCGAACGGAGCGGGAAAATCGACGTTGATGCGGATGCTGTCTGGCGTCGAAGCATCTGACTCGGGAACGCGCACCGAGGGGCACCAGGTGGTGATGCAGTACTTCGCGCAGGACGAAGCCACGCGGCTGGATCCCACGCTGAACGTCTATCAGACGCTGGCCGGCGACGCACCACTGCACATGGTTCCTCACATCCGCAATATCCTTGGCGGCTTCCTGTTTTCAGGTGACGACGTCGACAAGCCAGTACGGGTGTTGTCGGGTGGAGAGCGGACGCGCCTCGCCGTTGCGAGGATGTTGCTGCGGCCGTCAAACACACTGCTCCTCGACGAGCCGACCAACCACCTCGACCTCGATTCGAAAGACGTGTTGCTCGAAGCGCTCGAAGATTTCGGCGGCACGCTGATCTTCGTCTCGCACGATCGCTATTTCGTCGATCGACTGGCCACGAAGATCATCGAGATCGGTCAGGGCAACGCTATCGTCTACCCGGGAAACTACGAAGAGTTTCTGTGGAGCCGGAAACAGCAGGAGTCAGCGGCAGTCGCCGCGGCGGCGGCAACCAGCAGGACGCCAACACGCGCCCCGAATGCGCCCGCGGCATCGACGGCGAAGAACGGTTCCACTGGCGCAGGGGGCAACGCGAAACCACCGCAGATTTCGTACGACGAGCGCAAGCGTCAGGAAGCGGAAGCGCGCAAGCAGAAGAAGGCCGACGATGTGCGACAGCGGCGGATCGACGAGCTCGAGGCCCGGATTGCCGACCGCGAACGCGCGATCAAGGACATCGAAGCCTCGATGTCAGCGCCTGGGTTTTACGACGATCACGAGGCCGCGAAACCGGTCATCGACCGCCACCAGGCCCTGATGTGGGAGGTTGGCGACCTGATGAATCAGTGGGAGTCGCTGCAAACAAAATTGTAATCAAACGTCACAATTGTAATCACACCCCTCAGGCCCGTCAGACCCACCTGCTCAAAAACCCAACAAAAACGGAGACAAATCTGTGTCCCGGTGGGGCACACCATTTGCCCCCCCGGGGGCAGGCCCAAAGGATAAGTGCGCCCGGGCGCTAGCCCGCACCAGGTGCAACAGGCCGTCGGCGGGGCGATTGCCAGCCGTAACTTCAACATGGAACGCAGCTTGGCTGAACAGGATCGGGCAATTACAATACTGCCAGCCGACGCCCCTGAGGGCGAACGGCCAGATCCCGCCCAAATTATGCCGAAAAAACGGGGATCCGTCCCCCGGACCGCGGTCGCTGCCGGACGCCGGTCCGAGGGCCGGCCGCGCCGGACCTTTACGAACACCCTGGCGCCCGAAACTTTTTACCGCGACCTGGTCTGGAACCTTCGGAACGGTGTGTTGGCCGTAACCCGCGATGGCCGGGTGGCGGTCATGAACGACGTCGCCTACCGGATTCTCGGGATCAAGGCGAACCCGGACGACATCGGGCAGCCCTTCGTCCGTGTACTTCGCGAGCAGCCCGAGGTGGTTCGCATCATCTCCGGCGCCTTTGAGCTCTCGCATCTGCCCAACCGCGCGGAACTGCGGCTGAAGAGCACCGGCAAGGTCATCGGCTACACGCTGTCGCAGGTCCGCGACGCGCGTGGACGCCTCACCGGCGCCACCCTCTTCTTCAAGGACCTCACCCGCGTCGAACAGCTCGAGGAACGCGAGCGGCTCCGCGATCGCCTGGCGGCGCTCGGCGAGATGGCCGCGGCGATTGCCCACGAGGTCAAGAACCCGCTCGCGGGCATCGAAGTCATGGCGGGGATCCTGAAGCGCCAGCTGACGGACTCCCAGGACGCGCAGTCGATCCTCGGCGACATCATCAAGGAAGCCAAGATGGCCAACGCCATCGTCCTCGAGGTGCTCGAGTTCGTGCGGCCGATCCGGCTGCAGGTCGAGCACATCTCGCTCGGGGACGTAGTCCGCGACGCCATCTCGCTCGCCGAAGGACACGTCCCCCGCGGCGACGTCCGCGTCGACGTGGCGCTGGCTGGCGACATCGGCTCGATTCAGGGCGATCCCTACCAGCTTCGTCAGCTGTTCACCAACCTTCTGACCAACGCCTTCGAGGCGCTGACCGGCAGGGGCTGCGTCTCGATTAGCGCGCTGCAGCTGGAGGAAGAGGAGCTTCCAACTGCCGAGGGGCAGACGGGGCCTTACGTCCAGGTCGACGTCATCGACGACGGACCCGGGATGCCGCCGGACGTGCTGGAGAAGATCTTCAGCCCCTTCTTCACGACCAAGCCGCAAGGCTCGGGGCTGGGGCTGGCCATCGTGCGAAAGATCGTGGACGCGCACGACGGCCGGATCGACGTGAGCGCGCGGCCGAGCGGCGGCACGCAGTTCCGGGTGACGCTGCCCGTGTCGAGCAGCGACGAATTGTTTCGAGCGTAGCGTTCGTAGTTCGTAGCCTGCCTCGCCGAAGCCTTGGCGAAGGCGGGTTCGTGGTTCGTAGTCGGTAGTTCGCAGGTTGTCACAAGAAAGGCGCGCACGGCGCGCCTGCGAAGAAGCGGCGCGGGGCGTAGGGCCCCCG
>Ga0114129_10015667_pt1 | contig 10780 bp, 5 predicted proteins | sample RhiMetdeltSRZDD1_FD_80071 | JGI IMG/M metagenome (GOLD analysis project Ga0114129, IMG submission 80071) | Populus rhizosphere microbial communities from Tennessee, USA - Rhizosphere MetaG P. deltoides SRZDD1 (version 2) (version 2) | ecosystem: Host-associated > Plants > Roots > Rhizosphere >... | reverse complement strand
GCGCCGGCTCCTCCGCGATCTGTGCGGGCTCGTCGGCGCCCAGCGCCGGCTCCTCGGCAGGGGCGGGAGCCGGGACGGCGGCGCGGGCGGCCTCGGCCCGGCCGGCGGCGTCGGCCACCAGCTGCCCGGCCTTGGCCCGCGCGGTGTGGAGGATCGACTCGGCCTGCTCGCGGGCGGCGTCGACGCTGCGCCGGGCGGCATCCTCGGATTCGGCCCGCACGGCCGCGATCCGCTGCTCGGTCTCGGCCTGGAGGCCGCGGGCGTGCTCCTCGGCCTGGCTGCGCAGCCGGGTCGCCTCCTGCTCGGCGAGGGCCTGCCGCTCCGCCAGCTCGCGGTCCGACTGGCTGTACCGCTCGGCGAGCTCGCGATCGGCCTGCTCCCACAGCTGCCCGATCTCCCGGTCGGTGCGGGCGCGGGTGGCCGCCGCCTGCTGCTGCGCGTCGGCCAGCTCGCGCTGCATCTTCTCCAACTCCTGCGCGGCGGTGGCGTGCCAGGCGACGATCTCCTGCTCCACCGCCTGACGCCGGGCGGTGACCTCCTGCTCGAGCTGGGTGCGCACGGAGTCCACGTAGGTATCGGCATTGACCCGGCCCTGCTCGACCTGGACCGCGGTCGCCTCGCCGATCCGGCGGGCCTCGTGGTGCGCGCCGCTCACCATCGCGTCGGCCTCGGCCCGCCGCTGTTCGGCATACTGGTCGGCCTCCAGGCGGAGCCGGCCGGCGTGCTGCTCGGCCTCGGCCCGCACGCGGGTGGCCTGCTCCTGGGCCATGGCCAGCTCGGCCCGGACGGCGTGCCGGCGCTCGTTGTCGACCTGCTCCTCGTGGGCCCGGCGGGCGGCGAGAGCGATCTCGAAGTCCTGCATCGCCTGGGCGGCCTGGGCCCGGGCGTGGCCGAGCACCTGGTCCGCCTCGCCCTGCTGGTCGACGATCTCCTGGCGGGCGGTCGCGCGGATCGCCTCGGCCTGCTCCTCGGCGAGCACGAGGATGTGCTCGACGCGCGGGCCGAGATGGCGGTAGGACACCCGGTCGCCACCGGAGGCCACCCGCCGCCGCAGGTCGACCAGCTCGGCCTGGAGCTGCTCGATCTGGTTGGCCAGGGCGTGAATCTGGGCGTACGCCTGTTCGCGCTCGGCCGCGAGCGTGGCTACCTCCGCCTCGACCTGGGTGACGTAGCGGTCGACCTGTTTCTTGTCGTAGCCGCGCAGGGCGATCTCGAAGCTTGGCTCCGTAGCGACACCTTCTCCCAGCGCGAACAGTTCTCCGCCGTGCGACATGACCCCATCCTCACATGCATCGTCCCGCCACGCGTGGATACACACCGGCGTGACGGGACGCGCACCAGTTTATGCCTTTTACTCCGTGAAACCGTTAGCCCACGCGGCAGCTCCCCGTGCCGGTATCAGGAGTTCGCGCCGACGGCGTCGCCCGACTTGCCCGGCGCCTTGTCGCCCTTGCCTCCCGCGGCCTGGGGCGCCACGGTCGGGACGATGCCGGCCAGCCCGGACAGCATCTGGCCGAGCTGGGACGTGACCGCGTCCTTCTGCCGGGTCAGCTCCTCGACCTCGCGGCGGGCGTGCTGGGTGGTCATCTCGGCCTCGTTACGCGCCTCGCTGACCGTCCGGTGCGCCTCGCTGCGCGCCTCGTTGAGGGTCTTGTCGGCAAGGGCCTTGGCCTTGTCGACCGTGTCGGACGCGTGCCGCTCGGACTCGACGCGGCGTGCCTCGGCCCGCTGCTCGATCTCCTTGGCCCGCTCCTCGGCGGCGCGGGCGCGCTCCTCGGCCTGCGTCACCATCTTCTGCGTGGTGGCGACCTGGATGGCGTGCCGCTCGGACTCCTCGCGCTCGGCCTTCTCCCGGCGCTCGGCGATCTCCAGCGCGAGGCTCTGCAGGTCCTTGTCGCGCTTGTCGCGGGCGTCGGTGAGCAGCTTGGTCGCCTCGGCGCGCTTCTCCTCCGCGTCGCGGGCGGCCTTGGCGCGCAGCTGGGTGATCTCCCGCTCGGCCGTCGCGCGCAGGGTGGACACCTCGCGCTCGATCGTCGCCTTCAGCTCGGCGACCTCGTGGGACGTGGACGCACGCAGCGCCTTGGTCTCGCGGTCGGCGTCGGCGCGCAGCGTGTCCGCCTCGCGCCGGGCCTGGACCCGGACCTCGGCGGCCTCGCGCTCGGCGGCCGTACGGAGGTTGCCGGCCTCGCGCTCGGCGGTCGCCTTCATGGCCGCGGCCTCGGCACGGGCCTTGTCGGTGATCTCGCGGGCCTCGAGGCGGGAGCCGGAGATGATGCCCTCGGCCTCGCGCTTGGACTCGCCACGGTGGTCGTTCGCCTGCTCCTCGGCGAGCCGCAGGATCTGCTCGACCCGGGTACCCAGGCCGGACAGGGTCGGGCGGCTGCTCTCCTCGAGCTGCTTGGACTGGTCGGTGAGCTTCTGCTCGACCGAGCTGAGTCGCTGCTCGGCCTGCCGGAGGCGGCGCTGCGCTTCGTTCATGCGCGACTCGGCCTCGACCCGGGCCTGTTCGGTCTGGGCGAGCAGGGCGTTCAGGCGACCCATCTGGTCGTCCACCTGGCCGCGGTCGTAGCCACGCAGGACGACGGTGAAGTCGTGTTGGGTATTCGCGTTCTCGAAGAACGCAAGGGAGGACTGGGGCTGCTGCTGGGGCATTGGGACATACTTGCAGACCGACCCGGCCCCTTCGCAAGGGCGTACCCCCGCGGACCGCGGACTTTAGTTGGTCAACTTATCAGGTGGCCCCGGTCAGCGCCCGCGGAATCGATGGATGGCCGACTCGTGCCGCGCCCGTAGGTCCGCATCACGGACGCCGAGACCCTCCTCGGGCGCGAGGCACAGCACGCCGACCTTTCCCTGGTGGGCGTTGCGGTGGACCTCGTACGCGGCCTGCCCGGTCTGCGCCAACGGGTACGTCCGGGACAGCGTCGGGTGGATCCGGCCGAGCGCGATCAGGCGATTGGCCTCCCACGCCTCCCGGTAGTTCGCGAAGTGGCTGCCGACGATGCGCTTGAGGCTCATCCAGAGGTACCGGTTGTCGTACTCGTGCCGGAAGCCGCTCGTCGACGCGCAGGTGACGATCGTCCCGCCGCGGCGGGTCACGTACACCGAGGCGCCGAACGTCTCGCGGCCCGGGTGCTCGAAGACGATGTGCGGATCCTCACCGGCCAGCTCGCGGATCCGCTCGCCGAAGCGCCGCCACTCCGCCGGGTCCTGGGTGTACTCGTCCGACCAGAACCGGTACCCCTCGGCGGCCCGGTCGATGACGAGCTCGGCACCCATGCGGCGGCACAGCTCGGCCTTCTCCGGGCTCGACACCACGCAGACGGGTATCGCGCCGCCGTGCAGGGCGAGCTGGGTGGCGTAGCTGCCGAGACCGCCCGACGCGCCCCAGATGAGTACGACATCGCCCTGTTTCATGGCGGCGCCGTGGTGGGAGACGAGCTGCCGGTACGCGGTGGAGTTGACCAGCCCGGGGCACGCGGCCTCCTCCCAGGTGAGGTGGCCCGGCTTCGGCATGAGCTGGTTGGCCTTGACGAGGGCGAGCTCGGCCAGCCCGCCGAAGTTGGTCTCGAACCCCCAGATCCGCTGCTGCGGGTCGAGCATCGTGTCGTCATGCCCGTCGGCGTCCTCCAGCTCGACGCTCAGGCAGTGCGCGACGACCCGGTCGCCGGGTTGCCACCGGGTCACCCCGGGACCGACGCGCAGCACCACGCCGGCCGCATCCGAACCGACCACGTGGTACGGGAGGTCGTGGCGCTTCGTCAGCGGCGACAGCTTGCCGTAGCGGGCGAGGAAGGTGAACGTGGCCATCGGCTCGAAGAGGGACGTCCACACCGTGTTGTAGTTGATCGCGCTCGCCATCACGGCGATCAGCGCCTCGCCGGGCCCGACCTCGGGGGTCGGTACCTCCTGGAGGTGCAGGGCCTTGCGCGGGTCCTTGTCGGTGTGGGTCATCCCGTCGAACATGGCGGTCTCGTCGGCGCGGACGACCATCCCGCGGTACGAGTCCGGGACCGGGATGCCCGCCACCGACGCGTCGGACATGACGGCCTCGAGGATCCGTTCCACCAGCGCCCCCTCCGGTAGAGGTGCCCCGCATGTTACTGAGTGGTATCGGTACCCAGGAGGGGTTTGTGAAAAACCGCACCACGATCCCGGGCCGAACGGCCACTGGGCCGAACGGTTGATCGGAGGGGGCCGAACTGGCTACGCCCGGCGGTCGCGTACCGGACAGCCCGCGGGATACCGTGCCTCGACAATGGTCGGGCCCGGCCCCGAGTCGGTGCGCGTGTCCGCGTGCCCACGGCCGGGCACGCCCCGTTCTGGAGGTGCCATGTCCCGCAGGCCACGATCCCTGCTGCGCATCCTGCTCAGCGTCGCGCTCGGGGTCCCGGTGGTCGCGCTCGGCGTCCTGGGCGGTCCGGCGACGCCCGCATCGGCACTCCCGGCCGGGTTCAACGAGGAGATCGTGTTCGCCGGGCTGACGCAGCCGACAAAGTTGGTGTTCTCGCCCGACGGCCGGGTCTTCGTGGGGCAGAAGAACGGCCTCATCAAGGTGTACGACAGCGTCTCCGACCCGACTCCGGACATCTTCGCGGACCTGCGGACGAACGTGTTCGACTACGACGACAGCGGGCTGCTCGGCCTGGCCGTGCCGCCGGACTTCCCGGCCAACCCCTGGGTGTACGTGTCGTACACGTACGACGGGCTGATCGGCGGCCCGGCGCCGCTGCTCAACGACGACTGCAACGTGATCACCCAGTGCGTACTCAGCGGACGGCTGTCCCGGCTGCAGGCGAGCGGCAACCAGATGGTCGGCCCCGAGCAGGTACTCATCAACGACTGGTGCCAGCACTCGATCAGCCACTCGGTCGGCGACCTGCACTTCGGGCCCGACGGCGCGCTCTACCTCACGTCCGGGGCCGGCGACACGGCGTCCTTTGTGGACTGGGGCCAGACCGCGAGCACCCCGCTCAACCCGTGCGGCGACCCGCCGGGCGGCGTGGGCGGCGCGATGAACCCGCCGGATGCCGAGGGCGGCTCGCTGCGGGCGCAGGACTTCCGTACGACCGGCGACCCCGAGGGTCTCGGCGGCTCGCTGATCCGGGTCAACCCGACGACCGGTGCCGCGATGCCGGACAACCCGAACGCCGCGTCCCCCGACCTGAACCGGCGCCGGCAGCTCGCGATCGGGCTGCGGCAGCCGTTCCGCTGGACCTTCCGCCCGGGTACGAACGAGGTGTGGTTCGGCGATGTCGGCTGGCACACCTGGGAAGAGATCAACCGGATCCAGAACCCGATGGGCTCGACGCTCGCCAACAACTTCGGCTGGCCCTGTTACGAGGGTGCCGGGCGGCAGCGCGGCTGGGACGACGCGAACCTGAACCTCTGCGAGAGCCTGTACAGCTCCGGCCAGGTCATGGCGCCGTACTACACGTACAACCACCGCAACGCCGTGGTGTCCGGCGACGGCTGCCCGACCGGCGACTCGTCGGCGACCGGGCTCGCGTTCTACCCGGCCACGGGCGGCACGTACCCGACGGCGTACCGCAACGCGCTGTTCTTCGCCGACTACGCGCGCAGCTGCATCTGGGCGATGATGGCCGGCACGAACGGCCTGCCCGACCCGGCGAACATCGTCGCGTTCGCCCCGACGGCGGCCAACCCGGTCGACCTGCAGGTCGGACCCGACGGCGACGTCTGGTACGTGGACGTGAGCGGCACCGTGCGCCGGTTCCATTACAGCGCCGGCAACCAGCCCCCGACCGCGGTGATCAACGCGACGCCCACGTCGGGCGGCTCCCCGCTCGCGGTCGCGTTCGACGGCAGCGGCTCCTCCGACCCGAACCCGGGCGACGTCCTGACCTACCAGTGGGACTTCACCAACGACGGCACGTTCGACGCGTCCGGCCCGACGGCCAACTTCACCTACACCTCGAACGGGGTGTACACGGCCGCCTTGAAGGTCACGGACAGCGGAAACCTCAGCAATACCAAGACGATCCAGATACTCGTCGGGGCCGGCGCACCGACGGCGGTGATCGACACGCCCGCGGCGAGCCTGCAGTGGGCGGTCGGCGACGTCGTCCAGTTCTCCGGCCATGCCACGGATCCGCAGCAGGGCACCCTGCCGCCCTCCGCACTGCACTGGCAGGTGCTGCTGCACCACTGCGTCACGCTCAACGACTGCCATATCCACTTCCTGCAGTCGTTCGACGGTGTCGCGAGTGGACAGTTCACCGCGCCCGACCACGAGTACCCCTCCTACCTGGAGCTCGTACTCACCGCGACCGACGCGGACGGGCTGACGGGCAACGCGAACCGGCGTATCGACCCGCGTACGGTCATCCTCACGTTCAACAGCCAGCCGAGCGGGCTGCAGGTGACGGTCGGGCCCGACGCCGAGACCACGCCGTTCACCCGCGAGGTGATCGTCGGCTCGACCAACACGATGAGCGCGCCGACCCCGCAGAACCAGGGCGGCGTGAACTACAGCTTCGTCAGCTGGTCGGACGGCGGCGCGCAGACCCACGTCATCACCGCGCCGCAGACCGCCACGACCTACACCGCCACCTACTCGGGTACGGCGGGCTGTGGCGACTCGTACGGGTACACGTGTGCGGCGGGTGCGCAGGCCTTCGTACCGGCCGACACGACCGTCCTGCCGCTGACCGGCGACGAGGCGATCACGAGCGTTGCGCTGCCGTTCGCCTTCCCGTTCTACGGGCAGAACTACTCGACGGCGTACGTACAGACCAACGGCGTGATGTCCTTCGTGGACCCGGGTGGCACGGCGGGTACGAACGGGACGATCCCGAGCGCGGCGACACCGAACGCGTCCCTGTACCCGTTCTGGGACGACCTCGTGGTCAAGCCGGGCCTCTCGACCGTACGCACGGCCGTGACCGGTACGGCGCCCAACCGCAAGTTCATCGTCGAGTGGCGCAACGTGAACATCTACGGCGGTTCGCTGTACCTCACGTTCGAGGCGGTCCTCTCCGAGAACGGCGTCGTGACGTTCAACTACGCGGACATCGCGACCACCAAGACCCGGGAGCAGGGCGACAGCGCGACCGTGGGCATCGAGAACGCGCCCGGCACGATCGCGACCCAGTACTCGGCCAACCAGGCCGTGCTCGTGAACGGCACCGCGATCGTGTTCACGCCGCCGGGCGGCGGGCCACCCCCGCCCACGACCGGCACGATCAGCGGCACCGTCACCAACGCGGCCGGCGGCGCACCCGTGGCCAACGCGACCGTCACCCGGACCCCGGGCGGCACGACCGCGACCACGAACGCGTCGGGGGCGTACAGCTTCACGAACGTGCCGCCCGGCAGCTACACGCTGGCCGCTACCGCGGCCGGCGGGCTCACCGGCTCGACGACGGCGAACGTGACGGCCGGCCAGACCACCGCCGCCAATATCTCGATGACCGGCGGCGGGGGCGGGGGCGGCGCGTACACGAAGACGACGGCGAACCAGGCCTTCGTACCCGCGGATCAGGATGTCCTGACCTTGACCGGCGACGACGCGGTGACCCAGGTGACCCTGCCGTTCGCGTTCACCTACTACGGCACCTCGTACACGTCCGCATGGGTGGACAGCAACGGGCTGCTCTCGTTCGTGCAGCCGTCGCAGGGGTACGCGACGAACACCGCCATCCCCGACGCGGCACCGCCGAACGCGGCCATCTACGCGTTCTGGGACGACCTGTTGGTCAAGGACGTGAGCAGCGTACGGACGGCGGTGACCGGCACCGCGCCCAACCGCCAGTTCATCGTCGAGTGGCGCAACGTGAACTTCTACGGCACCGGGCTCTACGTGAAGTTCGAGGTGATCCTGTCGGAGAACGGCACGATCACGCTGAACTACGGCGACATCGCCACCACGAAGACCCGCGAGCAAGGCGACAGCGCGACGGTCGGCATCGAGAACGCCTCCGGAACCGCAGCGGTGCAACACTCGTTCAATCAGGCGGTACTGGCGAACGGCCAGGCGATCATCTTCACCCCGAACCCGTGACCGGAGTCTCGTGACCGGAAGCGACATGTGGGCGTGGGGCGTGCGGGACGGCGCCCTGCACTGGGGTCGGTCCCCGCGACCGGCCCCCGCCCGTGGTGAGACGCTCGTGAAGGTCGCGCTGGCCGGGGTCTGCGGCAGCGACGTCGCGAAGCTCACCAAGGACCGCATCCCCGACCCCGGGTACTCCTGGCGGCCGGGCCACGAGATCGTCGGCTGGGACCTGCGCTCGCACCCGGAGCGGCTGGTCGCGGTCAACCCGTTGGTCCCCTGTGGACGGTGCGACCGGTGTGCGGTCGGCCGGATCGACCTCTGCCCGGAGCTGCGCATGCTCGGCTGGGCGTTGCCGGGCGGGTTCGCCGAGTACGTGACCGTGCCGGTGTCCGGCGCCGTCCCGCTGCCCGACGGGCTGGACGCCACCCACGCCGTCCTCGCCGATCCGACCGCGGTCGCCGTCCACGGGATCCGGTGCGGGCTCGGTCACCTGGTGCCCGGCCGGCTCGCCGTGATCGGGTCGGGCGCGCTCGCGGTCGCGGGGGCCGCCTACGCCGCCTCGATCGGCTGGGACGTGACGCTGATCGTGCGCGGCGACGAGAAGCGGGAAGCGTTGACGGGCACGCTCAAGGCTTCCGTCGCCTTCGGCGCGCCGGGGCGGCACTTCGACGCCGTGGTCGACGCGGCCTCCGGCCACGACGACAGCCCCTTCACCGCCGCGCTCGACCTCGTGCGGGACGGCGGCGTGATCGTCGCCCAGACCTCTTACCATCCGGGGGTACGCCTGAGCCGCGACCTTCGGGAACCCATCCGGCGCGCGTTGACCATCACCGGTTCGTTCACCTACTGCCGGTCCGACGGCCACGACGACTTCGCGATCGCCCTCGACCTGCTGGCCGCGCGACCGTCGTGGGCCGCCCGGTACGTGGGCGACGCGTACCCGCTGGCTGACCTCCCCCAGGCGCTCGCGGCCCTGTCCAGCGGTGTGGCTGGCCGGCCGTTCAAGGCTGTTCTCTCCGTGTTCCAGGAAGGCAACTGATCATGACCGTCGTGTACTTCGACTCGCCGATGCCGGATGACGAGCGCCGCGCGAAGCTGTTCGCCGGCGACCTCTTCGTGTACTCGCCGACCACCCGTTCGCGGGAGCTGGTCGAGTTCGCCCGCGAGCTCGCCGTCGAGGCGTTCACCCCGTACGACCCGCCCGAGGCCCAGCACCACATGGAGCACCAGGCGTACGTGGACGTACTGGCGAAACTGAAGCCGATGTTCATCAACCACCCGCACTGCAAGGAGCTGCTGCGCGGCATCTTCGTCGACCTCGGCGCGGACCCCGCGCAGACGTACTTCGACGTGCCGCGGCTGCGCACGATGACGAGCGACTACCTGAACGCGGGCCTGACGCTGCAGTTCCAGCCGCACCGGGACACCTGGTTCTCCGCGCCGTTCGCCCAGCTGAACTGGTGGATGCCGGTGTACGACGTCGTCGAGTCCAACGTGATGGGCTTCCACCCGCGGTACTTCACCGAGGGGCTGAAGAACAGCTCCGGCGACTACGACTACGCGCGTTGGGTCGCCACCGGACGGGCCACGGCCGCGCAGAACGTGGACATGGAGACGCGCAAGCAGCCCGAGGCGCTGGAGGAGGTACACCGGGAGCCCGAGATCCGGGTGATCACCCCGCCGGGCGGCATCCTGCTCTTCTCCGGCGCGCAGCTCCACACGACCGTACCGAACACATCGGGCCGGACCCGGTTCTCGATCGACTTCCGTACGGTGAACCGGCGGGACGTCGAGTCGGGCACGGGTGCACGCAACGTCGACTCGTACTGCACGGGTACGACGCTCGGCGACTTCCTCCGCTCGACGGATCTCGAGCAGCTGCCGGCGGAGCTGATCGACCGGTACGGCGTGTAGCGCAGGCGAGTCGTGCTGGCGTGTCGCGTCCACCGCCTAGACACCCGCGCTCAAGATCGCCGTTCGGGCGCCCGAAATGCAGCGCCAATGGCGGATCGCACCGCGGACAGCGATCTTGGGGCTGGCCGTCCAGCAGGGTGACGCGCGTTGCTCTGCTTACCGATACGCAACACCCCGACCGGCCGCACCCGCCCCATCTCGCCGCGCCCCTTTGCTCTGCTTACCGATACGCAACGGCCGTTGCGTATCGGTAAGCAGAGCAAAGGGGCGCGCACGGCACCCCGCCGGCCGTGCAGATGAGGTGTTGCGTATTGGTAAGCAGAGCAGGGGACCGCCGCCGCCGGAGGCGGCCCCCCCGGCGGCGCCCCCTACGCGGCCGCTTCGGCCTGCCGTTCGCGCTCGGCGTGGGCGGCCGGCTCGACCAGCTCGACCAGTACCCCGCCCGCGTCCTTGGGGTGGACGAAGTTCACGCGCGAGCCGGCGGTACCGGTGCGGGGCTCGTCGAACAGCACCCGCAGGCCCTGGGCGCGCAGGGCGGCCGCGGCCGCCTCGACGTCGTCGACCGTGTACGCGAGCTGCTGGATACCCGGCCCGCTGCGGTCCAGGAACTTCGCGATCGGCGAGTCGGGTGAGGTCGGTGCGAGTAGCTGGATCATCGGCCCCTGGCCGGAGCCGACGGCGAGCATCGCCTCGCGTACCCCCTGATCGGTGTTGGTTTCCTGATGGACACACCGCAGGCCGAAGACGCGCGCGTAGAAGTCGATGGCCTCGTCGAGGTCGGCCACGGCGATGCCGACGTGGTCGATGCGCCGCAGCCCGACCGGAGAGATGTCTGCCATAGCGCTAGTCTGG
>Ga0114129_10015666_pt1 | contig 10781 bp, 10 predicted proteins | sample RhiMetdeltSRZDD1_FD_80071 | JGI IMG/M metagenome (GOLD analysis project Ga0114129, IMG submission 80071) | Populus rhizosphere microbial communities from Tennessee, USA - Rhizosphere MetaG P. deltoides SRZDD1 (version 2) (version 2) | ecosystem: Host-associated > Plants > Roots > Rhizosphere >... | reverse complement strand
TCCGCGCGTCCGCCTGGAACAGCGGGTTGCCACCGGCGCCGAGCCGTCGTTCGAAGGAGGCCTTGTCCACCACGACCACCGGATCGGACGAGAAGACGCCGGGGAACGCCGAGGCTCGGCCGACGATCTTCACCGGTTGCTCGATCTGAGCGATCGCGATCGCGTCCGGCGTGCTGTCGTCCTGGACGAGGATCACCGGGAGCGGACCGTCGTCCGCCCGCAACCTCGAGATCATCTCATCGATCGGCTGGTCGGAGAACGCGTCGTTCCAGAAGGCCGCACCGACGAACGTCGAGGGGTCGATCGCGAGCATGTCGAAGGCACGCCCCTCGGGGAGCAGGTCGCCGGCGAACCGGAGCCGAGTGGCCCTCGTGATCGGGAGCGGGAACCGCTCCTGCGGGGGCGCCCCGTAGTCGATCTGGACCGAGACGTCGCTGCCGACGAACACCCTCGCCTTCGCGTCCACGGTCGAACGGAGCGACCCCACCATCGTCTGCGCGTTCACGAACACGCCGAGGCACAGCGCGGCGGCGGCGATCAACAGGACGGTGAGCTGCGGCAGGCCGGTCAGCCGATGGACCGCGAGGTAGGTGGCCGGCGAGGCACGCTCCGCTCCGCCGGTCCGGCGGAGCAGGAGCACGAGCAGACGCGCGCCGAGCATCGCCAGCCCGGCGACGAAGAGGACGGGGAACGCGAGGAGGAGCGCGCTGGGGCGCTCGATGTCGAGCTTGGCGTCGTGCACGAGCGCGCCGCCGCCGCGGAGCCGGGCCAGCACCCAGAACGCGGCGCCGATCGCCAGCAGCTCCCAGGGCACCCAGGCGAAGCGGCGGCGGAGCGCGTGGACCTCGAAGGTCCGGATGAACGAGATCCCCGACACGATCCCGAGGAGGAGGAGCGCGGCGGCGCCGGTGGCCGCCGCCCACCCAAGCGAGGCGCGCTCGGCCGAGCCGGCCGCCGGCGCGGTCGGCCCGAACGTCGAGACCGCCCACCAACCGAGAGCGAACCCGCCGGCCGCGCCCAGCAGCGTGGGAAGCAGCGATTCGACCATCGAGCGCGCCGCGAACCGGCCGGGTCCCCAGCCCCGGGCGTGCAGGAGCGCGGCCTCGGTCCTTCGCCCCGCGACCGCGAACGCCGCGGCGGCGGCCACGACCGCCGCCGCGACCCCCAGCCCCGCGATCAGCAGGAGCCGCAGCGGGCCCTCGACCGCCGCTTCGCGGCGGTCGACCTCCCGCAGCACCCCCGGCATCTCCGACCGGAACTCGATGTCCCGGCGGTGGAAGAAGAAGCCCCGGCCGTAGTTGGTGCCACAGCACAGGAGCAACCGCCCGAGCGACGTGTGATGATCGCCGGCACGCTTGATCGTGTCGGTCGCGAACCGGCCGATCGCCCGGGCCCGGTCGACCGCGAGCGGCCCCGCTCGGACCGGCATGATCCAGCCGTAATCCGCGTCGAAGGCACCCAGCGACCGTGCCGTCCCCACCAGGTCGTCCGGCGGGACGAAGAGGAACTGCGGAGGGAACGAGCAGTCGGGGCACTGTCGGTAGGTCTGCTCGCTCCATGGCGACCAGTAGCCGGAGCGCGGTTCGTCGTACAGACCGTCGTAGACACCGCTCACGCGGAACGGGACCGTTCGATCGGGTCCGCCCTCGGCGTGGAACTCGACCTCGTCGCCCGGCTTCGCGTGCAGGAAGTCGGCGGCCAGGTCGGGCAGGACCGCGGCTCCCCCCGACCCGCTGAGCAGGCTCACGTGATCGAGCACGTCCGACCCGGAGAAGAGCGTGACCCGCACGGCGCCGCCGGCGGGGTCGTGGCCGCCGGCCAGCGTCAACCTGACGGTCGGTCCCATCACGTACGAGGACGGGCGATCGAGGTCCGGTCCGGTCGACGAGATCCGTTCGAGGACTTCGTCGAGCTTCTCGAGCAACGGCGTGCCGCGGAACTTCTCCCGGAACCCGACGTTCGTGATGCCGTAGAACATGCCGGCCCCGAACCGCTCGATCGTCGGGTCGGAGATCCGCTGCCGCAGCAGCTCGCCCTCGGACCGGGACAGGAACAGTGGGTACGCGGCGGCGACGAGCACGACGAGCAGCGCACCGACCAGGATCGAGGTCAGCAGCCCGGGGAAGCGAAGGAGGGCGAAGGGAGCCTTCCGCCAGAGCGGGTCGACGGCTCGCCTCCGCGGCCGACGGTCTCCTGTCAGCGACGCCTCCTCCCGGGTCGACGACCTCTGGTACGCCCAAACGGGGCCGTTCGGTTCCCCCGGGAGTGGGAAGGGGTTCCGGCCGTCATCCTACCCCCTGCCCGGTCAGCGCTCGAAGCGCTCATCGTGCCGGACCGACGCGATCGGCTTGCGCCCGCCGCGGGAGCCGGGCGGCGCCAGCGCCGCGTCCGCCGGGTACCCGAACGACACGATCAGGTCGCACGCCGAGTCCTCCGGATAGCCGAGCAGCGCTCGCATCCGGTCCTGCTCGTAGACCGACGCGTGGCAGCTGCCGATCCCGAGCTCCCAGGCCGCGAGCATCGCGTTCTCGACCGCCTGCCCCAGGTCGAACGCGATGCTCTCGCGTTCCTCGACGTCCGAGGGCCGAGGCGTGACGCACGCGATCGCCGCCGCGGCGCCGGCGACGTGGCCGGCGTAGGGGCCGGCGGACGCGAGCTCCTGAAGGCGCGCCCGGTCGCGGCACACGACGAACGCCCAGCGCTGCTCGTTCATCGAGCTCGGCGCCAGCGCCGCGGCGGCGACGATCCGATCCAGGTCCCCGTCGGCGATCGAACGGTCGGCGAACCGCCGAACGTTGCGACGGGTCCGGATCGCATCCCACGTCTCCATGTGAGCTCCCTTCGTTCGGGGCCGGCGGTTGCCGTGCCATCATCGCTCGATATCCGATGCATGAGGTTCCCCTCACATCGCGCCCCGTCGACGCGCTGGCCCCCTTCGCCCGTCGGTCCCACCTGGCGCGGTTCCGATCGGTCCGCGAGGACGTCGCCGGTCGACTGAACGGTGGAACCCTGTGGCACGTCAATTCGACGTCCGAGGGAGGCGGGGTCGCCGAGCTGCTGCATCAGGTGCTCGGCTACGTGATCGACGGCGGGATCTCCTGTCGCTGGGCGGTGATCGACGGCGAGCCGGAGTTCTTCCGGATCACCAAGCGGATCCACAACCGCCTGCACGGCTCGATGGGCGACGGCGGTCCCCTCGGCGACGAGGAGCGTCGCGCGTACGAGCGCGTCCTCACCCGCGAGGGACGCGCCGTCCTCGAGCTGGTGCGGCCAGGCGACGTGGTCGAGCTGCATGACCCCCAGACGTCCGGGCTGATCCGCCCGATGATCGACGCCGGCGCCCGGGTGATCTGGGTCTGCCACATCGGCGTCGATCGTCCCGACGACGTGGTCCGCTCCGGATGGGACTTCCTCCGTCCCGACGTGACCGCCGCGGACGCGTGCGTCTTCTCGCGGCGCGCCTACCTGTGGGAGGGGCTCGATCGCGAGCGGTCGGCCGTGATCCCGCCGTGCATCGACCCTCTCGCCCCCAAGAACGCGGAGCTCTCCGCCTCCGAGGTGCACGCCGTGCTCGGAGCCGCCGGGGTCGTGGAGGCCCCGGCCCTCGAGCTCGCCGCGCTCACGCTCCCCGATGACGACCCCATCGAGATCCGGAGCCGCGCCGAAAGCGTGGAGGTGGCTCCGGCGCCGATGGACGCACCGCTCGTGGTGCAGATCTCGCGGTGGGATCGGCTCAAGGACCACCTGGGCGTGCTGCGAGGCTTCGCCGACCACGTCCGGCCGGACCTCGACGCGCACCTGCTCCTGGTCGGCCCGAAGGCGGCCGGTGTGACCGACGACCCCGAGGGAGCAGAGATCCTCGAGGAGATCGAGACCGCGTGGCGTCAGCTCCCCGACGACGTCCGCGTGAGGATCCACCTCGTCAGCCTCCCGACAGACGATCGCGTCGAGAACGCGGTGATCGTGAACGCGATCCAGCGACGGGCCGACGTGGTGGTGCAGAAGAGCATCGCGGAGGGGTTCGGGCTGACCGTCGCCGAAGCGATGTGGAAGCTCCGAGCGGTGGTGGCGAGCAGGGTGGGAGGGATCCAGGACCAGATCGTCGACGGCCGCAGCGGGTGGCTGATCGATCCGGCGGATCTGGCCGCGCTGGGCGAGGCGATCTCCGCGCTGATCGGCGACCTGGGCTTCGCGCACGCGATGGGCCATGCCGCGCGCGAACGCGTACGGGATCGCTTCCTGCCCCCCCATTTCCTGGGAGGCCACCTCGCGCTGGTCGGTCGGGTGCTCGACGGACCCGGTAGGGTCGGGGGATGAGGTTCCGGTCTGGCGGACCCGGGCCCGCGAAGGTGCTCCTGCTCCTGGCAGCGGCGTTCCCGGTGCTCCTGGTGGCGACGCCCGCTCACGCGCGGTCGGACAAGAGCGGCCTCAACGAGAACGACCAGGTGGTCCTCAACGGGCGGCTCGACATCGCAGCGGACCAGACCGTCGACAACGCGGTGATCCTGAACGGCCCCGCCCGGATCGACGGCACCGTCCGTGAATCGGTCTTCGTCCTGAACGGGGACGCCGAGATCTCCGGCAAGGTCGGCGAGGACGTCGTCGTGGTGAACGGCGACGTCGTCGTGCGGTCGACCGCCGAGATCGACGGCGACCTGGTGACGAACGGGTCGCCGACGATCGAGGAGGGCGCCACGATCAAGGGGAGCCGGTCGAGCGTCGTGACCCGCTTCGACTTCGAGGGCCTCGGCGTCGCCGGTCGGTTCCTCTGGTGGTTGGCCTACTCCGTCTCGGTCCTGGCCGCGGGACTGCTGCTCCTGGCGATCGCGCCGGGCCTGGCGACGTCGGTCCGTGAGGCGGTCCGGCGTCGGACCGGCGCGTCGATCGGCCTCGGGGTCGCGGCGTTCTTCCTCCTCCCGATCGCCTCGGTCATCCTCCTGGTGACGGTGGTCGGGTTCCCGCTCGGCCTCTTCCTCCTTCTGGCGCTCGCGCTGATCTACACGGTCGGATACACGGTCGCGCTCTACGCGGTCGGCACGCTCGTGCTGGCCCCGGACAAGAGCCGGTTCCTGGTCTTCGTGATCGGCTGGCTCATCGTCCGGGTCGTGGCGCTGATCCCGTTCGTCGGCGGGCTCCTGTGGACGGCCGGCGCGATCTGGGGACTGGGGCTGCTGATCGTCAGCCGGCGCGGCACCCGGGCCGCGCTGCCGGCGGCGGCGACGGCGCCGCCTCCTCCGCCGCCCGTGGCGGTCCCGGGCTAGCGGGCCGGTCCCGCCCGACCGAGACTCACGCCGTGTCCCCCACGCCCCGGATCGGGATCCAGCTCCCCGAGGTCGAACGGGAGGTCCGCTGGCCGGAGCTCGCCGCGATGGCCCGCACGGCCGAAGCCGTCGGGTTCGACTCGATCTGGGTCGGCGAGCACTACCTCTATCGCGGCGACGGGCGGCACGAGCGAGGGCCGTGGGAGGCGTGGTCGGTGCTCGCCGGACTCGCCGCGATCACGCAACGGGTCCGGCTCGGCCCCCTGGTGGCCTGCCTGAACTACCACAACCCCGCGGTCTTCGCGAAGACCGCGGTGACCGTCGACGAGGTGAGCGGCGGACGCCTCGTCCTCGGCGTCGGCGCGGGGTGGAACCGGACAGAGTTCGACGCGTTCGGGATCCCCTTCGACCATCGGGCGTCCCGGTTCGAGGAGTCCTTCGAGATCGTGCGGCGCCTCGTGAGCGGGGAACGCGTCACGCACCAAGGGCGATGGCACTCGACCGACGACGCCGTGCTGCTCCCGACGCCGAGCCGGCGGCCGACCCTGATGGTCGGGTCGATCGGCGAGCGGGTCCTCGCCGCCGCCCTTCCCCACGTCGACGCGTGGAACACCTGGTTCTCGTGGTACGGCAACACGCCCGACGGGCTCCGCGAGAAGGGTTCCTTCGTGGACGGGATCTGCGAGCGCGTCGGCCGGGATCCGGCGACGCTCGAGCGCAGCGCCTGCGTGTTCGTCCGGACCGGGGAGGCGTCGGAGCGTCCCGTGCGCGACGATCTCCCGCCGGTGCAGGGATCGGACGAGGAGATCGCCGACGGCATCCGGTCGATCGCTGCGGCCGGCGCGGACGAGGTGATCGTCGTCGTCGATCCGATCACGGAGTCCTCGATCGAGCGGATCGGCGGTGTGCTCGAAGCCGTCCGGTCCTGAGTGCCCGGCTCAGCCGGCGAGCGCCCCGACCGCGTTCGGCACGGTGTCCTCGGGCTTGACGCGGTACCACGTCCGCTCGATCCGTCCCTGCTCGTCGATCAGGAACGAGGAGCGCAGGATCCCCAGGTAGGTGCGGCCGTTCCGCTCCCGCTCGACCCAGGTGCCGTACGCCTCCGCGACCGAATGGTCCTCGTCGGCGAGCAGCGGGAACCCCAGGTGGTACTTCTGATCGAAGGCGAGCTGCTTGGGCGGCGCGTCCGGGGAGATCCCCACGACGTCCAGACCGAGGCCCGCGAGGTCCTGCCGGTGGTCGCGGAGATCGCACGACTGACGGGTGCATCCGGGGGTGTCGGCCTCCGGGTAGAAGTAAACGAGCAGCCGCTTGCCCCTGTAGTCGTCGAGGCGAACCGTCTCGCCGTGCTGGTCGAGGAGCGCGAACGGCGGCGCGGGGTCGCCGGGCCGGAGCTCGGTCATGACCCCACTGTACGGCCGGTCGGCCGTTGCGGTCAGTTCTCGATGCCGTAGAGGCGTCGCCCCGCCGGCGACATCTGCGCGACCTCGGCCGCCGACGGCATCCACATCGCGTCGTCGTTCGGCCGCTCGCGCCGGTGGCGTCGACGTCGGCGGCCGCCGGCGTCATTCGCCGCAGGCGGCCGGGGCACGTGCGGATGGCGGACCTGCTTCGGTCGACGGAACACGGGCTCGGCGTGGAGGCCGGGCACGGCGTGGTCACGGACCGACTCGTCGATCAGCCCCGGAGCCTGGATCGAGCGCTCGCGGGTCGGGAGCGCCGAGGGGAGCCCGTAGTCGCGGGCCTCGGCCTCCAGGAGGCGGCGCTCCTCCTCGTCGCGCCGCTCGAACTCGGCCCGGAAACGCGCGGCCCCCCAGCGCGTTGCCTCCTGCTGCGCATAGCGGAGCAACGCCGCCTCGACCTCCTCCTCCTCGGACGCGAGCATGGTGCAGGTATCGGCACGTACCCCCTCGTCCCTACAGCACGGATCTCGATCCGGTCCGCGGCCGCGAGATGTGGCGGATCCGTGGAGAACGCACGATCACCCGAGCGTTCACCTCACCGGGGGCGAAGAGCCCGTGAGGAGGTGAGCACGATGTACGGATCACTCTCCGCGTACAGCTACGGGAACGGTGGATCGGGTGGCACCGCCTACTGGTTGCTCGTAATCCTGATCGCCGCGGTGGTGATCGCCGCAGGCACCTGGCTGTTCCTTCGGATGCGCGACCGGCGAGCCCATCACAACCCGGGGCCGCCCCCGTCGGCGTAGAGCCGATGAGGCTCCGGTCCGGCGGCGCGACGGTCGCGGTGCTCGCGCTCCTCGCGAGCGCGTGCTCCGCGAACGGCACGCGGCACGACGGTCGGACGCCGAGCCCGAGCGTTGGACCGGTATCGGCGTCGGACCTGGCCCCGATCCACGGGCAATACTTCCCTGCGATCGACCCGACGGAATTCGTCGGGTCGATCGACAACCCGTTCTGGCCGCTCACGCCGGGCACCACGTTCACGTACGCGGGCGTTCGAGGCCGGACGCCCCAGACCGACGTCGAGGTCGTCACCCACCAGACGAAGAGGATCCTCGGGATCCGGGCCACGGTCGTCCGCGACACCGTCTCCGAGCACGGCCATCCGGTCGAGCGGACGTTCGATTGGTACGCGCAGGACGAGGCCGGCAACGTCTGGTACCTCGGCGAAGACTCCCTCGAGCTGCAGAACGGGCGCTTCGTGAAGGCGAGCGACTCGTGGGAGTCGGGCGTGAACGGAGCGCAGCCGGGGATCATCATGCCGGCCGCACCGCAGCCCGGAGACGCCTACCGGCAGGAGTACTACCCGCCCGGCGAAGCGCTGGACGAGGCGCGGGTGCTGAGCCTGAACGGGATGGTCGAGGTCCCTGCCGGCACGTTCGGTGAACTCCTCGTCACGTCGGAGCGGAGCCCGCTCGAGCCGCAGACAGAGCAGAAGTACTACGCGCGCGGGGTCGGCGAGGTCGAGGAGAACGTGGTGAAGGGTCATCACGAGATCTTCCGGCTGGTCAGCGTGACGCATTGACCTCGCGCCTCGCGCGAGGGAACCCGTATCCTGCCCCGACCGGTTCGGGGAGGCCTGATGGCCACGCAGGGGACGTTCGGCGGCCGCCGTGGATGGACGATCGCGCAGCGCCTCCGTGCGCCGGACAGCTACGGGCTCCTGTCCATCCTGGTCATCGCTTCGATCATCGTCACGGTGTGGAGCGACACGACCGTGGGCAACGTCTTGACCGTCCTCTTCCAGGGCGTGGCGCTCCTGTTCGCGCTGGTCACCTCGCGCGCGCGGGCCGCCACGATCCGGGCCGCGATCGCGCTGGTGTTGCTGAGCGTGATCGGAGCGGCCGTCGGTTCGGCGGTCGCGTCCTCGACCGGTCTCGTGATCAGTTCCGGCGTGCGAGCCGCGCTGACGATCTCGGCGCTGGTCGCGATCGCGCATCGACTCGGAACCCATCCGGTCGTGAGCGGCGAGACGCTCCTGGGAGCGATCTGCGTCTACCTGCTCATCGGGCTCCTGTTCGCCGCGGTGGACGGGATGGTCGAGGGGATCCAAGGGACGGCCTTCTTCGTCCAGGTGGCGCGCACCACATGGATGGATCGGCTGTACTTCAGCTACGTGACCCTGGCGACGGTCGGTTTCGGCGACCTGACACCGGCGACGGACGCGGGCAGGGTCTCGGCGATCACCGAAGCATTGACCGGCCAGCTGTACCTGGTCTCGGTGGTCGCGGTCGTCGTGGGGAACCTCGGACGGCTCCGGAACCGTGACGACCGGACTTGATCGGGGGGGTCTGTGCGCGTGCGGAACGACCGGCACCTGCACGGCGGGTCCACACCACGGACCCGATGAACCGGGACGAAGCGCGACGCCGACTCCAGGAGGCACGAGTCGGCCGGCTCGCGACGGTGCGCCCGGACGGATCGCCGCACGTGGTGCCGTTCGTGTTCGCGATCGTCGAGACCGGCGAGGAGCTCACGGCGTACTGGGCCGTCGACGCGAAGCCCAAGCGCACGCAGGCGATCCGGCGGCTGGAGAACATCGAGGCGAACCCGGTGGTCGAGTTCGTCGTCGACGGCTACGAGGAGGACTGGGCCGAGCTTTGGTGGGTGCGCGTCTCCGGCCGCGGCCGGGTCGTCGCATCCGATGATGAGCGTGCGATCGCGATCGAGGCGCTCCGCGAGAAGTACCCGCAGTACCGAACGCGACCGTTCACCGGCCCGGTCGTCGCGATCGACGTCGATCGGGTGACCGGCTGGTCCGGCGATGCTTCGGGTTGAGCTCAGACGACGGCGTTCCTCGCCGCCGCTTCGCGGAACCACGCCGCGCTGAGCTTCGGGGTCCGCCGCTGGGTCTCGAAGTCGACGTGGATGATGCCGAAGCGCTCCCCGAACCCCTCGGCCCATTCGAAGTTGTCCTGCGCGCTCCACAGGAAGTAGCCGTCGACCGGCACGCCCCCATCGGTGGCTCGCTGGAGCTCCGAGAGCGACGCCCGCAGGAACATGATCCGATCGGTGTCGTCCACGATGCCGTCCTCGGCGACGACGTCGGCCGTCGCGCATCCGTTCTCGGTGATGTAGATCGACGCCGGATCCCAGAGCGCGCGGACGTGCCGCGGCCCCCAGAACAGCACTTCCGGGCCGAGGAGCTGCCACGTCGAGCCCATCCTCGGATGGGACGCGCTGAATGGGATCGCGCGATAGCCGGGCGCGTCGTCGGACGGCAGCACGTAGGCGGCTGGCCGGTACAGGTTCAGCCCCACGAAGTCCACCGGCGTCGAGATCGTCCGCAGCTCGTCGTCGGTGAACCTCGGCGCGTCGATCCCGGCGGCCTCCAGGTAGGCGTCCGTGTACCGGCCCTCCAGCATCACGGTCGCGTCGCCGGCGTTCAGCTCCCGCGTCGCGGTCTCGGCGGCCGCGACGCCCTCGGGCGTCGCGACCGCCGGGACCGCGACGTCGATGTTCTCGGCGAACCCGCACCGCACCGGCGAGGGCGCGTTCGCCCGGATCGCCTGGACGGCCAGCCCGTGCGCGAGGACCGCGTGGTGCCGCACCTGGTTCAGCTCCGACGGTGGGAGCTTCAGCCCCGGCGCGTGCTCGGTGGCGACGGTCTTCCCGTCGACCTCGTGCACGACCCCCCGGTGCCCGAGCTCGACGAACGCGTGGATCTCGTTGAGCGTGATGAAGTCGGTGACCCGATCGCCCAGCTGCGACGCGACGTAGCCGGCATACGCCGCGAAGGCCTCGACGGTCTCCTTCGACGACCAGCCCCCGTGCGCGTCCTGCAACGCCTGCGGGAGATCCCAGTGGTACAGGGTGGGGAACGGCCGGATCCCCGCCGCGAGCAGCTCGTCCACCAGCCGCCGGTAGAAGTCGATCCCCTTCGGGTTCGGCTCGCCGCGCCCCTCCGGGAAGATCCTCGGCCAGGAGATCGAGAACCGGTAGGCCTGTACCCCGATCGACCGCATCAGGACCACGTCCTCGGCGTACCGGTGGTAGTGGTCGTTGGCCACGTCGGCGGTGTCGCCGTTCCTGATCGTGCCCGGCGTGTGCGCGTAGG
>Ga0114129_10015665_pt1 | contig 10781 bp, 12 predicted proteins | sample RhiMetdeltSRZDD1_FD_80071 | JGI IMG/M metagenome (GOLD analysis project Ga0114129, IMG submission 80071) | Populus rhizosphere microbial communities from Tennessee, USA - Rhizosphere MetaG P. deltoides SRZDD1 (version 2) (version 2) | ecosystem: Host-associated > Plants > Roots > Rhizosphere >... | reverse complement strand
GATCAACGTGCTGAGCGCGCTCGTCTCTGCGCTCGCCGACTGGCGCCCGGACTGATCAGATCCGCACGTACTCCTTGTCCTTGCTGGGCTCGACGAGGTATTTGTAGAACGCCTCGTTCACCTTTGCCCAGCTCTTGAGCTTCTTCATGTTCCCGAGCCAGCGGCAAATGTTCGGGTACGCGCCGAACGTACACTGGATCACTTCGCCGCCGAGAATCATGATGGCGCCGAAATAGTCTGCGATCGTGATCTCGTCGCCACAGAGATAACCGTTACGCGGGCCGATCAGGTTTTCGTCGAGCACCTTGAGCCAGGTGAGCGCCTTATCCTTGCCCCACGCCACGGTCCCTGCCTGCACCTTTTCGTCCGGTCGGCGCATGAAAGGAAAGATCTGCGGGTAGAGAAAGCCGTAGGAAAAATCGCGGTAGAAACCCGTGTTGAGCCAATCCATCCGCTCGTTGACGCGCGCGCGTTTGCGCAGATCCGAAGGATAGGCGGGAGAACCGATCTTCTCGGCGAGGTACTTCAAGATTGCCGAGCTCTCGGTCAGGCGGAACTCGCCATCCTCGAGAACGGGGACCTGCCGGCTGGGATTGACGGCGGCGTACTCCGGCTGGTACTGCGCGCCGGTGAAAAGATCGACAATCTGGTAATCGAGCTCGATGCCCGACTCGGTGGCGAACAACACCACCGGACGGCTCGTCGTCGACACGGGATGATAGTAGAGCTTCATCACGGACTCCTTGCAGGGATCATATCGGCCGACGCGCAGAAGGCGCTTCGGCAAGGGCTGTCATGGTGCCACGTGCCGCAACCGGGTTCAAACCTATTTGCATTTGGCCCATGAGTCGGCCAGTATACTTTGTGCCCTGCTGCAAGAGGAACGCTCAATGAAGGCGGTGTTCGTCCTGTTCGATTCGCTGTGCCGCAACGCGCTGGGCTGCTACGGCTCGCGCTGGGTCAAGACCCCGAACTTCGACCGCTTCGCACGCGGCGCAATCCGCTTCGACCAGCATTTCGTCGGCAGCCTGCCGTGCATGCCGGCGCGGCGTGATCTGCACACCGGCCGGCTCAACTTCATGCATCGGAGCTGGGGGCCGCTCGAGCCCTTCGACAATTCGTTCCCGCAGACGATGTGGCTTGCGGGCATCTACTCGCATCTCGTCAGCGATCACCTGCATTATTTCGAAGACGGCGGCGCGACGTACCACACCCGCTTCCGGACCTGGGATTTCGTTCGCGGCAACGAATACGACCCGTGGAAGGCGATGGTCCAGCCGCCGGTCGAGCGCCTGCGCGAAAAGTACGCGGCGAAGCATTACAACTTCGACTCGAGCTGGCGGCGTCCGAAGGATCTTTACGACGGAAGCTGGAAGCGCATCCAGCACGCGATCAATAGTGAGTTCATGGTCGAGGAAGCCGATCTTCCGCTCGCGCGCTGCTTCGCCTCAGGCTTCGAATTTCTCGACGTGAACCGTGATGCGGATCAGTGGTTCCTCATGCTCGAATGCTTCGATCCGCACGAGCCGTTCCAGGCGCCGGCGCGATTCAAGGAGCAATACCGGACCGGCTGGTCGGGCGGCGTGCTCGATTGGCCGCTCTACGAGAAGACGAGCGACAGCACTCCCGAGGAGATCGCGGAGATCCGCGCCAACTATGCGGCGCTGGTCGCGGCCTGCGATCATTATTTCGGGAAGCTGCTCGACTATTTCGACCGGTACGGCCTGTGGCGCGATACCGCGCTCATCCTCTCCACCGATCACGGCTTCCTGCTCGCCGAGCACGACTGGTGGGGCAAGAACCTGCAGCCCTATTACACGGAGATTTCGCACATCCCGCTCATCGTGCATCACCCGGACTGCTCGAGCCAGGCTGGAGCCTCGCGCAATGCGCTCACGCAGACCATGGATCTCATGCCGACGTTCCTCGATCTTTTCGCGCTGCCGCAGCCGCCCGAGGTGCGCGCGCGCTCGCTCGTACCCCTGCTCGAGAGCGACGTCCAGGTTCGCGACATAGGAATCTTCGGCATGTTCGGCGGCCCGATCGGGGCGACCGACGGACGCTACACGTATTACCTCTATCCGCAGGATCTGTACGCCCCGGGCTTGCACGAGTACACGCTGATGCCGATGCACCTCTCCTCGTTGTTCAGCGCGTCGGAGATGAAGACGGCGGTGATGGCGGGGCCTTTCGATTTCACCAAGGGCATGCCGGTGATGCGCGTCGATGCGCTCAAGGACGCGCGCCGCATTCCGATGCACGACGACAAGAAGTTCGATCCGGACTTCGGCACGACGCTGTACGACCTCGCGACCGATCCGCAGCAGGCGAAGCCCTTCCGCGATGCCGCGATAGAGCAACGCTTCCACGCGGGCATCGCTCGCGAGCTGCGCGCGCACGACGCGCCGGAGGAGATCTACAGCCGGTACGCGATCCAGACGGTGACCGCACCGGCGACGACAACCGAGGAGGAGGCTCTTTGATCAAGCACCTGCGAACCGTCTCTGCGCTCTTGTTGGCGGCAGCGCTCTCCTTTGCTGCGTCCGCGCTCGCGCAAAAGCCCTTCGCGGACGTCGGCAAGCAGCCGCCGATCACCGTGCTCATCAGCTCTTCGCCGTGGTATCCGGCGTTCGAAAAAGTCGTCGGCACCTACGAGCAGCAGACCGGCAACAAGATCAAGCTCGACGTCGTCCCGTTCGGCGGTCTGCTCGAGAAGGCGCGCAACTCGGTGCGCAGCGGCCAGAGCCCGTACGATCTGATGATGCTCGACACGCAGTGGACGATCGAGTTCTACGAAGGCGGCTTCGTCTCGCCGCTGAACGAGATCGATACGTCGTTCGAGCTGCCGAAGGAGGTGCTGCGCTACGGCGATTCGGGTTACTGGAACGCGCAGAAGCGCTGGCGCACGGCGGACGGCGGCAAGCTGATGGCGTACACGGTGCTCGGCAACGTGCAGCTGCTCTATTACCGGGGCGATCTCTTGAAGCAGGCCGGGATCGCGCCGCCGAAAACGTGGGACGATGTCGCAGCCGCGTGCACGAAGCTGACCGACCCACCGAAAGCGTACGGCTTCGTCGTTCGCGGCGAGCGCGGCAACTCCATTCGCTACGATTGGATGAGCGTAATGGCGGCGGAAGGGGCAACGGTGGTGAAGGACCCGGCGAATGGCGATTACACGGTAACGATCAACAGTCCGGCGGCGAAGTCGGCTCTCGATCGTTTCATCGATGTGCTGAAGCGTTGCGGGCCGCCGAACTACGGCTCGCTCGGACAAGGTGACGTCAATCAATTGCTCGCGACCGGCAAAGCGGCGATGGGTCAACTCGTAACTGCGGCGTGGGCGAGCTTCGAGGATCCGAACAAGTCGGCCGTCGTCGGCAAGATGGAAACCGCTCCGCTGCCGAGCGCGCGCAGCGGCAACGGCGCGATCATCGGCAACTGGAACGCGGTGGTGCCGAAAAACGCATCCGACGCGCAGAAGAAAGCTGCGCTCGCGTTCGCGCGCTGGTTCGTCACGTACGACGCGCAGCGCGCGTTCGCCGAAGCCGGCGGCATTCCCAACAGGTCAGACGTCTATAGCTCCGATCTCGCGAAGCAGCCGCGCTTTCGCTGGATGCCCGCGTATCTCGAGTCGATGAAGTTCGCGCGGCAGGAGCTGGGTTACGCAGAAGGCGCGCAAGTCGAGCAAATCCTCGGGTTGCGGTTGAATCAGGCGCTGATCGGCGAGATGAGCTCCGGCAAGGCGCTCAATACCGCCGCGCGCGAGATCGAGGAGCTGTTCCGCAAGAACGGCCGCAAGACCGGAGCCTTGCCGCCGTTGCCGGAGTAGGGCCGGATTCATCCGGCCAGCGCCATGTGCGAATGAATTCGCACCTACGTTCCTGCTGCGCGGAAGACGCATCCGCGTAGGTGCATGGACCTCCTGAACCGCCACTTCCGTCACTGGAGCCTGATCCCGGCGGTTGCGCTGTTCGTGCTGCTCACGCTCTATCCGGTCGCGAATCTGTTCCGGATGAGCGTCTCTACCATCGCGTTCAGCGAAGGACGCGAAGTTTGGACGTTCACGCCGCTCGCAAACCTCGCGCTGCTGCGCGCCGACGAGGTCATCGCGCCGGCGGTGCTCAACACAGTGATCTTCGTTGTCGTCGCCGTAGCGCTGGAGATCCTTCTCGGCTTGGCGCTCGCGATCCTCGTGGCCGGCGTCGCGCGAGGCAAAGGGCTCGTGCGCACCGTGATGATCCTGCCGATCCTCGTGCCGCCGGTCGCGATCGGCAGCATGTGGAAGCTCCTCTACAACTACGACTTCGGCATCTTCAATCAGGCGTTGACCGCGCTCGGGCTGCCGCCCGTGAACTGGCTCGGCTCCACGTCGCTTGCGCTTTGGTCGGTGATCGCGGTCGATGTTTGGCACTGGGTGCCGTTCGTTTTCCTGATCCTGTTCGCCGCCGTCGAGGCGCTGCCCGTGGAGGTGCTCGAGGCTGCGCGCGTCGACGGCGCGACGCGCTGGCAGCTCGTGCGGCGCGTGATGCTGCCGCTTTTGAAGCCCGCGATCGTGGTCGCGCTGGTGTTCCGCACAATCCTGGCGTTCAAAGTGTTCGACGAGGTGTATCTCCTCACCTCTGGCGGACCGGGCACGTCGACCGAGCTGGTGACGCTGCATCTCTACAAGGTGTTCTTCGAGCAGAACCAGCTCGGATATGGCGCGCTCCTCTCGCTCGCGCTCATCGCCGCGATCGTCGCCTTCCTGCTCGTCGGCGCCCGGGCGATGTGCGCCGCGCGCGCGTAATGGCCACGCTTGCGACAGTGCTCCGAAAGCCCGCCGCCGAGACGGCGCGGCCGTTGCCGGGCATCGGAAGCGGCTGGATCGGCACGGCGGTGCTCGTGGTCGCGGTCGCCGCGGTGCTCGGTCCGTTCGCGTGGATACTCACCGCGTCGTTCAAATACCAGATCGCGATCTACTCCGGCGAATGGCCGTTCGCGCCGACGCTTTCCAATTACGCCGAGGTACTGTTCGGACGGCGCTCGGATTTTTCCGGGAACGTGGTCAACAGCCTGATCGTCGCTTCGGTCAGCACCGCGCTGGTGTTGATCGTGGGCTCGCTCGCCGCCTATTCCCTACAACGCTTCCGCTGGCCCGCCTGGGTGAGCGCGACCTTCCTCGGCTGGACGCTAATCTTCCACATGATTCCGGTGATGACGCTGATCGGACCGTGGTACGTCGCATTCCGCGAGTTGGGACTCTACGACACGCGGTTCGCGCTGATCCTAACGCACGTGACCATCAACCTGCCGATGACCGTATGGCTGATGCGCGCGTTCTTCCGCGAAGTCCCGCGCGAGATCGAGGAAGCCGCGGTCGTCGACGGCTGCCGGCCGTTCCAGGCCTTCTACAAGGTCACGCTGCCCCTGGTCGTGCCCGGCCTAATCGCTGCGGGCATCCTCGCATTCATCTTCAGCTGGAACGAGTTCCCGGTGGCACTGAGCCTCACGTCGCGCGAGCTCGCGACCGTGCCGGTGGCGATCGCCCGCTTCGCGCAGCAGTACGAAATCCAGCACAGCCAGATGGCGGCTGCCTCAATCATCGCGACGGTTCCTGCCCTGATCCTGATGGCGCTCGGCCAGCGCTTCATCGTACGCGGCCTGACGCTCGGCGCGGTCAAATAGCGACCGGCAGGAACGATTAGTCTCAGCGCCGCTCGCCGAACAGCGCGTCGCGGCGCCGCATCTGCCCGCGAGGGGCCGAATGAATTCGGCCCTACGAACCTGTGCCGAACAGCGCGTCGCGGCGCCGCATCTGCCCGCGAGGGGCCGAATGAATTCGGCCCTACGAACCTGCGCCGAACAGCGCGTCGCGGCGCCGCATCTGCCCGCGAGGGGCCGAATGAATTCGGCTCTACGAACCCGTGCCGAACAGCGCGTCGCGGCGCGCGAGGCTTTCCTTGGGCCAGTATTTCTTGCGATCGTAATATTCCGTGACGGCCGGCGCGCCGGGCGGAAGCACGACCCAGGGCTGCTTCGACATCGTAAAAATGTGGATGTCGGGGGGAAACTGGTCGGGCTCGTCGAGCGTGCCGACGCGAATGAAGCGCACCTTGTCGCCTGCTCCGGCATAGTTGCTCCATACCGCGATCCGACACGTCGGGCAGCGAACGATCTTCTGGCCCTTGCCGCTGTTCGACGGCGTGTTCACCACCTCCGGGATACCGCTCAGGACGATCACCCGATCGGCTTCGATAAGCGCGTTCAGCGCGAACGACGCGCCGGTTTCGCGCTGGCACCACCGGCAATGACAGCAGTGAACGAACATCGGCCGGCTCGTCATGCGATAGCGTACGGCCCGGCAAGTGCATCCACCCTCGAATGAAAGATCTTTTTGCTGGACCATCCGGAAGCCTCCTGATTGCAACGCCGGCGTTGGGCGCGTCACGCCACTGAAGCGGGCAAAGCGTCAGCGGCGCTTCTGGTACGTGCCGATGAGCACCGCCTGCGCGAGGACATGTCCTTGCATCGCTTTCTCCAATGCCGCTTTTTTCGGACGCCCGAGATCGGGTAGGACCGTGTCGAGCGCGTAGAGCTTGTGGTAGTAGCGATGGCGGCCCACGGGCGGGCAAGGTCCGCCGTAGCCGGTGCGGCCCCAATCGTTGACGCCTTCGCGCGTGCCGGCATGCAACGCGCTGGTCTGCACCGCTTCGGGCAAATCGCTGGCCGTCGACGGAATGTCGTAGAGCACCCAGTGCACCCACGTCATCTTGGGTGCCGCCGGGTCCGGCGCATCGGGATCGTCGACGATGAGCGCGAAGCTCTTCGTGCCCGCGGGCGCGCCGCTCCAGGCGAGCGGCGGCGAGACGTCCTTTCCCTCGCAGGTGTAAACGGCGGGTATCGCAGCATCGGCTGCGAAAGCGGTCGACGTGATCGTCAGGCTCATCGTCTTTTGCTCCGCGAAAGCGGCGGACGCGCTTGCGGCGAATAGCGTGATGACCGAACCCTTGGGTTCAGCTGTCGCACGGCATGTCCGGCTTCGTGCGACAGCCGGTCAGTCGGATTCGGAGCGCCGCTTGCCGGCCGAGGGAAAAAACGCGGTCAGCGAGCGCAGGAACAGATTCGCCTGATCCAGAAAATACTTCTGCGCGTCGCTCACCATGCGGTCGTAAGCGCTGCGATCCACCTCGCCCTCGAACGCCTCGGAGGTAAGCTTCCCGTTCTCGTAGCGAGTCTTTCTTGATTTTACGTGCGCGGTGCGTCCGAGCGCGGAAATCTCGACGTACGAATACCGAAAGCTCAAGAACGGACCGGCGTCCGAAGCCGCTTCCCTGACGACGGCATCGGGATCGACTCTGCGCAACGCGCGCTTTTCGAGCTTCGCGGGATACTTGTTCATGCGAAAACCTCCTAAGGCTTGGGTCCGACCGCGACGACCGTGAGCTCCTGGTTCTTCACCTGCTTGACTTTCTCTCCCGTGACCGTCAGGAACTCCAGGTTGATCGGCGCCTTGTCCTGGGGATTCAGCACCGGTTGCTTGGTCGAAGCAGTCGCGGTTCCGAGCACTTTCCCGTCGGCATCGAATACCTTGGCGGAGACTTTAATCGGTCCGACAGGCGCGTCGGAAAGGTTCTGCACGCTGCCTTTGATGTGAAGGTGTCCTTCCGCGCAGATATACTTGCCGGGATCCATCCCGGAATGCAGCTGCGCGCTTTCGATCTCGATCTTCACTTGGTCCTTCAAGTCGCCGGCGAAGGTCATGCCGGCGCTGCCGAGCATCACGACTGCGGAAAAAAGCCATGCGCTGATTGGTTTCATGGAGATGCCTCCTCGGGTGGCGTTTGAAGCATTCGCGGAAAAGTGTTGCCCGGCTTCGGATCCGCGGTTGCCGACGTGACTCGAACATACGCCAGCGCATGTTTGCGATCAAGTCTCGAGTGCGACGGAATGGCCGAGGCGGGATCGCTGTTTCCCGGGAGGCTCGGCGCTCGACGCCGCGGGAACGCGTCTGCTGACCATGTAAGATGGGTCGACGAAAAGGGTATCGAGAGATGTCCAGGCGATTCTTTGTGGCCGCCGTGCTTGCAGGCATCGCCTGGGGATGCGCGCCGCGGATTGCCGCACCGCCCGAATCCGAGCAGCGCGCACCGGCGAATTTTCCCGAAGCATATTACCGGGAGGCTTTGGCGAAAGGGCAGCCCGTGTACCGCGTCGATCCCGCGGCGTCGCTTGTCGCGATCGAGGCGCGGCGAGGAGGATCTCTCGCGCATCTCGGCCACGACCATGTGATCGCGAGTCACGGCGTGCTGGGTTATGTCGCTCCCGAAGAAGGACGTTCGGACTTGTACGTTCAGCTCGGAGAGCTCGTCGTCGACGAGCCCGAGCTCCGAGCCCAATCCCGGTTCGACACGCAACCCTCGGCGGACGACATTGACGGCACGCGCCAGAACATGCTGAGAGCGCTCGCGGCGGAACAGTATCCGTTCGCGCTGATCGAGATAAACAGGCTCGACGGCGGCCGTCTGAAAGTCACGATCTCGCTGCACGGCGTCACGCGAAGCTTCGAAACGCCCGTTCAGATCGACTCGAGCGCGAATGAACTCAAAGCGAACGGGCGCATCGATCTCAAACAGACCGATTTCGGCATCAAGCCTTTCTCGATCCTGGGCGGCGCGGTGCAGGTGCAGGATCAGGTGAATCTGCGCTTCTCGATTCGCGCGCGGCGCATCGAAGCGCAGCATTAGCGCGCGTCGAATTCGATCGGCAGCATTAGCGCGCGCGGGCTCGGCCGATCGCCTTGCGTCCCCAGAGCCATGCGTACTGCGCTGCGGACGCGACCACGGTCGCGAATACGACGAGGAACGCCGCTGTCATCCACCCGCCGGTCTCGATCCATCCCGCCGCGGCGGCCATGACGAGCACGAGGAGCGCAAACTCCAGGAAGGTATTCACTTTGGACAGCCGGGTGGGCGCGATCTTCACCGGCCCCAGCGCGAAGCGATAGGCGAGCGCGCCGGCGACAATTAGCACATCGCGCGTCACGATCGCGATTGCGAGCCAGAGCGGCAGCAGAGCGAGCCACGCCAGAAGCACCGTCGTGACGACCATGTTGAGCTTGTCTGCGACGGGATCGAGAACTGTGCCCAGCCTGGACGTGAGCCGGAATCTGCGCGCGATGTAGCCGTCGGCGAGATCGCTCAGCGCAGCGACGAGAAAGATTGCCGTTGCGGTGGCGAATTTCTCCGTGACGACAAAATACGCGACCACGGGGACCAGCGCGAGTCGTATCAGCGTGATGAAATTCGGGACGTTGAGCATGCAAGCCTGGTCGCGGTTTCGAGCCACTGAATCTCGCCCGCGATCGACGCGGCCGCGCGCTCCCCGGCCGCGGCGCGCGATCGCTCGGGAACTCCCGCGGGCGTGCGCCGAAGGTTGCTAGCGCCCGAATGACAGGATCAGAGCGCCGATTGACAGCGCGGAAGCGCAAGATTACAACGCGTGCTCTCACCCGGTCCAGCCTGAGGATCCCGATGACGCATCCTGCGTGGCCCGCGCTGCCGTATGAAGCGTGGAAGCAAACGTATCAGACGCTGCACATGTGGACGCAGATCGTGGGCAAGGTCCGGCTTGCGCAGATGCCGTGGCTCAACCACTGCTGGCAGGTGACGCTCTATCCCACCGCGAGCGGTCTCACGACCGGCAGGATGCCGTATGGCGACCAAGGCCTCGAGATCGAATTCGATTTCGTCGCGCACGAGCTCGTCGTGCGAACGAGCCGCGGAGAGCGGCGCAGCATAGCGCTCGCTCCGATGTCGGTCGCGGATTTCTACCACGCCGTCATGAGCACGCTGGAAGCCGTCGCCATGCCGGTGAAGATCTACGTCAAGCCTTCGGAAGTCGATCCTGCGACGCCGTTCGATGTGGACGACGAGCATCGCGCATACGACGCAGAGTACGCGCAGCGCTGCTGGCGCATCATCTGCTCGACCACTGAGGTACTCCGCCGTTTCCGCGCGCGCTTCTACGGAAAGGCGAGCCCGGTCCACTTCTTCTGGGGCGGCTTCGATCTGGCGGTCACGCGTTTCTCGGGTCGCGTGGCTCCGCCGCATCCGGGCGGCATCCCCAATCTGCCCGATCGCGTGACGCGCGACGCGTATTCGCACGAAGTGAGCAGCTGCGGTTTCTGGCCCGGGGGTGCGCCGGTACCTTACCCGCTTTTCTACAGCTACGCTTATCCCGAGCCGGATGGGTTCGCCAGCGCTCCCATCCAGCCGGATGAGGCCCGGTATGATTCGACGCTCCGCGAGTTCATTCTGCCTTACGACGCGGTGCGCGAGGCGGACGCGCCCGAGGACAAGCTGCTCTCGTTCCTGCAGGCGAGTTATGAAGCTGCGGCCAACCTCGGCCGTTGGGACCGCAAGTCTCTCGAGGTCTGATTTCCGGTTGAACATCGGTTTGAGCGGCGAGTCGAAGAACAGGGAGGCAATCGTCCCTTTCGCGGAGGCAAAAAGATGAGTGATGATCTCGCATCCAGGACCTGCGTGCCTTGCCGCGGCGGAATTCCGCCTCTCGACCGGGCCGAGGCCGAAGGTTATCTGCAGAGAGCGCCGGGCTGGCAGCTCATGGACGACGCGCGCCGTATCGAGCGCAGCTTCAGCTTCAAGAACTTCAAGGAGGCACTGGGCTTTGTCGGCGCGGTGGGCGAGCTGGCCGAACGCGAAGGCCACCATCCCGACATAAGCTTCGGCTGGGGCTGGGCAAGAGTCTCCTGGCAGACCAAGAAAATAAAGGGCCTGCACGAG
>Ga0114129_10015662_pt1 | contig 10781 bp, 10 predicted proteins | sample RhiMetdeltSRZDD1_FD_80071 | JGI IMG/M metagenome (GOLD analysis project Ga0114129, IMG submission 80071) | Populus rhizosphere microbial communities from Tennessee, USA - Rhizosphere MetaG P. deltoides SRZDD1 (version 2) (version 2) | ecosystem: Host-associated > Plants > Roots > Rhizosphere >... | reverse complement strand
GAGGCTGCGTGCCGTGAGACCGCGCAAGCGGTCGAGTCGCGTGAGTGCAAGGAGCTCGTTCGCGCGCGCCTTGGCGCGCTGTTGATCCGACCGACCGAACAGCGGACTGCGCGCGAGGGATGGAATCAGAAGGTTCTCCTCGACGGTCATGCTGCCAAAGAGCTTGGGCGTCTGGAACGTACGCAGCATGCCTTTGCGGCTAATCTGCATCGGCGTAAGTCCAACAAGGCTCTGACCGTTCAGCTTCACGTCGCCCGCCTGCGGCGGATAGATGCCCGAGAGGACATTCGTGAGGGTCGTCTTCCCGGCGCCGTTCGGCCCGATGAGCCCCCGAATCTCACCGCGGGCGATCCGCAATGTGATCCCTTGGTTCGCCCGGACACCTCCGAAGGTACGCGACACGCCGATCGCCTCCAGGAGCCACGAGGCCGAGGCGCTAGGCGACTCGAGTTGTCTCACCGAACAGTCCAGTCCGCGGTCGCAGGATCAAGATGACCAGAACCAATACGAAGCCATATGCGTTCTGGTAGTTGGTCGCGACCAATGCCCCGCCAAGCGCTTCCGCAAGACCGACCGCGAGGCCGCCGACGACGGCTCCGGGGATCGACCCGAGTCCGCCGATGATCACGACCTCGAATCCCTTCGTCGTCGTCACCATGCCGTTCAGCGGGTAAACCAGGTATACGGATGCAAGCAGCGCACCGGCGACCGCCGCCAGGGCCACACCGATGCCGAACGCGATCTGGTCGAGGTTCAGGATGTTGACGCCCGCGGTCTGCACGCCTGCGCGGCTCTGCGCGGCGGCACGGAGCGCGAGTCCGACCCATGTTCTCTTGATTACGAACCAGAAGACGGCCAGCGCAACGAGGCCACCGACGCACGCCGCCACTCGATCGCCCGCGATCGGCAGTGGGCCGATCTCGAAGCTCGGCATGTTCGATCCGGGCGTGCGCTCGAAGGGTCCTGCCCAGAGCTGAATGAGTCCGCGCGCAAACAGCGCCAACGCGATCGTAACGATCGTCGCGTACTCGTCGCGACGCTCCATGCCTCGCTCGAACATCGGACGGATCAGGACCCGTTCCACGGCCATCCCGAGAAAGAACACCGAAATTCCTGCGATGGGCACCGCGATGAACCAGAGGTCGGGACCGATGATCCTGGAGACGACGACGTACTGGACGTAGCTTCCGATCATGTAGAACTCGCCCATCGCCCAGTTCGTCATCTTCATGATCGAGTAGATGAATGTGATCCCGAGCGCCATGACGATGTAGATCACGCCAATCATCAGACCGGTGAGGATGTATTGCTGGAGCAGCTCGGTGGAAACACTCATCTCTTGGCGGTAGGTCCTATGAATGCACCAGCCGGCGGGGGCGAACCCGCCGGCTGGCCGAACTTCATGTTTCGATTACTTCGAAGCTGAGATGAGGATCGCCGCGTCGCGCCAGTCCTGCTTCTCGGCCGTGAACTGGATGATGAGGACCGGCGGCGACCAGTTGTGCCAGTAGACGCCGTCAGCCTTCGGGAACGTCACAGGCGTGCTGGGCCAGCCCTTGAACGAACCCGTCTCGAACGCGCTGATGAGTGCTTTGGGGTCGGTGCTCTTCGCGAGCTCGAGACCCTGCGCGATAATGATCACATCGGCGAACGCGTTCAGTGAGGCGTAGATCGCCGCCTCGTTGTACTTCGCCTGGTACTTCTGTGCCATCCACTGCGCGGCGTCCGAGAGCGGTTGCTTTGGCGAGAAGGTTGCGATGGTCATGAGACCGACGCCATTCTTCGGGTGAAGTTCCCAGAAGTTCGTCGCCGTCGGTTCATCGTTCGAGTTCAGGATCGGCACGGCAGGGGTGAGACCGATCTGGAAAGCCTGATCGATTATCTGGTCCTTCTGCTTCGCTGATGCGATCAGGAGGACGAGGTCCGGCTTGAAGTCCTTCATCTTGAGGAGCTGCGGAGTCATATCGACTGCGGTGCGATCCACGACGTTCGTCTGGATGTCGAGGTTGAGGCCCATCGTCGGGGCCTGTGTCTTGGTCTCGTTCACCAGTCCGACCCCGTAGTCGGTGTCCTCGGCGATGATCGCGATCTTCTTCCAGCCCTTCTGCTTTATGAGCTGCAGCCATGCGGCGGCGCGCATGGGGTCGATAAGGTGCGTACGGAACGCGATGCTGTAGCCCTTCTTCGTGATGTCAGCCGCCGAGGCCTGGCTCGCGATGGTGGGCACGCCAAGGCCCTTCGCGACCTCGTTGACGGCGAGCAACACGGAGCTGTGCACGTAGCCGAAGGTCGCGACGACCTTCTTCTCGGTCACGAGTCGGCGGTAGCCAGCGACACCCGTCTCGGGCTGGCCTTGCGTGTCTTCGGTGTACATAACGAGCTTGCGGCCACCGAGGACGCCGCCCATAACGGTGTTCACGTATTCGACGCCAAACTCAGACCCACGCTGGATCTGCTGCCCGAGCGTCACGGCTCCCGGTGCCGAAAGCGGAGTCTGTAGCCCTATCGCGATGTCGGGACCTGGAGCCGCGCTCACGGCGCTTGTGCCCGCTGCGCTTGGTGCTTGGCTTGCGGCGAGCGGACCGGTGGCCGCTCCACTACAGGCACTGGCGACGAACGACATGACCACCAGCGCCGCGATCCACAAACGAGCTCTGATCATTGGTCTCCTCCCCGCGTACGGCCGCGGTGCCCAGAATGCATCGGAGTCTTCAATAAAATGGACCCTTTGTCAATATATTGAATCCAGGCGAACTCTCCGCGATTGGCCCGAACTCTGCGCGGGGCGTGTCCGCCGCGCGTGGGCCGTTCGTCCCTATCGCCGCAGCCGAACGGCGACGATCAGAACTCCGACATGCGCACTGGTCTTGCCGGCACGCGCGGGCGGTGACGAAGAAGGTTCGGCTGTCCACGGGACAGTGCGAGACGGAGCAGCACGTCCTCGCAAACACGGCCCTGGCAGCGCCCCATGCACGCACGCGTGCGCTTCTTCACGCCGGCGACGGCGGTCGCGCCGTCGTCGAATGCCCCGAGCACCTCAGCGAGAGATACCCCCTCGCAGCGGCAGACTGTCAGAGCAGGCGGCCCGACGAGGCCAAAGGAGATCGGTGTGCTCCGCAGCGGCCGCTCGTCGCGCCAGATCGCGTCGACGTAACGGTGGCCCTCCTCGACCTTTGGCAGGAACTGAAACGCCTGCGATCGACGCGCCCGCACGACGTCGTTCTGTGCCTCGGCGAGCGCGCGCTCGGCCTCGTCGTTCTGTATGACGCCCAGGTAGCGCATCGCGCCGATCGCCGCGACACTGCCCTGTGCCGCAGCCACCGCGGCACCCTCGACCCCGATGACGTTGCCGGCCAAGAAAAGCCCGGGGACACGTGTCTCCAGGCGAGGACCGTGCACTGGAACGATCCCGCCAAGCTGCGGGACCTCTACGACGGGCGCCCCGGCGATGCGCACGAGATCCGACAGCGGGCTGAGGCCGCCCGAGATGCACACCGCGTCGACCGAGACTGTGTCGCTCTTGTCGCCCAGACGACCGCTCGCATCAACGCGGCAGAGGACTGCCGCCTCGACCCGCTCCCGGCCGATGATCTCGATGACCGAGGTGCGCAGCCGGAGCGGGACGCCCCACGCGCGGAGCACTTCGACGCGCGCCAGGTGCGCAGCGACGCCTCGCAACGCGCCACCGAATACATGGCCGCCAAGTCGCAGTGCGAGATTCGGCGCGAGGGCCGCTGCCCTCGACAGCTCGCCGATCACCTCCTTTGGTACGCCCAGATCGCCTGCGAAGGCACCCGGCGGTGGAAGTACGACCCCGACGACCTCCACACCGGCAGCGATCATCTCGCCGGTGATGGAAAGCGAAAGCGCATCCATTCCGACCACGAGTACGCGCTCCCCTGGAGCAATGTTGTGAACGTTCGTCAGCACCTGCGCTGCGCCGATCGTCATGACCCCGGGAAGCGTCCACCCGGGGACGGGGACCGCGCGCTCCATCGCGCCAGTCGCGATGATGACCGCGCGGGCGGTGAGTTCGCGATCGGGACCTGGAGCGAGGTGGAGCGTCCACCCCGCCTCGATATCCCAAACCGTCTGTCCCGGCAGGATCCGTCCGCCAGCCTCGCGCAATTGCGCTTCGAGGGCCGCTGCGAACGCCTGGCCATTCCACTCGCGCTGGCCTGCCGGCTTGCGACGATCTTCGTAAATCTGACCTAGGAGCCGTCCGCCCGGGCGGTAATACTCATCGAGCACGACGACGGACAATCCGCTGCGCGCGACGCAGGTCGCCGCGGTGAGCCCCGCTGGACCCGCGCCGACGATCGCGACATCGAACTTCATGAGTCCGCCGACGTGACCTCCATCCCGTCGGCGACCGGTGTCAGGCACGTGCGCAGACCAGGCACGCCATTCACCGTCGCGATGCAGTCGAAGCAGTGGCCGATGGCGCAGTAGAGACCACGAGGCTCTCCACCGCGCAGCTGGTGACGGATGGTCCGGATCCCATTCGCGAGCAGCGTCGCCGCTATGGGTTCGCCTGCGCGCGCTTCGAGCTCGCGTCCGTTGAACCGGATGTGCACCGTTGATCCGCCGGATCGGGCCGAACGATCAGGAAGCCGCAGCATGGCTCTTCATGAAGCGGTCGGGGCTGAAGGTCGACAGATCCCACGACGTCGCCCGATCGACGACGAGCTCCGAAATGATCTTTCCGGTGATCGGTCCGAGGGCGATGCCATCGCCCTCATGGCCCGCAGCCACATAGAGGCCCCGGCACGTCGCCGTCTCTCCGATGATCGGCTTCCCATCGGGGGTATACGGCCGGAGTCCCGCAAAGCTCCGAGCGACCAGCACGTTCGCCACGCCGGGGAACATCCTTATCGCGGCGCGGACCATCGCGCGGACGACGTCTGGGGACGTGCTGTCATCGAATCCAACGAATTCACGCGACGACCCGATGAAGCACGTCCCTGAAGGTGACTGGTGTAGAGAGAAGCTCACGCTATCCACACCGCTTATCGGTGCACTCGACGCGTTTGCCTCGTGCTTGTGACGGACGTAGCTGGGACTGAGAAGCGCGGTACGAATCATCGGCGGCCACTTCTCGGTCACGAGGATGTGCCCCTTCCGCGGCACGATCTCAATCCGCAACCCGATGCTCGCCGCGATCTCAGGGGTCCACACACCCAACGCCAGTACGACGGTCGGGGCCCGGAAATCACCCCGGTCCGTCCGAACGCCCGCGACCGCGTCGCCGTTCGCAATGACTCCGTTCACGGTGACCCCAAGCTCGATATCGACGCTACGGCGCCGTGCGGCGCGAGCGAGCGCGAAGCAGAGCGCAAGCTGATTCACGCTCGCGTCGCTCGCGAGGTAGCTGGCATGGATGACATGCTCCGCAAGGCCGGGCTGGATCTCAGCCGCCTCCGCGGGCGAGAGCAAGCGGACGTCGAGTCCGGCGGCACGCTGCCCGTCGATGATCGGTCTCAACACCTCGAGATCGCTTTCGTGCTCGAAGACCATGAGCGATCCACGCCGCTCGTACTCGACCTCTTCGCCGATCTCGGCGAGGAGCGTCGGATACAACTCGGCGCTCGCCTTCGCGATCTCGAGTACGAGCCCGGGCTTTTTCGACTGGACCATGATGTTGCCGTCGCACGCGCCGCTCGTCCCTGCGGCCACATCGCGTGCTTCGAGTACCTTGACCCGCAGCCCCCGACACGCGAGGTAATACGCGGTCGAGAGGCCGACAATCCCTGCGCCGACGACGACGACGTCGGGGCGTTGCTGCATCGTTCTTAGGCCCGCTGTAACACCGGTTGTCTCGTGGCGGGCACCAGGCCGACCGTCGCGACGGCTTTTTGGACGACCGCCTTACTCGCGTCGGACAGCTCGCAGAGGGGCAGCCGGACCTCGGGCGTGCACTTGCCGAGAAGACTGAGCATGTACTTCAGCGGAACGGGGTTGGACTCGACGTACATCGCGAGGGCGAGAGGCATGACCTTCGTGTACAGCTCTCGCGCCTGCTTCGGATCTCCGGCGTCCCACGCCGCATGGATCTCCGCCATCTCGCGGGGCACGGCGCTGCCAATCGTATTGAATTGCGTGTTGCCGCCGTAGGCCATGTACGCAAGGCCGGTCGGCTCATCGCCAGACACGAGCAGGAAGTCGTTTCCGAGCGCAAGTCGCAAGTTGATCAGGCGCGTGATGCTCGGATTCGAGTCCTTCATGCCAATTACGTTGCGCAGCTTCGCGAGTCGCGTGACGGTCTCGATAGCGAGCTCGATCACGCAACGACCGGGATGGTTGTACATGACCATAGGAATGTCGACGGCTTCACTGATCGCCCTGAAGTGACGGTACAGGCCCTCCTGGCTTGGCTTGTTGTAGTAGGGCGTGACGACGAGGATGGCATCGGCACCCACGGCCTTTGCCTGCTCGGCGTAGTCGATCGCTTTCCTCGTCGAGTTCGTCCCGCACCCGGCAAGGACCGGAACGCGCTTCGCGGCAGTGTCGACGACGAGTTTGATGACCCGCCGATGCTCCTCGTCCGTGAGCGTGGGCGCTTCGCCCGTGGTCCCTAGCACCAGCAACCCGCTTGTACCGCCCTCGATGTTCGTGCTGACGAGGAACCGAAGTGCGGCCTCGTCGACGTCGCCGTCCTTGAACGGCGTGGGTAGAGCGACCTGGGATCCGGTGAGCATGGCTCGTCTCCTACTTCAATAAAGTGCGGTGAATTTCTATATAATGAATCCCGGCCTGTGGCTGTCAATGAGGAGAGCCGTGTTGTGAACACGCTACGAGCGCTTGGTGGCAAGACTGTATTCGGCGCCGCCGTCGGGATCCTGATGCTGGAGACGCGTTTTCCGCGCATTCCAGGTGACATCGGCCACGGAGCCACGTGGCCGTTCCCCGTTCTTTACAGGGTCGTGCCAGGCGCGACCGGCGAGCGCGTCACGACGGCAAAGCCGGGTGACCACTCGACTGGTCTACTCGACACATTCATCGCTGCAGGCAGAGACCTGGTTCGCGACGGGGCCGACGGTCTCACGACCAGCTGCGGATTCTTGTCGATCTATCAGAAGGAGCTCGCGGCCGGATGCGGCGTTCCGGTCGCGGCTTCATCGCTGATGCAGATCCCACTTGTCGAGGGCGTCTTGCCGCCGGGGAAGCGGGTCGGTGTTCTGACATTCCAGGCCGAACGGCTCACGGCGGCGCATCTGTGCGCAGCCGGCGCTGCCGCCGACACGCCTGTGGTTGGCATGGAGCACCGCCAAGAGTTCTGGCAGTACATGGCGCAGAACCATGACGAGCTCGACGTCATGGCAGCACGGCAGGACATCCTCGACGGCGGCGAAGAGCTCTTGACGAAGCACGCGAATATCGGCGCGATCGTCCTCGAGTGCACGAATATGGTCCCGTATGCGCGTGCGCTGCGCGCGCACGTGAAGATCCCGGTGTTCGACATCCGTGGGTTCATCACGTGGTTCCAGTCCGGCCTCGATCCACGCGGCTTCGGACTGCCTGGAGATCCACTCTGATCGAGCTCCTCTTCCGCGCATCGGTCACCGGGATCGTGATCGCACTCGTCACCCTTCTCGCGCGTCGGGATCCGATCCTTGCCGGCTGGATCTCGGTCTTCCCGACCGCCACTTCGCTCGCGCTGGTCTGGCTCGCGCTGGACAAGACGCCAGCGCCTAAGATCGCTGACTTCACCGGGGGCGTCATCGCAGGACTGGCGCCCAGCGTTTCGATTCTTGTCGCTTTCGCGGTGCTGTTGCGGCTGAACGTGCCCTTCGGTATCTCCGCGTTGGCTGCCATCGGGCTATGGGTTGTGTTGACGCTTGTCGTCCGTCAGCTCGGGCTCTTCCAGATCTAGCGACGTAAGGGGTGACGAGATGAAGGTCAAGGGACAAACGATCGCGATCACGGGCGGCGCGAGCGGCATCGGATTCGCGACGGCCGAGCGCATCATCGCGGATGGTGGGAATGTCGCGGTCATCGACGCTAACGCCCAAGCTGCCGAAGACGCGGCCTCACGCCTCGACGGAGGGGAGCGCGCCCTTGGCCTTTGCGCCGACGTGACCGACGCAGCTGCGATCAGCACGTCCCTCGAGGCCGTCGTCGCACGCTTTGGACGACTCGACGGTCTCGTTGCTTCGGCGGGCATCCGGCAGAGTTCGGTCCGCGTCGCTGACATGAGTGCCGAAGTGTGGGAGCGGACCCTGAAGGTCGACCTTGGCGGCACATTCCTCACCTGCCAGGCCGCGGCACGGATCTTCGGGAAGGCCGGTTCGGGAGGCTCGATCGTGACGGTCGCCTCCCTCTCCGGTCACTCACCCAGGGTCGGCCAGGCCGCGTACTGCGCCGCGAAGGCCGGCGTGATCGCGCTCACGAAGGTGCTTTCATTGGAGCTCGCCGCGCAGAACGTACGCGTCAACTGCGTCTGTCCGGGAACCACCGTCACCCCGTTCAACAGTGAGGCTCTGAAGCGTGAGGGCGAGCAGGGCGTCCAGGCACGTATCGAGGGCGACACGAAGCAGTATCGTCCTGGGATTCCCCTGCGGCGCCTCGCAGAAGCGCGCGACATCGCCGGATCGATCGCCTTCCTCCTGTCGGACGATGCGCGGCACATCACGGGAATCGAACTGTTCATCGACGGGGGCGAGTCAGTCTTCTAACTACGAAGCGGGATCGCGTAGGGATTCGCTCCACGCTGGTCGTGCGACGGTGCAGCGCGAAGAGCTTCGTCAGACTCCACGCGGCTGGTGTCAAAGCGAACGTGAGGTTGTCCGTCGTCTATCCGACGAAACTCGTTTTCCAATATGCTCAGCTTCCTCCAGGACGTTCGCCTGATTCTCCGTGCGACAGTGGCCCCGCCCCCTGCGTTTCTTCAAGATTCGTCCGAGTGCTGGTGCGGTCATGGGAAATTGCGCTGATCTGAATCTGGATCAGCCAATCAGAGGTTCGAATCCTCTCTCCCCAACAGTCTGAGTGAATTCGACGAGTGCGGACTCCGTAAAGGCGTGAAGCGATCTGATGCGTCATCCAGATCACCGGGGTACCTCGCTCAGAGTGGTCAGGTGATTCCAGCAGTGCTCATCTGATCGACTGGACCACGCCGCGCCTCAGACGACCCTAGAGTCTCCGAGTGCGCATCTGGCATCAGGGATTCGTCGAACTCGAAAGCCTCCCCGAGTACGTCACCGCGCTCACGAGTCACGTCGGCGCCGTCGCCTGGCCTGGTGTGTCCGTCGACCTCCACGGCCTCGCGCCGGGAACGTACACGCCCCACCGCACGGCGGCGGACATCGCTCGCGACCCTACCCTCGTGGAGCTCGGCCTTCGGCAGGTCGTCGACAACATCAGGCGCGCCGAGCGCGAAGGTTATGACGCCGCGGCGATCACGATCGTCCAGAACATCGGACTTCGCGAAGCGCGCGCGGCCGTCGAGATTCCGGTCGCGAGCTATGGCGAGGCCGCGATGCACGTGGCCTGCATGGTCGGTCACCGGTTCAGCGTCGTCGCATTCGACCGCGCCATCGCCGACATCATCGAGCAGGAGATCGCGCTGCTCGGTCTGGCAACGCGCGCGGCATCGGTCGAGGTCGTCGAGACGGATTACGGCGGCGTGGTGGAGGCGTTCGCTCGACCGGAGCGGCTCATCGACGCATTCATGAAGGCAGCGCGGCGCGCGATCGACCGCGGCGCCGACGCGATCATCCCGGGCCAGACGATCATGGCCGAGGTCCTCTGGCAGCACGGCATCCATCGCATCGGCCCGGTGCCAGTCGTTGACGCGGTCGGTGTGACCATTGCTATGGCGACGCTGCTCGCGACGCTGCGACGCCCCGGCGACTAGATCTTCGCGATCTCCTCGAGGCTCGCGGCGATCTGGAGGATGCCCTCCCGGTAGTCGGCGATCCGGATGTGCTCGTCGGGCGCTTCCATGCGCGAGCCCCAGTACTCCACGCCGATACCGACGGTCGGTGCCGGCTTGAACAGGTACTTTTGAGACATGCCGGTGGAGTTCGGCTTCGCGACCATCGGGCGGCCGTAGACGCGGAGCGACGCGCGCTGCACGGCTTGCACGAAGGGGTCGGAGAGCGGCGACCGGTAGGGCGTGCTGTGCCCTAGGACCTCGACACGCAGGTGCGCGAGGCCAAGGCGTTCAAGGTGGCGCTCGAAGAGCTTTCGCACGACGACTGGGTCTTGGTCGGCGACAAGGCGGAATTCGAGCTTGCAGCGAGCCCGCTGCGGCACGGCGAGCCGCACGCCAGGGCCCATCTCGCCTGCGTCGAGGCCACAGATAGCGAGGCTGGGCGTCGCGTAGAGACGTCGCATTACGTCACGGCCGCTCTCGCCGAGAAGGAAGCCACCCAGCCCGTAGTCGGCAGGCATCCGCTGCTGGTCTGGCGTGACGAGTTCGTCGAGCATCCGCTCCTCGTCGGATGTGAGCGGTCGGACGTCGTCGTAGAAGCCGTCGAGCGTGATCCGCTCATCACGGTCCTTCAACGAGGCGAGCATCCATGTCAGATCCCAGGCTGGATTCGAGAAGACGTTCAACCGGCTGAAGAGGGGCCGCTTCGCCCCTGTCGCCGTGATCTCGAGGTAGAGGTATCCCTTAGCACCTAGGCTCATCGTGGGCCGTTCAAGCTCATCCTTCGGGCCGGTTTCCCAGATCACCACGTCCGGCGCCAACGGTCGGACGTGCGACTCGACGAAGGGCGGCAGTGTCGGATCGCCGACCTGGCGCTTCCCCTCGATGAGGAATGTGACGTCGCAGT
>Ga0114129_10015661_pt1 | contig 10781 bp, 5 predicted proteins | sample RhiMetdeltSRZDD1_FD_80071 | JGI IMG/M metagenome (GOLD analysis project Ga0114129, IMG submission 80071) | Populus rhizosphere microbial communities from Tennessee, USA - Rhizosphere MetaG P. deltoides SRZDD1 (version 2) (version 2) | ecosystem: Host-associated > Plants > Roots > Rhizosphere >... | reverse complement strand
TAGCGAAGCCGCGGCAGCCGCGCCAGATGCTGAAGCCCTTCGTCGGTCAAGCCGGATGATCCATCGAGAGCGAGCGCGGTGAGGTGATCCAGTGCCGCGATCCGCTCGAGGAGCGCGTCAGTCATCTGACCGCTCGCTCCCAACCCGGGCCAGCGATGCTCCCGCAGCAAGCTGATGACCTCGTCCCAATCCCGAGTGCGAGCCGCGACCTGAACTGATTCGCCGTCGACCGCCGAGCACAGCGCAATGGCTTTCGCGGCGAGCGTTTTGCCGGGAGGAATCGAGGTCGCGTACGCGGTCAGCGCGTCCCAGCTCGCGAAGCCCTGGGAGCGAGCGACCAGATACTGAGCCTCGGCCAATGTGATGACGTCCTCGTCGGACTCCTGAGGCTGCTCGGTCTTGCCGAGATCAAGCCGCATGTAGCGCCGCATCACGGGCCACGTCCGCATGTGGCCGAAGTAGCTCCAGACGATGCGCATCGCCTCGGAGTCGGGCGCGCGGTACGCCGTCACCAGCGCGTCGGCAACAATGTCGTAGCGGCGCATCGGCGCATCGCTGGCCACGCGGTGTTTCAGTGCCGTCCAGCCCTGGAGCCCGTGCTCGAGCGCAAGGGCGTGCTGCACGTCGCGCAGCGTTGGAGCAGCCGGCGCGCTTGGTAGCGTCCGGCGCAAACGCTCAACAGCCTCGCGATCGTTGGACTGAATCGACTTCAGCCAGCGCTTCGCTTCGCGTTTCAGGTGATCGAGGGTGGTCCTGGGGGTGATGGGGGCGGGCATACCTTCCTCCTCATACGCCTGTCGTCCGCTGAAGCCAGGCCGGAAGAAGGTTCGATGACGTGCACGAACCAGAGGTTGGGTGGGAGAATCCCCCTTGCCGCGGACAGGAGGCGCCCCAACGCGCGCTGCAGAAATCTTGCGCGCCTAGACGGTCGTTGTCAATTCAGTCCGGTGGGCTTGCCCCCCGGAGCCCCCTACCGGCTCGCTCGCTCCATTTATGGGATAGCTTGTTGACGTAGATTGCCATGGCTGACCAGGACAGGATCACGCGGCTGTTTTTCGAGCTCTTCGAAGGGCTTCCGCGTCAGGGACCGGGCGAGACGTTCAGCACGCTGCGCGCTCTGGCGCTCGTGCCGAACGTGACCTCCTCAACTCGGATCCTCGATCTCGGCTGCGGCACTGGTGCGCAGACGCGAGCACTCGCCAAGCACTCGCCGGCGACGATCGTCGCGATTGACAATCATCCGCCGTTCGTCGACGAGCTGAACCGACTGCTCAAGGCAATCGGCTCCGCCAACCGCGCGGTGGCGCAAGTCGGCAACATGGACGATCTGAACTTCCCTTCCGGCACGTTCGATCTGATCTGGTGCGAAGGTGCGATCTACGTGATCGGCTTTGATGCCGGTCTGAAGGCGTGGCGCCCGCTTCTGAAACCCGGCGGACATCTCGTCGTATCGGAGGCGTGCTGGACGAAACCAGATCCTCCCGAGGAGTGCCGCGCCTTTTGGGAACAGGAATATCCGGGTATTAAGAACGTGGAGGCATTGCTTGCCGCAAGTGACGGCGCAGGCTACGACACGATCGGCCATTTCACGCTGCCGTCCGACGCCTGGTGGAACGAGTACTACCGACCACTTTCGCAGAACCTGACCGAGTTTCGCTGGCGCCACCGCGAAGATGGCGACGCGCTGGAACTGGCCGACAACGTCCAGCGCGAGATTGATATGTGGAAGAAGCACGGGGAGTACTACAGTTATGAGTTCGTCGTGATGAGGGTTCGTTGAAGCCCCTGATTACGCTCGCTCTCCAGCCAGCACTCCGCGGCAATCAACGGCAGTACCCATCCAAGCCAACCCGAAAGGCCGGCAATCGTCTGGACCATCAGCGCCTCGTTCCCTGCAAACGTCGTCGGAAGCTGGGGCGACAAGACGATGAACCAGATGACGGCCCAGAGGCGGTTGGAAATGACCGACATCGTCAGCGCGAAGCTGCGTATCATCCATCTTCGATGTTCGACGAAGCGCTGCCGGCGGGCGTTGCGAAAACCGGTCATCGTCACGCCGAGCCACACGATCGCAAGCAACGTGCTGCTCACCGCAACGACGGGACCGAACGGGCTGACGGTCGCGATGATCAGGCCCAGGCAACCCGCTGGCAGGACGCCGCCGAATATGTAGAGATAGCCGATCCGGCGATGGGCGGTCGGGAATCGGTCGCGAAACCACGGCCACACCTGAAAGCCGCAGGTCAGCATCGCTACCGATCCGAACGCGACGTGCGCGACGAGAAGCGAGTAATAGGCCGGGAAGTCTGCGGGAGGCGGAACACGCGACCGGGTGGGATCAAGCGTCAGATACGGCGCCAGCCCGAACGCGACGAAGGCGGCAACAAGCACGAACAGTGGAGCGATAGCTTTCATTGGTGTCACCCCAATGGCGTACTGCATACGCTAATTGGCGTACGGTATACGCTATGTGTCACGGAGTCAACTTGAATGGGACGAATTGTAGGCAGGCGCCTCCCAGCCAGCCTTGAAGCGGCCTGGGGCATCCGCGAACGCTCCGTCAAGGGCCCGAAGCGCTCCTTGACCCTGCCTCGGATTGTCTCAGCCGGCGTGAAGGTGGCGTCGACGCGCGGCCTCGATGGGGTGTCGATGTCGCGCGTCGCCAGCGAGCTGCGTGCCGCGACGATGGCGCTTTATCGACACGTGGGATCGAAGGAAGAACTCCTGGCGCTGATGGTGGACTCGGTGTTCGCGGATGCGCCCGCGCCGCGCACCCCGGACGAGGGCTGGCGCGCGGCCCTTTCACGTTGGGCGCACGAACACCGACGCGTCCTACAGCGCCATCCCTGGGTGATCCGCGTTCCCCTGAGCGGACCACCCTTGATGCCCAACCAGGTTGTGTGGTTCGAACGGGCGCTGAGTTGCCTGCAGGGAACCGGCGTGAGCGAGCGTGAAAAAGCCTCGGCTTTATTGCTCGTGAACGGCTTTGTCAGGAACGACGAAATGCTGGCCGCTGACCTGCAGATGGCCGCGCGTGCAGCCCGTTCAACGATGGAGCAGGCGATGTCGTCTTACGGTAAGCAGCTCGAGCGGCTCACCGATCCCCAGCGCTTTCCAGCGATCCACTCCGCGATCGCCGCCGGCGTGTTCGATCGGCCGGATGCCGGCGACATGGATCCCGACTTCGAGTTCGGGCTTGCCCGGATTCTCGACGGCATCGGGGCGCTTATTCTGGCTCCCTAAACTGAGCCTCTCGCGCCAACGGGCCGGCTGGACACCTACCTGCCTGGGCGGTACAATTTCGCAGCCACGATGGTCGCAACTTCATGAAACGCTTGGGATTCTGCGCGTGTCTGCTGCTCGTTGCAGCCCTGACGTCACCCTCGCCGATGACGTCCGCGCAAGCACCCGCGCCCACGTCCGTCGCGGTCTCACGGATACCCGCACGCCCAACCGTTCCGAGTGCTCCCGCCGACACGTTCAAGGAGTACTGCTTCGAGTGCCACGGCACCGACAAGCCGAAGGCCGAACTCAGCATCGAGCGGCTCGTTGCGCAATCATCGCGAACCTCGATGGGCGAATCGTGGCAGGCGTGGGAACGCATCGTCGAGAAGCTCGAGTCTGGTGAAATGCCGCCGAAGGAAGCCACGCTCTTCCCCAGCGACGACGAGCGTGCGGCGGCGGCGAAGTGGGTGCGCGCGTCACTGAAGGCGTACGAGTCCGAGCATGCCGGCGATCCCGGACACGTAACCGTGCGCCGCCTCACCAGCGCGGAGTACGCATACGCGCTCCGCGATCTCACCGGAATCGACGTCAAGGTCGGCATCGATGCATCGAGCGATTCCGTTGGCGGCGAGGGCTTCGCGAACTTTGGCGACGTGCAGTTCGTGCAGGACCAGAGCGTGGAGCGTTATCTCGAAGCCGCCAAGCAGGTCGCCGAGCACGCTGTCATCGGCGCCGGCCCGCTCGGGTTCTACACCGACACTGGCAAGACTGGACTCGAACTATCGGCGCTGAATCGAATCGACCAGCTTTACGAAACGAAAGGCTTCCGCGTCGTCTCCGGCGAGGGTGGCCGGCCGTTCGGTCTCGAGCGCTACGGCAAGGCGCTCTACGTCGCGTGGCATTACAAGCATCGCGTCGCGCTCGGCGAGGCGAGCGCAACGATCCGCGGCCTCGCCGCCAAGGAAGGCATCACCGGCCGGTTCGCCGAGCATATGTGGAGCGTGGTGAACAAGCCGGCCACCGGGTACCCGACGCGAACAACCATTGAAAGCTGGAAGAAACTGCCGGCGCCAAGCGCCGACGTGCCGGGATCGATCGCCAAGGCCCGCGCAGGCTGCGACGAGATCTACAAGGCGCTGACAACCTGGCCGAGCTGGTTCTTCGCGCGCGGCGACCTTGCTGCGGGCGGGGCCGGCGACGAGAGCCCGCTCGTCTTCGACGATACGACGCTGAACGTGACGCCGACGCACGCCTACACGTATGTGGCCGCGCCACGCGCGGGCCGCGGCCGTGGGGCGCCCACGCCGCCGGCTACCGGACCATCGAAGGTGTATCTCGCGTTTACGAGTCTGAATCCCACGCCAGGAGTAACGCCCGTCATCATCTGGCGCAACCCGCGAATCATCACGCGGGCCGCGCCACCGATGGGCCGCGGCGCACCGCCGGCCACGGCTGCCGCCCCCGGTCGCGGACGAGGTCCGCTTGGCGCGGTGCTCTCGACTCGGCCGCTTCGATCCGTGCTCCCTGCGGAGGTGGCCGCAACATTCGCATTCGGCTCGAGCCCTGACGGATCAGCGTTGGGACCGGACGATTTCGCCACGACCGACACGGTCTCGTTCTCAATCGATCCGCCCGCCGCAGGAAACGTCGTCGAGTTCCACGCCGACGCGGAGCTTGGCAAGGACCGCAACGCGGTCGTGCGCGTGATGATCTCCGATCGTGCCGAAGGCTCGACCCGCGACTCACTGCAGCGGATCTTCATCGGCGACGCCGCGAGCGCCGGCTATCGCACGTTCCGCGCCGGCATGGCCGAGTACGTCGCGCTCCTCCCGCCGAATTCGCACGGCGAAGCGAATCCAGCCGACAAAGATCCGGTTCCCGCACCGTTCGACAACACGTACAACAGCCCCGAGCACGACGCGTTCGTGCTGAAGGTGAAGTACCAGCGCAACGACACGTTCTTCACCAACAACATCGTCGACGGCGAGGATCGCGCCAGGCTCGAACAGGCGTGGAACGATCTGTTTGGATCGTGGCCGTACCACGACGCCTATCTGGGGATGCTGGCGGATCACTTCGGGTTGAAGCTCACGAGCCGCGCGATTCGCGACATGGGTCCGGCGGAGATTGCTGCGTTGCCGGTGACGGTCAGGCCGCACGTCAAGTCGTTGCGCGCCCACTACGACTCGGTGACGAGAGCGCTCACGCTCGCGCAGCCCGGCCACGTCGCGGATGTGCTGACGTTTGCCAACCGCGCGTGGCGACGCCCGCTGACGCCGGCAGAGCAAGCCAACCTGCGCGCCTTTTACCAGAGATCGCGCACCGAGCATAAGCTCGATCACGATGGCGCGATTCGCGCGCTCATCGCCCGCGTTCTGGTCTCGCCCGCGTTTCTGTATCGAGTCGAAACGGTCGCACGCGGTCCGGAAAAACCCCTCACCGGCTGGGAAATGGCCAGCCGTATGAGCTTCTTCCTCTGGTCCTCGATTCCAGACGACGAGCTGCGCCGCGCTGCGGGTGCGGGTGAGTTGAGCAATCCGACCCTCCTCGCCGCGCAGGTCAAACGCATGACCGCGGACCCGAAGGCCCGTCGCCTTGCGACGGAGTTCTTCGGACAGTGGCTCGGCTTCTATCATTTCGACGAGTACCGCGGCATCGATACCGGACGATTTCCGGACTTCACCGACGAGATCAAGTCGTCGATGTACGACGAAGCGATTTCGACGTTCGAATTCATCGTGCGCGAGCAGCGCCCGGTGAAGGAGATCCTCTTCGCCGACTACGCCTTCCTCAACAAGCCGCTGGCGAAGTTCTACGGAATCGATCGCGACGTGAAGTCGACCGACAAGGTCGAAAAAGTCGACGGCGCAAACGCCTTCGATCGCGGAGGTGCGCTCCGCCTCGGTTCGGTGCTGACAACGACGTCGGCCCCGCTGCGCACCAGCCCGGTCAAACGCGGCGACTGGGTGCTGCGGCGGATTCTCGGCACGCCGACGCCTCCACCGCCAGCCGACGCGGGCACGATTCCCGCCGACGATCAGACCTTCAACGGGCTGACGCTGCGTCAGCGGCTCGCACAACACAAGCGCAACGCGACGTGCGCAGCGTGTCACACCCGGATCGATCCGCTCGGCTTCCCGCTCGAAGGCTTTGACGCGGTCGGACGGCGGCGCCAGACTTACCCTGATGGCCAGCCGGTCGACGTCACCGGAGAGTTCAAAGACAAAACCACAATTCTCGGCGCCGAGGGTTTGCTGCGTTACCTGCAGAGCCAGGACAAGAAGATCCTGACGACACTGTCGAGAAAGATGCTCGGCTACGCGTTGGGCCGGACGGTGATGGCCTCGGATCGCCCGCTGCTGGCGGAGATGTCTGCCGGGGGCGGCGAATCGTCGTTTGCGGAGATGGCCACGAAAATCGTGACCAGTCGTCAGTTCCGCAGCCGCGCGGCTGAGGCCGCAGTGAGTGGCCACGAGGAACACGGAACCATTCGCCACGGAGAACACGGATTACACGGATCAAAATGATGCCCATCGATCTTGAGTCCCAGCTCACCACCCGGCGTCACTTCCTCCGAGGCGTGGGGGTCGCGCTCGCGCTGCCCTGGCTGGAATCGCTGCCTGTCTTCGCCCAGGCGGCTGCGGCGACGAAGGCGAACACGCCTCCGCTGCGTTTGGGCATCGTCTTCTTCTCTAACGGCGTGGAGCCGATTCACTGGTGGGCCAAGGGCACTGGCGCAAACATGGAGCTCGGTCCGGTACTGCAGCCGATGATGCCGCATCGTGACGACATGGTGTTCATCCAGGGGCTGTTCAACCAGACAGCCTTCGTGTCGACGAGCCCGCATCTCGGACGCATGAACCTGTTGTCGGGCTCGCCGGTGAGCCTCGACCCGAAGGAGATCCGTGTCGGCACGTCGATGGATCAGGTCATTGCGTCGCAGATTGGGCACCACACGGCGTTGCCGAGCCTCGTGCTAGGCATCGAGCCGAATGAACTGCGGCTGGAAGATGGCCTGTCGATGATCTACGGATCGAGCGTGTCGTGGGCCTCGCCGACCAAGCCCGCGACCAAGGAGATCTATCCGTCCCGCGCGTTCGATCGGCTGGTTGGTGACGGCTCAGGCCGCGCGCTCGATCGCAGCATCCTCGACGCCGTGCGCCAGGACTCGCAGAGCCTGAAGCCGAAGATCAGCAAGGCCGACAATCTCAAGCTGACCGAGTACTTTGAATCGATTCGCGATATCGAACAGCGCATCGAACGAGCCTCGAAGGAGGAACGCCTCGAGGGATGGCGGCCAACCCTGGCCGAACCCGACATGCCTCGGCCGAAGAACGAGCTGCCGCAGAACGTGCCCGACCACATGAAGTTGATGCTCGACCTGATCGTCCTCGCATTCCAGATGGACAAGACGCGCGTCGCGACGGTAATGCTCAACAACGATCTGTCGCAGATGAACTTCAAGTTCCTCGAGGGCGTGCAGGGCGCGCTTCACCTCGACCTGACCCACAACGGGAAGGCCGCGGACAAGGAAGCGATGTACCTCAAAACGAATCAGTTCCACATGGCGCAGTTCGCCTACATCACTCAACGGATGAAGGAGATCTCCGAAGGCGAGACGTCGCTGCTCGACAACTCCATCATGATGATGGCGTCCAGCTTGTTCGATGGCGACGCGCACAGTGCCGAACAGCTCCCGATCCTGTTGACCGGCAAGGGCGGCGGCACCCTCAAAACCGGTCGAATCCTGAACTACCTCGACAAAGGCGACGAGAACCGCAAGGCGTGCAGCCTCCACCTGTCGCTGATGGATCGCATGGGCGTGAAGCTCGAACGATTCGGTGACGCGACGGCGCGGCTAGTGGACTTGTAGCCGCAGCCAGTGGATTTGCGGCCCGCGGACAGCGGCAGGCGGCCAGCGAAGTCAGCTCAGTTGCTACGCAGCACCATCGTCGGATCCACGCGCGCCGCGCGGCGGGCGGGCAGATAGCCGGCCAGCAATGTCGTGATCGCGAGAATGGCGGCGGCGCCAGCAAGCGTGAGCGGATCGCGAGCGGACACGTCGAACAACAGTCCCGAGATCAGCTTCGACGTCGCCATCGCCGCGGCGGCACCTACGAGAATCCCCACCACGCCGACGAGCGCGGCCTCTCGGATCACGCCACCCAATACGCGTGACGGTTCAGCGCCGAGCGCCAGCCTGATCCCGATTTCCTGGCGCCGCCGCGTGACGTCCTGCGACATGACACCGTAGAGACCCACACATGCGAGGACGAGGGCGAGGACGCCGAACCATCCGGAGAGGAGCGCTAAAACGCGCTCGCGCGTGAGCAATCCGCCCATTTGCTCGTCGAACGTCCTCGGCCGTGTCACGATCAAATCCGAACGCACCGCCGCTATGACCGACCGGAGCGTGTCGGCTACGACTCGGCGATCGTTCGACGAGCGAACCGCCAGCGTGATCCAGTCATCATCGATCTCGCCGACTTGCCCTAATACCGTGTACACGGTTGGCGACGCCGCTTCCCTCGGATTGTGGCGGACGTCTCTGACGACGCCGACAATGGTGATGGCTTGGTTGGGTGCGGACCTGAAGTGAAACGTTCGGCCGAGCGGATCTGTGTCGCCGAACGCCATCCGCGCAAGCCGTTCGTTGATGATTCCGACGAGCGGCGCGTTCGGAGAATCCTGGGACGTGAAGCCGCGCCCGCGAACGAGCGGGATGCTGAACGCGCGGAAGAACTCAGGCGTGACGACGTTCGCGAGCACTCCGCCAGCGATGGGCGTCGTGCCCGCCACAGCTCCGCGACGGCTTTCGGTGAGATCGAGCGGCGTCGACGTTGCGCACGCGCTCGAACCCAGGTCGCGATGCTGGCTGAGGCGATCGAGGACCGCAGCACAGGCGCGCGGCCAGTAGTCCTCGGGCAAATCCGCGCCTCGGGCTTCGATCCCGAACAGCGTGACCCCTGCACCGCTGAAACTGCCGTCAGGCGCTTGCAGGTTGTGCAGGGTCCGGACCAGCAAGCCGGCGCCGGTCACGAGCAACAGACACAATGCCACCTGGCCGGCCACGAGGGCCCGCCGCACGGTCCAGCGCCCAACACGCGCGCCGGTTGAAGCGGGAAGATCCTTCAAGGCTGACACGAGGTCGAGTCGTGTCGCCGCAAGCGCCGGCATGAGGCCGCACACCAGGCCGGTGATGAGCGTGATCGCGAGCGCAAACGCGAGGACCGCGCCGCCTGCCTGGACGTTCAACACGACCGGGAAATGGTCGGCGCGAAAGAACGATGTGATCGCCGACGTGCCCCACGACGCGAGGATCACCCCCAATGTGCCGCCGGCCAGCGCCAGCAACACGCTCTCGGTCATGAGCTGGCGCACGAGGCGCCATCGGCCCGCGCCGATCGATAAGCGGATCGACATCTCCTTCGCCCTCGCGCTGCCGCGGGCGAGTTGGAGCAGCGCGAAATTGGCGATCGCGATGACCAGCACCACGAGCACCATCCCCATCAGCACCATCAACGACGCAGAATAACGTTGCCGAAGCTCACCACTCCCGCGCCTTGCCGACAGCAGGACCGTTGAATCGGTCTTGTACCACGCGTTTTCAGGTTCGGAGAGATACTGGCGAAAGATCAGATCCAGCGCGGTGGTCGCCTGCTGCTCCGACACGCCTGGCTTGAGCCTCACCACAGGCACGAGGCTGGTCCAGGTATCGTGCATCGTGAGGTAGTCAGGCCGTTCTGCGACCTTCATCGCGAGCGGCAACGTGATGTCGGGCGGGTGGCCCGGCGTGAAGCCCTCGAACGCGGGGACGGTCACACCGACGATGGTCAGCGCGCGGCCGTCAACCGTCAGTTGCCTGCCAACAACGTCAGGCGCGCGGTTGAACGCCCGCGCCCAGTAGCGATGACTGAGGACGGCCACGAACGCGTCGCTGGAGGGCCGATCACTTTCCGCGCTGAAGCCGCGGCCGACGGCGAATCGAACCCCAAGTACGCCGTGGTAGTTGCCCATCACGTACTCGCCGGCAACTCGCTCGACCTCATCTCCAGCCGCAACCCTGAATGTCGTGCGCGAGTAGGCGGTCAGGATGTCAAACACATCGCTGCGATCGCGCACCCGCTCGAGCAGCGGGTAATTCGATGTCGCGTGGCTACGCTCGCCATGCCGATGCGCCAGGAAGTAGATTTCGTTCGGCGCCGGCACGGCCACTTCGCGAAACAGCACCGCATGAAGAAGGCTGAAGATGGCCGTGTTCACGCCGATGCCGAGTCCGAGCAACAGGATCACCGCGGTAGTGAATCCAGGCCGTTTCAGCAGGGTGCGCAGCGCATAGCGCGTATCCTGGACAGCGTCCTCGACGAATCGGGTGCCGCGCGCATCGCGGCACTGCTCGCGGATCTGCTCGAGCCCACCGAACTCGAGCGCGGCGCGCCGCCGCGCGTCTGCTTCGCTGAGGCCCTCGCTGACGTAGTCGGCGATCTGACGTTGCAGATGATCGCGCAGCTCGGCATCGAGCTGCTGCTCGAGCTGACGCCGCCGCACCAGCCGGT
>Ga0114129_10015660_pt1 | contig 10782 bp, 7 predicted proteins | sample RhiMetdeltSRZDD1_FD_80071 | JGI IMG/M metagenome (GOLD analysis project Ga0114129, IMG submission 80071) | Populus rhizosphere microbial communities from Tennessee, USA - Rhizosphere MetaG P. deltoides SRZDD1 (version 2) (version 2) | ecosystem: Host-associated > Plants > Roots > Rhizosphere >... | reverse complement strand
TGATCGTTGGCGAAGGCAGGACTTTGCAGGATTGCAAAGAACTGGCAAAGACGCTTGGACTAACAAGTCGTGTTACATTTGTGGGAAGAGTTCCCTATGCGGAGGTTCCATCCTATGCCGCAGCCGGAGATATTGCGGTGATGCCGGCTACCAATGCGTATGGCAACCCGATGAAAATTTACGAATATATGGCTCTCGGTAAGGCAATCATTGCCCCTCTTCAGCCGACTATCACAGAAATTGCTACTCACGGTGAGGATGCCTATCTGTTCAAAGCGGAAGATATTTCGTCCCTGGCCTCTGCCATAAACACCTTGGTTTCGGATCCAGATTTAGTTTTGAGACTGGGTCGTTGTGGAGCCAAGCGTGCATCTGAACATTCCTGGGATAAGCGAGCGCAGGTTCTTCAAGATGCCATGCAGAGTGTTCTAAGAAATAACAGGCTTGCGCCTGGATCCAAGCGTGGTTAAAGGCTTCTCGCTCGTTTGGCGAGAACCTTTGACTTTGAGTTTGTGTATAATGGAAAGAATCGGTTGGTCATTGGCAAAACTATATAACAGAAAGTTTTCAAGCATCATGTTAGAGAGAAGGTCTTAATGGAAATAAAATTGTATTTGAAGATGATTCAGAGCAGTTGGTGGATCGTTCTGCTAACGGCATTAGCAGCAGTATTTGCTGCCTTAATTTCGGCCTATGTTACACCGCCTGTTTATCGTGCCTCGGCGCGTTATATTGTTTCACCCAATCCGGTCTTTTTGGGCGATGAGGTTGATTACAATCTGATTTATAGCTTAGACACACTGGACAAGCGGACTATTATTACGACGTATGCAGAAGTGCTAAATAGCCCCCGCATCTATTCTGAGTCGATCGCGCTCTCTGACCTTCAGGAAGTTGATTTGACAAATTACTCCTACTTGGCCACTGTTCTTCCGGAAACAAATATTATTGATTTTGCCGTTCAAGGTCCGAATCCTGAAATGGTGGTCGTATTAACGAATAGGATTGGTCAACATGCCGTGCAATATGCGGAAAACTTATATCAAATATATGATATGACCCTGCTTGATCCGGCAACTGTGCCCGTTGAGCCAATATCTCCTCAGCCTGTGCGGGACGCTGGCGTGGCCCTGGTCGTAGGCACAGCGCTTGGCGTTGCTCTAGCGTTGCTGCGTGAGCTCTTGCGTGCACCGATTGTGAATTTCCTGCAGCAGAGAAAATTGGATGGAATGTCCTCGGCATTGAATCGCCGCTCGTTTGAGGAAAGTCTGAAGGAAATGGCCTTTGCCTCCACCACAGATTTTTGTCTCTGCCTGGTCCGTATGGAAGGATTGCAAGACTACTCGAATATTCTGCCCCAGCCGACGATGCAGAACATTCTGCAACACATTACCCATGTCATGAAGAATGAACTACGGGGCAACGATCTGGTTGGTCGTTGGAATGAGCTTGATTTCTCTGTCATACTTTCGGACACGCCAGGTGGAGCCGCTTTCAATACGATGCGCCGAGTGCAGACCTCACTATCCGCACCCGTCAAAATTGATATTTCCGGCGAAGATTTACACCTCGATCCAAAAATTGGGATTGCAGAGTATCGTATTGGCGACACCGCCAATTCTCTGGTCAAGAATACCAATTGGGCCCTGGAAATTGCCAAAAAGAATGGCGGCATGTACTTGCTAAAAGCCACGGAAGCTCTCTAAGGCAAATCCGGTGCAGATATTGGATTTGATCGGAATGACCCGAACATGAATATGTTGAATGCAAAGGCATCGTCCACAGATAGTTTGCAGGTGTGGCTTTCGCGCCTTCATAATATTTTCATACCACTGGCCATCCTTGTTGGCGCTGTAGCTGGTATTCTGGTCGTTAAATTTAATCAGCCCGTTACTATTTTGTTGACTCTGGCTGGGCTGGTTGTCTTTGCCATTTCGATCTATTCGATGGAGTTCGGACTGCTGGTTTTGACTTTTATTACATACACTCGATTTTCTGATGTTGTCGTCCAGTATCACAATGCTCCATCCGTCGCCAAACCTTTTCTGGTCCTGCTCATCTTAGCCATTCTCCTCCGTTGGGTAATTTATCTGGAAGCGCCTCGAGCCTGGTTAGTACCAGCGCTACTGCTGGGTATATATGGATTAGCTGGATTTGCCTCAATTGTTTACTCCCCCGTTCCCGACCGCGTCTGGGGAGGAATTACGGATTTTGTTAAAGATGCCGTTATTGCTGTGGTTGTTGTCATTCTACTTCAGTCGAAGCTGTCCTTTCGACGCGTCTTATGGACCCTGATCATTGCCGGCATTTTCATGGGAAGCTTATCTGTTTTTCAGTACTTTACCAAAACATATGATAATGAATACGGTGGGTTCGCAGTCACGGGTCTACATCAAATCGTTGGGGAGAACGATGAATATCGTGTCGGTGGTCCCTTGGAGGACCCCAACTTCTTCGCTCAAATCATGGTTGTTCTGATCCCTATTTCGCTTGAACGATTCTTTCATGCGAAACGAACCCGCATGAGGTTTCTGGCATTAATGGGAGCCGTTCTTTCGTTACTGTGCGTCCTCCTCTCCTATTCGCGGGGTGGGTTTCTAGCTTTAGTGGTGACCATGGCAGTCTATTTCTATTTTTACCCACCGAAACGGACTCAACTGCCCTTGCTGATCGTAGCTATGCTGGTTCTCATACCTTTGGCACCGCCCAGGTATTTTGATCGAATATCTACACTGACTGAATTTATCCGTCCCAAGACCACCCTACGATCCAACGAGCTGTCCTTTCAAGGCAGATTGAGTGAAAATTTGGCTGCCTGGGAAATGATAAAGTCTAAACCTCTTTTTGGCGTTGGGTTAAGAAGTTATAACTATCTATTTCCCACGTATTCCAAGAGCTTGGGCCTGGCACTCGTAGCCACGGAACGGGAGGCACATAATTTATATCTGGAAATCACAGCAGAAACCGGAATTATTGGATTGGCAACCTTCTCTCTTTTAATTTTCGTGTCCATCAGAACATTGCTGGCAGCGAGAAGAAAATTTTTGTGGGAAAATCTACAAGAGTATGCCCAGATGACGACTGGATTTATGGCAGGTTATATTGGATATTTGGTTGCCGCCACATTTATTCATGGGGCGTATCCCCGCTATCTTTATTTCTTGGTGGGTGTAGCGCTTTCCCTCAAGCAACTGGCGCAGAACGAAGCCAGTAAAAACGCCAACAATGCCTAAGAGAACAAAAGTATGATCGGTCTCGTGTTTTGGATATCTGCTTTAATGATTGTTTATGTCTATATAGGATATCCTTTGTTAATCGCTCTGTTCGCCCAATTGCGAAGGCACACCATCCAGTGGCAGCCAATACTGCCAACTGTAACCTTGCTTATTGCGGCACATAATGAACAAAAGGTAATCGCTCAAAAACTAGAGAACTCGCTGGCCTTAGATTATCCCCGGGATCGCTTGCAGATTCTTGTTGCGGATGATGGCTCTACAGATCGGACAGCTGAAATCGTAACAGCCTACCAAAATCAAGGGGTAGAACTGATTCACCATCCAGATCGAAAAGGCAAACTGACAACGATCAATAGTGCCATCAAGTTTGCGGGGAACGAGATCATACTTTTTTCAGATTCGGACAATTTTTATACTGTCGATACTGTTCATGAGATCGTGAAATATTTTTCAGATCCTTCCGTTGGAGCAGTTTCGGGGGGAAGAAATGTGATTGGCGATAATTCTTTGGGCAGCGCAGAGGGCCTTTATTGGCGCTATGAGGAATACATCAAACTGCAGGAAGCTCGAGTCCATAGTTGTGTGGGTGTAGCCGGCGATTTGTTAGCCATCCGACGAGAATTGTATATCGCCCCTCCTCCAAATATCATTAATGATGACTTTTACCTGGCGCTCAGCATTATTAAGCAAGGATATAGAGTAGTCTATGCGCCCAAAGCCAGATCCTATCATCCGGTCGCGTCTTCGGAGAAGGGTGAGATGGAGAGACGGGCCAGAATGGTAGCCGGCAGGTATCAGGCAATGTTCTTAGCTTGGCAAATGCTTCCATTTCAAAGTCCAATTGTTCTTTGGCAGGTCGTTTCGCATAAATATCTGAGGCCCTTCGTCCCTTTCGCGATGATTTTGATGTTGTTAACCAATATTCTTGCGCTTTTTGTTCAGGCTTCCTGGACGATGCCCGCGTGGTTCGCTTTGAGTTTCCCGTTTGGGCTCCTCTTTTTAACTCTGCAGCTGGCGTTTTACTCTTTGGCCCTACTTGGGAAGTACTATAAACAAAAAGGACCATTGGGCAAAATCTTATATTTGCCAACATTCTTGTTCAATAGTAACCTGGCTGCGCTCCTCGGGCTTTATCGTTATATGAGCAACCGACAAACCGTGATGTGGAAAAAGGTTCGTGAAGAGGTTTAATCTGAAAAGGAGATGCGTTTTTGAGACGCTATATACGCTATGAAAAAGACTATTTATTTGTTACTTTTGCTTACCATTATTGTTTCCTTTACAAACCAGGTATCGATGGTGGATGCTGCTCCCTTATATGAGGAGTCTACTTTTACATTTTCTGATCTTGGGTTAGTAGGTGATATGGTACTGAATGGACCATTCGATGCCGGGAGTCTCAGGTTCGATCTTCCTGGAACCTGGCTTTTACAGGGAGGTGCGGAGTTAGAGCTCGTAATAAGCTCCTATTTCGCTGGAGAAAATGGCTCAACGGCTACTGATAATGACTTTTTAGGCGCCGCACTCAATGTATATTTCAACGACAAATTGCAGGAAAGTGTTTCTCTACGAGTAGGTAACGACCTGGTATATCGAATACCCATCTCTGCGGCAGACCTGACCTCACCTTATAGTGAAGGCTGGTTCAAAATCTCATTCTTTTTGGATGCTGCGATCGACTGTGATTTTAATTTCCACCAGACAACCGTCGCGATTGATGTAAATTCAAGAGTAATTTTGCCCTATAAAGAGGTGCCATTAGCTTTGGATTTGCATCGTTTACCATGGCCCTTTTATCAGGAAAGGATCAACACAATTAGTCCCGCTGTGATTGTGGTACCCTCGGCGGCTTCCGCGGATGAAATTCGGGCCGCACTGATTGTTATGGGTACGCTGGGGCGTATGTCAGATGGCAGACTTCCAGTGTCCCTGGTCACAACCGATGAATTTACCGAAGATCTCCGGACTCAATCGAACTTGATTATTATCGGCAAGCCTGCGACCTTACCCCTCTTATCTGCCGTTCAACTTCCGATTGCCATCACTGGCGATCGGTACTCATCTTCTGAGCTAAATAACGAGGATGGGCTTTTACAAATGGGAGTTTCACCCTGGAATAAGGATAAAGCTGTTTTAGTTGTGAGTGGCAATACCGATGCAGGGGTTGTAAAGGCAGCCCAGGCGCTGAGTACAAACAACATTCAGACTGGGAACGATTCCACCTATTCTCTGGTTGCCGAAGTTAACCCAACTACCCTGACAGGCATCCTTTCTGCTGATTCCACGGCATTAGCTCAGCCTGACATTACCTTCGCAGATCTTGGGTATGAAGCGATTACCGTGAGTGATATTGGCACAAATTGGTTTTCTTATGATTTTATTCTACCGCCTGGCCAGGTACCTACTGAAACTCCCAGTCTAAATTTGATTTTCAGCCATTCTGCTCTGATTGATGCGGATCGTTCAGACATCAGTGTTTATTTTAATGACACGCTGGCCGGTAGCATAAAATTATCTGATGATGAACAAAACCTGTTGTCTTCTCAAATCAAATTGCCTCTAAGTGGTTTACAGCCCGGCTTGAATGACATTAGTATTTCAGCGAACTTAATCCCTCGAGATGACTGCTCTATTTCAAGCTTTTCCGGGCTTTGGATGACCGTTTACCCTGAATCGAGTTTGCATATGCCGTTGGCGAAATCACCTATTACAGGCTATGCCCTTCAAGATTTGAATTCCTATCCTTTTCCTTTTGTGAATGATCCAACGTTGGGTTCAACGTTCTTTGTCCTCCCAAGCCAAGACCATACGGCCTGGGCCATTGCTGGAAATTTGGCATACGATTTGGGTCGAAACTCGACAGGTTCCATATTGAATATGGGGACAGCTTTTGATGGCGAGTTGCCCGAAGATGTGCATTCACGTGACCTCATAATGGTGGGATTGCCGAGTAATTTACAGATTCTTTCAGAGTTGAAAGAGGCGATGCCTGCTTATTTTGACGAGGGAAGCAATGTTGCGATACTAAAGTCCCAACAGGTGATCTATCGAATTACCACGGGTAAAGACCTCGGGTATCTCGAACTGTTCGCCTCTCCCTGGGATCCACAACGTGCGGTTTTGGGCGTCTTGGGGACCACCACAAATGGTGTGCATCTTGCGGGCACTGCGCTGCTTGACTCGAGAAATCGTGAGGTCCTGAATGGCGACTTTGCGACGGTCGATGGTGAAAGACCCCTCGTAGTGGATACCCGAACGGGATCTGGCATGGGCCGTATCGTAACAGAGATTGGGTCTTCAGAAATCTCGGTGGAACGAGATCCTGTTGTCACGATTGCCGAGAACCGTACAGCAAATGCATCTGCTGGAAAGCCAATAATACTGATTGGTTTGATTGGTACAGTCATCCTGATGATTGGTGTAGTTGTAGTCGCGTTTGCGCTTCGTAAACGTAATTTGTAAGCGCAAACGGCATCTATGGCATCGGCATCTCCAACACGCTGTTTGCACCGGATCCTCCAACCATAGCATGAATGATGCTCTATCGTAACCTGAGTCTATGGGCCATTGCTGGGAAATGGCCCCGACTTTTCCTCTCTAGTTTTAAGCTTTACTAGCTGTCATGTCATTGCGGTCCATAATGCCCCGACCTGGAAGGCTGCTAGATTCTGTGCTGGCTCTGATGCTCAAAATCGGATTTTTTGACGTTGTCCGATACTGCATGCCTCCTGTTCTGACAGTCTTATGCTACCATCGTGTTGAGGATCCACTGCGCTCTGATTTCAACCTGTTTCGGCCAAACGTCAGTGCGACCCCATTGGAATTCGCGAGGCAGATGGATTATGTTCGACGACACTATTCGGTGATTACTTGTGAGCACCTTTTGAGCTGGTTGCGTGGTGAGAAAGTTCTTCCACGCCATCCTCTCGTGATCACATTTGATGATGGATATAGTGATAATCTGGCATTCGCTTACCCGATTTTAAAGGAGCGAAACCTGCCAGCCATTATTTTTTTGACAACGGGCTTTATTGGTGGCGATCTGCCCTTTTACTGGGATTATGTAGCTTATTTATTTTCTCATACGCAACAGATAAGCGCACGTTTACCCATAACTGGGGAGGCCGCCTGGACCACAGCGGCTGAAAGAGAAAAGGTTATGATTTCGTGGGTTGACTGCGTGAAAAAATTGCCTGAGGCTGAAAGGCGGCAGGCGGTTTCAGAAATTGCCGCAGTCCTGGATGTCCGTGTTCCAGAACGAGTATTTTCAAATTTGTATTTGACTTGGGAACAGATACGGATGATGGACAAGAATAATATCGAGTTTGGAGCACATACAGTCAATCATCCTATTTTGACACGGATTTCCAGGGATGGGGTTCAAGAAGAAGTAAACAAATCAAAACAACAAATTGAGAATGAGATCCAAAGACCCATCTCGACGTTTGCCTATCCAAATGGGCAACGATCAGATTTCTCTGACGAGGTCATTTCTATCGTTCGTGAGGCAGGAATAGAAATCGCGTTTACGCTTTTGCCGGGACCTACCCAGATTAAAGTCGTAAGGGAAAATCCATTAGCGATCCGCCGCATTTTTCTAAGTCATTCCGACAGCTTTCCTCGTTTTGTAGCTAAATTATTTGGCCTGAGCTACTGGCTCTAATGAAGCACCTACTTATTTTTGCTCCGTAGTGGTCTGCCTTAAGAAAATCTTTTTGAACTGCCAAAAATATCGTTACAGCCAAATTGAATTATATTGTGAAAATGAAACAGAAACTTTATTTGTGTCTCTTTTACCTCCTGTTTATTGGTATGTGCCAGGCATGCAGTTTCGAACCGTCCCTGACGGAGGCACCCGTAGCTACGCCTAGCGCGGATCCTCTGCCTCTGCCCAGCCCTATCGTATTGCCTAATGATGAACTCCAGATTTCTCCTGCGCCCACAGGCGACTATTTAGTCAATCCGGGAATCGGTTGGCAGGCAGGTCCTGGGAATGCCGACAATATAAATATCCCTGAAACAGTAGCATATTCCAGCCGCCGGGAGATAGCCTGGAAAATCTTGAATCCAGATGAAGGGGTATATGATTGGGAGAATCTGGATGCACAATTGTCCAAAGCAACTCAAGCGGGCAAGCAATTTTCTTTTCGTGTTTACAGTATGGTTGGCATGCCTTTTGACGGGCATATGGTTCCAGATTGGGTTTTGGCTAAAGGGGCGGTGATTACTCCTTCGGGTGAGCCGGACTATTCCAATTGTATTTATCAGGAAGAATGGGGTAAGTTCGTTGAGCAAATAGTTCGCAGGTATGACGGAAATCCGGATATTGCATTCATTGACATTTCTGGGTATGGAAACTTTAATGAATGGAGCTGGCAGGATTCACAGACGGAGTGGGATAGCATGTGGGAAAACAACTTTTTAATGGGCACGGCTGTGCCACAGGATTTTCAAACTCTTGACGGCCAGGCGAGAAGAAGACTGGTTGATATCTATATTGGCGGAGCCTTCGAGTTGCATAGCTGTCGTATGTTGGATGGAAGCGTGAAAGAAGTTTCCTATTCTTACGCAGGATTTCAGAAAACTCAATTAGTTATGCCCTATGCGGGCATCGCTCAGTCTACCCAATATGTAGCTTCACGCCGAAAGGATATCGGTTTTCGGTTCGATTGCCTGGGGAACTATAGTGAGGATGTTTTTCAGAAAGTGGGACGTGAAATTGGTCAGATTTGGAAAACGGCGCCAGTCGTTTATGAGCTATGTAAGCCAAACGAGGTTGACCTGGACTCCGCCAAATGGTTGCTGCAAAATACACATGGAAGCCTGGTGCACAATAACGCTTCTGAAGAAACATTGAATGATCTCGAGGATTTGGTTCGCAATGCTGGATATCGCTATTTCTTGAAGGAAGCTCGCTTGCAAATACTGAAAGGCAATTTGCATCTACAGATGGAATGGCAAAATACCGGGCTCGCGCCAAACTATCCCAAGATGGGTCAGAATTTTGAATTGTTAATGTATCTTGTAGACGAGGAAACGAGCTCTGTCGTTTTCGATACCCGCATTTTGGCAGATATAGCTACTTGGCTGCCATCCGTTGACGCTGAGGCTACTACGTATGTCCCGGTTAGCCACAAAATTGATCAAACAATTCATTTTCCGGAAACTGTTGACTCAGGTACTTACCTCGTGAAAGTCGCAATTGTCAATTTGCGTACGAACCAGCCTGTCATTCTTGCAGTCGAGGGCAGTGATGTCGATGGAAAATATCTTCTTGGCAAGATTACGTTGGAATAAAAAGGTGAAAAATGATAGAGCGAATCAAAAAATCCCAAATGAAAATAGTCATTGCTTCTGCGTTGTTTATTGCGATAACCTACATACCTCTTTTTATGAGTCCGAGCGTTGTGGAAGCCTTTGTCAATGAGGATATGATATTTGAATCGTTGACCGCAATTTATTTTTTCATAACTTGTTTATTGCTTGGCTTCGCGTTTTTTCGGCTTCCGCCACCGCCCGGCGACAAAAAATATTTTGTTCTGAAGAAATTATCATTGATAACGTTGGCAGTCCTGTTTTTTGTGGCTGCCGGTGAGGAGATCAGTTGGGGACAGCGTATTTTCAACATCGAGACTCCGGAGTCCATTAAGCAAGTGAACGTTCAAGACGAGTTAACAATTCACAACCTGGATTTTTTTCAGGGTGAAAACGCTACGTTAGATTTCAGTCAACTGCAAACCTTATTCAGTCTGGCGTTTGTATTTTTGTTGCCCCTGGGCGCGCTCGTGATCCAAAGGCTGTTAAAGTTCGATCTACGTGCCATTGTTCCAATTGTGCCGATACAAGTTGGCCTTCTGGCGTTACTAAATTATATTATCCAAAAGATTCTGAGGAATATTGTTGAAGTTGCTCCGAACCTGTACCAGCATTCCATTATGCCATTTACCGAGGGGCTGTATGAGGTGCGGGAGCACGGCCACGCCTATGCAATGATGCTAGCGGTGTTTTTCTATCTTTTACTTCAACTAAGTCCTGCTCGTGAAGAGTCGCGGCCTTAAGTGCGCGTTTCTTTTCCTAGTCTGGTAACTCTTCGTTTTTCCTGGGCCGATCGCGACAAAATAAGAAATGCCTGCTCCATGAGTTCATGGAACGGGTACTCCGTGACAGCTAACCCATTTTCGATTTGATCCAGCGCCCTGAGTAAAGCTCCTCTCAACCCGCTTGCGCGGTGCGCCCAGTACGAATCTACCGAGATTCTTTCAAGACGGGCTAGTAGGAGCCGAATGAGGTCAAGATGTGGATGTTCATTCATAGGGATGATAATCGAGCGCCCCCGGCAAGGGTCGAATGCACAACTACCGATTCGAAGATTCTTCGTCAGGGTGTCTTGTATATCTTTTTGTCCATTATATGTGATTAAATACCAAAAAGCGCAGGTTCTTAGTCCTCTTTCCAGGGTGTCCACTGGGTGTACTCACTCGTTCACTTTCCCTTATACCACTAGTGAATATCTATGTGGTTAATTCCGACGTAGCTACGCCCCAGC
>Ga0114129_10015658_pt1 | contig 10783 bp, 9 predicted proteins | sample RhiMetdeltSRZDD1_FD_80071 | JGI IMG/M metagenome (GOLD analysis project Ga0114129, IMG submission 80071) | Populus rhizosphere microbial communities from Tennessee, USA - Rhizosphere MetaG P. deltoides SRZDD1 (version 2) (version 2) | ecosystem: Host-associated > Plants > Roots > Rhizosphere >... | reverse complement strand
GGTCTGATTCGCTGATCCGGGGAGCCGGAATGCGCAATCGATGGACCGTTCTCGCGGCCCTGTTTGTTGCTCGTGCAGCGGTAGCTGTTCAGTTCCAAAGCGTGGCGTCCGTCGCTCCGCTGCTCGGCCAAAGCCTCGGTGCGAGCCTGGCCGATACCGGGCTTCTGATCGGGCTGTACTTTGCACCAGGCGCCGCGCTCGCCGTGCCCGGTGGCGCCATCGGCCGCCGTCTCGGTGACAAGCCGACAGTGCTCGCCGGTCTCGTGATGATGCTCGCCGGTGAACTGTTGATGGCCGCCTCGACGTCATGGAGCGTACAGATCGCCGGCAGGTTGGTCGCCGGCACGGGTGGCGTTCTCATCAGCGTGCTGATGACCAAGATGGTTGCCGACTGGTTCGCAGGTCGGGAAATCGCCACGGCGATGGCCGTCTTCGTCAACTCCTGGCCGGTGGGCATTGCCATGTCGCTCATGCTTCTGCCGGCGATCGGAGCAGCATTCGGGCTCGTCGCGGTCAACCTTGCGGTCGCGGGTCTGATCGTCATCGGCATCGGCGTTGTCGCCTTCGGCTATCGCGCACCGGAAGCACCTGTGGCGGCCGACGATGGCGAACGCAGAAGGCTGAAGGCCGAAACGATCCGCGCCGTGGTCGCCGCCGGCCTGACCTGGTGCCTGTACAACATCGGTTTCGCGATGATCTTCAGCTTCGGGCCTTCGATGCTCGTGGCGCGCGGCTGGTCCGGCACCGCGGCGGGATCGACGATCAGCATCGTGCTCTGGCTCGCTGCCCTTTCGGTTCCACTCGGTGGGTTCCTGGCCGATCGAAGCAAGCGCGGCGGGGCCATTCTCGTTGGAGGCTGCATCGCCTTTGCGCTGCTGATGCTCGTCCTGTCGCGATCCGGGCTGGTGTTCCCGATCGTCATTGTCCTGGGCATCGTTTGCGGCTTGCCCGCCGGCCCCATCATGAGCCTGCCTGCGCACGTGCTGGAGCACAAGACGCGCCCGATCGGAATGGGCATCTTCTACACCGTGTACTACGCCGGCATGCTCATTGGACCGGCGATCGGCGGAAAGGTCTCGACGACGGCCGGCGCCGCAAGCGCCGCGCTCGACTTCGGCGCCTTCGTGCTCCTGCTTTGCCCGGTCATCCTATGGCTGTTCCGCCATATCGTCACTGGCCCTCGTCGGCGGTCCGTTCTATCGCAATGAGTACGACAGGGTAGGTCGAGCACGCGTCAAGGTTGTTGCGCCACTGTGATCGATGACCGAGACACCCAGCCGGCAAGATCGGTGGTCAGCATTCGCACGCGCTGGGCCAGATGGAGCGCGATGTTGGTGGAGAGCTTGGCCGCCAGTGCGGGGTGCTGCCGCATCAGGCTCTGGAACGATTCGCTCGACATGCGCAGCGCGGTGACGTCCGATTCGGCGACCGCTTCGGCCGAACGGGCCGCGTTGGTGAGAACCGCCATCTCGCCGATCGTCACGCCGGGCGCGAACGACGCCAGCCGACGCGTCGTTCCGGGCACGTGAAGGCCGATCTCGCCCTTGAGGCTGATGTACAGGGCATCCCCCGGGTCGCCCGCCCTGAAGATGATGCGCCCTCGAGGGAACTCGTGCGTCGTCATCTCGCCGGCCAGCAGGGCCAGCTCGTCGGCGCTCAAGCCACGGGCGATCATCGTGTCGCCCAGGCTCAGGCACTGCGCGGCATCGCGGTCGATCTGCAAGCGCTCGAGCAGCCGCTCTTCGGCATGCTCTAGCGCGAGGTCGGTGTTCTCCTCGAAACGCATCGGCCCCGGCCCGTCGGCGCTGGCGACCGATTCCATCAGGCCGCGTCGCGGATCGTGCGCCGGCCACTCGGCGAAGACCAGCGGCTTGCCCATGCGCGCCCAGTCGTCGGAGATCTCGTACAGGATGCGCGCCGCCGTCAGATCGACTTCCCTGACCTGGTGCAGGTCCAGGATCGCGGTGTCGACCCGGGAAGCCAGCCCATGCAGCCGCGCACGCAGTGCGTCGGCCGTGCCGAAGAAGAGCGACCCTTCGAGCTCGAGCACAGCGATGCGATGGCCTTCGCGACGCAGGATCTCCGCCACGTCCGCAGGCCGCGTCTTCAGCGAACGCCGCGCCTCGCCGCTCCAGACGCGCCGCACGACGTCGCGCATGTTCGAGCGGACGAACAGCAGCACCGTAATCGATGCGCCGGTCAGCACCGCATGCCCGAGCCCGAACAGGACCGTGGTCAGTGCGACGATGGCCATCACGGCCCAGTTCGCGGCCTGCTCCCGCCTGCGGCGCGATGCCCGCAGGCGCATCGGGGTCTGCCACAGCGCCGGCGAGATCATCGAGAGGCCGAGAAACGCCAGCACGCCGCCCACGGCGCTGACCGGCAGCACGCCGAGCAGCGCGGGCGCAGCGAGTAGCACAGCCAGCAATGCACCGGCGTAGGCGAGGGCGATGTGCCGCTGCGCCGGCTGGCGCGCGACGAGGCCTACCGATGCCGGCACGGCCGGCGACGCGGGCAGCCCGCCGACCGCCGCGGACGCGAGATTCGCGACACCCTGCGCCACGAGCTCGCGGTTGGCATTGCGCGACGCACGCAGCCGGCCATCGACGATGGATGCCGCCAGGAGGGCATCCAGGCTGGCGACGACGGCGATCGTCAGTGCATAGCTGGCCAGCAGCGCCAGCACGGGCGGCTTGGCCAGGGCGGCGAGCCAGGCCGATGCGGCCGCACCGCCGAACCACGCGTGCGGAAGCTGCGGCACGCCGACGGTGGGACCCAGGCTGCTGCCGAAGCCGCTCTGTTGCGCGGCCGCCTGCAGCAGCGTCGCAGCCGCGAGCCCGAGCAGCATCGGCGGCAGCTTGGTGCGGGCGCGCGACGCCAACGCGGTCACGCCCAGTGCACACAGCCCGACCCCGGTGGCGCCGGCCAGCACGCGCGGGCCAGCGGCCCAGCCGGCGCTGAACGGATGCCCCAGCACGGCGGGCAAGGCGCTGTCGATCAGCAGCAGCCCCACGCCCGTCGACAAGCCCATGCGCACCGGGTACGGCGTGAACTTGACCAGCCCGCCGATGCGCAGCAGCCCGAAGAGTGCTGTCAACACGCCGCCGGCCGCGATGCCCAGAGCGACGAGGACGAGCACCGCCCACGCCGCATCGCCATGAGAGCCGGGCACGTGCGGCAGGAGCGCGGCGACGAGCCCCGTGGTTAGCAGCGCGAGCGCCGCGCCGGCGTCACCGACCAGCCGCCCCGCGCCGAAGACGGACGCCGTTGCGCTGGCCGCGGCGGCGCCGAGCAGCGCCAGGCCCATGGCCGTGGGGCCGAATGAGGCGCCCAGCGGCGCCAGCGCCATGAGGCCGTACGCGGCGTTCTCGGGCGCATGCGTCAATGCGCTCGCCATCGCCGTGCCGGTGGTGGACAGCAACTCGCGCCATCGAGCGCCGGGCAGTTGATCGCGCACGGTGTTTCCGATCCGACGATGACCGTGCATTATCGAGACGCAGGGCACGCGGGCGAATACGGCGAACGACGTACGCCGCATCGGCAGCCGCACGCGTACGATCGTCGCCATGGCGGACATCCTGGCCCTTTCAGCGCATCTGCCCGAAATCGAACTGAGTGCCGGCGACACCCTGGTCGACGAGGGCGGCGCCGCCGATGGCTTGTGGGTGCTGGTTTCCGGTGCGCTGCAGGTGTGCAAGGGCGATGTGCCGGTCAACACCATCACGCGGCCGGGTGCGCTGATTGGTGAAGTCTCGCTCCTGCTCGATACCGTGCACACCGCCACGGTCAGGGCCACCGAACGGTGCGTCGTGCGACATGCGGCCGATGGCCATGCGCTGTTGTCCAGCCACCCCGACATCACGCGTCTGGTGGCCGTGGGCCTGGCTGAACGCCTGCACTTCGTGACCACCTACCTGGCCGACCTCAAGCATCAGTACGGCGATGCGCCCGGTCTCTCGATGGTGTCCGACGTGCTCAGCCAGCTGGCGCAGCGCCAGGCCCCGCGCGCACGCCCCGGCTCGGCCCGCGACCCGGATCCCGACTACTGATCGCTTCAGAACACGGTGCGCGGTGGCCGCTCGGTGTCGGCCAACCGCAGGCTCTCGTTGCCGAGCAGCGAGCACCACGATGCCGAGCCTGCGGCGAGGTCGATGTCGATGAAGGTCGGCACCGGTCCGATCTGGCGGCCGGGGTTGAAGACCCAGGTGTCGCCGATGCGATCGGCCCACGACCCGTCACGCTTGAAAGGCGGCTCGTGCACGTGCCCGGTGAGCACCAGGTCCGGCCGGTGCTCGGCGATCCATCCGCCGATATCGGCATCGCCATAGTGGCGCCGCCCCGTCCAGCACGTGGGCGAGCCCATGGGAGGCCAGTGGTACACCCACACCCAGCGCGCCGGCCGGCGCGCCGCATCGGCGGCGAGTTGCGCCTCGAGCGCCGCGCGGCCTGCGGGCCCGTCCCACCACGGGCAGATGGTGACCAGCGTGTCGCCGATCAGCAGCGAATCGCCGTCGGCCGGCACGCCGCTCCTGCGTGCCTCGGCGAACCACAACGCCGACTGCTCGCCGCCGGGGTCGGGCCCGGTGAGATCGTGATTGCCCGAGCTCACCGCAACGCGGCCGGCAGCATGCAGCAAGGACAGATAACGCAGCACGACGACCGACTGAGCGTCCAACGACACGGCCGAGCTGATGTCGAGATGGTCGCCCGCCAGCACCACCAGATCGAATCGGGGCGCCGAGCGGACGACCCAGTCGAATTGAGGCAAGGTGTAGTGCAGGTCGGAGACCAGGAGGATACGCACGCTGCCCTCGACTATTGGACCAGTGCCGCGATCTTAGCGAGTTCATATACACTGCGCCCCGCCAGACAAGGGCACACCCGCGCGAAAGCCGGGGTCGCAAAGCTTCCGGTCTACGGCCTTCGGGGCCACGACAGCGGGGTTGCCAACAACAGGCAAGACGGGCTTCGCGCCGTCCATCGACCTTCTCCCGTGCGGTGTTCCTGCGTTCAACCCGGACGGCGGAAGTCGCAATGCACCGAGTCATCGTTGAGAGGTCGATCCCCTATGGCGATGTCGATGTCGTGCTGGCACACGATCTCGACGGACGCTTGTTCGTCGGCGTGGGGCTCGGCCAGGACAGTCGCTTCGCGTTCATTCACATCGACGACGTCACCGCTCATGAGCTCGAGCTGGGCGAGGTCGATCTCTTCACGGTGATTTCCGAACGCGGGCTCGGCCTGGTGTTCGAGGAGACGCTCGGCGTCGACGCCTGATCAGTACTTGCCGCTCAACGGAACGCGGCAGACTTCACGCTACGCGCAGACACGGCACGGCCGCGCGGTGCAATAGTGATCGCATCAAAGACTCGTTGGGAGTTTCAGCGTGTCAGAGAAGCAATTGCCCATCGGCGTGTGCAGGAAGTGCGGTAGACCGTCCTTCGACCCGGGCCTCCTCGGTCAGCAATGCGCCACCCATGTCGCGGTTCGGCGCGATGGCATGTACCGGTGCCGCGGCACCTACCAAATCACCCTCAACGCTGGGGACTGGACGCACTGCGCTGTCTGCGCAGGCGACGGCTGCGCAGCGTGCTTCCACACGGGCTGGGCCAACACCAAGACCTGGTGGCGAAGCTCGGCGCAGCCCAGCCAGGCGGGGCGCTGGCAGCCGCTCGACGAGGCCGTGCCCGCGAAGTGATCCCGTTGGGGATCACGCAGGACTCAGCGGCCTCAACACCGCCTGACAAGCCGCCTTCATCACCCCTGCCACCGCCTGCGGCGACCGCTTCGCCGAGCGGTTGACCAGCACGCGGATCGCCTTGCGTCGTCGCTCGATGCGCTTGTCCACCGCTTCGGCGAACTCGGGGTCGATTTGCGCGGCGGCATGCAGGCCGCCCATCGAATCGTCGTGGCCCCAAGCATGGCAGACGAGGTCATCGGTGCGAATCACGTTTTGATCACTGGACTCAGTAGCCCCTCAGGTCGTCGACCGCGAGCGGAAGCACCGTCTGCGCTGTAATGCGCTGCAACGTTCGGGTGATGACGTCGATGTCATTGTCGAACGCGCCGTGTGCGGCGCGCTGCCGCACCGGCTGACCTCCCGCGATGGCCACCGGAATGGTGTCGGTCGACACGACGCTCGTTCTCTGCCCCAACGAAACGCTCTCGGCTACCTTGCGCCAGGTGGAGATCGCCTCGCCGGTATCGGACGACCCATCCCACTTGTCGTATGCCGGTTGGTTGACGACGTTCAGGCCGAGGATCGGTGTGCGCAAATCAGCCTCGAGCGCGTTCGACACGAGATAGAGCAAGGACTTGCGATAGATCGCCGCGACGTTGTCATCGCGTTCCCCCTTGTCCGACAGCACATCGATGTACAGGCGCCGCATGACTTCCTCGTCGGCAGCGTAGTGCTTATTCGCGAATGACACCGTGCAGGCCGGCGCATAGAGGTTGACCGACGTCAGCGCATTCTTGATCGCGCTGCGCGACGCCGTGGCCTTGATGAGATGGCCCAGCATGATGGAGCCGGCCGAGTGACCGACGAGGTGCAGCTCGAACCGATCACCCCACGTCGTAGCCAGCGCCTGGATCGCATCGAGCAGCAGCTCGCCGCCGCGCCTCGGTGCGAACGCGAGCTCGGCGTTGCCTTTCATCTCGCTCCAGATCGGCTTGGCCACCGGCCGGGCGATGGTCTTTTCGATGAGAAGGTCCATCTTCTCCTCGAACCATTCCCCGACGCCGGCCATGGCCGGCTGCTTCCCGCGCTCGTCGGCGATGATGTCCGTGATGGACTCGAGCAGCCCCGTCTTCCAGACCAGGAAGATCGGATAGCACCCGTTGCCCACGAAGAAGCGGCCCATGGCGCTCGCTCTCTTGATGGCATCCGCTTCGCTGTTGAGGCCCCCGTGTGCGTAGAGGACGAGTCGCTTGCGCTCCTGCGGTGGGCGCGCGCGGAACCATTGGTCCGGCAAGGCGAAGACCTGGTGTTGCAGTTTCCGCGGTGGTTCGTCCTCGGTCAGGTAGCGGACGACCCGGCCATCATTGCCGAGCACCACGCTGTGCTGATAGGCCAGTCCGGCGTCCCACCACTTCGATCGATCCGCTCCGGACGCCCTGGATGCGCCCTGGCCAGCATCGACCGCCATGCGGCCCGCCACCACACCGGGAACACCGAGAGCAACGACCCATGCATCCATCGCGTTGGCGAGCCAATCGAGGTAGGTCATCACCGCGAAGCCTCCCGCGCCGAACTGGTCGCCCCAGGAGTTCTGGATGAGAAAGCCTGTTCGGTTGAAGCCGACGATCGAGAATGCATGGCCGCCGTCGCGTGAGGGCTTGCCGCCGAACTCGATGACGGGAACGTCGTCGTGCCCCTTGGGAGCGCCCTTGGCAGTCGGGACGTGGTCCCAGCCTTCATGCGTGTACGAGGACACGAAGACCGCACCGTGCTGGGCCACCGCCGCCTGCATGTCGGTGATCGATTTGATGTCGACGCGGTAGTAGACGCCCAGTGTGATCTGCATGGCGCGGGCGGCAAATCCGTACTTCGCGGGGTTCGCCTTGTCGGGCGCGTAAGGCCAGTCTTCTTCGAGACAGACGCCGTTGCGGAACCAGCCCTTGATCGCGCCGCGGCAACTGGACCCCTCGTAGTCTTCGCCCTCGTACTCGTCGAAGCGGCGAGCCAGCACGTACAGCATGCGCGGGCTCACGGATCGAAGGGTCTGCGGATACTTCGCCTTCACCCATCGCAGGTAGTTGATCACGCATGCGAGGCCGAACCCCGTGCAGGCACCTTCCTGGCCTTGATCCAGGATCAGTTTCGCCGCTGTGTAGGCAGGAAGGAATCGTGCGATGTCTGCCGCGCTGGGGAACTCATCGGGCAGACTGACGGCCGTCGGCATGAACTGCCGATCCCTCAAATCGGCACTGTCCTTCCTGGTGCGAGAAGCCTTGTGGACGCTGTGCGGCGGACGCAGCGACTTCTCGGCTGATTTCGCAGCGCCCGCGGCTGCTGCGGCGACCTGCTCGGGCCAGACATCTCCGGCCAGCTCGAAGACATTGCGGAACGGCTCCAGGCCGTGCGACCCTCCATTGACGAGCTTGCGCGCCGATGCGTAATCGTCCTTGGAGAGGGCTGCGCGGAACTTGTCTGCGCAGTCCGAGAGATAGACCGCCAGGAGCAGCGCCGCGACTTCCGGCGCATTGGCATGCTCGGAGTTGTTCTCGAGATCACAGCCCAGCTTCTTGCCGTACTTCGCGTAGTTCGCCCGACCCGTGAGCTGCACGAAACCTCGGCCCCGATACCTGGCCCCGTCGCCGGCGCCTTTGTTGCCCAGTCGATCGTCGTAGCGCCCGAACGGCGGGCCGCCCGGAACCGTGTTGAATTTGGACTGGAACTCGGAGATGGGCACGAAGCCCTCCGTCTCGGCCCGAATCGTCGCCAGGGCCCCTACAACCATGGGCCTGTCGATCAGATCCATCACGCCGAGCGCCGCCTCGACATACGGCAGATAGCGCGCGATGTTGGCCGGCTTGGTGGCGGGGAACAGGCGACCGACGTTGGCGACGGTGAGCGCAAGAGGAGCGAACTTCTCGCCCTGCGGCTCGATGAGGTTCAGCAGCACAAGACATCGAGGGCCCACGATGCCATCGGCGATGATGCCCACGCCCGCTTGCCAGCGGCGGATGGCGGCTTCGAACGTATCGTCGATGGTCGGAGCCGGCTGCCCCAGGACGGGGAAGGCTTCCGCATCGGCCCCGAGCTCCTTTGCCAAAGCGACGGCCAGCTTGGCGACGCCGACACCTGTCATGCCCTTCATCATGAGCGACTGCATGGCACCTCTCCCTGTTATTGACGACCGGCCGGAAGAACATAGGCCAGCTGTCGCGAGCCGCCATCCCTAAAGGAGAGGATGCGAGGAGGCTTCTCCAGACGAGGTCGTAGCGCATTCGTGCGCGCGATTTCTGTAGCCAACGAACAACGCAGTCGCTTCCCGCAGGCACCGCCCGCGGAGAATCCGCGGATGCCGGTGGTTGCCGTCGTCAATCGCAAAGGTGGGAGCGGCAAGAGCACGCTGGCCACGCACCTCGCCGCGTACTGCGCGAACAACGGCATGCCCGTCATGCTGGGCGACGTGGATCGGCAGCAGTCCACGCGGGCCTGGCTGCGGCTGCGCGAGCTGCAGCAGTTGCCGGGGCGCGCGCCCATCGTCGGCTGGAAGGTCGATCCGAAGAACGTGCTGCGTCCGCCGGCCGGCATCGCGCACGTGGTGCTCGACACGCCGGGCGGCCTGCGCGACTTCGCGCTGGCGCGCGTGGTCATGTCGGCGGACGCGATCCTCCTTCCCGTGTGCAATTCGGTGTTCGACCGCGAGTCCGCGGCAGACTGCTATGCCGAGCTGCTGAAGCTGCCTCGCGTGGCCAGCGGGCGCTGCAAGGTGGCGGCCGTGGGCATGCGCCTGGACGCCCGAACCAAGGCGCACGACGTGCTCGCGCAATGGGCCGCGCGGCTGAACCTGCCCTTCATCGGAGTGCTGCGCGATACGCAGGGCTATGTGCGATGCGTCGAGCGCGGCTTGACGCTCTTCGATCTGCCCGTCGCGCAGGTGCAAGCCGACCTGGCCCAGTGGCAGCCCATCCTGCAATGGCTGGAGCCGGTGCTGAACCGCGCGCCCGCTGCGAGCAGCGTGGAGGCAGCCCGTCCGGCCGCGAAGCCAATCGTCAAGGTCGCAACACCTGCGCCGCCGCGCGTGCCGGTGCAACGCCTCCGCGCCGAACCCCCCGGGGCCACGACGGCAACGCGCATCGGCAGACTGCTCGACGCATTGGGACTACCCAGACTGCTGCAGCGCGGTTCGTAGACTTCTACGCAGAGCCGCGCGGCGACAGCCTGGCGGCCACCGTGGGACTCACGAGATTGCGCAGATCGCGCTCGAGGAAGCGGCTCATCTCGTCTGCAGCGATCGGCTTGCTGAGGTAGTAGCCCTGCAATTCGTCGCAGCCGTTGACGCGCAGGTAGCCCACCTGCTCCAGGGTTTCGACGCCTTCGGCCACCACCTTCATGCGAAGGCGGTGAGCCAGGGCGATGATGCCTGCCGTCAAGGCGGCCGCATCCTCGTCGGCGGGCAGGTCCTTGATGAAGGATCGATCGACCTTCAAGGTGTCCAGAGGAAAGCTGCGCAGATAGGACAGCGAGGAGTACCCGGTGCCGAAATCGTCGATGGCCAGGGACACGCCCAGATCGCGCAGCTCCTGCAGCCGCGCCGTGGCCTGGGCGGGGTTGCGCATGACGCCGCTTTCGGTGATCTCGAGCTGGAGCTGCCCGGGCTCGATGCGTGCACCGGCGATGGCCTGCGCCACTTCCGTGGCCAGGCGCGGCCGGTCCAGCTGGCGCGCCGACAGGTTGACGCTCACCTGCACGCGGTGACCCTGGTCCTGCCACTTCCGCGTGTCGCGGCAGGCGACTTCGAGCGCCCATTGGCCGAAGCCGTCGATCAGGCCCGTGTCTTCCGCGATGGGGATGAACTCGAGGGGTGAGATCAAGCCCAGCGACGGGTGGCGCCAGCGCATCAGCGCCTCGACGCCGGTGATCTTCCCCGTGGCGATATCGAGCTTCGGCTGGTAGACGAGGAACAGCTCCTCCCGCTCCAACGCACGCGGCAGGCAACTCTGCAGCACGAGCCGCTGCTGGCCCTGCGCATCCATCGACGCGGAGTAGAAATGATGATTGCCCGGCCCCTTCTCCTTGGCCCAATACATCGCCGCATCGGCGTTCATGAGC
>Ga0114129_10015657_pt1 | contig 10784 bp, 11 predicted proteins | sample RhiMetdeltSRZDD1_FD_80071 | JGI IMG/M metagenome (GOLD analysis project Ga0114129, IMG submission 80071) | Populus rhizosphere microbial communities from Tennessee, USA - Rhizosphere MetaG P. deltoides SRZDD1 (version 2) (version 2) | ecosystem: Host-associated > Plants > Roots > Rhizosphere >... | reverse complement strand
CTGCGCTAATCATCTTTCTGCGACTCGGATTCTTTTCCACATTGGAGAATCCAGAGCCGAGATACACGGTTGAGATCTTTCCGTTCCTTTCGATTCTGGGTGGAATTGCATTCTCGCGGCTTGGAAAGCATCCTGGGCCGGCTGCAGGCCGGGAAAGAGATAACAAGTGAGGAAGGGTGGTTTACCCCCGCTGCTTCCCGACCACTTAGACTGGGGCAAGAGCGGGGGTAAACCACCCTTCCTCACTTGTTCTTGGGTCAGGACACTGTTTCAACTATTGAGGTGTTGGGCTCGGTGATGGCTTTGGCAGTTGTTCAGACGGTGGAATGCTTGCCGGATTCGGAATCTCTGGCGAGGAGTGCAGATGAATCGCTTTCCACTCATTGCCGACTCGTTTGAACACCAGTGTCATTCTACCGGCCGCCGTTTCGGGATTGCCTTTGTAAGTCTGAGACTGACTCCACTGACAAGTTACAACTGCTGCGTCGCGTCCGAGCATCGTCACCGACACATCACGCACGTCTAACTTCACATCCTTGATTTCAGGATAAGAGCTCTTCCGGTTCTCCCGAACTTGTTCCCACCCCTTAGTTACTGAACCGTTGTAGTTGAACAGGGAAAGACGCGGTGAATTCCAGTAGACGTCCGTCACGGCATTAACGTCTGCGTGCCTGATCCCGTCGAGCAAATGATTGAAAGCGGCAAGCACTCCATCCGACCCCGCAGATTGTTGTGTATTCACAACGGGTTTCCGTGGAGTTGTTTTAGGAGCGGTGTTCGACATCGCCGGCTTCTCAGTACTTGTTTGAGTGGAAGGTGAAGGTTTCGGCTTCTGGTTCGTGTTTGTGGCGCGAGGTCGACTTGTCGTGGTGGTCGATGAATTACTGTTTTGCGCGATAGTGCTTGCTGAAGTTAAGACAGCAAAACATACGACGAGTGCAATTCTTATTAACATGACGTGACTCCTTCCAATTGGAGAAGCTGCGTTAATTTCTGTCGGGGTATACAAAAAGATATGGCAAACCAGCAGCGACGAACAACATTCTACTAGTTGCTGTGCCATGGTACGCCGCTCTTGAGACGTTCTACTGAACGATTACGGCCTAATACTTCGAAGAGCTTAAACATCGACGGTCCGACTGCCTGTCCGGTCAACATTGTCCGTGATGCGTTGATAAGGAGGCCGGCCTTAACGCCGGCTTCTTCTGCAAATGCGCGTAATGCAACCTCTACTGTTTCGGCGGTGAACGGTTCAACCGAGGCCAGTCGTTCGGCGAGCGCAGGAAGAAGCTGCTTCAGGTTCGGATCCTTCAGAAGATTCTTCTTAACTGCGGCCTCGTCAAAATCAAAGTCATCGGAAAAGAAAGCGCGAGCTTGACCAGAGAAGTCCTTGAGTGTGAAGAACCGTTCCCGTATGAGATCGACGGTCTTTTGGAACCGTTCACGATCTTCATCTTCGTACTCTTCACGCCAAAGTTTATTTGCTCGCAACTCTTGCTTCACCATTGGTAACAGCTCGTCGAGCGGCATGGTGCGAATGTACTCCGCATTCATCCAAAGCGCCTTATCGTCAGTCCAACGACGCGGATCACTCTCGTGAAAGTTGAAGATGGCGTTTGCCCGACCAATTCCCTCCAGAGAGAAATCGCGTATCAGTTCATCTTTGGAAAGGATCTCCTTACCTCCAGGCGGTGACCAACCCAATAACGCCAGGAAGTTGCGAAACGCAGCCGGCACAAACCCTCGGTCGCGATACGTGGTCAGCGAAACAACTTCACCGTGTTTTCGTTTCGAAAGCTTGCCTTTGTCCGGTGCCAGAATCAACGGCAAGTGAGCAAAGGTTGGAATGGGAGCACCAAGAGCCTCGTAAAGCAGCACCTGCTTGTGAGTGTTTGTCAGATGATCCTGACCGCGGATCACGTGCGTTATTCCCATCTCAATGTCGTCGATCACAACGGACAAGTTATAGAGAGGATTCCCTTCTGATCGCAGCAAAACGAGGTCTTCGATCTCGGAGTGGCTGCGCTCCTGAAGGCCGTAAACGACATCCTCGAATCTCGTCGAGCCTTCGACAGTTACCTTCAAACGAACTGCAAAAGGTTCGCCGGCAGCAGCTCTGCGGTCTGACTCTTCGCGTGGAAGATCACGAAATGGGTTACTGCGTAGATCAACTCCTTCCAGAGACTGCGTTCGCGCGCGTTCGGTAATATCTTGCTTCACATTTTTGTCGTCACGCTGCTCTTTGGGGGTGAAGTCGCGATAAGCCTTACCTTCGGCGAGTAGCCGGTTAGCAGCATCGCGATGTCTCTGAGCGTTGGCTGATTGAAAGACAAGTTGTTCGTCGTAGTCGAGTCCGATCCACTGCAAGCCTTCTATGATCGAACGCGTTGATTCCTCTGTTGAGCGTTGCAGATCTGTGTCCTCAATGCGAAGAAGAAACTTGCCGCCGACATGACGCGCATACAACCAATTGAAAAGTGCGGTGCGGGCTGCGCCGATGTGCAGGTATCCGGTTGGTGATGGTGCGAAGCGTACGCGAATAGTCATAAAGAAAAAGTCAGTGGATGGAATAGGTCTAATACGTCATATACGTCCTATTCATTGCCACTGACTGCTTGATGTCTGGCGGAGATGACAGGATTCGAACCTGTGAAGGGCTTTTGACCCTTAACGGTTTAGCAAACCGCCGCCTTCAGCCACTCGGCCACATCTCCGTGCCGTTTCAGGCGAAGACCAATTCTAGTCGGCGACCTCAGATTGTCAAGGTAACGAATTGTCGATTGGATTCTGTCATAAACTCCGATAGAGTCGCCAAGCTAACTATGGGCCTTTCGCGACGACACTTCTTAACGGGCATCGTATCGACTCCGCTAGTCGCTCTGTCCGCTGCTTCCGCTTACGCAACTCTTATCGAGCCGTTTGAATATCTGATCTCCAAAACAGATGTCTACATCAAAGACCTGCCCGAGCGGTTTGAAAACTATCGCATCACTCAATTAACAGATATCCATCACAGTCGAATACTCGCGATTGACGAAGTAAGGCGAGTTGTTCACTTGGCCCAGCAAACAAACCCAGACTTGTTTGTGCTAACGGGAGACTACTCCACCTCATATCGCCGCTATATCGAACCGTGCGCCGAGACGCTTGGTTCGTTGAGTGCGCCCGACGGTGTTTGGGCAGTGCTCGGCAATCACGATCATTACACTGATCCCGAGTTAACCACCCGAGCACTCGAGCGACAACACATCGCTGTCCTGAATAACAAGAACACCAGCATCCGTCGTGGATCTGACATGCTGCAGTTGTCAGGAATCGACGATTGGAGTTGGAATGCGACCGATTGGGTCAAAGGATTTGTTGGGCTGAACAAGAAGATACCGACGATTCTGCTCTCGCACCAACCCTCAGTTTTGGAGTTGGAACAGACTCAAGACGTATCCCTGATTCTCAGTGGTCATACGCATGGCGGACAGATCAAGCTTCCGTGGCTCGGCACGCCGGCGAAGTTCGCCACAAGGGATCTCAGGTTTACGCAGGGACTCTTTCGTCACAACGACGTACAGCTATACGTCTCGAGTGGGACCGGAGTGATTGGATTGCCGATAAGATTTGGCGTGAGGCCCGAGATTGCGGTGCTGCGGTTAAAACGTGCTGACTAGGCCGTCAAACTTGCCGGCTTTGGAGCTCGCTGTAACTGAACCGGGACCTGAGAAGTCCCAACGAGTTTCGCGAGTCGCGCCTTATCGCGCTGCATCTCTGGATTATTCGCGAGCCAATCTCGAACTTCACGAAAGATCCGCGCCGCATGCGCATCGGGTGGCTCGACGAGTTTGTAGTTCATCCACTTGCCTTCGCGACGCGCAGAAACCAATCCAGCACGACGCAAGTATGCGAGGTGCCGCGAAACTTTAGGCTGGTTTGCTTTAAGCACCTCGACAAAAAAGCAAACGCAGACTTCGTCGTCTCCAATCAAGTGAATGATGCGTAGTCGCGTTCGATCAGCGAGAGCCTTGAAGAAGAGTTCTATGCTGTAGTCTTTGTTCACCATGCTTCCGTCGTGAGATACGACCTCAGTTACTTATGAGTTCCTTCGCTTGCTTTCCTGCGATCGCGCTACGCCGTTCGAGGAGCACAGTGTCGCGCCAGACTCCGCCAAGCTGTGCGATTCGTTCTCTTCGGCCAACTTCCCGGAACCCGCATTTTTGATGAAGACGAATACTCGCTCCATTCTCAGGAAAAATACTCGCCTGCAGAGTCCAAATCCCATTCGACTCAGACTTGTTAATCAGAGCTTCAAGGAGAGCGTGTCCAAATCCATGCCCCTGAGATTTAGAAGCTACGTACACACTAACCTCCGCAACTCCGGAGTAGACTTGGCGTGCCGACACCTTACTCAACGCCGCCCATCCCTCAACCGTCTCCTCGACCGTCAGAACCAACCTGGCAAAAGTAAGATGGCTTGCGTCCCATCGTTCCCACGAAGGCACTTCTGTCTCAAAAGTTGCGTGGCCCGATTGGATGCCCTCGCGATAGATCCGCGCAACGTCCCGCCAGTCTGATTCCAGCAACGTCCTCAGCTTATATATTTGCCTTGACATATGTGAGCCCGCTCGACTATCTTTCGCTCATATTCGCTCAGGCAAATGTAACTATAGTGGAGGTGAATGATGGAAAACAAGACGCGGACAGAAGTAAAGGCGTTAAAAGCTCACATCGCAATTAACGTTTCGGATGTACTGCAAAGTATTGAGTTCTATCGAAGGATGCTTGGTCTCGACCCCTGTAAGGTTCGAAATGGATACGCAAAGTTCGATGTTCAAAATCCGCCCTTGAACTTGACACTCAATGAACGCAAAGGAGTGACAGCCGGCGCACTGTCGCACCTTGGGATTCAAGTCGATTCGAGCGAAGACGTGATGGCGGTGAAGCAAAATTGGATCGACGTCGGGTTGGTAACCCGCGATGAGATGCAGACAAACTGTTGTTACGCCGTTCAGGACAAGACCTGGGTGGCGGATCCGGATGGGAACCAGTGGGAAGTGTTCGTAGTACTCGAGGACAACTTACCTACGAGCACTGTCTGCTGCACAACGGAGTCGTAACTACCGATCTCCATTGCCCGATAACACGTACTACACGATAGGGCGCGGAACTTTTCCGTTGACAGCCCGGATTGTAACAGAGTACTTTGTATTGCCAAGTCGCCCGCGGGTCTTGGAGAAAAGGTGCCGGTAGCAAAACTTAATGTATGCGGTACAATGCGGCCACAATGAGTCTTCTTGAGAGTATTAACTCGCCTGCCGATCTTCGTAAGCTTCAACCAGACCAACTTCAGACCGTTGCCGATGAAATCCGGACTTATATCCTGGAGACAATGTCCCGGGTCGGTGGTCATACCGGTGCGTCGCTCGGTGCCGTAGAGTTGGCAGTTGCGCTTCATTACGCTTTCGACACGCCGACTGACAGACTGGTTTGGGACGTCGGACACCAGGCTTATGCGCACAAGATTCTTACCGGCCGTCGCGAGTTGTTACCAACGATCAAGCAGTACGGCGGCATCAGCGGCTTCTTGCGTCGCGACGAGTCTGAATACGATACGTTTGGCGCCGGTCATGCTTCAACATCTCTTTCCGCTGCTTTGGGAATGGCGATCGCACGCGATCGCAAAGGAGAAGATCATCACGTTGTAGCTTTGATCGGCGATGCGTCACTGGCGGGCGGCATGGCAATGGAGGCAATCAATCAAGCAGGTCATCTCAAGAGCCGATTAATCGTTGTGCTCAACGATAACGAGATGTCGATAGCGCCGGCTGTCGGGGCGCTCACTGGATATCTAAACAGAATTCGCGGTGCGCACGGCTATCACCGGTTCAAGGATGAGGTTGAGGAGAAACTGTTAGCTATACCTTCCGTTGGCGAACGCTTACACCACGCAGCTAAAACGATGAAGGACGTAATTGCCGCAGCAGTTTTGCCTGGTGCGCTCGTCAGCGAACTCGGATTCAAGTACATCGGCTACGTAGATGGTCACAACCCCAGCGCTCTCGTTGCGGCATTACGAGAAGCAAAGCAGATTAAGGATGGGCCAGTAATTGTTCATGCTCTCACTACCAAGGGAAAAGGTTTTCCCCAAGCCGAATCTGATTATTATCGCTGGCACGCCACCGGTCCTTTCGATCTGCAAACTGGAAAACCAATAAAGAGTCCCAGCAAAGCACCTACCTACACAACAGTTTTTGGTAACACGTTGTGTGAATTGATGGAGAAGGATCCGAAAGTTGTTGCGCTTACTGCGGCGATGCCGGACGGCACGGGCGTTTGCTCCGCCCTTGAAAAGTTTCCGGATCGTTCATTCGATGTTGGAATCGCAGAACAACACTGCGTGACCTTTGCTGCAGGTATGTCCTGTGAAGGTCTGAAGCCTGTTTGCGCAATCTACTCAACCTTCCTTCAACGTGGTTTCGACCAGGTGATCCATGATGTGTGCATCCAGGATTTGAATGTGAAGTTCTGTCTGGATCGTGGTGGCATTGCGGGAGGCGATGGCCAGACACACCATGGCTTGCTGGACATCGCGTATTTACGGGGAGTGCCGAACATTATCGTCATGGCGCCGAAGGATGAAGGCGAGATGCGCGATATGTTGTTGACGATGCTCGAACATCACGGTCCGGCTGCTATGCGATACCCGCGTGGCAACGGTGTCGGTGTTGACATCAGTCGGGAACCAGAGGTGCTGGAAATTGGAAAGGCGGAACTGCTTCGCGACGGTGGTGAGATCGCGATCATTGCGTACGGCTCCATGGTTCATCCGTCGCTTGCTGCGGCTGACAACCTGGCAAAAGACGGAATTGACACAACAGTCATAAACGCACGATTCGTAAAACCGCTGGACGCTCCGCTATTACTCGCACTCGCTCGCACCAAGCGTCTTCTGGTTACAGTGGAAGAGGCATACCTGGCAGGCGGTTTTGGCTCTGCGGTTTTGGAATTACTTGAAGAGAACGGACTGCAGGACAAAGTCAGACTCGTTCGCATGGGCGTTCCAGACCGCTTAATTACTCACGGAGATGCGAAACTTCTCCTTGCCAAGTACGGGCTCGATGCAGACGGCATCTACAATCGTGTTCGGGAAAGTATCGAAGTATTGGATGAACGTCGCGCAAAGCCTCAACGTGTGGTTTCTTAACGAGTCCGTTCTGATTCGTGTTGTTTCAGCCAGCTTAGACTTTTCTTGTGAAATCCTTTCGACGAACCGTCTCCGCCGAAGTGTCTCCTAAACGCACGCGTTTGCCTGCTGCACCAAATCAGTCACAGTGAACCGAATCTTTGCGGTCGGCAGTCCGGTTTTGCTTTAAAAACTACTTAGAACTCAACCTTATCGTCGTGGCCTCGTGCTTGCCTAGTCTGAGGGAAACTCCATACCCGATGTAGCTGGAGACTGTCATGGAAAAGGAAGAATTCCTGGAGGCGGAGCAAAACGCAGTCATTGATGAACCTCACTTCGAGGAGGCATGGACGGTTCTGGCGGCGCGCCCAGTCGAGCCTCTTAGGGAACTCGATTCGAATCACCAGGTTCGCGGGGCGTTAAAGCTAATTGCTGCGTTCGCCGGGGCGGGTTTGCTCGGCGTATTTGTAGCTCTCGCGTCCATTCGTTTTCGACAAGCGCCTGGTTCGGTTACGGAAATAGAGGGGTCCCTCCAGAGTAATTCGACGGAGACTGCCCCGGCGAGTACATCGGCAACCGATGGAATTGCGATCACTCCGGAAGTCGAGGCGGCTCCAACGAAGACGCCAACGCACCTGACAGAGGCTGCTAAACGTCAAATTGTGCAAAGTCCCGCGTCTTTCCAAAAGGGAGGGGAAGCTGTGGACGATAGTTCGAGTGCCCAACCGCGATTAGCAGAGCAATGGCAAGAACGACGACCGCGAAGGACTCGTCGTCATCGACCTGAGATCGATGAGCTTCATCATCGCGACCTGCTGCGGATTCAGGAAATTTTTGAGGGACGCCGGCCGTAAAAGAATTGCAGATTTGGTCTTTGGACTTAGGTTTTTGGTCTTCGATCACGCAATAGGTTTACATACACGCTTCCAAATCGAGATCAAGAACCAAAGACCAAAGACCTAAGACCGCCACAATCACCAATGTCTTCAAACTGTAATGATCAACATATTGACGTATCTTTAAACGGGTGGCATCATCGGCCCCAAGCGAGTTGGTTCGTCCCAGGACTAGTTAAATCGCTTGCCTCGTTTGATCTCACTTAATACGAAATCCCCGACTATTCTTTTAATGATTCAGTATTTCGCGCAGTGCGGCGCGAGGAAATGGTGAATCCCTATGGTCAGACAAGTGTTTCGGGAGAGGGAGTGTGTTCACCGAGACGAGGGTGCCGACGGCGAATTCTACAATGGAGTTTTTTACGTTCAGGCGTTACAACGCCTCAGGGTTGATGAAGCGGTGCAGCTTGCCAGCAAGGTTAGCTCGTTCTTCTGGGCTGACGCCCCACACATTTTGGTCTGGCTTTGCAAGGATTGCGCTGCCGAGCTGCGATTGTCCGATACTCCACGTGCATTGACCCATGCTTCACGCCGTCAAGCTTAACGAGGGCGGAAGGATGAAGGATGAAGGCGGAAGGATGAAAGCCTGAACTTGAACTTTGAGCTTTGTGCTTTGTTCTTTGAGTTTTGCCGCGTCGAAGAACCTGCTTGAAGACAAAGCACAAAGTTCAAGTTCAGGCTTTCATCCTTCCGCCTTCATCCTTCATCCTTTACTCTTCATGTTGTAATGTTCTCCCACTTTGAAGCGCGAGCGCATCGATAAACTGCTGGTCGAGCACGGCTTGGCCCAGTCGAGAACCAAAGCACAAGCGATGGTCATGGCAGGTGTTGTGCTGGTTAACGAGCAACGTGTCGACAAGCCTTCCGAACAGTTTCCCCTTAATGTTCAAATCCGTATCAAACACGCCGAGGATCCAACTTCGCGCTTTGTCGGCAGAGGCGGACTAAAACTCGAGGCCGCCTTGCAGGCATTTCGATTGGACGTCACAGGTCTGACGTGCATTGACGTAGGTGCGTCAACGGGAGGCTTCACTGATTGTCTTCTGCAACACGGAGCAAAGAAGGTTTACGCAATCGATGTTGGTCACAATCAGATCGATTGGCGACTAAGAAACGATGATCGTGTCGTGGTTCGTGAAGGCATAAATGCCAGGTATCTCCAGCCCGAAGACTTCCCTCACAAGTTTGATCTGGCGGTGATGGACGTTTCATTCATTTCCGCGACTAAGATCCTGCCAGCGATACCACCTTTATTAATTGCCGGAGGACGAATGATCGTTCTGATCAAACCTCAGTTTGAAGTCGGACGTGGAGAAGTCGGCAGTGGAGGCATCGTTCGGGACCCGGAGAAGCGAAACCGTGTTGTCCAGGAAGTAAATAGCTGTGCAGCGGGTTTAAGTCTTCAAAATGTCGGGGTGATTGAATCGCCTATTCCAGGTTCTGAAGGTAACGTCGAGTTCCTGGCGCTCTATCAAAAGCTGTACTTCTTGGTGTCCTGACTTGTAAACCTCTGCGTTATCTCTGCGCTCTCTGCGTCTCTGCGGTGGGAGCATTTTTGCAGATTAAACCGCAGAGAATCAAGCCTCTTGATTAGAGCTTCCCTAAGTTCGTCGGACATCACTTCGTTGACACTAAAAAGCCGCGCCGCTTATCCTACCGCACTATTTTCAAACCAATGTCGCCAATAAAGCGGATCGGAATAGTTCTAAAACCGCATCAGCCCGATGCGCTGACGACGATCTGCGAACTCACAAAATGGTTGTCAGAAAGAGGAATCGAGGTTCTTGGGGGCCCCGAAATCGAACGCGAACGAGTCGAACACCAGACCGGGTGCTCGGTTACAGAGGTTGCTGCCGAGGAATTAGCGGCGTCCGTTAACCTCATTCTCGTGCTCGGCGGCGATGGCACAATGATCGCCACGGCACGCATGATCGAGGATCTTGAAGTACCGGTTCTCGGTATCAACTACGGCGGACTGGGCTATCTAACCGAGTTTCGAATTGAAGAACTCTATTCCGCACTCGAATCGATACTCGCGGGCAACTATCGTCTCGATAGGCGCGTGATGTTGCGAACGGAGCATCAACGAGGCGACGAGATTGTGAATCGCAATCGTGTCTTGAACGATGTAGTAATCAACAAGTCAGCGCTTGCGAGAATTATAGAGATTGAAGCTTACCTAAACGATCAGTTTGTTAACTCATTTCGAGCAGATGGTCTAATTGTTTCCACGCCGACAGGTTCAACGGCTTACAATCTTTCTGCAGGCGGTCCTGTCATTTTCCCGTCGATGAATGCGATTGTAATCACTCCGATTTGTCCATTCACGCTTTCAAATCGACCCATTGTGGTTCCTGACGATGCTGTTATCGAATTGCGCTTAAAGACCGATCAGGAGGATGTTGCGCTGACTCTCGACGGTCAGGTTGGTTTTCGTCTTAGGCTCGATGACCGGGTTGTCATTCAAAAGAGCACAACTACCTTCAACCTCATTCAGCCGAGCAATCGAAACTATTTTGACGTTCTGCGCGACAAGCTGCGGTGGGGACGATGAAAGTCGCCTGCGCAGTCTCATGAGCTATGACTAAACCTAAGACAGTTGTCCCTACAACCCGACGTCCCTGGTACAGACCATCATTAACTACACAGATTTTGATCGGTCTGGTACTCGGCGGAATACTTGGTTGGATAAGTCCCGCCTGGGGTAACAACGTCTT
>Ga0114129_10015656_pt1 | contig 10784 bp, 7 predicted proteins | sample RhiMetdeltSRZDD1_FD_80071 | JGI IMG/M metagenome (GOLD analysis project Ga0114129, IMG submission 80071) | Populus rhizosphere microbial communities from Tennessee, USA - Rhizosphere MetaG P. deltoides SRZDD1 (version 2) (version 2) | ecosystem: Host-associated > Plants > Roots > Rhizosphere >... | reverse complement strand
ATCAGGATTGATCCGGCTTTTGAAGGTACCCGGTAGAACAGGCCGACTTTAAACGTGTCGGTAAAGCAGTCTGATACGCACGAAATTCCGGAAGGTGTAACAATCAATGTTAAGGACAATATTACCCAGGCACTCTATACTTGCCTGAGGCTGGCTGATCGGTACTTAATGAAAAAGAAAAGTGTATGCGTATTGTTTACAAAAAGAGCCGTATCCAATGTTCTTGTTCCGTTTTTGTTACCTGCAAAATCCCCCAACTTTTCAACCTGATCCATGAACTACCAGCCGGGCAACGAGATCAAATAAGAATTTTTAATAAATAAAAAAGAGGCTACCTGTTATGATAGCCTCTTTTCGTTTTTCTGTGATCCCGCTGGGACTCGAACCCAGGACCCCAACATTAAAAGTGTTGTGCTCTACCAACTGAGCTACGAGATCAAAATCTTCCCCCAAAATTACTCCAACTCCTTCATTCTCTCTCTTTTGCACCGTTTCCGTATCGCTGCGTTTATTTTGGGAGTGCAAAAATAGGGGAAATTCAATTTGTACCAAATTTTTTCAAAAAAAATTATTCGTATTTTCTGAATATCAATTTTTTCGGCGGAAACAACTCCGCTATTTTTGTGTTACTAATTGAAAACGTTATGTCATTTTTAAAAGATAAGGTAATAGCTATCACGGGAGGCAGCGACGGAATAGGAAAGGCTTTGGTTAACGAATGCATCGCCGCAGGCGCCAAAGTGGCTACCTGCGCCCGCAACTATGATAAATTGTACACCCTTCAGCTCCGGCACGCCAATGTGATGCTGCATACCATCACCTGCGACGTAAGCAAAGAAGCCGATTGCCGCCGTTTTATCGAATCTACCATTAAAACCTTTGGCGGAATCGATATCCTTATCAATAATGCCGGCATTAGCATGCGCGCTTTATTCAACGATGCCGATATTGAAGTAATTAAAAAAGTAATGGATGTTAACTTTTTTGGCGCCGTTTACTGCACCAAATACGCATTGCCGTCCATTCTCGAACGCCAGGGTACTATTGTAGGGGTATCTTCAATCGCCGGCTATAGGGGTTTACCCGGCCGCGCCGCTTACTCTGCCTCAAAATTTGCCCTGCAGGGATGGCTCGAGGCAATCAGGACCGAACTGTTACATACCGGCGTACACGTAATGTGGGTGTGCCCGGGATTTACCGCCTCCAATATTCGCAATGTTGCGCTCAACCAACAGGGACAGCCCCAGGGCGAATCTCCGCTCGATGAAGCCAGCCTGATGAGCGCCGAAGCATGCGCCCGCGAAATTCTTAAAGCCATGGAACACCGCAAACGTACTTTGGTGCTTACCTTTAATGGCAAAAGGACCATCTTTATGAATAAACTGTTTCCCTCGCTTACCGATAAACTGGTTTATAAATTCTTTTTTAAAAACAATGAACTCACGAAATGAGAAATGAAAAATGAAGAATGAAAAATGAAAAAGTAACCTCATTTTCCAAAAGCATTACTGTATTATACACTTTCACATTTCTAATTTTTTATTTCTAATTTTTAATTTTTTCCATGCCTTTACTAACCCTCACATCTGATATTGGTCAGCAGGATTACCTGGTGGGTGCAGTTAAAGGCAAATTACTGCAGATCAATCCTGCTCTTTCGCTGGTTGATATCTCGCATTCTATTTCTCCGTTCAATTATCCGCAGGCCGCTTATATATGCCGTAATGCCATTAAACAGTTCCCTTCGCATTCTTTTCACCTGTTACTGATCAACCTGTTCGAAAAAAAGCCTGAACAATTGTTACTGGCCTGGCATAACGAACAATATATATTGTGCGCCGATAACGGCCTGCTCACCATGATACTGGAAGATAAACCCGAAATGGTCATCGGTCTGCCGCTCGATAAAAAAGCTATTAAAGATACTTTGTACTGTGTGCAGGTAATGGGCGACGCTATTCAGCAGTTGCATAACGGCGCCCGCCTGCAGGATATCGGTATACCCGATGTGTCGTTCATCGAAAAAAATCACCTGCGCCCGTTGTTTGGGGAGAACTGGATGGAAGGACAAATTATTTTTATAGATCACTTCGAAAACATTGTGGTGAATATTACCCGCGACCAGTTTGAAGAACACCGCAAAGGCCGCAAATTCAAGATCGTGTTCAAACGCGATGAAGTGATCGAAAAAGTTGCCGATAGCTATGCCGATGTGCCCGAAGGCGAAAAGCTGGCATTGTTTAATTCTGCCGGATATCTTGAAATAGCTATCAATAAAGGCAACGCCGCCGGATTGTTCGGCTTACAGGGCTTTACCGAACAGGCGCAACATCTTCAAAACAGGCTGTTCTATCAAACGGTTAAAATTATGTTCTCATAACATAAAAGGCCGCATGCACTGATTTTCATCATTTCAACAGGTAATTCAGGTCATTGTTTTGTTGCCTGGTATAATAATAGTTTTAATAATAAAATTGTACCGGATGCCAACATTGCCTGCCAAACAACAAATTGAAAATAATGTATACAGCAAACTGCGCAGCATATTGCTTGTTTGTGGTGTGCTGTCCTCGCTGCTATATGTTATTATGAACATTGTTACTGCAATCTTATATGAGGGGTACAGCCCTGTGTCGCAAACGGTAAGTGAGCTGTCGGCAATAGGAGCTCCCACAAGACCATTGTGGGTGGCGCTGGGAATAGGGTACGAACTGCTTGTTATTGCATTTGCAGTTGGCGTGTGGTTATCGTCTAAAAGCAACCGGCCCCTGCGCATTGCTGGTATGCTGTTGTTCATTAACGGAGTTATAGGGTTTTTCTGGCCTCCTATGCATCAGCGGCCTGTGCTTTCAGCCGGTGGCGCCTCGCTTACCGATACCCTGCATATTGTTTTTACTGCAGTTACGGTTCCTCTTATGATGTTGTCGATTGGATTTGGCGCAGCAGCATTCGGAAAAAAATTTCGCCTGTATAGCATCATCACTGTAGTTATACTGATCGTATTTGGATTATTAACGGCATCCGACGGCCCCCGCATATCGGCCAACCTGCCAACGCCCTTAATTGGCCTGTGGGAGCGCATTAATATCGGTGTATATATGCTGTGGGTGGTGGTGCTGGCCATTTTGTTGTTGCGTATAAAAAGGCAGGAAGGCCAAACAATCACCAGGCCATCGAAGCATGTAACATTCCATGATATGGCTATTGAATGAGTAATAGTTTTACAGAACAAGCACCTGCTAAAAAGCTGTTTAGCTGAAAATGCGCATTATGTTGACAAATAAAGTTATCGTGCTGTACTACAATATCTACCAGTAACCTATATTTGTTTTGCCAATGTATCCTACCTTCTTTCATTGGCCTCCCCCTTTATGCTGCTCCATAAATCGTATGGAAATTTTTTTTATCACAACGCTTTAAAAAAAAACACCAATGAGCTAACAAAAATTGAATCGCTACCTATGAAAAAGATGATTGTTATGTTGTCTGTAATAATCCTGAAGCAGATAGCATACGCGCAAAACACCATTGGCATTCCAAATATCATTAACTACAGCGAACAGGATTATAAAGCCGGGCGGCAAAACATGAATATAGCACAGGACCGCCGGGGCATTATGTATTTTGCCAATAACAACGGACTGTTGTGCTTTGATGGTACTTTCTGGCGTACTTACCCGTTGCCTAATGCCAGTATGGTACGATCGGTGGCTATTGATAACGATAGAATTTATGTAGGCGCACAACAGGAGTTTGGGTATTTCAGTGCGGGCGCCAATGGCGAACTGACGTATACTTCCTTACGAAGCCTGGCGCAACCAGCTGATAATGATTTTACCGATGTATGGAATATACAGATTGTGCAGCAGCACATTTTCTTTCGGTCTAATTTTAAAATATTCGAATATACCGGCCATGCTATCAGGGTATACAACAGCGATTACTGGGCATTTTTGGGCTATGCAGGCGGCGAATTACTGGCATATGATTACGAAAAAGGACTCGTTTGTTTTAAAAACACACAATGGCTGCCACGCCTTAAACCCGGCAGTTTGCCCAAAGGAATTCAGGTAACAAGTGTTACTCCTATTGGAACAGATAGCCTGTTGCTCACTTCTGAATCCCATGGATTGTTTATCCTGAAAAACAATACCGCATCCTGCTTTGAAAGTGCAGCTATTAAAGAGGTTGCCGCCAAAAATATAATGGGGGCCTGTTTGCTGTCGCCTGATAAAATTGCGCTGAACACCAGCCTCGGTGGTTGTATTGTTATTGATAAAAAAGGAAAATTTATACAACGCTTTACCAGAAGTGAAGGTGTGCAAACAAACAATGTGCTTTGCCTTTTCAGCGACCAGCATAAAAACCTTTGGCTGGGCCTTGATAATGGGATTGATTGCATTAGCTATAACAATGCCATCAAAAATATTTTTCCGGAATCGCCCGATCGCAATAGCGGACATACATCTGTCATTCACAATAACCGGTTATACCTGGGTACCGCAAGTGGTTTGTATAAAGTAAACCTTTCGGCTACAGATCCAGACCTCAGTTATACCATTGGCTCATTTACGCTCGTTGAAAATACAAAGGGACAGGTATGGAATATATCGGAAGTGAATGGCCAATTGCTGCTGGGGCATACAAAAGGCGCTTTTTTGGTGAACGACAACAAGGCAATTGCTATTGATAACAGATCCGGTTTCTGGGCATTTGTTCCGGTATACGATAGTTTTCCTTCCTCCGTGTTTGCCGCAGGAACATACACAGGGGTTAACTTTTATCATTTTAAAAATAACCGCATCATCAATCCTAATCTGGATGTACAATTTGAATCGGCCCGGTTTGTAATTCGGAATAACAACATAATTTGGGTCGTTCATCCCTATAAAGGATTGTATATGGTGTCTTTTAATGAACATAATCATCCGGTTGTAATAAAATATAATGATCGCAAAAAAATATTATCCAAAAACCATAATCATCTGTACCGCCTGGCAAACAAGGTAGTGCTCACAACCGATAATGGAATTTTTGAGCTGGATGCCAAAACAAATGATTTTATTCCCTCCCAATATTTTAATCAATTATTTGGTGCTATGCGGGTTGATTACCTGAAAGAAGATAATGCTGGTAAAATATGGTTTTGCAGCAACAAACGGGTGGGGGTTATCGATCGGTCAGGAACCCGTTCGCGGGTCGTATACATTCCGGAACTTGATGATCAAATCATGCCTAACGGCTTTGAACACATTAATATTATCGATAGTAACAATGTGTTGATCGCTGCAGAAAAAGGCTTTTTTCATCTCAATTATGCCCTGTATTCCAAAAGCAACCACCCGGCAACCACGCTTATCAGGATGGTGCAAACAACCGGAAAAAACGAACAGGTCGTATACGGCGGCTATACCGGTACAGGAAATGCGTGTGCCGATCCTGATATTAAGTACAGCAGCAATTCATTGTATTTTCAATGCAGCGCTATTGCATATGGCCGGCACCAGCGCATTTCGTACAGTTATTTTCTAAAAGGGTTTGATAAAGACTGGTCGGGCTACACCACCAAAGCCGAAAGGGAGTTTACGAACCTGCCTCCGGGGCATTATGTATTTCAGGTAAAAAGCCGTATCAATTATACCAGCGAATCGGCAGTTGCGGGTTTTTCTTTTACCATTTTACCACCCTGGTACCGCACCTGGTGCGCCTGGGTCATTTACACCATTCTTTTTGGTGCAATGATGTATTGCTTTTATAAATGGCAGCAAAACAAATTCCTGCGCCGGGAACAACAAAAACTATTGCGGCAACAACAACAATATGCCGAAGAGCAAAAACAGCTTACCATATTGCACGAACTGGAGATGCGTAAAAGTGATAAGGAGATCGTTCAACTCAAAAACGACAAACTGCAGTCGGAAATTGAATTTAAAAACTCGCAGCTGGCTTCCACTGCTATGAACCTCGTTCGAAAAATTGAGGTGTTTTCAAAAATAAAAGATGATTTGAATGAGTTCAAAAGCAATCACAGCCTGAATGGCGGATTGAAGGATTTTGAAAAGATCATCCGTTTAATAAACAGTGAGCTCGACGTTACCAGCGAATGGGAGCAGTTTGCCGAACACTTTGACCAGGTGCATGCTAATTTTTTGAAGAAGCTGAAAGAGCATTGCCCGGCGCTTACAACTACCGAATTAAAACTGGCTGCTTATCTGCGTTTAAATTTAACCACCAAGGAAATTGCGCAGCTGATGAATATTTCCATTCGCGGTGTTGAAACAGCCCGTTACCGCCTGCGCAAAAAACTGGGCATTACTTCCAACGACATCAACCTGTACGATTTTTTGATGGCTGTTACGAGCTGAAGAAATTAAAACAATTTCTGATTTAGAGATTTAGAGATTTTGTGATTTCCTTATGCGGTATCACCAAAACAAATATCAAAATCTCACATCCGAAATCTCAAAATCCCAAAAATCCCAAAATCCCAGTGAATTTTTCCATTGTAGAGGTTTTGACGTACCCCACAATTTGGTTTCACACCCGCTTCCTGTGCATTTTTACAGTCAATAGCACTATTCCCCTTTGAATGTTGTACGAGCCATTGCATGCTTGTTATTCGCCAGGCATCATGCCTTTTTTTGCCCGCCCCGATCTGTAGATATCAGCTTGTATTGTTTTTTGTAAACCTTTAAAATAGAAAAAAATGAAGAAAGATTCAGGGATGTGCAAAGCCATCCTGCTTGCTTTTTCAGTTGGATTGATGACAACCGGCTGTAAAAAAACAGCGCTCAGCGACAATGCATCGCAGCCTGATGTAGCTACTACTACAAAAGTGCAGGCTGCCAGTGTTATTAACAGTACCTGGTCGGTAAACTGGAACAATTATGCCGATGGCGTATATACCAGTTCAGGTGCTGCAAGCGATTTTGGCAACATCAGTGCATGGAACGATACCCGTACATGGATATCGCAGGGCACCTGTCGCATTAAATTATTGAAGAATGCATTATCGGGTGATGGCGGTGTTATTACGAATATCGATATCGCTGATGGCAGCGCCTACGAACTGGATTATGATGTAAGATTCCACAGCCAGTTCGATTTCAGTCGCGGTGGTAAGATCGGGTTTGGCTTTTTAGTAGGCGATGGAAACACCGGCGGTGATCCCGGCTGGGATGGCAATGGCGGCAGCCTTCGCCTGATGTGGTATCAAACAGATGCCGGAAGAGTTTTCTTTCAGCCATATGTGTATTACAAAGATCAACCCGGCGATTATGGCGATACGTTTGGCAAATCATTCCCTGCAAGCGGCAGCCTCAACAAAGCGCAATGGTACCATGTACACCTGTACATTAAGAGCAACACCGGCAGCAATACCGACGGGCGTGCGCAGATCGTAATCGATGGCACCACGGTGCTCGACCAGGCTATTCGCTGGACGACCAATGATACCAAACGCCTGATCAAACAAATGAGCTTCCATACTTTCAGAGGAGGCAGTCAAACCTACTGGCAATCTACAACCGATGGTTATATCTATTATGATAATTTATCGGTGCATAAGATCAGTTAATATTAAAAACCACATACTATGAAAATGAATTTTAAAAAGGGTCATGCTATGTCGTACCGGCTGATGCGGTATGCATTTGCGCTGTTTCTTGTAATAAGTATAGGAAATATGCAGCCCGCTTGGGCGCAGCTGAGCCGGTTGAGCGCCAGCGGAACAAAAATTGTAAATGCTGCCGGTCAGGAATTGTTGTTAAAAGGCGTAGGTCTTGGTGGCTGGTTGTTACAGGAAGGTTATATGATGAAGCCGGGAGGTGGCGGCACCCAGTGGTCGGTAAAAAAGGGGTTATACGATCAGGGTGTTTCAGATGCCGGTGTGGAAGCATTTTATCAAAGCTGGCGCGATAATTTTATTACCAAAGCCGATATTGATTATCTCGCCTCGCTGGGTTTTAATTGTTTGCGGTTGCCGATGCATTACGAATTGTTTTTGACCAGCGCCCAACGGGCTGTTCGAAACAGCGTGGCGCATAATACGGGTAACTATAATAATTATGTAAGCAACCTTACCAGCTGGTATAACGGCAATGCGCTGTTCAATGATGCAGGTCTCGAAGGGTTTCGCATTATCGACAGCCTGTTGAAATGGGCGGGCGACAATAACATGTATGTAGTGTTAGACCTGCATGCAGCGCCCGGTGCGCAGGGTACAGACGCTAACATATCTGATGCATTTGTTGGAAATGATTTGTGGAACAAAAGCATATACCGGGATATTACGGTTCGTTTATGGCAAACCTTGTCGACCCGCTATAAGAATGATGACCGCGTGGCGTTTTACGATCTTATCAATGAGCCCAACAACGTGCCTTCAAACCCTCAGATACACGACTTGTTTGAGCGGCTTATTAATGCGGTAAGAAACCTGGGCGATACGCACCTGCTGATGATCGAAGGAAATGGCTACGGTAATAATTACGATTACATGGAGCCATTTACATTTACCAATAAAAGCAACCTTGTATACAACTCACATCGTTACTGGTTAACCAATTCCACTACCGAAACCAATCCAAATCCCAATCAGATTAACCTGATCGCCAATATCGTTAATTTCCGCAATACCCATAACGTACCTGTATGGGTAGGTGAAACAGGCGAAAACGACAATGGGTGGCTTGCTGAAAACATCGCAGCCCTGAATTCAAAGGGCATTGGCTGGTGCCACTGGACCTATAAACGTTTTGATGCAGGTGAAAACGCTGCGCTAATGCACATCAACCCGCCTTATTTGCCTGATGGGGCAGGTAATATGAGCGCTGTACTGAATAATATAAAATTTGCAAACTGTGTAAAGAACGGCGGTACCATTGCTGCGGTTGCTCCGGGTAAGCCTGCTGTTGCACCTGTTGGCAAAACCATTTGGCTGCAGGGCAATAATGGATTGTTTGTAAGTTCTGAAAACGGACAGGAGGCTATGAATTGCAACCGCACTACGGCCCAGGCATGGGAACAGTTTTTGGTGGTCGATGCCGGTAATGGTAAAGTTGCGCTGCAAAGCATGGGCAAATTTGTATCCAGCGAAAATGGTGAACAGGCTATAACCTGCACCCGTACTGCCGCACAGGGCTGGGAGCAGTTCGACTGGATTGTAAACGCAGATAATACTATTTCGCTCCGTGGAAACAATGGCTTGTATGTGAGTTCAGAAAATGGTACACAGGCAATGACCTGTACCCGCACCAGCATACAGGGTTGGGAAAAATTCAGATACGGTATTGCTGCTTCAACTATTGCACGAATCGCTGCAACACAGGCGGCTTCATCGTTGACTGTTGCTACGCAGCCCGGTATCGTGTATCCTAATCCGGTACTCCGTGGTTCATTGTTGACTGTTTCGGTAAAGGGATACAATGCAGGGGCGCCGGTTCAGATAACTGTAATTGATATTATGGGCAAAGCCATCGCCCAATATAATGCCAATAAAGCAACATTAACAATACCTGCTGTTAATACTACAGGCGTATTTATGTTAAGAATTAAAAACGGGAACAATACTTATGTTGAAAAGATAATTGTGCAATAATCAACAAAATCACGCATTCATATTTTAAACCAATTACCAAATGAAAACAAGGTTATGTAAAATGATGTGCTGTATGTTGCTGGTGCTGCTATCGTCGGTGATAGCGCCCGCACAGGCACAGTTTAAAGTGATAGGATACCTGCCCACCTGGGCCGGTTCGGTGAGTGACATACAGTTCAGCAAATTAACACATGTCAACTATGCTTTTTTGATTCCTACTTCAACAGGCGATTATAATCCCATTGAAAATCCTTCAAAGCTGCAAAGTCTGGTCGCTGCGGCACACGCCAATGGCGTAAAGGTGCTGGTATCAGTAGGCGGCGGAGGCGGTGGCAATGGCTTTCATAGCATAGTGGCCAATGCAACCTATCGCACCAACTTTGTAAACAAAATGCTTTCTTTTGCAAACCAGTATAACCTCGATGGTATAGATATCGACTGGGAATACCCGAGCGACGGAACGGAAGCAAACAATTTTTTAGTGATGTTGCAACAGTTGTCGGCCACCATGCATAGCAATGGAAAGCTGTGCACCGTTGCAGTTATCGGTGATTATGGCAACCATATTGTAACCGGTGTTTTTGATGTGGTGGATTATCTGATGATTATGGCTTATGACGATAATGACTACCAGCATTCTACCTACAACCTCGCTGTGCAATGTATGAATTACTGGTTGGGCAGGGGGGTGCCGGCTGCAAAAGCTATTCTGGGTGTTCCTTTTTATGGTCGCCCTACCTGGGAAACATATGCGCAATTACTGGCAAAAGGCGCCGACCCGTATTCAGATACCTATAATGGAGTAGGTTATAATGGTATTACCACCATTAAAAACAAAACCAACCTCGCCTTTGACCGGGGCGGTGGTATTATGATGTGGGAGCTTTCGGGTGATGTAAGCGGTCTGTATTCGCTGGTATCGGCCATACACGAAGTGGTTGTAACCCATGGTGGCGGAAGTGTTATAACAACAGCCCCTATCGGAAAAACCATTTCGTTACTGGGCGTGAATAATCAGTATGTAAGCTCAACAGGCACAGCTAACGCTATGTGGTGCAACGCCACGGCGGTACAAAACGGGAACAAGTTTTTAATTGTTGATGCCGGTAATGGAAAGATAGCTTTGCGTAACCAGGGCAAATATGTTAGCAGTGGAAATGGCACTGCTGCCATGACCTGTACCCTT
>Ga0114129_10015655_pt1 | contig 10784 bp, 12 predicted proteins | sample RhiMetdeltSRZDD1_FD_80071 | JGI IMG/M metagenome (GOLD analysis project Ga0114129, IMG submission 80071) | Populus rhizosphere microbial communities from Tennessee, USA - Rhizosphere MetaG P. deltoides SRZDD1 (version 2) (version 2) | ecosystem: Host-associated > Plants > Roots > Rhizosphere >... | reverse complement strand
TGCCGTTCCTCGGTTCCTAGCCTCGGTCTTCGTCGTCGTCCCGAAGTCGGAAGGCCTTGAATCCCTCGGCGAACTCGCAGCCCGCGCGCTCGCCGAACTCGCGGGCGCGGGCGGTCACGCGTTCCTCGACCTCCGGGCCGAGCTGCGAGACGTGCGCGCGGAGCGCCTTCAGCTTCACGGCGAGCGTCTCGCCGATGTCGACGAACGTGTCCGGCTCCTCCACCGAGAGATAGAGGTTGGGGACCTCGAACGGCTCCAGCCCCTCCTCCTCGAGCTCCTGGAACATCACGCGGGTGGGGGCGTCCGGCATCACGGCCGAGAGCGCGAGCATGCCCGCGGCCTTGTGGTCGGAATGGTTCACGTAGCCGCTCCCCGACCAGAGCCGCGAGGGGTCGGGAGCGAGGATCACGTCCGGACGGAGCCGCCGCACCTCGCGCGTGACCTTCCGGCGGGTGTCCGGCGTGACCTCGAGGAACCCGTCCAGCTCCCCGAGGAACGTGAGGGAAGCGACGCCGAGGATCTCGGCGGCGTCGCGCATCTCGCGCTCCCGGATCGGGCGCATCGCCTCGCGCGTCGTGCCCGGCTCGTTCGACCCCGCCGAGCCGTCGGTGAGGCACACGTAGTGGACCTCGCACCCCTCGCGCGCCCATCGCGCCACCGTTCCGCCGCACGCGAACTCGGCGTCGTCGGGATGCGCGAAGAGGACGAGCGCGCTCGAGAAGGCCATGCAGGCAGGGTAGCGCCTCCCGTCGGATGACTCCCCTACACCGCGACGGCCGATCGGCCGATACCTCTCGGATGACGCGGGAACGCCTGCGCGGCACGTCGATCGTGTGGCGATTCGCGGTCACGAGCCTGCTCGTGTTCGCGATGATCGGTGTGGGGGTCGCGGCCCTGCGCGCCGGCGACCTTCGCACCAGATCGGAGGAGGCGGCGACCGTCCGCGCCGAGCTGATCGCGGAGGGGATCGTCGCCCCCCTGCTCCGTCCCTCGGATCTCGAGGGGCCGGTCCGCGGACCTCGCTACGACAAGCTCGATCGCGCGATCCACGAGTTCGCGATGGAGGACGCGGGCGTCGAGCGGGTGAAGATCTGGAACGCCGACGGCAAGATCGTGTTCTCGAACGACCCGGAGCAGGTCGGTCTCCGGCCGGAGCTCGAGGAGGACCTCGAAGAGGCGTTCGAGGGCGACGTGGCGAGCGAGATCTCCGACCTCGACGAGCCGGAGAACGCGAGCGAGCGGAAGCTCGCCGATCAGCTGTTCGAGACATACGTGCCGATCGCGCTCGGCGGGGACACGGAGTCCGACGAGGTCGAAGCGGTGATCGAGATCTATCAGGACTACTCCGCGATCCAGACGGAGATCGATCGGCTGTACGACACCCTCCGGCTCTCGCTCGGGATCGGGCTCGTCGTCCTGTACGTGCTGCTGCTGCCGCTGATGATCGGGACGACGAGGACCCTCCGTCGCCAGAACGCGCAGCTGTCGGAGCAGGCGGACCAGCTCGGAGTGCTCCTCGCCCGCGAGCAGGAGACGGTGGCGGAGCTCCGCGAGCTCGACCGGCTCAAGAGCGACTTCGCGGCGGCAGCGTCCCACGAGCTTCGGACGCCGCTCACGTCGATCAGCGGCTACGCGGAGCTCCTGAAGGAGCGCACGCCGTCGGACGATCCGGACACGCGCGACGCCGTCGAGGCGATCGCGCGGCAGACGGCCCACCTCCAGCGACTCGTCGGGAACCTCCTCCGCGAGGCGCAATTGGAGCACGGTGAGCCCGACGCGGGTCGGGAGCCCACGTTCGTCGCGACCGTCCTCGACGAGGTCCGCAAGGGGTTCCCGGGATCGATGAGCCGGATCGACCTCCGTGTCGAGCGGGCCCTCCCGTCGCTGCTGCTCGATCCGGTCGCGCTCCACGAGATCGTGGCGAACCTCGTCGACAACGCGCTGAAGTACTCGGCGCCCGGCGCCCCCGTGGTCGTCGAGGCCCGGATCGAGGACGACGCGCTGATGGTCCGCGTGTCGGACCAAGGACCGGGGATCGAGCCCGGCGACCTCCCGTTGATCTTCGATCGCTTCACGCAGATCGACGGCAGCTCGACCCGAGCCCACGGCGGCGTCGGGCTGGGCCTCCATCTCGTCCGCGAGCTGACGCGACGGGTCGGCGGCGACGTCGAGGTCGACAGTGTCCTCGGCCGGGGGACGACGTTCACCGTGGCGATCCCCGCGCACCGCAGCGACGCCACCGTCGACCCGACCCGAAGCGAGCTATCCCCGGCCTGACGCTCCCCGGGAACGGGGAGCGCTCGTGGTTCGATAGCCGCGATGGCCGACCAGCCTCGGGTCGCGGAGCTGGAACATCGCTTCCGGCGCGCCGGACTCCCGACGTTCATCCGCGGGTACTCGGCGCGACAGGCGTTCACCAGGGCGCTGCCGCTGCTCACGCTCGTGTTCGTCCTGGAGATCCTGAACGCGCTCAACCTCAAGTTCGGCTTCTGGGTCAACGTCGGCTTCCTGGCCGGCGGCATCGCGATCGCGCTCGGGATGATCGGGCTGCTGAACGTCGCGCGGGGGCAGCGTTTCCTCGCCGTCCCCCGGCACGTCGGACCGATCGAGATGCTCGTGTTCATCCTGGTGCCGGCGGTGCTGCCGCTGATCTTCGGCGGGCAGGTGCCGAGCGCGGCGTTCACGCTGATCGCGAACGCCGCGCTGCTCGGCGCCGTGTACCTGGTGCTCGGGTTCGGGGCGATCTCGATCGTCGGCTGGGCGGCCCGGCGGTTCCTGGCGTTGTTCTCCGCCTCCGTGTCGGTGCTGGTCCGCGCGCTGTCGCTCCTCCTGTTCTTCCTGCTGGTGATCTTCTTCACCACGGAGACGTGGCAGATCTGGACCGTCCCCGCGATCCCCAAGTTCGTCGCGGCCGCGATCCTGTTCGTGCTGCTGGCGGCGGCGTTCCTCCTCCTTCGGCTCCCCGGCAGCGTGCGCGGGCTGGAGCGCGAGGCCGAGGTCGGGAGCGGCGACCTCTCGCGGCCGCAACAGATCAACGTCGGCCTCGTCCTGTTCCTCAGCCAGTTCCTGCAAGTGGCGTTCGTCGCGATGGCGGTCTGGCTGTTCTTCGTCGTGTTCGGCGCGATCCTCGTGAGCGCCGGCGTACGGGAAGTGTGGCTCGGCACGGCCGGGACCGAGGTGTGGCGCCTCCCGTTCCTCGGCGACTCGTCGGTCGTGATCACGTCGGAGCTGCTCCGCGTCGCGACGGGGATGGCGTCGTTCGCGGCCCTCTACTACGCGGTCGCGACCCAGCTGGACGAGGCCTACCGCGACGAGGTGATCGAGCAGGTGGCCGATCAGCTCCGCGAGACGTTCGCCGCGCGGGCCGACTACCTCAGGCTGCTCGGCGCGGGAGCGGCCGCATCAGGACCGGCCCGTTCGGACGAAGCGTGACCGCGGGCTTCGGTCGCACGTCCTGACCGGGCTCGAGGACCAGGCGCCAGCGCGCGGCGACGGTCTCCAGGACGATCCGCGCCTCGAGCGACGCGAAGCCCTCGCCGATGCACATCCTCGGGCCGCCCCCGAACGGAAGGTAGGCATGGCGAGGGCGAGCGGCCTCCGCACCGGGTTCCCACCGGCTCAGGTCGAAGCGGTCCGGGTCCGGCCACCACCGCGCGTCGTGGTGCAGGAGCCAGGGGGAGACGACGAGGACGGCACCGGCGGGCAGCCGCGCCCCGTCGACGTCGACCTCGGTCAGCGTGCGCCGACCGATCGCCCAGGCGGGCGGGCGGAGGCGGAGCGACTCCGCCAGGACGCGGTCGACGACGCCCTCGCGGGCGTCGTCGACCGCGTCCTGCAGCTCCTCCTCGACCTCCGGCGCCCCGGCGAGCAGCCAGAACGTCCACGTGAGCGCGACCGCCGTCGTCTCGTGACCCGCGAGGAAGAGCGTCAGGACCTCGTCGCGGACCTGCTCGTCGGTCATCCCCCGACCGTCCTCCTGCGCCCGGAGCAGGTGCGTCAGGAGGTCGTCGCCCGTCTCGCCGGAACGACGCCGTTCGTCGATCATCGCGTGGACGATCCGGTCGAACGTTCCTCGTGCCCGCACGAACCGCCGTGTCGACGGGATGGGCAGCCGCTGCGTCAGCAGCAGGAACGGCGAGAACACGCGGTTGAACTGCGACAGGGCCTCGCTGAGGGCATCCCCGATCTCGCGGGCCCGCTCCGCCTCGACCTGCGCGCCGAACAGCGAGCGCGCGACGATCGCGAGCGCGAGCTCGGCCATCTCCCGACGCACGTCGATCGCCTCGCCGGGCGCCCACGACGCCACCCGTTCCTCGGCCAGCGCCCGCATCGTCTCGGCGTAGCCCGATACCCGCTCGTGATGGAACAGCGGCTGGATCAACCGGCGCTGCCGGTGGTGGTGCTCGCCCTCGCTGGTGAGCAGTCCCTCGCCGAGGATCCGCGCAGCGGCCTCCATCGTCGGCCCCTTCTTCACGTCGTGGCTCCGCGTCGCGAGCACGTGCCAGACCAGGTCGGGGTGGTTCAGGACCCACGCCGAGAACCGTGGAAGCCGGATCCGGACCACGTCGCCGACCGCCGCCGTGCGTTCGAGCAGCTCGATCGGGCTGCGCCGGGCAGAACGGACCGTGTCGAGGAACGAGAGCGGGAGCGTGGACGGCGAAGATCCGTGATCGGCCACGCCGCAAGGCTAGGCGGCCGACGCGACGCCTCGCGCGTGGCGGCCGTCGCTCCCGTGGAGTACGCTCCGCGCCGAGGGTTCATGCAGCACCGGTCCTCGTTGCACCGTTGTTCTGGCAGTTCCCTCCCCGGCCGAGGCCGGGTTGGGCCGACGGACACGCGTTTCGAGATGTCCGCACCGGCCGCGGAAGGAGGGAACGCCAGTGGCAGCAGGCACCGTGAAGTGGTTCAGCCCCGAGAAGGGGTTCGGCTTCATCACCCAGGAGTCAGGCCCCGACGTGTTCGTGCACTTCTCCGGGATCTCGGGGGAGGGCTACAAGAACCTCGAAGAGGGTCAGGCCGTCGAGTTCGACATCGTCGAGGGACAGAAGGGGCCCCAGGCCCAGAACGTCCGGGTGGTGTGAACCACACGGCCTGAGGCCTACGGAACGGGGCGGCGCGCCTTCGGCGCGCCGCCCCTTCCACGTCGCTAGCCCTCCGGGCGATCGAAGCGGAGGTCGGCGAGCATCGCCTCGGTCCGCTCGATCGCGGACGTGAGCCACGTGCCGTCCTGCTGCCCGCGCAGGTCCTCCCGCGGGTACATGAACTGGTTCAGGACCTCGTCCGAGCCCACCTGGATCCCGCGGGTGGCGAGGAAGTCCGCGAGCGCGAACTCCCACGTGAAGATCGCGGTTCCGTCCGCGTACGCGTGGAGCGTGTACGTCATGTAGCGGTTGGGCTGCGCGACGTAGAGCTGGGCGTCGCGTCCGCCGAACCCTCGGCCTTCGCTGACCGCGAAGCCGAACCGTGCGAGTGCCTCCGCGAACTCCACGCCGGGAGCCTAGCCCGGCGGCCCCGCCTAGCGGACGACCGAGAGGATGTCGTCCTCGACCGCGTCCGGCAGCGAGAGCTGCTCGCCGTGCCGCGCGCGCGCGATCGAGCCTCGAGCCTTGCCGAGATTCGACCGGAACTCGCCCGCGCCGTTGTTGATCATCGCGCCGGCCTTGGCGAACTTGTTCTCGACGATCGCGTCCATCGAGTCGAGCATCGTCCCGATCTCCGCGAGCGCGGCCTGGACGTCGGCCGCATCGCCGAACCGCTCGACCAGCGCGTAGAGGAACATCACGATCGGCAGCGCTGCGGAATACGGCACGATCACGACGCCGCGCATGAACGCCTCCGCGTGCGCGCGCGACAACACCTGATAGGCGGCGTCCGGTACCGCCGCGACCGCGACCGGCGACGTGACGCTGGTGTCGATGTACTGCGCGACGTCCTTGGCTCGGTTCGCCACGGCCTTCTCCACCTTGCGCGCGCACGCGTCCTTCCGCGTCGGGTCCTCCTCGGCCTCCATCGCCTCGAGCTCCGCGACCGCGGTCCACTTGGAGTCGATCGGCAGCCGGCGGCCGTCCGGCAGCCGGAGGCCGAACTCCACCACCTTGCCGTTGACCCGGAAGTCGGAGCTGAGCATCGACGGCGGCAGCTGGCCGAGGTGCTCGCGCAGCATGTGCTCCCCGGCCCGTCCTTTGCTCTGGCCGCCTGCGAGGACCGTCGCGAGCCGGCGCACGATCTCCCGGTTCTCGGCGTCCGAGGCACGCCGCTCCTCGTCGCGGACCTGCAGGAGCTCCAGGACCTGTCGCGTCGCATCGAGTCCGTCCCGGAGGTGGTCGGTGACGCGGTCCCGCTGCCCGGAGGAGTCCGCGATCCGCCGGAGCTCGGCGGCCTGGGCCTCCAGCCGCGCCGTCAGTTCCGCGTGCAGCTGGGCGTTGTGCGCCTGGACGGTCTCCGCGACGTCGGGCTGCTCGTCGAGCGGCTCCGGGGGCCGCCGCTGGAGACGGAACGCGAGGAGCACGCCCACGGCGCCGCCCACGCACGCCGCGAGCAAGGCGATCAGCAGAGCGTTGGTCATGCGAACACCGCCGAGGGGGTCATGGCCGAACCGTACCCCGGCCGGGTGACACCACCGCGCAACCACCGCGAAAACGGGGCTACCATCTCTGCGTGACGCCCCATCCGATCGAGCTGTACCGCGTGAAGGGCACGCACCGGACGGTCGGGCTCCAGATGGGCGAGCTCGGCGCCGAGCAGATCGCGCGCGACGTCGCGGGCTTCGACGACCGGCTCCCCGAGGGCCGCTCCCGCGCGGCACAGCTCGAGCTCGCCGGCCGCTACCGCGAGGCCACCGCCCCCTCGCTCCCATGGCTGCTCGACGAGCTGGACGGCTGCGCGGAGGGCGCCGGCGTCGACCAACTGCAATTCTTCGCGTGCACGATCGAGGAGCTCTGGTACACGCCCTACGGCGAGCGGGCCCACGGGAAGTGCAGCGACGTCGTGGCGGGACCGGCCGCGACGGCCGACGGGCACCTTTGGGTCGGCCACAACAACGACCTGACCCCCGAGGTCGAGCACGAGATCGTCGCGATCGAGAAGGCCGTCGAGGACGAGCCGGTGATCCTCCAGGTCGGCGGCGTCCCGTGGATCAGCGTGGGCTGGAACCAGGCCGGGCTGTCGCTCACGGGCAACGAGGTGAGCCCCAACGACGAGCGGATCGGCATCTCGCGCACGCACCAGGTCTTCGAGATGCTGCGCGCTCGCAACCTCCACGAGATGGTGGCGCACGCGATCCGTCCCGATCGCGCCTCCTCGTACAACAACGTCCTCGCCGACCGGTACGGAGACGTCGCCAACGTCGAGGGCAGCGCCACCGACGTCGAGATCACGCACCTCGACGACGACGACCACCTGACGCACACGAACCACTACGTGAGCGAACGGATGCGTCCCTACGAGGGCGACCCCGACTACGCGGTGCGCTCCGACGTGCGGCTGTGCCGCGCGCGCGACCTCCTGGCCGACAAGCCGCCCGGCTCGGTGACCCCCGAGATCCTCCGAGGGATCCTCTCCGATCACGAGAACCAACCCGACGAGGTGTGCCGTCACCCGGAGTGGGGCCACCCGACGTCGAAGACCGTGTTCTGGTGCACCGCGGACGTGACGGAGGGGCGGATCCTGTTCGGCCGGGGGAACCCGTGCGACTCGATGGCGCAGGAGTACGTGTTCGCCGACTACGGCGCCGCCTGAAGCGCGGCCCGGATCCGATCGACCGTCGCCGCGTCGCCCTTCTCGGTGGCGAGATCGAGGACGCTCCTGCCCTCGTCGTTCGTCGCCGTGGGGTCGGCGCCGGCGGCGAGCAGCAGCTCCACGCTAGCCACGTCGCCGTTGTGCGCCGCGGAGTGGAGCGGCGTCCAGCCGGCCGACTGACGAGCGTCGGGGTTGGCGCCGGCGCCGAGGAGGATCTCGACGGCGTCCGATCGGGCGCGGCTTGCGGCCGAGTGGAGCGCCGTCCCCGTCATCCACCCGCGGCCGAGCGCGTCGACCTCGGCGCCGTGGGCCAGGAGCGTCCGCGCCGCCTCCGGCTGCCCGAAGAACGCCGCGAAGTGCAGCGCGGTGAACCCGTCGCCCGCGTAGGCGGTCGCGGCGCCCGGGTCCTCCTCCAGGAGCTGGGTGAGGCGTTCGAGGTCGCCGAACGAGGCGGCCTCGAACACGTCGAGCTCGTCGACGCGGTCCCTGACCGCGTCGACGAGCTCGCGGTCGAACCGGTACCGCGCGCGCATCAGCGCGGAGACGCCCTGCGCGTCGCGCGACGTCGCGGCGGCAGGGTCGGCGTCGACGATCGCGCGCACCGCCGCGACGTCCCCCGCCTCGATCGCGTCGAAGAGTTCCTCTTCCCGGGTGCTTGCCATCGCTTCCCTCCCGACTATCATTTGTGTAGGCTAACTAAATATCTATGATCCCGTCAAGATGACCGCGTCAAGGCGGACTTCCCCGACGCGAGAGGTGGGCCGGGTCGCCGATCGGCTCCACTCCGCCGCGATCCATCTCTTGCGTCGCCTGCGCGTGGAGGACGAGGCGCTGGGTATCTCGGCCCCGCGCCTCTCCTGTCTGTCGGTGCTGGTCTTCGCGGGACCGACCCGGATCGGCGAGCTCGCTCGGATCGAGCAGGTCGAGCCGCCGACGATGACCCGGCTCGTCGACGGCCTCGTCCGGGACGGCCTCGCCGTCCGCGAGCCCGATCCGGACGACGCCCGCGCGGTGCAGGTTCGGGCGACCCCGCGCGGACAGCGCACGCTCCAACGTGGGCGGACCAAGCGGGTCGACACGCTCCGCACGGCGCTGGAGACCCTCTCCCCCACCGAGCTCGGGGCGCTCGGCGAAGGCGTCGAGGTCCTCGAGCGCGTCCTCCGCGACCGTTAGACGGACACACCTCCGAGCCATACCCGCTTCCGACCCAGGAGCGCGCGCGGATCGTCGACCGGGTCGCCGTCGACCAGCACCAGATCCGCTCGTTTCCCCGCATCGATCGTCCCGACGTCGTCCAGCCGGAGGAGCTCCGCTCCGGTGGCCGTCGCGGCGCGGAGGGCGTCGAGCGGCCGCATCCCCCAGTCGATCATGTGGAGGAGCTCCTGGGCCGCGTTCCCGTGCGGGTTGAACGGGGTTCCGGCGTCGGTCCCGCACACGTGGCGGACGCCGGCGCCGAGCGCCGTGCGGTGCGACTTCTTCGAGTCCGCCTCGATCCGCGCCGCCTTCTCGACGGCGTACTCGGGCACCTCGTCGGGGTGATCGAGGATGCCGCGGATCGCGCAGATCGTCGGCGAGCGGAACGTGCCCTGCGTCGCCATCTCGCGGGCCGTGGCCGGCGTGAGCTGGTTGCAGTGCTCGACCGAGTCGACGCCGGCGAGGACGGCGGCCCGGATCCCGTCGGCGCCGATCGCGTGCGCGGCCACCGGGTGGTCGCGCTGATGGGCCTCCCGGACCGCCGCCTCCAGCTCCTCGGACGTGAACGCCGTGAAGCTCTCCGGGATCCCGGGGGTGAGGACGCCACCGGTCGCGATCAGCTTGATCGTGGTGGCGCCGTGGCGGATCTCCTCGCGGACCGCCCGGCGCATCGCGTCGACGCCGTCGACCTCGCGCGCGAACGCGACGTTGTGGCCGTGGCCGCCGGTGACCGTGAGCGCGTGTCCGGACGCGAGGATACGCGGACCCGGGATCAACCCGGCGGCCACGGCCTTCGCGACATCGATGCTGGCGCCGCCCATCCCGCCGAGGTCGCGGACCGTCGTCACGCCCGCGTCCAGGTTCCGCTTCGCGTTCACGGCCGCCTTCACCGCCGCGAATCCGGCGGTCGTGAGCTCTTTCGACTCCTTCTCGAAATCCGATCCGCCGTCGAACTGGAGGTGGACGTGCGTGTCGATCAGCCCGGGAAGCAGGGTTCGGCCGGCGCCCTCGACCTCCCGAGCGCTGCGGGCCTCGCGCGGCGACCGCGCGTGCGGCCCCACCCATGCGATCCCCTCGGACCCGAACAGCACGCCCTGGCGCCGCTTGACCGCGCGGCCGTCGAACAGGGTGACATCGGCGACGTAGATCGGCTTCGCCATCGGCGCATCATGTCATCGGGGACGTCGTGCGCGGCGACCGGGTAGGCTGACCGCCCGGCGCTTCTCGAGGAGGAACGATGCTGGTCGGCGAGATCATGCACTCGGACGTGAAGACCGCGAGCACCACCGATTCGTTCGCGGACGTCGCCAAGACGATGCACACGAACGGGATCTCGTCCGTCGTCGTACTCGACGGCAAGAAGCTCGCCGGCATCGTGACGGAGCGGGACGTCGTGAACCTCGTGGCGGCCGGGGGCGACCCGCACACGACGACGGTCGAGCACGGGATGACGCGCCGGGACCTGGTCACCGTCGCGTCGAAGACCGAGCTCGCGGAGGCGATCGAGCAGATGGTGTCTCGGAACATCCGGCACCTGCCGGTCGTGGACGGCGACGAGGTCGTGGGCATCGTGTCGATCCGCGACATGACGCGCTGGGCGGCCGAGGAGCTCTCCGGCGGGCACGAACTGCCGGACATCGCCGGATCGCACGCGGCGCTGCAGGCCGCCAGCGAGCTTCAGCGCAAGCGCGGCGCGTAGCAGGTGTCCGGGGAGGGTTCGATCGGTCTCCGCGTCGGGTCGATCGTGATCGACTGCAACGACTTCCCCAGGATGCTGTCCTTCTGGCGCGACGCGCTCGGGTACGAGCCGCGCCACGAGCCGGAGGAGGACTGGGTCATCCTCCGGGATCCCG
>Ga0114129_10015654_pt1 | contig 10784 bp, 10 predicted proteins | sample RhiMetdeltSRZDD1_FD_80071 | JGI IMG/M metagenome (GOLD analysis project Ga0114129, IMG submission 80071) | Populus rhizosphere microbial communities from Tennessee, USA - Rhizosphere MetaG P. deltoides SRZDD1 (version 2) (version 2) | ecosystem: Host-associated > Plants > Roots > Rhizosphere >... | reverse complement strand
CGGCTCTAGCGCGGGCCCTGCCGGCCGACCAGGCCGGGCGGGCCCGGGCCCGGCTGACCCGGGTGCGGCGCTGGTGGACGGGCCCGCCGTTGGACCAAGTGGTCGTGAGTCCCCAGCTCATCCACGCCGCCCTGGCGCTGCTGCGGCCTGGCCAGGCCGCGGTGGTAGCGCTCGACACGACCCGCTTGGGGCCCTGGGAGGTCTGGCTCGCCGGCATCGTGGTCGCCGGCCGCACGATGCCGATCGGCTGGGCCGTGCTCCCCTATCCCTGGCCCAAAGGACGGTTCCGCACCACGACCTTAGGGCTCGTCCGGCAGTTGCAGGCGGCCTTCCCGCCCGCGGTGCCGTGGACCCTGGTGGCGGACCGTGGCTTTCCGAGTGCTCTCCTCTTTGCCCAGCTACGCCAAGGGGGTACCAGTTTCAGCGTGCGGCTGCGGTTGAGTGACTGGGTGATGGTGGCGCGTGTCTATACGACGGTCGCGGAGCATTTGGTAGCAGGACGGCTGGTAGACGGGCAGCGGCCCGCGGCGACGATGGGCCGCGGGCGGCCCGACCAGCCGCTGGGGCCGGGCTGGGTCGTCGTGAGTACCGCCGTGGTGGCCCCGCCGAAGCACAAGCAAAACCCTGGTACGGTGCGCGAGCGCGCCAAGCGCGCCAAGGCCCATGCCCAGCACCGCGCCCACAAGCAGGGCCGCAAGACGAAGCCGCCGAGTGCCACTGCGCAGCGCTATGGCCAGACCTGGGTGCTTTGCACCACCGCGCCGACCGTCGCGCAGGCAGCAGCGGAGTATGCGCAGCGCATGCCCATCGAAGAGACCTTCCGCGACTGGCATAGTGGGTGGGGCGTACGGGCGGCGGTGGTCGCTCTCCCGACGGAAGCGATGGTCGACCGGCTCATTGGGGTGGTCTGTGTGACCTATAGTCTGCAGATGCAGTTGGGCCAGCGGGTAAGCGCAGACCCAGTGGGCCAGCGGCGGCGGGCGCCATGGACCGTGACGGACCGGGTGAGCTGGTTCTGGTGTGGGCAACGGCTGTTCAACGATCCCGGCTACGACTGGAGTGCGGGGTTGGCTACCCAGTGGGATGCCTTGCCTATCCCACAAGTATCAGTCGTATCCGCACCAGAACCGGTTCCACGGCTAGTCGAGGCCGCCTAACCCAAAGGTGAGCACTCCCCAGGGGGAGTCCCCCGTCGGCAAGCGCGGGGAAAACGGCGCCCCGGCTGAGCAGGAACCATTTTACAGGATCATCATACAACCCTAGAATGAGGGTATTGGGAATATCAGAGCAGCAAGCTCAGTGTGGCACGTCACAGCTCGTCGGTGCGAGAGGCAGCGGCAGCACACCGCACTGGTCGCTGGCTGCAGTGTGCGCCCCGGTGTGCCAACGCCGGCCAGCGCGCGGGAGCAACGTGTGAGGTGCCCCGGCACTCTTTGGAGGTGAGGTATGCCATTCCGCACCGCCCTGACACAATGGCTCGGGTTAGACCATCCCATTATCCAAGCGCCTCTGGCCGGTGGCGGGGATACCCCGGAGTTGGTCGCTGCCGTCTGCGAGGCGGGAGCGCTCGGGTTCATCGGCGCCGCCTATCTGACGCCGCCGCAGATCGTCGAGACAGCACGAGCCGTGCGAGCACGGACCACCCGGCCCTTCGGTATTAATCTCTTTGCGCCACTCCCCGCGCCCGCAGTGGTGCGGGATCCGGGTCCTGCGCTGGCACGTGTGGCGCCTTTCTACGCGGAGCTCGGCTTGCCGCCACCGACGCTCCCGGCCGCAGGAGGGTACACGTTCGATGAGCAGCTCGCAGTAGCCCTCGACAGTGGTGCTGCGGTCTTCAGCTTCACGTTCGGCCTGCTGCCAGCCAGTGCCATCGAGCCCATCAAGGGCCGTGGCATGTTCCTGATCGGTACGGCGACCACCGTCGAGGAGGCCGTTGCCCTGGAACAGGCGGGGGTCGATGCGGTGGTGACGCAGGGGAGTGAAGCGGGTGGACACCGCAGCACGTTCGCGACCGCGTTCGAGACGGGGATGGTCGGCACGCTGGCGCTGGTGCCGCAGACGGTCGACGCCGTGACCGTGCCAGTAATTGCGTCGGGTGGCATCATGGATGGCCGGGGGATTGCGGCAGCGCTGGCGCTCGGCGCGGCAGCAGTACAGATGGGTACGGCCTTTCTAACCTGCGACGAGGCCGGTATCCCGCACGCCTATAAAGAGGCGATTCTGCGGGCGCGCGAGCACGAGACGCGGCTAACACGCGCCTTCTCCGGGCGCCCGGCCCGGGGGATCGTCAACCGCTTCATAACCGAAGTCGAGCACCCTGATGCCGCTGACGCCATTCTCCCCTTCCCGCTGCAGAATGCGCTGACGCGGCCGCTCCGGACGACGGCGGCGCAGCAAGGGCGAGCGGAGTTTCTGTCACTGTGGGCTGGCCAAGGGGTCCGGTTGGCGCGCCGCCAAGCGGCTACTACTCTTATCGCCCGCTTGGCGCACGAGACCGAGGCAGTCATCCAGCAACTTGCTGTAGAGTACGCAAAGGTCCGTTGACTACACTCACGAGGCACAGCACCACAGTGCGGCCGGCTTTGCAGAGGGACAAGGGGCCTGCGCTTGTGGCAGGAGAGGACCACATGCAGGCACGCTGCCCGGTGGTTGTACGCGCGCGCAAGCCGGCCTTTTTGCTTTTCTCGTACGAGGGAAGAGGTGTACTATACATATGGCCCGCGACGGCGCTGGATGACGTAGACACGGGAAATAGCGGCGCGGCATACGTGCTCGACCCGGTAGCAGACCAGATCACGCACGTGGAAGACAGACGTACTGGGCATGAGTTGCGGGGAAGCGGGCAAGCCATCTAAGCAGGGTGTGAGGCTGTTGATACTTCTATGCAACGCGTCAATTACAATGAGATTGCGCACCTCTACGACGAGCCTTTGCGCGACCACGCGGTCGATCCACACCTGCTGGCGTTCTTCGACGCCCACCCGGAGCTGGCGCCTTCAGAGGCGCGTATCCTGGATATCGGATGCGGCACGGGCAAGCAGTTGACCGCCAATCGCGGGAGATTCCCAGATATGGCTATGGTGGGTGTGGATAGGTTTGCGGGCATGCTCAGCATTGCCAAGCAGCGCGCCCCACAGATTACATGGGTCAATGGCGATGGCACAGTCCTCCCATTACACCCCGATAGTGTCGACTATGCCTGTAATCAATTCTCCTATCACCACATGCCAGTCAAAGAGGCCATGGTGCACGAAGTCTGGCGGGTGCTCAAGCCTGGCGGCCAATTTGTCATGACAAATATTGATCCGTGGTCCATGCCCAACTGGCTTATCTACCAGTGTTTCCCTGCCGCCAGGGACGTAGACCAGCTTGACTTTCTGCCAGTAGAGAGGTTTGTCGCCATCATGCGTGCGGCCGGCTTTGTCAACGTCCGCGCCCACCGCGAGTTCCATGGGACCCGGGAAGCGCTGCAGGATTTTCTCGCCTACGCCTCGCAACGGCATCGCGCCTCCCAATGTATGGTCATCTCGGATGCAGACTACCATGCCGGTCTGCAGCGCCTAGAGCAGGTCATCGCCAAGGCCCAAGGTCAGCAGCTCGTTGTGGATTCAGCATTGTGTCTGGTCACCATTATTGGGGATAAGCCAGCAGGTAAGGCGTGACAGGACAAGGAGGAGCTCTGTGCACGCTATGCCAGAGTATTGGGAGCGGCGCATCGAGCCGATCATATTGTGATGGAGTGCACGTGGTTCGCACCCGTTTTGCCCCGAGTCCTACCGGGTATCTGCACATCGGTGGTGTGCGCACGGCCCTGTTCAACTGGCTGTTTGCTCGCCGCCACGGCGGCCAGTTTATCCTGCGTATCGATGACACCGACCAGCAGCGCAACGTGTCCGAGGCGCTACGGCCCATCCTGGACGGCTTCCGCTGGCTGGGCCTGCACTGGGACGAAGGCGCAGAGGTCGGTGGGCCATACGGACCGTACTACCAATCGCAGAAACTGGCGCGCTACCAGGCCACCGTCCGCGAGCTGGTTGAGAAAGGCTTAGCCTACTGGGACTACGCGACCGTGGACGAGCTGCGGGCGGAGCGGCAGGCCACAGACCAGGCGAAACGTCCCTACCGTTACAGCCGCCGCTGGATGGCCGAGACACCCGCGGCCCGCGCTCGCTTCGAGGCTCAGGGCCGTCAGGGCGTGGTGCGCATGAAGATGCCTCAGGAGGGCCACTGCGTCTTTGACGATCACATCCGTGGCCGAGTCGAGGTCGCGTGGACTGAGGAGCAAGATCACGTCATTCAACGAACCGACGGCACAGTACTGTACAACCTGGCCAATGTGGTTGATGACCATGACATGCAGATCACGCATGTCATCCGCGCGGCAGAGCACCTGTCGAACACGCCGCGACAGATCTTCATCGCGCAAGGCTTGGATTATCCACTGCCGGAGTACGCGCACGTGCCTTTTGTCGCCGAGCCAGGCACGAAGACGAAGCTGAGCAAGCGCAAAATCAGTGCCTACCTCAAGCACCACACATTCAGAAAGCTCTATGAACATGGGGAACACATCGCGCGCGCCTTGGGCTTGGCAATTGCGGCTGAGACGTTCAATCCGGTTATTGTGGACTTCTACGCGCAGGTCGGCTACTTGCCAGTCGCCCTCCTCAACTACCTCGTACTGCTCGGCTGGTCGCTGGATGACCGGACGGAGTTCTTCAGTCAAGACGAGATAATCCAGTGCTTCTCACTGGAGCGCATCCACAAGGCCCCTGCCAGCTTCGATCCGCAGAAGCTCTTCGCGTTCCAGGAGCGCTACATGCATCTGGAGCCGCTGGAGCGGAAAGTAGAGCTGATCCTGCCATACTTACAGCAGGCCGGGCTGTTGCCGCCGGTTCTGACGGCCGCCCAGCGGCAGACCGTGCACCAGGTTGTGCAGGCGGCTGGCGAGCGCCTCAAGGTGGCCGGTGATATCCTGGAGTACGCGTATTTCTTCGTCGCCGACGAGCACGTGCTGTATGACGAGGTAGCCTTCGAGCAACGCCTCCGCACGCCGCCGGAGGCGACTGGCATACTGCGGCAGGCGCAGGAGAGCCTGCAGACGGTTGAGTCATTCAATGCCGCGACGTTGGAGCAGTGGTTGCAGGACTTCATCCAGGCCGAGGGCATCAGGCACGGCCAGATCATCCATGCCCTGCGGGTGGCCGTGACCGGCAAGACGACGGGTTTTGGCCTATTCGAAAGCCTGGCGATCCTTGGTAAGCTGCAGTGCCTAGCGCGGATCGAGCGGGTGCTGGCACGGTTGTGAGCGGCTCGGGCACTGGCAATACACGGAAGCTTCCTGCCGCGAAGATCACAAGGGGACATGGACTAACACGGTGCGTCAGGCATCCGCTCTGACACGCTTACCGCGCCTTCTTCTCCAATGAGAAGAAGGCGCAGATACGGGCTGCCGCTTCCCTGGGACTTGTCTGGCTCGTAGCCAGGCTCCAGGCAGCCAGCCCCACCGGCGAGTCGTACAGCCCGTAAGCCAGGGTCTGCGGCCAGGTCTCCTAGAGCAGGTTGTAGCTACCCTCCTCCTGCTGCCAGCGAGCCTGGAGCGCGGCGAAGACTTGCTCTGCCTCCGTGAACGGCTGGACGTCGGGGCCGATGACCGGGGATGGGAAGGTCGGCATCAGGGTGTGGATAGCGCGCAGGCGGTCCGGGCAGTCAACCGCCATCCATCCCGTGATCACGGCCCCGATGTCGTTGCTGTGGGCGCCAAAGCGCTCATGGCCGAGCCCGTCTATCAGCCGCACCCAGAGTGTGGCCACACGGCTCCGCGTCATGCCGCGCCGCGTGGACCGATCCGAGCAGCCGAAGCCGGGCACGGAGGGGACGACCACGTCGAAGGCGTCCGCAGGATCGCCTCCATGGTCTCTCGGGTCGGCCAGGAGCAGGATGAGCTCGAGCATCTCGACGAAGGAGCGCGGCCAGCCATGCGTGATGAGGAGCGGCAGCGGGGCGGGACCATGGCCACGTGCGTGGATGCAGTGGATGCCGAGACCGTCGACATGAGCGCGGAAGTGCGGGAGCATGTTTATCGCGTGCTTCCTGCTCCCGCCGTCGAAGTGCGTGTGCCAGTACGCCACGAGCGCCTGTACGTAGGCGAGGTTCGTGCCATAATCCCAGCCGGCGTCCTCGACCTCATCGGGCCAGCACGTGCGGGCCAGGCGTTCCTGCAGGTCGTCGAGCATTGGTTGCGGGACGTCAATGACGAAAGGTTGGCTCTCCATCTTGTCTCCTTTCGAGAGCATCTGGGAGTCAGTCATAGAGGTTAGACGCGGGACCTGCTACAGAACTCTGTACAGATACTCCCCAGCTAGGGACCTGCCTCTCCGTGCCTTAGGAAGCCACACGCCCTCCCTTGAGGTCCCTGGACGCTCTTGAGCCAATGCCATCTTGGCTTCCGAGAGTGTCTTGGCCATGCCCGAGACTTGCTCATGGTGTCACTCGCTATAGACGATGAGAAATACACTTCGTTTCGCGGCGGAATTGCTCATCCAGGGTACCCGCTTCTGCCACCCCGCCCACCCAGGGCTCAACCGTTAGCCGTTTTGGATGGCATCCCCCTCTAGGGTAGCGAGAAACTCTAACTCCACATCCTGACTCGTACACGCTTCCTGACCTGCCTACGCTGGCCCCAGCCCTGTGTGGCTGAGACCGTGCAGGGCTGTGCATCGCTGGCACCCGTGCCAGGCTATGGCGACACGCGCTCCGCCCAGGCGACAAAATCCGCCACACGCCGAAACAAGACGTGCGGCTGGCGCGTCGCCAGGGCGACTGCATTCGCGCCGGCGGCCCACGCCGCGGCTACCGCGATGACCTCGGCCTGTTTTGCGGCGTCAATATCATACGGCGCATCCCCTACATAGGCCACCGCCTGCGGCGCCACGGCCCACCGCGTGAGGAATGCCTGAATCCCAGCTGGCTTGACAGGACCATCCGCCGCACCCGCTTCGATCCCCTCGAAGTAGGTGTCCAAACCCAGCATACGGGCAGAAATCTGGGCACTCCGCAGCCCCTTGCCCGTGACGATGCCCAGACGCACCCCACGCGCGCGCAAGCTGGCCAGGAGGGGGAGGAGCCCGCTGAAGAGGTCACGACAGGTCGTGTGCGCACGCTCGTATTCCATGAGATACATGTCGAGGGCCTGGGGCCAGTCCTGGGGCAGGGCGCGTTGGAGCATACCCTCCTCACTGGGACCAAACATGGCCATGATGTCTTGGGCCGTCAAGTGCTGTCCCAAGTAGTAGTAGAAGGTGCGCTGGAAGGCCTGAATACAGACGGGAACGGTATCTCCAAGCGTCCCATCCAAGTCGAAGAGCATGCCACGGAGTTTCATAGTTCCACCATTTTCTTCAGGTTGTTGGCCGAACGCCGTCTGTGGTCTCTGCCCACAATTTGAGCGCAAGATTCACTACCGGACACTTTTGCTGAGTGGTCTTGCAAGCTGTAGTTAGGTGAGACGTGGTCATAAATACCAACAGCCGTGCTCGGCATCGCCACGGCACGGCTGACCCCGTAGTATCTCTGTTACCACACATCGACACGACAGAGGTATAGAGATGCTACGACACACAAGTGTCCTTGTCAGCTTCGTGCTGCTCATTGATCGGTTCCCCTGGCCCCCGGAGCCGCCCAAGCGGCCTCGAGGGCGTCCCAAAACGTCTTCGGATCGGCTCATTGTCAAAGCGTTAGTCATGATGATTATCCGCCGCCTCTCTACCGCCTATGCCTTGTTGGCGTTTCTGGACTAGAATGACTCGCTCCCACAGCAGTTGCGTCCCCTGCTGTGGGAACATGGCCGCTTTCCAAGCCGCCGGACGTGGGAACGTCGGCTCGCCATACTGCCGCAGAGCCTGCCCGGGCTGATTGGGTGTCTTGGGCGTCACGTAGTCACACTGCTGCGGCCGTGGGCCACCTCTGGTCGCACCGTGGCGTGCGACAGCACACCGCTGGCAACCGGTAGAGGCGTCTGGCATAAAAAATATCGCGGGCAAGGCGTTATCCCCCACAGCTCGATTGATACGGAGGCCGGGTGGAGCAAGTCGGGCTGGCACGGTTGGTGGTATGGCTGGAAGCTGCATCTGGCCGTGACTGTTGGCGCGGTGTAGATCCCGTTGGCGGCCGAACTGACGGTGGCCAATCGGGGGACAATGTGGCCGCGCCCTTGTGGCTGGAACAACTGCCCGGGGAGGTGCGCTCCGTGCTGGGCGACACGCATTCCAACACGCCCGAGTTGCGGCAGGAGTGCCACCGGCGGGGTTGGGAGTTAGTCGCCACGCGCCGTGGTGTGTATCCCCACCGTGATGGCAGTGTGGCAGTGCGTAAGGTCTTCCACAAACTGCGGTCGCAAGCCATTGAGCCGTTCAACGGGTTGTTCAAGAACGTCTTTTAGAGTGACGGGTGAACATGCCCGTTAAAGGCTTGCAGCGGTCGCCGTTGCTCGCCTTGGGTGCCGTGGTCATTTATCAACTGGTCTTGCTCTAGCAGCATAAGCGAAAGCTCCCTCTTGGCAAGGGTATCAAGCCCTTATTGAGGGCCGCGTGAATTACGGTCACGTCTCATTTAGACCATCGTTGCAAACATACCGGCTGTCAGCCAGCGTTGACTTGGTTGGAGACCATGTGCCACAGCGGCAGGATATGCAGCATCAGACGCCACGCTGCGCCCGCGCGTACGATCTAGCGCAGGCCATGAAAGACCTCGTGCAAGCTATGGTCACGCTGTGGGTCGTCCTCCGTCATGATGGTCAAATAGGGGACCACAAAGGTCCATTCATCGTCACTGACATTAGAGGGTATGCTTTGCGTTCCATACTGCCAGGTGTAGCATTATAGGGACAAAATTTTATAATATTCTCTAGCCTATGGCTTCCTGTAGACTACCATACCGAATGCGAACAACTGGAGAAGCATCCTGACTTGCCTAAGATGTAGTAGCAAGTCTACAGTTATGAGCTAGCCAACCAGCCAACGAAATTGCTGTGATGCATATTACAGCATACCCTCCCTAACCCTCTATATTCGTATACTTTGTAGCCGTATAGCTGGGTATGTGAGAAGCAAGGCGAAGTGGAGATAGGTCGCCTCTAGAATTTCCGATAATAAGACCTCTCGCTCTGTTACTTTGCGCCTCTGCGCTGGCCAGGTACATATATTGAGTGGACGGGGAGAGCAGAAGCAGCGAGAGACTCAAGAAAAACTGGCTTATGGCCGATATGGCTTGTTATGGATATGTGCAGCATACGCACAATAACCGCAGGGCGTGCTAGCGTAGGCTCATGCGCCCCTCACCCAGAGCAGAGAGACTGTCATTCTGGGGCTGGAGGAGTTGCCAGATCCCGTAGCGGGATGACAAAAAAAGGTTCCATTTCTACTGGGGATAGTTCCTATGACCCTAGAACGCGCCAGCATGCCCTGGGGATCGTGACAGTAACGGACCTATTATAAATAGTATCCAGAGTACAAAAAGTACCTACCTATATAATGCATACTATTAAACTTCATGCAATTTTCTATACTAATTCCTCTTCGAAAATTTTGTATTTCTTTAAAACTTTTTAAGGTCTATTAAAAACATTTCAAAGTGTATTTGCAATTCAATAAGAGCTTGGATAGGATTTAGGGACTACATATCTCATCCTATGGGCGGTTGTATATCCATAGTTTGTCTGGATAAGCGCATAGAGGATCAAGTCATTATAGTTATATTAGGCCTTAGACTTGAAGGGGGCGAAGCCTATTTATTCGCTATCCTAATATTACTCTCAGAAACTGTTTTAAAATTTCGATGACATTAGATTTTCTCGCGAAAATGGCCGTTGTTGGATGATGTCCATTCCTTGATTTTTCTACTGTTTAGCAGTTCGAGCGTACCGCTCAAGTTGCTCGGCACCATGAACTCAGGGGGTTTTAAAACAGCTTCTCATGTAACCAGTTGAAGCTGCTTAGGATGAGATAATGATACGTATTTGTAAGCACTATATTCCTTGGAATTTGGCTTTTCTGGTTATTGCTGAAAGTGTGATAGTCTTTGGATCGGTATATGCTGGTTCTATTATAAAACGATTACTTAATTTTCATCCTGTACTAATAAGTTTGGATTACACATACTCAAAAGCTATTGTAATTGCTCTTGCTACTGTTATCACCTTCTATATCGTAGATCTCTATGACTCACAATTGCATCTTAGAAGGGGTGAATTCTTTGTAAAAATCTCAACATGCCTTGTTATTACATTCTTTATTATTGCATCTATAAATTTTCTTATACCTTCATTACAGTTACATAGCATGGATTATTTGTTATCTCTCATAGTTTTTGTGCCAGTAATTATCTGTTTTAGATCCCTCTATTATTGGGCAATAAATATCAGTAAAGATAAGATAATAATCCTTGGAGTGAATGACATCGCTCGCAATATAGCTCATGAGTTGGCTGATGGGAGCAGTCATGGATTCGAAGTGCAGGGTCTTATTGCTGAAAACTTTATAAGCACTGATGAGGTATTGGATTGCAGTGTTCTGGGAGGCATTCAAGAGCTTGTAGAGATCGTCCAAGACAGAAAGCCGAGCGTGGTGGTGGTGGCGCTTTCTGAGAGACGTGGCATGTTCCCTTATAAAGAGATTTTGGACTGCAAATTACAAGGGATACGTGTTGAAGATTGGCCCACTTTCTACGAAAAATTGACAGGGAAAATCATTATCCAAAATCTACGACCGAGCTGGTTAATCTTTGCGGAT
>Ga0114129_10015651_pt1 | contig 10787 bp, 7 predicted proteins | sample RhiMetdeltSRZDD1_FD_80071 | JGI IMG/M metagenome (GOLD analysis project Ga0114129, IMG submission 80071) | Populus rhizosphere microbial communities from Tennessee, USA - Rhizosphere MetaG P. deltoides SRZDD1 (version 2) (version 2) | ecosystem: Host-associated > Plants > Roots > Rhizosphere >... | reverse complement strand
GAGCTGATCGTCTTCTGCACCGCGCATCGCGACTACTTCGACCTCACACCGATCCTGTCCCAGGCGGCTCGCCTGTCGGGCGTGGTCGATGCCTGCAACCTGCTGCCGCGCTCGGAGGACCGTCCCCCGGTGCCGTATTCCGGCATCGGGCGTGGGCGCAGAGCGCCGTCACCGCTCCTGACCGAAGCCGTGCTTGCCGGATTCCGGGCGGTCGAGCGCGGAGTTGCCAACGAGCTGGAGCTGTTGATCCGGTTCCTGAATCGTTCGTATGCCGCAACACCCTTCGAGCAGGTGCGCTTCGACGAGGTGCAGCGGCTGGCCGCGACTTGCGGGACCGGCTGCCGTATCGTGGACCCCGGCCCGGTCGAAGCGGTGCCTCAGGTCGAGGGCTTCGCATCCACGTTGGTCTCCCGGGCGATGAACGACTGAGCTCATGACTCCGACCGCTCATGAGCTGCGCGGGACACAACGTTCGCCCGCTCGGTCGGGATCCGGTGTTCCCCGTTCTCGCACCAAGTACTACCTTGCCGCGGTCCTGCTGCTCGCGATTGTCGTTCGGGTGGCGGGCCTCGATGAGCAGAGCCTCTCGATGGACGAGGTGGCCGAACTCTCGATTGCGGAGGGGAGTCTTTCCTCCATCCTCGTCGCGCACGATGGCTTTCCACCACTCTATCACTTCGTGCTCCACGCTTGGTCGGCCGTCTTTCCCGGCGACCTAGCGGCACGGTACCTGTCCGTCCTTATCGGTGCGCTGTCCGTGGGGGTCGTCTGGGCCGCCGCGCGAGAGGTTGGAGGTGAGCGGATTGCCGTATGGTGCGCGGTGATAGTGGCGCTGTCGCCGTTTCACATCTGGCATTCGCAGGAGGCGCGCGCCTACATCCTGTATTATCTGTGTGCCGCGCTTGCACTTTACTGGTTCATTGTCGCCCTGAAGTCGAACTCCGCAGGTGCATGGGGGAGCTATGCCGCGGCGGCATGGGTAGGACTGCTCTGCCACTATTACTTCGGCCTGCTGGTACTGACGAACGTGTGCGTGGCCCTGCTGGATTGGCGGCGACTCGCACCACATCACAGATTGCTCATCGCGCACGGAGCGCTTGCCGTCGCGAGCCTCCCGATCGTCTGGCTCCTTTTGGGGGACCTCTCTCTCGAGGGGGGCGTATCCTTTCCCAACCGAGTCCATCTCGCCGCCTTGGGCTACACGCTGTTCAGTTTCGTCGCCGGGTATGCAGTCGGCCCATCCGCGCGGGAACTGCACGATATGTCGGTGGGACAGGCGATCTCTCAGGTGCTGCCATGGCTCGTCGTCACGGCGGCGGCGGCAGGAGTCCTCCTCGCGTACGGCTTTCGCGTGCTGTCGCCGGAGCGGTGGAGCAGTCGTCTAGTGCTGATGACACTCCTGCCGGTGGTCGGGGCCGCCGTGGCCGCCGCCGCTCTGGGCGTCACGTTTCAGGTTCGGCATGTGGTGTGGGCATCCCTCCCACTCATGCTGCTGCTGGGTGCGGGCGCGGCCGAGATATCCCGGCGCCCGGCAATCATCGGCCCGGCTCTCCTGGGTATGTTGCTCGTCTTCGGCGTATCTCGGTACAACCGGCACAGTCTGATGCGCTACAAGAACGAGGACGCTCGGGCGCTAGCCGCATTTCTCCGAGCTCGGGACGCCGTATCCCCGATCTTCGTCTCCACCGGCTACATGGCCAGGCCGATTCAACGTTATCTGGGTGACGCACCAGCAATCCATTCGATTCCGGATGTCCTGCCGGATGGTACCAACCTCACGCAGGCGGTCGGGTCCGTCGAGCGCCAAGCGCCTTCGGACGCGCCATTCTGGTTGGCATATACCCGGGAGTTTCACGGCGATCCGCAAGGCCGCCTTCTCGAGGCCCTCAGGCAGCGGTACACGGTGACACTCCAGGCGACCTTCCCTGGGGTGAGGCTCTACCGTGTCGGTCCTGCAGCCACCAGGGCACAGTAAGGCACGAGTCCGTCGCCGTCACCGGCGATGCCCCAGAAGCTCGGATCACTTGCCCCAGACTTCAGCGAGGTGTCGGCGAAGAAACGGCACTCCGCCGAGTGCCGGCATCAGGTACCGAGAGGTGCACAGAAGCCCGAGCGCCGCTCCAGTGGCCGGATCCATGTATGGGCGGTAGAACAGGATCAGCGCGGCATCGCGAGTGCCTACGCCGGCAAAAGTCAGCGGCAGCAGTCCGGCGAGGATAGCGAGGGGGGCCAGCCCAAGATTGGCCACGAAGGGGACATCACTCCGTAGCGCCATCGTGAACATCCAGATCTGCCCCAGGTGAAGAAACCAGAGAAACAGTGAGATCCCAGCCACCGCGGCAAGCCTCGGTGGATGGTTCCAGACGAACTCCCGCATCTGGCCCCAGTTTTCCTCCAGGTTGCCAATCCTGGCTCGCCACTTGGTCCGTCCTACCGCAGCGAGCACACGACCGAGTGATGCCACAGGCGCGGGTGAGCTGAGGAGAAGGATGCCACCCGAGATGCCCAGCAACACGGAGCCGCCGAGAATCCAGAAGAGGGTGCCATGGCGGGGCAGCTGCGCGAGACCGATGGTGCACCACAGGAGAAGCGACAGCATGTCACACGCTTTCTCCAGAATGACGAGCGCCAGGGCCAACGACCCGCTGAGGCCGTGCTGCTTCATGAACACGCTCTTGGCGACGTCGCCCATCTTGGACGGCAAGACCATGTTCAGAACGCTGGCGGAAAGGATCAAGCCGACCGCATCCCCGAGGCGGAGCCCCGCCGGCAAGGGCGTGAGGATCCGCAGGCGCTCGGCAGTCAACACGGTGATCGGCACGACCATGGCGAGACCCGCGAGCAGCCAGCCGACGTGAGACTTCTGCAGCACGTCGATCATCCTGCCGACGTCGATTTGCCAGTAGATCAGTGCGAGGATGGCGAGACTCACCGCCATCGAGAGTACTCGCTTCATGGCCGGCTACAGCTTCCGCTCGAGCTGGAGCGCCTCTCCGGGACGGAGGCCGCTCACCTGGCTGGTCAGATCCCGCCATGGCAGCAGCTGACTCAGGTGAAAGACGCGACTCATCACGCCGTAAACCGAGGTCTGATCGCATCCGAGACCCACGGCACCGACCGCCGTCCAGTCAGGCGCCCGGAGCTGGTCCACAACGTTCCAGCAGCCGTCCTCCCACAGCAGGCGCCGGGAAAACAGGAAGGGGCTCCGCCCCGCGCCCGTAATGATCATTCGCTGGAGCAGCCGCCGAATGAGGTTGGGAAACCATCTGCCGAGGCTGAGCATCACCACCCGCAGCAGGACCAGCTTCGCGGGAGTCATCTGCGGCTGCTTCGCCCACCCCATCCGACCCTGGATCACGATCTCGTCCTCCGTTACGGCCGTGGTCGACTCCGCCGGCAGGTTCGCGACGGCGGTACGAAGGCGACGGCCGGTCCGGGCGCGGACGGAGATCTGGGTGTCGGAGGCGACCAGGCGCGAGTCCCTGAAGAGCTTGAAGACGCCACCCTTGGCGAGCGACAGATAGAGCTCGGTGCCGTCTCGACGATCGACCAGCAGCCCGGCCTGACGGAAATACACCCGACCCGGCGGACGCTCTTTGAGCGGGGGTCGCGCCGCCACATAGTCACGCCAGGCCAGCAGGTAGTTCCAGGTATGGTGCCCGATCAGGTGATCGTCTTCGTAGGACGGGAAGCCAAGGCGAAGAGCGCCCGACAGAAACCGATCGTTGATCGAGAGAGCCTCGGGAAGCCAACGTCCGGCCAGCTCGAAGCCGTGGGGAAAGAAGTTGTAGGTGTTGCGACTCCCGTACTCGCCGCCATAAGACCCGTCGGGATGCATCGTCGCGCCGGCCGCCCTGACGGCGGTCTCGACCGCCCGCCGCAATTCCGTGTGGTCGGGGTTCAGCTCCAGGAGCCAGGCAAGACAGGAGATCGTGAGGGTGTCGTACCCGGGGTCATAGCCATCGTATTCCCGGAACCAACCCTCCTCACTCTGCCACGAGAGCACCTGTCCCATGCGCCGGCCGATGGCGGCGTCCCAGCGGTCCGTGCCGAGCAGCTTGGACAGCAGGGTCAGGCTCAGGACCACCAGGGCGTGATGGTTGGTGAGTCGGCCGCTCTCCTCGTGACTCGCGAGCCAGTCCGCTCGCCTCTCGAAGAAGCGCAGCGACGGGCGGTCGTCGAGCAGCAGCAGCCGATAGCTCTCCACGCATGCGAGCAGGGAGAAGGCGGCCGCCCCCGTCGCCCGCTCGAAGGGGAAGTAATCATCACACGAGCCGTCGCGGTGCGCCGCCTTGGCTGCGAACGCGATGCCGGCCCGCACCCAGTCGCGCACTGCCGGCTGTCGGTAGTAGGGGTTGCCTGGTAGGTCGAGCTCGTGCACCAGGGCGAGCGGCCACACGAACTCCTGCGACATGCCGCTGGGAAAGTCGAGAACCTTGTAATGCCAGTAGTTCCGGTCGAAGCAGCCGAACGTCGGGCTGTGGGCGTTGCGATCCAGCAGGGTCAGGATCCTGGGAATGTTGGCCAAGGCCTGGCGTGCCAGGAGGTCCCGCAGCATTCAGCGCAGCTCCGGAGTCTTCTCGTTCGCTTCGGCGCGACGCACGCGCACCTGAATGTCCTCCAGGAGCGTCCGGTTGGCGGCCATGAGATCCGCGACCAGACCGAAGGCCCACAGCTGGCACCCGATGAGGATCAGGACCGCGGCCAGGATCAGGCTGGGAGCCCGAACCCGGGTAGGATCGACGAGGAAGAACAACAAGAGCCACCGCACTCCGAGCGCCAACCCGCCCAAGAACGGGACCAAGCCCGCCCAGAGAAAGAAGCGCAACGGCTGATAGATCATGAAAATCCGCAGGATCGTAATCAGCGATCGCTGGACATAGCGGGGCACGCTTCGAATGAGGCGCGAGGGACGGAGTGCGGAGTTCGTCTGGACCGGCACCCAGGCCAGAGGAATGTTCTTGCGACCCGCCTGGATCACCGTCTCCAGAGTATAGGTGTAGCGATCGAACACGTTGAGCCGCAGCGCGGCGTCTCGGCTCAATGCGCGAAACCCGCTCGGACTGTCCGGAATCTCGGTGTTGCTGGCCTGACGCACGACCCAGCTTCCGAGACGTTGCAACAGCTTCTTCAGCGGGGAAAAATCAGCGATCTGCTGGATGGGCCTCGCGCCGACGACCATTTCGGCCTTTCCCCGCAGAATCGGCTCGATCAGATCGGGAATGCCGCTGGCGCAGTACTGGTTGTCGGCGTCGGTATTCACGATGATATCGGCGCCCGCCCTGACCGACGCCTCGAGCCCGGCGAGGAATGCGCGAGCCAAACCCTGGTGACCCTTGAAGCTGACGACATGATCCACCCCGCAGGCCCGCGCAACCTCCACCGTCCGATCGCTGCTGCCATCATCGATGATGAGCCACTCGATCGTGTCGACCCCGGGGAGGTGCCGCGGAAGTGCGGCGAGCGCCGTCGGAAGGGCCCCCTCCTCGTTGTAGCAGGGGATCTGAATGATCAGCTTCATCTCTCTACCGCCGCGGTGCCATCAGTCGGTCTCCCCGGTTGCCGACGGGCGATGGGGACTCCGGGGCGCCTGTACCGCGGGGTTGGAGTCGATCACCAGCGTCAGTCCCGACCGATGCTCGGAGACAATGGTGAGATAGTGTTCCGGAATACTGTCAGCGGACGATCGCGGCCGAATCCAGTAGAACGCCCGCGCGGGGTGATAGCCCGCGACCACTACCGCCCGGCGATGGTAGCCAACATCCTCGGCAAAGTGCGCCAGCACCCGGATGAATGAGCGCTCGAATCCCGCATGGTCATACTCCAGAACGGACCTGAAGGTCGCCCCCTCGGGCAGGCTCTGCGCGCGGGCCAGCACGGTTGGGTAAGCTTGATTGAACCGACGAGCTCGGGCCGAAAAATCGACCACTTGCCACGCGATGACCAGGCAGATGGCCGCGAGCGTGACACGTTCGGCCCGTCGCGAGAGCCGGAGGAAGGGAAGGGCCGGAAGGAGCCATGCCCACATCGCGAACTGGAGTCGCGCTTTCAGGTTCCCTCCCTGGCCTACACTATCGGGAGCCACGAAGTAGACAACGGTCAGGAACAAGGCCACGGCGAGAATCACCTGACGGTGCAGGGACCATCCGGTGCTGCGTAGACTCTTCAGCACGCTGAAACAGAGTACGAGCAGGATCGCTTCGAACGCTGCGAGCGCGAGCCAGAACGACGGGACCGGTGCCCCGAATCCCCTGAAGTAGGCCTGACCAACGAACTTCGCCACGGTCTCGAACGCCGGCTCCCAACGCGGTCCGCCCAGACCGGACGATCCCTTCAAGAGGTAGGACAGACAAAGGAGAGAGGCGGGCAGCATCGCCACCACCAGATACCCGGCTCTGGCGCGACTGCGACGCGCAAAGAACACCACGAAGGCGAAGGTCAGGACGAGGAACAGGCAGGCCGACACGAAGTGCGAGTAGTAGCTGCCTACTCCTAGCACGGCGAGCAGAACGAAGGGACCGATGCGTGGGGGTGAGGCCTGGTTCGAGAATACTCTCGTCAGGAGACCCAGACTTACCAGCAGCATCGGAATGCCGGCCAGCAGGCTGAAGAAGCCCCCGTAGAGCCAGGAGCTGTGGATCAGGAGCAGCGAGGCCATGGCCCCCAGCCCCAGGTGCCCGCTGATGCTGATGGAGAGATAGTGGACCGAGGCGACCCAGCACAGAATCAAGAGGGTGAGAAAGATCTGCAGGGCCAGATGGGCCTCGAAGATCGCGGACAGGGCGTAATGAGCGCCAAAGTACGCCAGATTCGGGGTATTCCACTGCACGTTCCGCTCGTAGAACGGCTCCCACACGCTTCCCGCGTGACCCAGCTGTCTGAAGACATCCACCCAGTAGAGATGGGCCATCCCATCCTCGGTGGGAAAGTGCTGGCCCATCCAGACGGGCAGGATCAGAGCCAGACCGAAACCCCAAAAGAGCCAGGGGATCAGGCGGTCGGCGTCAGCTTGGTCGACGTTGCCGAGCAGACCACGATCGGCCGCCACTGAATGCATCGCGGAACTCCCCGTCTTCATGGGCCGGGCGACAAATGCGGGTGACTCAACAGTGAATGGGCGACGGTGCTGTTGTACAGTCGAGGCCGCCTAGGACGGTCCGCACCAGGACACGGCGCCCATCAGGGTATGGGGGAGCTTGTGGCTGCGTCCGGTCCCGGACAAGTCTGCGACCCCCGTTCCTTGCTCGAGCCGCCGACACTCGGGTTCGGGAGCAGGTGAGGTCGCTCGACGACGATGCGCGGGTAATCGGTGTAGCCTCGCGCTCCGCCTTCGTAGAAGGTGTGCGGATCGGGGGACGCCAACGGGAGGTTGCGCTCCAGCCGATCGACCAGGTCGGGGTTGGAAATGAAGGGCGTCGCGAACGCCACCAGCTGGGCGCCCGCCTCTGCGAGCGCGTCCAGGGCGGAGCCCTTGTCTCGACCACCATCCACCATCACGGGACCTCGGAAATGGGCCCGCACGACACCCGCCATCGCGCGCCGTTGGGCCGTGTCCATGGAGTGCCCGTGGCCAGGCTGCACCAGATGCAGGTAGGCGATACCGAGCTCGCTCAGGCTCCCCGCAATGTACCGCGCCATGGCGTCCGGATCGGTATCCTGCATCGAGTTGTGGCCGGCGAGCGGTGACAGCCGAACGCCGACTCGCTCGAAGCCCCACACGCCGGCCGCCGCCTCGACGACCTCGAGCAGGAAGCGAGCGCGATGGGCGATCGTACCGCCATAGCGGTCGCGCCGCTGGTTGCTGCCGTCCCGCAGGAACTGATCGATCAGATATCCGTTGGCGGCGTGAATGTCGACGCCGTCGAATCCGGCCTCGAGCGCCAGGCGTGCAGCCTGAGTGAACGCCTCGATCAGCTCGGCAACCTCATTCGCGTCGAGCTCGCGCGGCGTTACGAATGGCAGCCGTCCGGCTCGGGTGAAGACGGTCCCCTGGGGTGCAAGCGCGGACGGGGCCACTGGCCGCACGCCACCGGGCTGGGTCAGAGGGTGCGAGAGTCGCCCGGCGTGGCAGAGCTGGAGGAAGATGAGGCCGCCTTCGCCGTGGACGGCTTCCGAGATCGCACGCCAGCTCCCGACTTGAGCCGGCGCGAACAGCCCCGGCGTACCGGGGCAGCTGATCCCCTCCGGCGCGACGTGGGCGGCCTCGCTGATGATGAGCCCGGCCCGAGCCCGCTGGGCGTAGTACGTCGGCGCCAGCGCACTGGGAACGTCGCCAGCACCAGCCCTGCCTCGGGTCATGGGGGCCATGACGATCCGGTTGCGGAGCGCGTACGGGCCGAGCCGCACGCCGGCGAAAAGACTGGGGGCGATCAATGGCGATGCCATCACTCTGGTCCCCGGTCGAGATCGCGGACCACCTCGTCCATGCGTCCCAGCGTCCGCCAGTAGACATCCTCCATCAGAATGTGCGCGAACTCGCCGTTTCTGCCGATGCTGTACAGACCCCGGACGCCCGTCGAGCGCCGGAACTTCAGACGATCGGCTTCGTACTCCTTCAGGTAGACCGGGTAGGCTATCGGGGTGCGCAGGACATCCGCCCCCAGGAACCGCTCACGGATCCCCGGGATGACGGCTGCAAGGTGCTCCAGGCAGAGCTGAGTGATTTGATCGTCCGGCATCTTCCACAACTCGTCCTGGACCTCGCACCCAATGTCCACGGTGACGATGCTCTTGCCCTCGGGAGCCAGCCAAGGCATCGAGCGGGTGGTCTCGGTGAGGCGGAAGAACGGAAACTCCCGCTCGGGGATCCAGAGCACGGTGTCGGGCAGCAGAGCTCGGCCGCGAAGTCGGAGATTGACGAACACCATCGGCCGGAACCTGAAACGCGAGAGGTACTGCAGGGCGGACGTGCCACGGACCAGACGGGGGAGCACGTTGCATGGCGCGGTGCTGATCACCGCGTCGACCGCCTCCTCCCGGCCGTGCACGCGTATGCCGACAACCCGGTCGTCCTCGACCAGGATGGCCTCCACCGGAGATTCGAGCGCGATGGCATCCTCCAGCCCATTGGCGAGGCGCTCCACCAGCGTCCCCACACCACCCTCCGGATACACGTGCCAGACCGATGGACTCTCGGGCCGCTCATGGCTGTACCCGTTGGCGACCGCTCGCTGCATGACGCGACTCGCCAGCTTCAGCCCGATGGTGTGGAGCACTCCGTGACGGAGCTTCTCCGTCGCCACGGCGGGCGACAGGCGGTCCGCCGGCGCCCCGGACCAGGCCTCCACGAGCGGAATCGCCACCGACTCGGCCAGGGCCGGGCCGTAGGCGTGGCGGAACCAGTCCGCGACGGAGCCGGGAGGACCGCCGTTCGCACCCAGTCGCATTCGCGTCGCCGCGGCGCTGAGGAGGAACCTGCGGTTGCGCAGGAGTCCGAAGGGATAGCTATAGACCCGGCCTCCGACCCAGACCGCCTCCCCGTAGTGTCGGACGTCCCGGCACTGCTGGTCGACCCCGATCGCCGCCGCCAAGCGGTTGGTCACGAAATGGGCGCCGAAGTCGTTGCTGAAGCCATCCTTGCTCTTGAAGCTGGCGGCGAGCCCGGCGATCCGCGGCCCCGCCTCGTACACCCGGGCCCTGATCCCGCGACGGCGCAGGTCGGCGGCCGCGGTCATGCCCGCGACGCCTCCGCCGAGGATGGCGACCACACCGCCCGCGCGTGGGTCAGTCACGGGCGGACCGCAGGCGGGGTGATCGGGCCGTGGTCGACAACATGCGGCAGCTCTTGGTTGAAGTCAGCGCCGGTCAATGAACTCTCGATACCACAGCTCGAGGCACAGCGTACCCCAGAGCTGTCGCCCGAACGGGACGTCCGCCGAGTGGATGAGCTTGCGGATTTCGGACTCACTGAACAGCCCCCGGTCGAGGCACGAGGCCGACAGCAGCGTGTCGCACACGAATTCATGGAACACACCCTTCGACCACAGATGCAGCGGCACGGGAAATCCCATCTTGTCCTTCCGCTCGGCGATCGGACCCGGAAGGATGTCTTCGGCGGCGCGCTTCAGGATGTACTTCATCTCCCCGCCCCGGAACTTCATCCGCGGCGGCATGCTGGTGACCAGTTCCACGATTCTGGTGTCCAGGAGAGGCACCCTTGATTCCAGGGACACGGCCATACTGACCCGATCTTCGACCTGCAGCAGGGCGGGCAGATTCGCACGCAGGTCGAAATGGGTCATCTTGTTGTAGTACGAGAGCGTATCCGGCCGGTTGAAGACCCCCTGGAATCGCTCGAACACCGCCTCCCGCTCGAAGGTCGAGCGATAGTCGTCCGAGAAGAGCTCCAGCGCGCCGGCGCTCCGGTCGATGAGCCGGAAGTAACGTCGGTCCATCGGCTCGAACAGGCCGTCCTGCCAGAACATCCGCATCATCGGGACGTAGCGCTGGAGGCTGGGCAGGTTCCGCAGGATCGAGCTCAGGGAGACGATGTGCTCCTGTTCCTCGTTGGTCTCGAAGATGGCCCCCTTCAGGGCCTGCTCGAGGTAGGCCAGCACGTACCGGCTGTACCCGCCGAACACCTCGTCTCCACCCTGACCTCCGAGCACGACCTTCACTTCACCCGCCGCGAGCCGAGAGACGATGTACTGGGGGAAGAGCCCGGGGCCCGCGGCCGGCTCGTCCATGTGCCAGATCAGGCGGGGCAGGAGATCGACCAGCTCCCGCTCGGTGGGGTAGACCTCGAACATCTCCGCCCTCGCGAGCGTCCCCACCTGCCGCGCGAACGG
>Ga0114129_10015647_pt1 | contig 10788 bp, 12 predicted proteins | sample RhiMetdeltSRZDD1_FD_80071 | JGI IMG/M metagenome (GOLD analysis project Ga0114129, IMG submission 80071) | Populus rhizosphere microbial communities from Tennessee, USA - Rhizosphere MetaG P. deltoides SRZDD1 (version 2) (version 2) | ecosystem: Host-associated > Plants > Roots > Rhizosphere >... | reverse complement strand
TCCCTCTCAGCTACTACCCGCTTCCCTGCAACAACCCTTCTCGATTTTCCTCTTCTCAGACTCTCCACTGAGACAAGTCCTTCCGCTCTAGTATTAAACTTTATCGCGGACACACCTGTCTCACGAAACTGTCTCACTTTACGGCCCTCTTCACGATACCAAGTCGCCCGACTGATCGGGGGCTTCCGCTCCTCCCACGGCTTTGTCCTGCTCTTGCAGTTGGCGAGCCATGCATCGCGGGGCTTTTTGCCCTTGGCCCGCCTCTTCCGCCACTGGCGCTCGCTATCCTTCGCCTTGCGCCGTCTCTCAAGCTCCTCGTCGGTCACATCGAGGGGGCGTATTGTTCGGATACCCAAGGTCTCGCGCTCATAGTCCGTGAGCCGGAGCCTATTGCCTAGGATGCGGCCATTGGGCTTCCGCAGAAAGATCGGGGTGCTGTTCACGTCGTCGATCAGCTGCGCGGCCTCGGCTTTGTCCATCCAAGGTGCCCAATTCCCGATGGTGTTCCGCATCATGCGTTCGGGATTGAACGCCATCGAAGCTACCAACAGCAATTCGCGCAGGTACTCTCGACCGGCATCATCGTCGGTTAGTAGAGTGCGGCCATGATGGCGGTGCCGCAAAAGTCTCTGCAAATCCCCAAGACGCCGACGACGTAGTGCTTCATTCCCTTTACTTGTGGGCTTTCTTTTGTTAGTCATTCGCCTGTGCATTCTTTCTTTGCCCCGTCCTTCGTGGCGGGGCTTTTTTTGTCAACGCTTGTGATTACTGTTTTTGAAATTCTTCAATGAAATTCGTTGGACGATTGCTTATCGGGAGTCCGATTAACGCACCACGGACGCTCCTAAGTCGTGGTATTCCCTCACGCAATCGGCCAGTGACAAGAGCCAGCGCACAGCCCCGTCGTCATCTGTATTAGCGAGGACGTGCCTGACGGCCAGGCGCAAGGCGTCAAGTTGGTACGCAGGATAGTCAAAAGGCGGTTGAGAATAATGTTCGATGTCCTCGCCAAGCTCGCGCAACTCGGCCTCCGACATCGGCGGGAATAGCTCGGCAGCCGGATGAACCGGCAGCAGGTCACGTCATCGAGTTGTCATGACGCGCCTCCCTCAATCCCCAGTTTCCGACGAAGCGGGAATGTGACAGCCCGGATGGTCTTGCCGACTCGCAAGAACTCACCGGTATCCCGCTTAAGACCGTCGTGTGCGATTTCGTATGCTTTATTCTTACTGACATCATAGACCCAAGCGATATGCGGATATATCGGTACGGTCGGCTTAGCCTTGATTTCGTTAAGGATTTTCTCGTCTGTACCCACAGCTCACCTCCCCGTCGCTGTAAACCGAATTGGTTTATGTTACCATATCTACATATATGGGGATTGTTGGTCAAGAACCGTTTTGGTTCTTCCCATTTTTCTTCTTTGTGCTAGTCTGACTGGCGCTGGGGGTGAAGTCATGATGACGAAATCGGACGAGGGCCAATACAAGATACGGATGCCCAAGCGCCTGCACCGGATGCTTCAGCGTGAAGCCGATAGGCGCGGGCAAACAATCAACGCAGAGATTCTGAGGCGGCTAACTGAGTCTTTCGAGCCCGGGAAAACGGTTGATGTCGCCAAGGACGCACTTGCACAGGCCCGGAGCAAGCTTGAGCAAGCAGCGGCGGGCTTCCAGCGCGCACAGGAGCAAGCCCTCAGGACCCATTTGCAGAAAGAGCTAGACGAGAACATGGAGTGGCTGGACCGCGCACTAGCCGAAAGGCCATCCGATGCAAAATTGCAGAAGATGAAGGATGCAGCCGATAGGACCAAAGATTGGCTCACCAAATTGGGGACAGGAGGCGACGATGAAGGGCAGCATCAAGAAACGCGGCGAGAATAGTTGGCGTCTCAAGTTTGACTTGCCTCGCGAGAACGGAGAACGCCGCACCCAATACGTCACAGTGCAGGCCAACGGCAAGAAAGAGGCGAGAGAGAAACTCGCCGCGTTGATTGCCTCGGTCGGCAGCGGCTCATACGTCGAGCCGAGCAGGGCGACCGTCGCGGATTTCGTCGCGGGTCGTATCGACCAGTGGGCCGCCTCTGGCGCTCTCTCGCCGCGCTCTGCCGGTCGCTACGGAGAGATTTTGCGGAATCAAATCGCACCACACCTCGGCACCAAGCCGCTGCAACGGTTACGTTCGACTGACATCGAGGCATGGCACACTGCCCTACAGGCCGCCGGTCTGAAGCCCCGCACCATCGGGCAATCGCACCGCGTACTATCCAAGGCGCTCGCTGATGCTGTGCGGCATGAAGTTCTCGTTGAGAACGTCGCCGCAACTCAGCCGACGCCGAAGGTGGACGACACCGAGGTCACCATAGTTCAAGACATTCCCGGCTTCATCGAAAAGCTAAAGGGCAGCCGGGTCTACGTCCTCGCGATGGTCTCGCTGTTCACCGGCATGCGTATGGGCGAGATACTCGCGCTCCGCTGGTCATGCATCGACCTTGACAGGGGAGTTATTGCGGTCCGCGAGAGCATCGAGAACACGGCGGCGGGTACACGCTTCAAAGCGCCCAAGACGAAAGCAGGCCGCCGCGACATCACCTTGCCGGACATTCTCATCGGCGTGTTACGCGAGCACCGGAGGGAACAACTAGAGCTTCGCATGAGGCTCGGTATCGGCAGACTGCCCGACGATGCCCTGTTGCTCAGTGACATCGACGGCAACCCTTGGCAGCAAAGGCAGACCTCAACCCTGTGGCAGCGCTTTGCCGCCAAGGTCGGGATGGGAGACATTACCTTCCACGCGCTGCGCCATACGCACGCCAGCCAGTTGATTGATGCGGGCGTTGACATCGTGACGATTTCCAAGCGCCTCGGCCACGCCAAGCCGGACATCACCTTGCGCGTTTACTCCCACCTATTCAGGAAGGACGACAGCAAGGCCGCACAGGCCATCAACGCGCTATTCTGAGGAACCCATGAGCAAGAAGGGTCGGGGATAATTGCCAGAGGGTAGGCAAGACACCACACGAGGCGCTTGAAGCCGCCATTAACTCTGAGTACTTAGACCAGCGGGAATGAATCACTCGGATGCCAATCGGGTGCCAATGTCACGGTTTGTTCTCGCCCGACCGAAGCAGAATCAACAGGATAGCGGGAAGTGATGCCTATCACGCTGCTCGACATCATTTTGCTGATGGTGATGCTGATATCAGGGCTCCTCGCCATGATCCGCGGATTCATGCGCGAGATCCTGTCAATCGGTGCCTGGGGCGTCGCTGCAGTCGTCACGCTTTATTCCTATAGCCGCGTGCTGCCGATGGCGAAGCAGTACTTCACCAGCGACACGGTCGCAGCCGCTGTTTCGGTCGGCGGCGTCTTCCTCGCCACCCTGCTCATCGTGTCGATCATTACCGCCCGCATTTCCGATATGATTCTCGACAGCCGCGTCGGCGCGCTCGACCGCACGCTCGGTTTCCTGTTCGGGCTTGGCCGCGGGCTGGTGATCGTGGTGGTGGCGTTTCTGTTTTTCGCCTGGCTGGTGCCTGACCGCAGCCAGCCCGAGTGGGTGCGCAGCGCCAAGTCAAAACTTGTGCTGCAAAACACGGGACAATGGCTGATGTCGATGTTGCCGGATGATCCGGAAAGCACCATTTTAAAGAGGCTGAAGAGACCAAAGCCGGAAGACCAGGATGCACCTGATGCCAGCCCCGACCAGCGTTCGGAATTGCCCATCGCGCAACCGAGGGCGAGCAGAACGCGATAACATGCAGAAACAGTGGCAGGACATCGTGCCCATGGAGCTGGATTTCGACGGCGACCGTCTCCGAGAGGAATGCGGCGTATTCGGCATTTTCGGCCATCCCGATGCGGCGGCGATCACGGCGCTTGGCCTGCACGCGCTCCAGCACCGGGGTCAGGAAGCCGCCGGAATTGTGTCTTTCGACGGCAAGCGTTTCCACTCCGAGCGACGACTTGGGCTGGTCGGAGATGCTTTCGCGCGGCGTGAGGTGATTGATCGCCTGCCCGGCACGTCCGCAATGGGGCACGTGCGCTATTCGACCACCGGTGAGACGATCCTTCGTAACGTGCAGCCGTTGTTCGCAGAACTCGAAGGCGGCGGCTTCGCGATCGGTCACAACGGCAATTTGACCAACGGCATCAAGCTGCGGCGCGACCTCGTGCACGAAGGCGCGATGATGCAGTCGACGACCGATACCGAGGTGATCCTGCATCTTGTCGCACGCGCCAAACGCAATCGCTTCGTCGATCGATTCATCGAGGGTCTGCGCCAGATTGAAGGCGCTTATGCCTTTGTCGGCTTGACGAACAAGAAACTCGTCGGTGCACGCGATCCCCTCGGCATCCGTCCGCTTGTGATCGGCAAGCTCGACGGCTGTCCGATACTCGCTTCCGAAACCTGCGCACTCGACATCATCGGTGCACAGTATGTGCGCGACGTCGACAACGGCGAAGTGGTGGTCTTTGATGAGGACGGCGCCCAGTCGCACAAGCCTTTCCCCCCGATGCCGGCTCGTCCCTGCATTTTCGAATACATTTACTTCTCGCGACCCGACTCCATTGTCGGCGGTCGGCACGTGTACGACGTGCGCAAAACCATGGGCGCGGAGCTTGGTCGCGAAGCGCCTGCGCAGGCCGACGTGATTGTTCCCGTGCCCGATTCGGGTGTGCCGGCTGCAATCGGCTTCGCCCAGGAGGCAAAGGTCCCTTACGAGCTCGGCATCATTCGCAATCACTACGTCGGTCGCACGTTTATTCAGCCGACGCAGGCAATTCGCGACCAGGGCGTCCGGCTCAAACATTCCGCCAACCGCACCGTCGTGGCCGGCAAGCGGATTGTTCTCGTCGACGACTCGATCGTGCGAGGCACGACGTCGCGCAAGATCGTGCAGATGATGCGCGATGCAGGCGCCAGAGAAGTCCACTTCCGCATCGCTTCGCCTCCGATCACTCATCCCGACTACTACGGGATAGACACGCCCGAGCGCGACAAGCTGCTCGCGGCCACCCACGACCTCGAGGGCATGAGAAAATTCATTGGCGCAGATTCACTGGCATTCCTGTCGGTCGACGGCATCTACCGCGCCATGGGCTTCGAGGGACGCGACCCGGTGCGGCCGCAGTTCACCGATCATTGTTTTACCGGCGACTATCCGACCCCGCTGACCGATCTCGCCGCGCAAGAAGCAAGTCCACGGCAATTGTCCTTGTTGGCTGAAGCCATCTAGCATCGTCATCGTCATGACGGGGCTTGTCCCGGCCCTGCACGTCTTTTATGGCTCGATGGACGAGGACGCTGCGGGCACAAAAGCCGGGCACGGCTAGGCAATGACAGACAATTCCCGGCCCCTCTCTGACCGTATCGCGCTGGTCACCGGCGCCTCGCGCGGCATCGGGGCGGCAATTGCATTCGAGCTTGCACAGTCGGGCGCGCATATCGTGGCCGTGGCCCGCACCGTCGGCGGGCTGGAGGCGCTCGATGACAAGATCAAGGCGGCTGGGGGCTCCGCGACGCTGGTGCCGCTCGACGTCAAGGACAGGGATGGGATCGCGCGGCTCGCACTCGCACTCAACGAGCGCTATCAGCGGCTTGACGTGCTGGTGGGCAATGCCGGCGTTCTTGGGCCGCTTTCGCCGCTTCCGCACGTAGAGACGAAAGACTGGGACAATCTCCTCGCCGTCAACGTCACCGCCAACTGGCAGCTGATCCGATGCATGGACCCACTCCTCCAGCGATCGCAGGCCGGCCGGGCGGTATTCCTGACATCGTCTGTTGCTTATTTGGGACGCGCCTATTGGGGACCTTACGCGGCGTCCAAGACGGCGCTTGACGCCTTGGTGCGGACCTACGCCGCGGAAAACGCGACCACAAAGGTGCGAGCCAATTTATTCGCGCCCGGACCCGCACGCACACGCATGTATCTGTCGGCCTTTCCGGGCGCAGATCCCGCAACTCTGCCAACGCCGGAAAAAATCGCGAAAGCAATCCTCCCGTTATGTCTCCCCGAGTGCTCGGAAAACGGCCGGATCTATGACTTCCGCGCGGAAAAATTTTTGGACTTGCCGGCCCCGGTTTGATCTTCGAAATTAACGCGTTGGCTTTAAGTGGTTCGTCATGCCCGCGCTTGTCGCGGGCATCCACGTCTTAAGGCCCGCAACATCAAAGACGTGGATGGCCGGGACAAGCCCGGCAATGACATTGAAATGCTTAAACCTCAACCTATCCCGGTCTAGTGCCTGCGCTTTGCCCCGCCCTTGTACGAGTTGTCTTTCTCGCGCAGGGCCAGACGGATCGGCGTCCCGGGCAGATGAAACGTCTCGCGCAGTGAGTTCAACAGGTATCGCTTGTAGGCGTCGGGCACCGCGTCGGCGCGAGTGCAGAACACCACAAAGCTTGGCGGCCGGCTTTTCGGCTGTGTGATGTAGTTGAGACGCAGCGAGCGCCCGGATACGGCCGGCGGAGGATGGGCGCTGACCGCGTGCTCGAACCAGCGGTTCAACGCGCTCGTGGGAATACGCCTGTTCCACACATTATAGGCGTCAATGACAGCCTGCATCAAACGGTCGAGACCCTCGCCCGTAAGGCCGGAGACGGCGACCAATGGCACGCCCTTGAGCTGAGTGAGCTTCTCTTCCGCCTGTTCGCGCAGCTTGCCGATTGCGCCGGCTGTCTTCTCCTTCAGGTCCCATTTGTTCACTGCAATGACGACGGCGCGCCCTTCCTGTTCGACGAGATCGGCGATCCGCTGATCCTGTTCCTCGAATGCATTTTCGACATCGAGCAGCACCACCACAACTTCGGCAAAGCGCACTGCATTAAGCGCGTCGGCAACTGAAAGCTTCTCCAGCTTTTCCTCGACGCGCGACCGTCGGCGTAGTCCGGCGGTGTCATAAATCCGAAATTTGCGTCTTTGCCAATCATGCTCGACCGCAATGGCGTCGCGCGTAATGCCGGCTTCGGGTCCGGTGAGCAACCGTTCCTCGCCAATCAATCGGTTGATGAGCGTCGACTTGCCCGCGTTGGGGCGGCCCACGATGGCGACACGGATTGGGTGAGCCGCATCCGTTTCAGCTTCGGTCTCCGGCTGCGAGATGTCTTCCGGCAGCGCGGCACGGAGGGCATCGTATAGATCGGACATGCCCTCATCATGCTCGGCAGAAACCGGTATGGGCTCGCCCAGTCCCAGCGCGTAGGCCTCCAGCCGACCAGATTCGCCCGCGGTTCCTTCGCTCTTGTTGGCGATGAGTATCACCGGCTTGCCGGATTTACGCGCCGCGTCGGCAAAGGCCTGATCGGCCGGCACTGGTCCGGTCCGCGCGTCAATCATGAAAAAAATAATGTCGGCTTGATCGATGGCGGCTTCGGTCTGCTGCCGCATCCGGCCGGATAGACTTTCGGGCGCAGACTGCTCCAGGCCCGCCGTGTCAACCACCGTAAACTCAATATCGCCCAGACGGCCCTGCCCCTCGCGCCGGTCGCGGGTGACGCCTGGCCGGTCGTCGACCAAAGCAAGACGCCGACCGACCAGCCGATTGAACAAAGTCGATTTTCCGACATTCGGCCGACCCACAATGGCAATTGTGCAATTCATCGGTGTCGCTGCCAGGCACGAGCCGACAGTCCATCACTCAATTCAAGACGTGTTTGCGGCGGCGCTCGCCTTCCGGGGCGGACCGTCAGCGCGAGAAAGTGCCGGGCTGCGGAGAGGAAGGCCAGGGCGATGGAGTATTGGTTTGTGCTGGCGCCGGCCAGGGCGCCTGCGTGCTTTGCTGTGCCGGCTGTTGATCCTGCTGCGGCCACGGTGAGGGCTGAGCGCTGGCTTGCGGCGGCGGTGACGATGCCGTTCGCGGCTTGGCCGCGCGCTTCGGCTTCGGCTTCTGCTCCGGTTCCGGCTTGCTCTCCTGCTCAGCAGCGGCCGCTTCCTTGTTTTGCTCGGGCGCAAGCGATTGTGCGGTATCGGGCGTCGGCTGATTCCCTCTCATGTATTCCGGAGGGATGCCTTGTGTGACGCCGGGAACACCGCCAGGAAAAAGGTCCTTGCGCTCGCCGGGAAGCTTTTTCTTCTCGTTCAGGCCAAATACATCGAGCTTGTCGAGATCGAAGTTCGAACACGCCGTTAGTACTGGCGCAGCCATAGCGAGGCCGGTAAGCAGCACGGCGCGATGAATTGCTCGCATGCCTTTACCCCTCAACCTTTGCCTTCAGCGGCGATCAGCCCGGAGAGAACCTCGGCACGCGCGCGCGTACCCACGGGCGATTCCGCATCGCCGGTGATCATATCAAGATATCGCCGGGCAGCGGCCAAATCGTGATTTCGCCAAGCCGACAACGCCAGAAGCTCCCGGGCGGTGTGACGAAAACTGCGCGCGGGCTCAGCAATGGGATCGAGCCGCCTTTGCATGTCAGCAAGCGAGGCCGTGTCGACCAGCAGAATGCCGGCCCGCACGGCAGCGAGATCCTGCCAGATCACGCCAAGCGAGGCATCAGCCGAAAGTTCATCATATGCTTTTACGGCGTCGGCAGGCTTGATCTGGCCGAGCGCCGCCGCTGCCTGCATGCGCGCCAGCAAGCGATAGCCCGCGGGAGCCTCAGCCGCGATCTTGGCCAGCGCAGCTTCTGCCTCGGCGAATTTGCCCTGCTCGCTCAATGTCAGCGCGGCTTCGAAAGCGGCGCCCGCGGCGGCCGCTCTTTTGGCGACCCAGTATTCATAGCCGCGCCAGGCGGCAATAGCGGCCACAACCAGAACGGCAAACGCAATCACATAGACGCCGTAGCGATCCCACAGCTTCTTGAGTCGCTCGCGTCGGACTTCCTCGTCTACTTCATGAAAAATATCGGCCAAGATCGTCCCAAACCTGCCTTTTGACCCCGCCCGGGCCGGATTGCGCCGTAAACTAGCGATGTGGCGCGTCTAAGGCAAAGCCGACAACCGGTAATATTTCAGGGTCTTAGGTCTTCTTGCTTTTCATCGAATATACGTGCTCGGGGCCGGGAAAGGCTCGCGAGCGCACTTCTGACGCGTAATCCGCGACTGCCTTCTCAATTCCGGGACCAAGGGTTCCATAGCGTTTGACGAATTTCGGCACCCGCGGGGACAGCCCGAGCATGTCCTCAAGCACCAAAATCTGGCCATCGCAGGCTGGGCTCGCTCCTATGCCAATGGTGGGAATTGGCACCGCCGATGTTAGCTTGCGCGCAAGCGGCTCGGCCACCGCTTCAAAAACGACTGAAAATGCGCCTGCTTGCGAAACCGCAATCGCATCTTCCTCAATGCGTGCCCAGTCGGTCTCGTCACGGCCCTGTGCCCGGAATGACCCGATCGTATTGATCGCTTGCGGCGTCAGCCCGACATGCCCCATTACCGGCACGCCGCGTTCGGCAAGAAAAGCAATGGTCTCCGCCATCCGCTTGCCTCCCTCGACCTTGATCGCGCCGCAGCCGGTTTCCTTCATAACGCGTGCGGCATTCGTAAAAGCCTGCTCCTTCGAGGTTTCGTAGGAACCGAAAGGCATATCCACGACCACGAGCGCGCGTTTTGAACCGCGCATTACGGCATGACCTTGCAAGATCATCATTTCGAGCGTGACCGGAACCGTCGTCTCGAGCCCATGCATCACCATGCCGAGGGAGTCGCCGACCAGGATGACATCGCAATGCGCGTCGACGATGCGAGCAGTGTGGGCATGATAAGAGGTGAGACAAACAATCGGCTCGCCGCCCTTGCGCGTCCGTATGTCTGGGGCGGTAAGCCGCCGCATTTCGTCCTCGACCGACATGTTATTTTCCGAACACGGGCACACCAAGCACAACCGGGTGGAAGGCATAGCCCAGCGCGAGATAAACGATCACACCGATTGCAACGACAAGCGCATCGTTCGTCCAGCCGGACGGCTCGGCGGCCGGCTTAAGATCGTTGCGGTGTTTGGCAGCAATCCGTGCGTACACGCCCCAAGCGAGTAAGGTGCTGAACAGCAGCATCGAGCCGAGGTCTCCATTGGAGAGCAGGTGGGCGAAAGCCCAGGTCTTCACGCTCGCCAACATCGGATGCTTGAGACGTGCCTTGAGATGGCTAGGGATAAAAGCAGCGACGAGAAAGATTGTCGCGAACGGCATCAGCCCTGTGGTGATGTGCCGCATGAATGCAGGCGGCGACCAAACCCGAACCAATCCGTGCGCCCGGTACTCCCCAAATCCCCATATGATCAGCACAAGGCCTACGAGCGAGACCAGCGCGAACAGGCCGCGATAAGCCGGCAGCCCGATCCGTGCGATTACGCTCGCGCGCGTCTCGCGGAACGAGACGAATACGTGCGTCGCCAGGAAGACGCCCAGGCCGACAACGAGGATGCCTAAGCCCATGATACACTCACGATTTCTTGCCACCGCAAGTAGAGGATAGCTGCAACCAATGCAAGCCGCCTCCCCGCATGGGACATTTTTGATGACCGAAGTCGCACTGTATCAATTGGCAAAGCGTCTAATCGCGGCGCTCTTCCTGTCCCTTGGCCTCACGCGGCAGTCGCAGCCCAAAATTGGCCCACCAAAACCGTACGCGTTGTGGTGCCATTTGGACCGGGATCGACACCGGATATCGTGGCGCGCCTGGTCGTCGAGGGGCTGCAACAGAAATACCCGGGGAGCGCATTCCTGGTCGAGAACAAGCCTGGCGCAAGCGGCAATCTCGGCACCGATGCCGTGGCGAAAGCCGCGCCGGATGGATCGACGCTTGGCGTCAGTATTGGCGGTCCGCTCGCAATCAATATCTTACTGTTCTCG